>SL_7KL_010_BRINEDRAFT_10000943_pt1 | contig 13875 bp, 11 predicted proteins | sample SodLak_010_BRINE_FD_10663 | JGI IMG/M metagenome (IMG submission 10663)
TGGGTCGCGTCTGCAAGCAGATGGTCGGTCACAAAGCCTGTTCCGGCGGGGTTGAACTGGTGGACCTGCGGCTGGTCCCTTTCGGGGGCCTGCCCGCCATAGGCCAGCTCGTACCGGATCGGTATTTCGTGTACGGGGTCGGGCGGTGACAGCCGCCAGATACCGCGCTGCCTTTGCCACGCGCTTGGCCCGCGAACGTGAAAGCCGTAGAACGCACGGCCTGCGATCTCGACCGAAACGGGCCAGTCGGGCAAGGGGTTCCCACCCGGTGCGCGTGCCGTGAGCGCGAAGGTGACATCCGTGCGCGGCTTGAACGGCGCCAGATCCTGTTCCAGCTTGAGCGACGAGGACGCCGGATCGCCGTGAAAGACATCGCCTTCGACCAGCGGCGCCTGCGCGGACGCAAGGTGCAACTGCCCATCGGGATTGACCCCGAAAGTCCCCTTGGCGATCACTGCCGTCCCTTCACGATCATCCGGCCCCCAGTGCCGGAAAGCGATCTTCTGGAAGGGAAGTGCGGTCAGCAGCTCCATGCGCGTCGTCCTTCTGCACTACGCTCAGGCGCTTGTTCCGCGACAGGGTGACGGTGTCTGCGCATCAGCGGCGTCGCTCCAGCAGGAAGGTATAGGCGCAAGCGTCCCACATGTGATAATCGACCGACGCCTTCATGATATGGGTGAAGCCGATGGTGTCGCGGAACAGCCCGTTGAAGAACGGTTCGACCTGATTTCGAAGATAGCGGCTGCTGCCCAGACTGAAATGATCGTCATCCGAGATCGGCGGCGGTGTGCTGATTTCCTGGACGAAGGCGCCGGCCGCGCGCTGCGCTTGCGTCACGGCAAGCGACTGCGCGTTGTAGAAATCGCGGAGGTGCCAGCTTCGGAGCCTGCCACGGCTGTCGCCCAACTGCTCGAATAGCATTGAAATCAGATTGCTGACAAAGGTCTCGAAATCCGGGGCCCGGGCCGCGTTGAACACATGGTTCAACTGTTCGAAATCCGTGTCCACAAGGGTTTGAAAGCGCAACGGAAAAAGCTGGGGCAAGATGTTCCCCTCCGGTGCACGTTCCCAATGCGTGAACATCATGCTGGGATTGCCGCCAGGGGAAAACCCGATGGTCGGCAAGGCGGCGGGGATCGCCGGCGGCAAGGTCACATCGCCCCATTTCAGCACATCCGAGACAAGCGGGATCAGGTTCGGGGTCTGCAATGCCGTCAGGACATCCCCGGCGACCTGTCGCGCCCTGATCCCCGCGCGCGAGGCATCGGACAAGCTCGCTTCGGCGCGTTCGGCGGTGTTCTGATGTAATCCTGCCGCATTGTAGGTATTGCACCTCACCTCCAGTTCCGGCTGATGCGCCTTGGCTGCCAAAGCAGCGCAAGACGCAAGCCCGCCACCCAGGGAATGCCCGAGGATCATCAGCCGACCGTTCCAATCAGCCATAGCCTCATCGGCAGCCCGGTGCGCCGCCTCGATCGCTTCCCTGTATTGACTGGGAACACCGCCCAAAGCCTGCGCGATGTTCGTCGGCCAATCGCCGTTCTCGCCATAGAAGAGCGACGCGGATCCGCGCCAGTCGACATGCACCGAGCCGATCCCGAGCGGACCAAGCTGTGCAGAGATCGTCTCGCGCCCTCTGCTGTTCAGAACCAGTGGCTGTTCGGTCATCCCCGATGCGCGCAACTGGCTGCGGGTTGCCGTTGGCGGAAAGCGGCCCGTGGGCGAGACCGTGGGAATGATCGGATTGAACTCCATTTCGTCCACCGCCCAGGTCATCACGCCGGTGGGTGTGATTGAACAACTGACCTCGGCATGCACCGCAAGCTCGTCAATATCGGCGTCTTCCATTTCCGACCCGCGGAAGACCAGTGCGGGGGGGCAGACATCCAATGGTGTCAGACTGTCGCCAACCTTCGGATAATAGATCTGGCAGAACATCCCGCTTGGCAGATCCTGTTCCCAGCCGCGGTCCCAATGATCCCAGAGCCGCGCCTTTTCCTGACGCAGGCGCGGTGTCAGGACGTCATCGCTGTAGTTGTAAATATCGAGGATCAGCATCGCCGCCTTGTTCAGGCAGGGCTGCCAGTTACCGCTGCCGGATATCCGGGTGGACGGGAACATCTTCAGGGCCCCCAGACGTGATCGCCCGTGTCCGGCACCGACAGGGGGGCATCGTAGCGCGAATGAACCTCGGATTCGGCAAGGTACCAGCCGCCGTCGGCATCGTAGTCGAAGCTGGTCAGGGTCGCGCGGATGCGCTCCACCTCTTCAGTGTCCTCGAGTATCCTGCCAAGATGCGTAAGGACCTGATCCAGCCGCCAGGCCTTGTGCCTGGCAGACGGACCGGTTCCGGATGCAAAACGGTCCACAACTGCGGCCATGCGCTCCAGAACGAGTTGGCGCTGCTCTGCTGGAGGAGGCGGGAACGCGGATATCCTGAGGATCCGGAACAGTGTTTCGGCTGCTGCTGCATTTCCTGCGGCCGAGACCAAGGCCTCCATCAGGCTGCGACGAGAGCCTCCACCTTCAGGATAAGGTATTCTCAGCCATGGGTCGGCACCATTTTCCAGGAGGATGAGCAACGCACCAAGATTGTTATTTCCCTCGGCGAATATGAGCGGCGTTTGTGTACGAAACCCATGGCGCCGGACATTGGGATCGGCCCCGGCCTCCAACAATGCGCGCAAGATCGGCAGGGTGGCTTCATGGTCCGCGAACAGCATGAAGTTGGGCGCGCCCGGCGTGCGCCGTTCAATGGCCATGAACACCGCTTCGCTATGGTTTGCCTGTGGATCGGCACCCTGCGACAAGAGTGTTTGCGCGGCCACCAGGTTGAAGGCCATGACCGCTTCCTGCAACAGCGTGGCGCGATACGGCACGGGGCGGCCATCGCGGCTGAAGTCCAGCGCGGGCGCGGGATAACCGGCCGAGAGGGCCTCGGGGCCCAATTCGGCCAGCGCCCCCGGATCGGGGGCCGCTCCTTCGGCGATAACCTGGGCCAGAGAGCGGATTTCATCTGGCGCCATCTCCCAGCGCGCATCGAAGGTTTCCCTGTCTCGGGGTTGCATGACGGGTTGCTCCTGAACGGGGGCGGGTTCTGCGGGGCCGGGCTTTGCGGGGTCGGGCTTTGCGGGGTCGGTGTCAACCGTGCCGACAGGCGCGGGCTGGCTTGCGCCGGGTTCCGGAAACACCAGCCTGATCGGCGCGGTGAAGGCGCCGATCAGAAAACCGATCAGCAGACCCGTTATCAGGCAAAGCGGAAAGATCCAGTACCAGCGCTTCATCCGTTCAGGCCTCAGTTGATCTTCACAAGGTCTGCAATGAGTTCGATCAACTGGTCCATCGTCACGGTCAGCCTCCTGCCATTGGCGGTGATCGTGCCGTTGCTCTCCATGGTGACGAGGCTTGCGCCGACCTTCAGGGTGATGCTGTCGCCGGCCGTGATCTCGATCTTCTTGCCCGCATCAAGGTAGTAGCTGCCCGTGACGTCGGTCGACTTGTTGTGCCCGACCGCTTCCTTGTGGTCTTCGGCAATCATCTGCGTCTTGGTGTCTTCGACCGATATCACCAGGTTGCCGGAGCCCGGACGCGTGCCGACATCGCCAAGCGCTTCGGCCACATAGCCGATCCCCTGGGTGTTTTCCTCGGCACCGGACGGGGTGATCGTGCCCAGCTTCCCCGGGCCGACGCCAAGGTGCATGTCCCCGCCAACCATCTGTCGCAGGGTGTTGCCGATCTCGGTCGCCTGATCATGTCCGACGCTGAGCACCACATTCCGGTTCACGCGTTCCGAGGCATTGCGCTCGATCTTCGTGTTCCAGTCCCGCTGGCCGTGAAGGAACACTTCCTCCTTCCCAGCCTCGTCTTCGAACCGCAGCTCGTTGAACCCCTCGCCCTTGTGGGTGTCGGTCCGGAAGGTGCTGCGTGTCTTGTTGGCGGGCAGGTCATAGGGGACCTGGTTGCGCCCGTTGTAGACGCAGCCGGTCACCAGCGGCTGGTCCGGGTCGCCGTCCAGAAACTCGACCACCACCTCCATGCCCACGCGCGGGATCACCATGCCGCCCCAGCCCGCGCCGCTCCAGTTCTGCGACACCCGGCAGCGCATGGAACAGGCGTTTTCCAGGTCCCAGTGGAACCGCACCAGGATGCGGCCGTATTCGTCGCAATCGATCTCCTCGCCCCTGGCGCCGACCACCACGGCAGTCTGCGGGCCGCGCACATCGGCGCGTGGCGTCTTGCGCTCGGGCAGCATGGGCGCATTGTCGGGCATCAGCACGTAGCGCCCCCGATAGGACAGATCGTCGGTCTGCGCGCTGCCCGAGCCGAAGCTTTCAGAGGTGTAGCTGTGATGCGCGACCAGGCACAGGTACCCCGCTCCATGTCCCGGCACCGGATTGCCCGTCAGCGACACGCGTCCGCCCGCGCCCAGTGCCAGAACATCGCCTTCGGCCTCGAAGCGGCGGTCCTGCCCGCGCTCGGCTTCGGTGCGCAACTGCGCCACAACCCGCCCGCGCACCGGGTCGAGGTAATCCCCCGGCCAGTCGAAGCTTTCGATCTGGCCCTGCTCATGGGCCGCGTCGCCGGTCTGATCGACCTCCATCGCGGCCTTGGGTGTCTTGAAATTGTAGTCGGTCAGCCGGATCGCGCCCGTGGTGATCCGCCGTGCAGGCTGCCAGTCCCAGAAATACTCGTCCTTCAGGCGGACACTCGGGGAGCTGGGGTTGAAATCGCGCGATCCGATCGAGGGATGCACGTCTGCGGCATCCGTCAGCACCATCTCGTGCGCGCCCTGCGTATGCCGGAAATGCCACGAGATCCCGTGTCGCTCCATCAGCCGCGTGGCAAAGGCCATGTCGCTCTCGCGGAACTGCACGGTGTATTCCAGCTCGGGATATTCTGCCTGCGTTTCATCGACAAGCGCCCCGGCACTGGCATAGGGCGCCAGCAATTCCCGCAGGATGACCAGCACGGTGCTGTTGTGAAAGATCCTCTGGTTGCGCCGCAGGCTGGCCAGCCAGAACCACGGTTGCAGCCGCAGCCGAAAGCGATGCCCGTTCTCGCCCACGCCCAGCCAGCGCGCCTCGGTCACGATGCCGTCGAAATGGCGTTCCGACTGGCGGTCCTGCAGGGTCACGGTCGCGTTCGTGCCGATCAGCGCGTCGAAATCGATCGCATCGGTAGCGGCCAGACAATCGACCTGCCAGTCGAACAGGTCATTCATCCGCTCGGTGCCGCTGAGCCGCATCAGCACGAGCGTGTCTTCTTCGAGAACCGTGGCAAGCCGACCCATCCGACCGGTCTGGGAAAACGGTTTGTTCATTGCAAACGCCTGGTACTACACAATGGCCCGACCCTAAGCGATTGGCTGACATGCACAAGCATAAAGCGAGTAAGGGTGTGCCGCAGGGGGCGCTGGCGCCACACGCTGCGACAGTCTGCAACATCTTCCCCCTGGTGGTGCCGCGAAGGTGGTGGAAATCCGAAGCTGTCGTCTTCTGCGGGTGAGCCAGAACCACTTGACCGGCGGCTGTCACTGCAGCGGCCTATTGGAACATCACCCAGAAAGCAGTCACCGGCGCGTTTTCGCGACCCGCTTCCGATCCCAGGGTGGGCCAGTGATCCCGGCGGTCAGGATGACGGTCGCTTGCGCCACGGCCACGATCCCGATGATCGCGCCCTGTCGCAAGTTCAGTGTCGGTGCTGGCCGAGGCTTCATCGCCAGACAAACCGTGTGCCTGCAACGGAGGGGATGCTTGGCCCATGTCAACCACCGCGGCAACGGCTACACCGAAACCGGCGCCGCCGAGGCGCTGTCGGGAGGCCACGAACGAAACTGCGGCGGACCTTTCCGGGGTGCTGGGCTGGCAGCGCGCCCATGGCGGCCTGACGCCCGCGACGCGCCATGCCTTCGCGGGCGGCGACGACTTCACGGTCTTTGGTCTGCCGATGGCGCGGGGCATGCTGCTGCCGGATCTGGCTGCCTCGGTGGAGTTGAATCCGTCGACCTCGCTCGGCCTGTCCTATATTTGGAGCTTTGCCTCGGGGGGCACCGATCACGGCATCCGCGCAAGTTTCGCGGTGCGGTTCTGAGCCACGAACTGGCGGGGGCGGGGACGTCGCGGGTGCGCAGCCAGGTCCCGTCCGTCAACAAAATGCCGCGCCAGGCACATGGCGCGGCGGTCGGCGCGGACGGTCTTGGTTGCGCACCGTCTGGAGCGTCGGCTGGTTGATCCCATCGCTCAGATCAGGTCCGGTGTTCCAAGCCCCAGCCGTGTGGCATGCCAGGCGGCCTCGGCGCGTGACGAGATGCCCAGCTTGCGATAGATGTCCTTGATATACCCCGCGATCGTGTTTTCCGACAGTTGCAGGGCCTGCGCGACTTCGGCATTGCGCAGCCCGCGCCCGATCATGCCCAGAACCTCGCGTTCGCGGGTGGTCAGGTGGCTTTCGGCAGTCACGGGGCCGGTGCGCTGGAAGTGCTGCATGATCCGGCGCGCGACCGAAGGCGACAGGGCCGGAATGCCCACAACCACCTGTTTCAACTGAACCACCAGCAGTTCGCCGGGTTGTTCCTTCAGCAGATACCCATGCGCGCCGGCCGACAGCGCCCCCACGATGGAGGCATCATCGCCCATGATCGTGGTGACCACGCAGATCGCGTCCGGTTGGGACAGGCGTAGCGTGCGCAAGACCGCCAGCCCGGACCCGTCGGGCAGCCCCAGATCGATCAGCGCCAGATCGTATGTGCGGCGCGCAGATTGCGCGAGGCCGCTGCCCTGACTGCTCGCCTCGTGAATGACGCATTCGGCGAAGGCCGCCGCGACGAGTTCGCCCAGCCAGTGACGGGTTTCGCTCTGATCCTCGACAATGAGAATCTGCATCATGCGCTGCCCCTTGCATATTCCGCCATCGGGATCTCGGCCGTGACGGATGTGCCGGCGGCACTGCTGTCGATGCTCAGGCGCCCGTCCACCGCCTCGGCCCGGTCCCGCAGATTGGCAAGTCCGTTCCCGCGCGGCGCCGCTGCCGGATCGAAGCCCCTGCCGTCATCGGCAACGCTGACCATGATCCGGCTGTCCGTGACATGGACCGAAACGGTCACCTGCCTGGGGTTGGCGTGTTTCAGGGCGTTCTGCACCGCCTCGCGGATGATCGAGCGCAGCATATGCGCCGCCTGCAGCGGCAGGGCGATGACGGGAGCGCCCTCGACCGTCCAGGTCATTGCCACCCCGGCCATATGCAGCTGTTCGGCGATCTGTGCGCGCAGATCGGCCAGGATCTGGTCAAAGGACATTTCGGGGTTCGAGGCGTTGTTGATGATGTCGCGCAGGTCGGTCAGGGTTTCACGGATCATGATATCCTTGCGCGCCTGCTCCGGGCTGTGCAGGGCGGCCATCAGTTGCACGCCGATGTTGTCATGAATGTCGCGTGCAATCCGCGTGCGCTCTTCGGACGCCCCCTTTTCATAGGCTTCGCGGCTTTCCAGCGCCTGCGTCAGCATCGCCGCAATCTCGGTCGCCAGTTCCAGATCCCGCGCCGAAAACAGCCGCCGCCCACCGTCGGCGTAGTGCAGTTCCAGCGCGGGGATTGCGCCGATGCGCGGCAGGACCAGCGCCAGACCATCCTCGCGCAGGGCCGGGGCGGGCACGTCAGAGCCGGGCGCGCGCCGCAGGGGATTGAACATTTCGTCCAGCAGGGCGTGCCAGCGGCCTGTCTGATCGCGTTCGGGCGGGGTGAGCGCCACATCCATGATCTTGCGAAAACGCTCGGCGCGGGCGGGCTCCTGGCGCCGCAGCACCATGCGCGCGAGCGTGTCGCGCAGTGGCAACCACGCCAGTGCGACGATCAGCAGCGACAGGGCGAAAGCCGGGGCGCGGTCGTCCACGATGGTGAAGATCAGGAGCGCGTCGATGCCCAGCAGCAGCATGACACCTGCCACGTAGAACAGGATGCGGAAGGCCCATGTCTCAAGCTGGAACAGTTGAAACCTTGCGACCCCCAGCGCCACGCCCACATAGATCAGCAGGAAGAACATGAAGGACGCGCCCTGCGACAGATAGGCCTGCAGGCCGAGCAGATGCGGTGCAACAACGGTCATGACGAACGCCCCGCAGCCCACCAGCACCGCCAGCCCCAGCCAGGAAAGCGCCGCGCGGTCGCGCGGGTCACCGCGGGTGGCCCGGAACTGCAGGCCTACCAGCGCCGCGATGGCAACCACCGCCACGATGACGCCCAGATAGATGCCGACTGCGGGGCTTTCGAAGGCGCCCGCCTGCGCCAGCACGAACCACGCCCCCAGAACCAGCGCTGGAACCGCCAGCCATCCGGGGCGGAACAGCCGACGCGGATAGACCATGAACAGCCCGATCATCCCGGCGCCAAAGGCAAACGCGCCCATATGGTTCAGGGCGGACAGGGTCCGGAACTGGTCCCCGGGCAGGGCAAGCTCGCGCGTGGAATAGATCGCCGCCGCGAACGCCGACACCATCAGCCCCGCGCCACTGAGCGCCAGACAGCGGGTCGCCCAGTCGGTCCGGCGCAGGGCCCATATCCAGACCCCGATCCAGACCCCGACAAGGCCCACGGTTATCTGCAGCCAGAAGGCAAAGGGCAGGCTTTCCGGCGGGCGGCGGGGCGCTGGCTGGATGGAATGAACCCGGTGTTCGCCCAGCATACGGACCTCAAGGTTGACCTCATCGCTGCGCAGCACCGCCGCGATCCGGCCCTGACGGTCAAAGAACGCCGCCATGGCTGCGTAGCTGTCCAGCACGTCCGGCTCTTCGATCAGGTCGGCCGGGGACAGCGCGATGGTCTGTCCAGACGCATCGGTCAACGAGACCAGCGCCGCGAGCGTTACCGCAAGCCCCGCGCCAGGCAGTTCCGTCGACGGCCCGCCGGGCAGGACACTGTCGATCCAGACACCCTCGGGCCTGTCGGCAAGCGCCCCGCGGACTTCAGGCGTCAGGTGCAGCCCGAGATGGGGCTGGTTCATGGCGAGCCCGAGCGTGAGCGCCGCCAGTCCAAGGCTGACGGCGACAAGGGCACAGATCTGCATGACCGGCGGAATGCGGACTGGCAATGGAATGATACCCGTTTCGGACAGTCGGTTCGGATACGGCAGACTGGGAAAAGACATCACGGAAATGCGCTCGTTATCTTATCCGGCCCTCCTGCTTTGGCAATCCGGGAAAGCAGGTGTTGCCCCCCTGTTCAGGGGGGTGACGGCTTGGGGGCGGGCGATACGCTGACCTCCGCAATCAACAGCGGGTCGGCGCAGGCCCTGTGCCTCCTGGAACCTGCGCCATTTGGAGGAAGACATGGTCAACAGGGTTTCCGGACTGCGCGCGGGGCTCCGCGCGGGCATCGTGATCTCGGCAAGCGTCGCATTGGCGGGCTGCCTTGGGAGCACTGGCGGCGGCGGTGCTGGCGGCGGTGCTGGCGGTGGCGGTGGTGGTGGCGGGGCCGGAACTGTCAGCGCGCATGACGCCCGCTTTGACCAGCTCTCGGGCATGGTGCCGACAACAGACATGCCCATAACCGGCACCGCCGACTACGCAGGATCGGTCAAGACCATCCTCAACGAGGGCAGCACGCCCATCGGCACCCTGCTGGGCGAGATCGAGATGCAGCTTGATTTCGGCCAGGCCTTTGCCGACATCACCGCGCAGAGCGTGACCGGGCGGGTGCACAACATCCGGGGCACGATCGGCGACGATGACGTGACCTATGACGGGGAACTGACCACGGCGGCCGCAGGCGCCCCCAGCACCATGAACATCTCGCAGACCGACGCGGCCGGGATGACGCTGACGACCGGGGCGATCATGGCAAACTTCGGGGGTGATCTGACCCTCGACGGCGAGACCGGGCAGGCCAACCTCATGCTCGGCGGCGCATTTGTGGGACCGGGCGGTCAGGCCGCGCACGGCCCGGCGGCCGGAACCTGGTGGCGGCCCGGCGGGCTGTCGGACTTCAATGTCGGCGGCACCTGGTACGCCGAACGCCAGTGATCCGGACGCTTCGGGCAAGCTGGGTCCGAAGGTGTGTCAGCGCGCTTCAGCACCGTTTCGCACCGCACTGGCGGGCGGCGGCGGTGCTGGCGCTGTGCCTGCTGCTGAACCCGTCCAGCCTTGCGGCACAGGGCGCGGCGGTCGGGGGGGCGCAAAGCCTTGCCGAGCTTGACCGCGCAGTCTCGGCGAACCCGACGGATCCCGCAGCGCGTCTGCGGCTTGCCGGGGCGCTGTTGCAAGCGGGCGCGCAGGACCGCGCCCGGTTTCACCTGATGCGCGCGCGTGCGGCCCCGCTGACCGAAACGGATCGCGCCCACCTGGACGCGCTGCTTGCGCGTATCAAAGGGCGGCGCGACCGCGAGGGCTGGCTCAGCTTCGCCATCGTTCCGGAAACGAACCCCGGCCAGCGCACGGATGCCGATACGATCTGGATCGGCGGGCTTCCGTTTCACCTGAATACCGATGCGCAGGCGGAGCGCGCAACCGGGCTACATGTGAACGCGGGCGGGGCGCTGATGCCGCAGGTGGGCCCGGGCCTGCGGTTGCGCTTCGGCGCGAGCGCCACCGCACGGCTTTATTCGGATCGCGCGCTCAATGACATCACGCTGCGGGGAGAGGCGGGGTTTCAGGGGCAGACCATGGCGGGGCATGACTGGCAGTTCACCGGATCGGTGGCGCGGCGGGACCTTGGCGGGCGCCGTTTCGGCCACGGGCTGGGACTGCACTTGCGCTGGTCGCATACGATGGGGCGCACCACGCTGCTTCGGTGGCGGGCCGAGGCCGTGGATTGGCGCTTTGCCAACCACCCGGCGTTGGACGGGCCACGCCTGTCGGCGTCGGTCGAGGCGCGCCATGTGGTGCGCCCGGATCTGCTGGTCAGCGGAACGGCGGCCGTGACGCGGGTGCATGCGCGCGCCGCGCACGAGGCCGGCAGCACCCTGCGGGTCGGTCTGGGGGCCGAGAGGGGGTTTCCGGGCGGGCTGGTCCTTGGCGTCGATGCCTTTGCCGAGCGTCATCGGCGCGATGGCACCGATCCGCTGCTTGGTATCCTGCGCACGGACACGACGGCCGGGCTCGGACTGCGCGCGATGCACAGGGATTTCTCGCTGGGCAGTTTCTCCCCGGTGCTGGAGGTGTCGACCACGCGGCAGCGTTCGAACAGCGCATTGCATTCATGGCGCAACACGCGGGTTTCCATGGGATTGAGCCGCGCATTCTAGGGTCAGCGCTCGCCGCCCGGTCCGGGGCAGACGCACGCCGCTCGCGGAACCCGCTGTGCGCTGACTGCGGGTTCTTGCTGCTTGACCGGGTGAAAGACGGGCGCAAGGCCGCCTCAAACCCCTCGGCGCGATGAAGGGGTGGGCATCGCGCGCCTGAAGCCGACGCGCGGGGTGGCTGGTGGACCCTGCCGCCGCTGCACGCCGTCTTCAGGTCCCGGTGAAATGCCCGTGCCCCGCTACTGTGACAAGGCAGCCCTCAGCGCCTTGTAGGAAGCCTTTGGCGTGCGCCGCATCGTGTCGAAATCGACATGCACAAGCCCGAACCTCTTCTCGTAGCCGAACGCCCATTCGTAATTGTCCAGCAGCGACCAGTAGAAGAAGCCCTGCACATTGGCCCCCCGGCGATGGCCTGACGTGCAGCGTTCAGATGCGCGGCGACGTAGTTCCGGCGCACGGTGTCCTCGACCTCACCGTCCTGCACGTGATCGTCCCAGGCCATGCCGTCTTCGGTCACGAAGATCGGCAACGCGCCCACATAGTCGCGCGCCATGCGCATGAGCAGGTTGCCCAGCCCCTCGGGGTAGATTTCCCAGCCCATCTGCGTCTTGGGCAGCGGTCCCTCATGCCCGCGCGTGGATGGCCAGGGCGCATCCGCGTCATGCGATACGATGGCGCGCGAGTAGTAGTTGACCCCCAGCCGGTCGATGGGCGCGGAGATGGTGGCCATGTCCTCCTGCCAGCGTGGCGGCATGTGGCTCCCCAGTCCGTCCAGCACCACCTGCGGATAGGTCCCGCGTTCGATGGACTCGATGAACCAGCGGTTCGAGATCGCATCCGACAGGTCCACAGCGGCATCCTCACCCTCGGCGGCGGGCAGGATTTCCGAGAAGTTCAGCACGACCCCGATATTGTCATGCCCGCGCGTGCAGCCGTGCCATGGCCAGCCCGTGCGCAAGCTGTATATGATGCATGGATCGGGCGGTGGCGCGGATGTCGCGCAGCCCCGGCGCCTGCTGCCCCTCGAATTGCGACAGCCACGACACGCACCACGGCTCGGTGATCGTCGCCGTGCGCGCGACGCGGTCGCCGATAAGGTCCATGACCGCCGCCGCGTAGTCGGCAAAGCGCTCGGCGGTCTCGCGATTGGTCCAGCCGCCCTTGTCGGCCAGCGCCGAGGGCAGGTCCCAGTGGTAGAGTGTCAGGAATGGCTTGAGGCCGCGCGCGATGATGCCATCCACAAGCCGGTCGTAGAAATCCAGCCCCTTGGGGTTGACGGTCACGCCATCGGGGATTACCCGCGCCCAGGAGGTCGAGAAGCGGTAGGCATCAAGCCCGGCATCGCGGATCAGGTCCAGATCCTCTTCCCAGCGCAGGTAATGTTCGCAGGCGCGCGACCCGTCCTCGTTGCCCACGAGATTACGCCCCGTGGCGGCAAAGCTGTCCCAGTGGCAGGGGGACCCGCGCCGCCAAAGGCATGGCCCTCGATCTGATAGGCCGCCGTTGCCGCATCGAAGGTGAAGCCCGCGGGAAAGTCCGAGCGCTTGGTCATCGCGGGTTTCGGGTCAGTACAGGTGGCATCTAACATAGTGGCCTTTCTCCAGTTGCGTGACAGGGGGCAGGGTGGTGCGGCAGGTCTCGGTGACCTTGGGGCACCGCCCGGCAAAGGGGCAGCCGACGCTGTCGGGGCCGCGCACGGGGATATCGGCGCGTTTCTTGGGCGCATTGCCCGCCGTGCTGCGCCGCCCCGGTTGCGGGATCGCGTCGATCAGAAGCTGCGTATAGGGGTGGCGGGGGGTCTGGGTGACGCTGTCACTCTCGCCCCATTCGACCATATGGCCGACATACATGACCGCCGTGCGTTCGGCGAAATAGCGCGCCGTGGCGATGTCATGGGTGATATGCATGAAGCCGATCCCGTCCTGCTTCATGTCCTCCATCAGGTTGAGGATACCCAGGCGGATCGACACGTCGAGCATGGAAATCGGTTCATCGGCGAGGATGAACCGCGCCCCCACGGCCAGCGCGCGGGCGATGGCGACGCGCTGGCGCTGCCCGCCCGAAAGCTCGTAGGGGTATTTCGCCGCGGTCTGCGCGGCGGGCGCCAGTCCCACGCGTTCCAGTGTCGCCAGCACGTGCGCCTCGACCCGCGCCCCGCTCGGACCGGGGTGGTGCAGCTTCACGGGCCGGGCGACGCGGTGGCGGATGGTGTGGACCGAGTTGAGCGAGCCGAACGGGTCCTGAAAGATCATCTGCACCTTGGCGGCATAGTCGCGCTGGCGGATCTTCGTGGTGCTCGCAAGGATATCCTCGCCGTCCACCACGATCTTCCCCGAGCTGGGCGCACTGATCCGCGCAATGGCCCGCGCGCAGGTGCTCTTGCCGCTGCCGCTTTCGCCGACGATGGCCAGCGCCTCGCCCGCGCGCAGGGTCAGGCTGACGCAATTGGCGGCGCGGATATGCTCGCGCCGGAACACCCCGCCGCCTGTGGGAAAGTCGATGACCAGGTTCTCGACCTGGATTTCCTGCATTGCGGTCATGCGGCATCCTCCTTGCGGGCGATCAGCAGATGGCAGGTGGCGCGGTGGCCGGGGCCGACCTCGGTCAGCGCCGGGTCGATCTCGCGGCAGGGGGCGAAGCATTCGGTG
>SL_7KL_010_BRINEDRAFT_10000945_pt1 | contig 13853 bp, 12 predicted proteins | sample SodLak_010_BRINE_FD_10663 | JGI IMG/M metagenome (IMG submission 10663)
GGCACGCAAGGCATTGGCGTCGTGCTGTGTGAGACGCGCAAGGCGGCTGAGAGTGTGCTTGAAGCCTTCATGGGGCTCAATGTCTCGATCATGGTGCAGGAATACATTCGTGAGGCTGGTGGTGCTGATCTGCGTTGCTTTGTCATCGGCGACAAAGTGGTGGCCGCCATCAAGCGCCAAGCGCCCCCTGGCGAGTTTCGCTCTAACCTACACCGCGGCGGCACCGCCGAGCTGGTCAAAATCACCCCGCAAGAACGCGCAGTCGCCACCCGCGCCGCCCGTATCATGGGGCTGAATGTGGCGGGTGTGGATGTGCTCAGATCCAACCATGGCCCGCTGGTGATGGAGGTCAACTCCTCACCCGGACTGGAAGGCATTGAAGCGGCCACCGGCAAAGACATTGCCGATCTGATCATTCAATTTCTGGAAAACAAAGCGCGCCCAGACAAGACGCGCACGCGCGGCAAAGGCTAGGTCGGCAAGTCCACCATGTTAAAGCGCAGTGCCGCTAACCCGGCCACCTGCGCCGTCACCACATCGCCCACCGCAAGCGGCCCCACTCCAGCCGGTGTCCCGGTCAACACCACATCCCCCGGCCACAAGGTAACCTGAGCCGACAGCGTTGACAGCAGCGCCGGCACCGACCAAATCATTTGGCCCAAATGACAGTGCTGACGGGGTTCGCCATTGACACTCAAACTGATCGCGGTGTTGGCATCCGGCGACCACTGGGTGGCTGGCGTGATCAGCCCCAGCGGCGCAGACTGATCAAAAGCCTTGCTCATTTCCCAAGGGTGCCCCGCTTCCTTGGCCGCCGCCTGCACATCACGGCGAGTCAAATCAACGGCTACTGCGTAACCCGCCACCGTCGCCATGGCTTGCTCTGGCGTGAGATGCCGCCCGCCGCTGGCCAACACCACGGCCAGCTCTACCTCGTGATGCAACTCTGTGGTCTGTGCAGGAAAGGCAATGCTGTCGCCCTGAATGAGGGTGGTGGCTGGCTTAGCAAAAAAAAGCGGGGATTGATTGGGGTCGGCGCCCATCTCGCGGGCGTGCTCAGCGTAGTTGCGCCCGACACACCAGACATGACGCGCCGGCCACTGAGCACCATCAATGGTCTTAAGCCCAGGCGGCTGCCACGCTACCGCCCCACTCATCGCAAAGCCCGAATGCCAACCGCCTCGCGCAGCCGCTGAATGTGCGGTCGGCTTAACGCGGTGGCGCGTTCAGCGCCCTGTTGCAAGATGGCCTCTACCTGATCGGGTGCGCTGATCAGTGCCTGATAGCGGTCGCGGGCCTCGGCCAGCTCGCCATTGATCAACTCGAACACAGTCTGCTTGACCTCGCCCCAGGCAATGCCATCGGCGAAGGCCTCACGCATGGCTTGCCGCTCAGGGGCACTGGCAAAGGCCGCATACACCGCATAGATGGCGGAATCGTCGGGATCTTTGGGCTGCCCTGGCTCCAGCGAGTTGGTGTTGATTTTCATGATGGCTTTGCGCAAGGCCTTCTCAGGCAGCCACAAAGGAATGGTGTTGTCATAGCTTTTGGACATCTTTCGACCGTCGGTGCCGGGCAAAGTCGCGACATGCTCATCAATGACCGCCTCAGGCAAAGTCAGCAGCTCACCGTAGCGATGGTTAAAGCGCTGCGCGATGTCACGCGCCATCTCCAAATGCTGCAGCTGATCACGGCCGACTGGCACACGCTGCGCGTTAAACATCAAAATGTCGGCCGCCATCAAGACCGGATAACAAAACAGGCCCATGTTGATGCCAAAGTCGGCGTCTTCGCTGGCCGCCTCATTGTCAGCCACGGCAGCCTTGTAGGCATGGGCGCGGTTCATCAGGCCCTTGGCGGTGACGCAAGTCAGTAGCCACGTTAACTCGGTGATCTCGGGTACATCAGACTGGCGGTAGAACACCGCTCGCGCTGGATCTAAACCCAGGGCCAGCCACGTCGCGGCCACTTCCAGCGTTGATTGCTGCACCCGCTTCGGGTCCTCACACTTGACCAGTGCGTGGTAGTCGGCCAGAAAAAAGAACGACTGCGTGGTGGCATCACGACTGGACTCAATCGCTGGTCGAATCGCCCCCACATAGTTNCCTAGATGAGGCGAGCCGGTGGTGGTGATGCCGGTCAGAACACGCAATGGCTCAGTCATGATCAAGATCCGCTATGCTGATGANAAATATAATCCGATCGTTATTGTAAAGGAAGCCCAGNACTGGAACCTCATGCCCAAGCTTGATTTATCTAATGGGGTGCGCGCGCACTATCTGATCAGCGCCGACAGCGGCCAGGCCCGANCCATGGCCGAGGCCATCGCGCTGGAACAAAGTCTAGAGACTGCCGCCGAACTGATCCCACCTGAGGTGGCTGAGCAACTGCTGGGACGCGTGTGTTCGGTGACACCGCTGACTGAACGGCGCTGGCAGGTACTGATTGATTATCCGATGGCATTGGCCAGCGGGCAGATCGGCCAGCTGCTGCAACTGCTTTACGGCAACATCAGTTTTTATCCAGATGTACGCCTGATTGACCTGCACCTGCCCGCAGCAATGCTCGAGCACCTACCTGGCCCGGCGCATGGCGTGGCGGGCTTGCGTGAAGCCTGTGGGGTCACCGATCGCAGCCTATTGATGACCGTACTCAAGCCGCGCGGCGCGCCCGCCGAGCAGTTGGCTGAACAGGCGGCGGCCTTTGTGCGCGGTGGCGGCGATCTCATTAAAGACGATCAAAACTTGGTTGAGTCTGACTTGATGGCGTTCACCCATCGAGTCAGCCGCTGTGCCGAGGCGATCGATGCGGCCGTGCAGCAGCGTGGCCGAGGCGCAGTGTATTTTCCGCACGTGGCGGGCAGTGGCGCGCACTTGGAAGCGCAACTGGAACAGGTCAAAGCGCTGGGTCTCAAGGGCGTGGTGTTGTGCCCATGGATCATGGGCTTGGAAACCGCCGCCGAGGCGGCCCGTCGGCATGAGCTGATGTGGTTGGCCCACCCCGCCGGCGCCGGCTGCTGGACCGAGTCGCCCCGCCGTGGCGTTGCCGCATCGGTGCTGCTGGGACAACTCACACGCCTGGCCGGTGCCGACATCAGTGCCTTTCCCGGCCAAGGGGGGCGCGTCAGCTTGGCCAATGAGGGCGATCAGCGGGCCATTTGTCAGGCTTTGCTCAAGCCCTGGGGCAAGCTCAAAGCCACCCTGCCCTGCTCAGGCGGCGGCAAGCGCCCCGAGCAGGCGGTCGAGTTCAGTCAAGCCGTCGGCCAAGACTGCGCGGTGATGGTGGGCAGCGCCTTGATGATGGATGACCGTGGCATTGAACGGGCCACGGCTGAGACGGTGGCGGCTTTAAACGGCACGCATTGAGCCTTGATAAAGCCTGCATTGGCCAGCGCCAGAGGCAGGCGTGCTACCCTTGCCAATGGCTCAAAAAAAGTGATGTCATGAAAATCGAAGCGAATACCGTAGTCGCCATCGACTACACCCTCACCGACGATGACGGTCAGGTCATCGACAGCTCTCAAGGCCGCGAACCACTGACCTACTTGCATGGTCACCAACACATTGTGCCGGGCTTGGAAAATGCCCTAGAAGGCCGCGAAGCCGGAGAGCATGTTGATGTCGCCGTGCCCCCTGAAGAGGGCTATGGGCCCGTCCATGAGGGCCTGATTCAGGCTGTGCCACGGGCCGCCTTTGGCGACATCGAGCGCGTTGAGGTGGGCATGCAGTTTCAGGCGCAAGCCGAAGGTGGCGCCATGACCGTGACGGTGAAATCCGTCGATGGCGACACCGTGACCGTCGATGGCAACCATCAACTGGCCGGGCAGACCTTAAACTTTGCCGTCGACGTGCAGTCTGTGCGCGCGGCCACCGCCGTGGAAATGGAACAAAGCCAAGTTAACGCGAACGACTGATCCGTGAACCAGCAAGGGTGACCGATCAAGCTGCGCATCATCAGGGCCTAAGCGCTCAGGCACGTGCCGAGCGCTTGGCCCGTTTCGGACCCAACACCCTTCCCACTGCCGCCCGCCGCCCCGCCTGGAAACGGCTGCTGGCGCAGTTTAACAATGTGCTGATTTATGTACTGATCGTGGCCGGTCTGGCTGCTGCAATGCTCGGTCATGCCATTGATGCGGCGGTGATTCTGGCGGTGGTGGCCATCAATGCGGTGATTGGCTTTGTGCAAGAAGGCAAGGCCGAACAAGCGATGGCAGCGATTGGCAAAATGCTGGCCGCCGAGGCGCGCGTGCTAGAAGACGGCCGCTGGCAAACCCGCCCTGCCGCCTCTTTGGTGCCCGATGATGTGGTGCAAATCAAAGCCGGTGATCGGGTGCCGGCTGATATGCGTTTGTTGGAGGCACATGCACTGCGCAGCGACCAAGCGGCACTGACTGGGGAGTCGATGCCCGTGGGCAAGAGCACCGAAGCCGATGCCGATGACACGGACTTAGCCGATCGGCGCAACAGCGTCTACTCCGGCACCTTGGTTACCGCAGGTCAAGGTGTCGGCGTGGTCTTTGCCACCGGCCAAAGCACCGAACTGGGTCGCATCTCTACCCTGCTCGGTGAGGTGGAGGTCTTAACCACGCCCCTGCTGCAACGCATTAACCGCTTTGCACGCGCACTGACCGTGCTCATCATCGCCATGGCCGTGAGCATGGTAGCGCTGGGCGCCTGGCTGCATGCCTTGGCGCTGGGTGAGGGCTTGTTGGCGGGCATTGCCTTGGCAGTGGCCGCCATTCCTGAGGGCTTGCCCGCCATCATCACCATTACCCTGGCCATTGGCGTGCGCGCCATGGCCGATCGCCAAGCGGTCATTCGTCACCTGCCTGCGGTGGAAACGCTGGGCTCGGTCAGCGTCATTTGTTCTGACAAGACCGGCACCCTAACCGCCAACCACCTCAGCGCCCGACAGCTCGCCCTGCCCGAGCAGACCATGGCGACGGCTGATCTCACGCTGAATGAGTCAAGCCACGCGCTGGTGATGGCCGGCGTGCTGTGCAACAACGCCGAGGTCGATCCCGCCAGCGGTGACACATCGGGCGACCCTCTAGAAGTCGCTTTGTTGGAGCTGGCGCAGCGCCATGAGTGTGACATTGCCGCGCTGCGCGCAGAATACCCGAGACTCAGCCTGATCCCGTTTGCGTCTGACCACAAGTACATGGCCACCTTGCACCCAGGCGTGATCATGCTGAAAGGGGCCCCTGAGGTGGTGCTGGACCTGTGCCAGCCCTCACGTGGCTCAGCCGGTGCGAGCAAAGACTGGCACGCCGAGCTCGAACACCTGACGGCACAGGGCTTGCGCGTCTTGGCTTTGGCCCAGCGCAAGGTGGATGCGAAGTTGACCACGCTGGATGAAGACAGCACGTTGGATGGCTTTGAGATGCTGGGCCTAGTTGGCTTTGCCGATCCACCTCGGCCTGAGGTGCCAGACGCCATCGCCCAGTGTCAGTCAGCCGGCATGCAGGTCAAGATGATCACGGGTGATCACGCCAGCACGGCATTGGCCATTGCTCGGGAACTCGGCATTAGCTCAAGCCCCTGTGGTCAAAAAGGAGGCCGGGTGCTGACTGGTCGCGAGATCGATCAAATGGATGATGCGGCCCTGGCCGCGTGCGTGCGAGAGGTGCATGTCTATGCGCGCACCACACCGGAGCACAAACTCAGACTGGTGACCGCCCTGCAAGCGCACAACGAGGTGGTGGCCATGACCGGCGATGGTGCCAACGACGCCCCGGCCTTAAAGCGCGCCGACATTGGCGTGGCCATGGGCATCAAGGGCACCGAGGCGGCACGTCAGGCGGCTGACATGGTTTTGGTTGACGACAACTTCGCCACCATTGTCAACGGCATCGAGCAAGGTCGCGGCGTGTATGACAACATCCGCAAAGCGATTTTGTTTATTCTGCCAACCAATGCCGCGCAAGCGCTGGTGGTGATGGCCGCTGTCTTGGCCGGCGTGACCTTGCCGATCACGCCCGTACAAATCTTATGGGTCAACATGGCCATCTCGGTGACTCTGGCCCTGGCCTTGGCCTTTGAACCGACCGAGCCAGGCATCATGAAACGCCCACCGCGACCGCTAGATCAAGGCCTGCTGACCTCATTCGTGGTCACCCGCGTGCTCTGGGTGGGTGCTTTGCTGACCGTGGGCACCTTCATGATGTTCAATCAGGTGCTGGCCAGCACCGGCGATGAGGCGCTGGCTCGAACCGTGGCCGTGAATCTACTGGTGGCGGGGCAAATCACCTACCTATTCAGCTGTCGCCGCTGGCAAGCCGCCAGCTTCACACCCAGCGCCTTGTTGGCCAACCGCTGGGCGTGGATGATGCTGGCCGCTTTGCTGGTCATGCAGGGTGGTTTCACCTATTGGCCCACCATGCAGGCGGTGTTTGGCACGCAGGCTTTGTCGGCCGAATATTGGCCACCCATGCTGGCCTTCGCGGCCGCCGTCTTCATCTTGGTCGAGCTGGAGAAAGCACTGACCCGCCGTCTGGATTTGGCATGGGCGCGCGCGTCCTAACACCTGCCCTCACCCACCCCTTAACGTTGTTGCTTCAGTGCTGCCTCCAGCCGCGCCAGGCGCTCGCTGATGCTGTCCAAGCTTGACTGCAGCGCCTCGCGCTGCTGGCTCTCTTCATCCGCATGAATGGATTGGGTGGCGGTGACAATAATGGCGATGAACAAGTTGAGCACCATAAAGCTCGATACCAAAATAAACGGCACAAAGAACACCCAAATCCACGGATACAGCTCAAACATCGGCCGGGCAATGCCACTCGACCACGACTCCAGGGTCATGATTTGAAACAGTGAGAACAAACTCAAGCCCAAGTGACCCCAATACTCAGGGAAGCTCTCTCGGAACAGCAGCGTGCCCATCACAGCGAAGATATAAAAAATCAGCACCAACAACAGCGCAGTCCAGCCCATGCCCGGCAAAGCACGCATCAGTGACTCGACAATCGCGCGCAGGCGCGGCACTTGGGACAGAAGACGCAACACACGCAAAATGCGCAATGCCCGCAAGATCTCCATCGGCCCCGCGGCGGGCACCAAGGAGACTGACACAATCAAAAAGTCGAACACATTCCAGCCCGAGGTGAAGAAGTAGCGACCGCGGGCGATCAGCTTAAGCAGGATCTCGACGACAAAAACAGCCAGGATCGCCTTGTTGGCCACCGCAATCACCTGACCAAACTGGGCCACCACCACGGTGGAGGTCTCCAAGCCCAGCAAAACGGCGTTGAGCACAATCAGCGTAATGATGACGCGGGTGACCGCTGGGCCCTCGACCCAGTCGCCCAGCGCCGTGCGCCAACTGTTAGCCGTCATTGGATGGCGCAGCCCCAGATGACGACGACCCAAGCGCTTCCAACAGCAGCGCGTTGACCCGCTTCACATAGCTGGCCGGATCGGCCAACTCGCCGCCTTCCGCCAACAGCGCTTGGTCCATGACCAATTCGGCCAGCGCCTTGAATCGTGACTCCTCCGTCTCTGCCGCCATGCGCTTAATCAGGGCATGGTCGGCATTGATGTCTAGGTTGGGCTTGCTGTCGGGCACGGTTTGGCCGGCTTGGCGCATCAGCTTTTGCATCTGCACCGATAAGCCGTGCTCATCGGCGACAATGCACGCGGGTGAGTCAGTCAGCCGCTGACTGGGCCGCACCTCGCCCACACGATCGCCCAATGCGGTTTGGATACGCTCGGCCAGTTGCTTGGCCTCGGCCGATGCTTCCGGCTGCTCGCCTGCATCCAGTTGGCCCTTGGCCACGGATTTCAGGGTCTTGTCTTTGTAGCTTTGTAGATGCCCGGTCAGCCACTCATCAATGCGATCGGTCATCAGCAACACTTCAATGCCGCGCGCTTTGAACGACTCCAAGTGTGGGCTGTTTTGTGCCACCTTGAGACTATCCGCCGTCAAATACCAAATCGTGTCTTGATCCTCAGGCATGCGGCTGATGTAGGCATCCAGGCCTGTCATCTCATCACCTTCAGTCTGGGTCGAGGCAAAACGCAGCAGTCCAGCAATGCGCTCGCGCTGCTCAAAGTCTTCAATGACACCCTCTTTAAGAATACTGCCAAAGGCGTCATAAAATTTGCGCCACGACTCATCGCCGGCTTCAGTGACCTTCTCAATCAAATCCAGGCTGCGCTTGACCACGGCAGCGCGAATTTTTTTCAACAAGGGGCTGTCTTGCAAGATCTCACGCGAGACATTGAGCGGCAAATCGGCCGAATCAACCACCCCACGCATGAAGCGCAGGTACTTGGGCAGCAATTGTTCGGCGGCATCCATGATGAAAACACGCTGGATGTAGAGTTTGAGCCCCTCAACGGTGTCACGGTTGACCAGCAAATCAAACGGGGCCTGACTGGGCAAGAACAACAACAGGCTGTAACGTTGGTTGCCCTCCACATGGTGGTGGGCCCACTTCAGAGGCGGCTGAAAATCATTGCTTAGGCTTTGATAGAAGGCGTGATAGTCCTCGTCCTTGAGCTCGCTGCGCTGACGCGTCCACAGCGCTTTCGATTCATTGACGGGCTCATCATCTCTTTGCTCATCATTTTGATCGCCATCTTTGTCTTCAGCGGCTTTGCCCAACTCAACCAGCTTAATGGGGAAGGCAATGTGGTTGGAGTAGTGACGAATGATGCGCCGCAGGGTCCAGGCTTCGAGCAGGTCGGTGTGTGCCTCATTAAGTGAGAGGGTGATGGTGGTGCCCTGCGCCTCGCGCTCAATGGACTCAATTTGATACTCGCTCTGACCGTCTGAGACCCAGCGCACGCCGGCGCTGGCTGGTTCATTGGCACGACGGGTGTCGACTTGGATGCGATCAGCGACCACAAAGGCTGAGTAAAAACCAACCCCGAACTGACCAATCAACTGCGCGTCTTTAGCTTGGTCGCCTGACAAGCCCTCGAGAAAGCGCCGTGTGCCGGAGCGCGCGATGGTGCCGAGGTTGTCGATCACCTCGTCGCGGTTCATGCCGATACCGCGGTCATGAATGCTCAAGGTGCCAGCCTTGGCATCAAACTCGATGCGAATGCTCAGGTCATCGTCACAGCCTTTCAAGCTGTCATCCGTGAGCGCCTCGAAGCGCAACTTATCGCTGGCATCCGAGGCGTTGGAAATCAATTCACGCAAGAAAATTTCGCGGTTGGAGTACAGCGCATTGACCATAAGCTTGAGAAGCTGATGGACTTCGGCATCAAAGGAACGGGTTTCTGTCGTGGCAGACTGGCTCATGTCACCTCACCTGATTGAAGGAGTCATTGACGAACTCGACAATGCGAACCTTAATCAGGTGGGTGCGGTGCCGGGGTTTTTCAAGGGCCAAGCCCTTGAACCATCCACCATCCACCATCCGCCGTGCGCCTGGGCCAGGCGCGGATTATGCGTCGCTGGCTGCGGCTTCAGCTTCTGCTGCGGGTGCTGCAGGGCTCGCTTTGACGGTAGCTTTGGTGGTCGCTTTGCCACCTTTGCGGCTGAGCTTTTCTTTGATCCGCGCGGCCTTGCCTTCGAGATCACGCAGATAGAACAGCTTAGCGCGGCGCACTTTGCCACGGCGTTTGACCGTGATGGAGTCAATCAGCGTGCTGTAAGTTTGAAACACACGCTCCACACCCGTGCCGTGAGAGATCTTGCGCACGGTGAACGCAGAATGCACGCCGCGGTTGCGACGGGCAATGACCACACCCTCAAAGGCCTGCAAACGTTGGCGATCGCCTTCGCGAACCCACAAGTTAACGACCACGGTGTCACCAGCAACGAAGTCTGGCACTTCACGCTGCATCTGCTCTTTGTTGATCTCGTCGATGATGTTGCTCATGGCACACTTAATCCTGATGCGGGTGCAAGCCGATCATTTTAACCTGAATTGCGCTGGGATTGAAGCCCCTGAGCGCAATTAATTACGGTGTCTGCGCCGGCCAGCGGCTCAGCAGCTGGCGGTCTTCGGCGCTCAGATCCTCAGCCGCCAACAGATCCGGCCGCCGCGCCAGCGTGCGATGCAGGGCCTGGGCACGCCGCCATTCGGCAATGCGCGCGTGGTCACCGCTGAGCAGCACCGGTGGCACCGCCTGCCCCTGCCAGGCTTCCGGCCGGGTAAAGTGCGGACAATCCAGCAACCCCTGCGAGAACGAGTCTTGCGCCGCCGACTCAGCATGACCCAGTACATCCGGCAGCAAGCGCACCACCGCATCAATCAGCACCGCCGCGGCCGGCTCTCCACCGGACAGCACAAAATCGCCCAGCGACCATTCCTCGTCGACATGGCGATTGACGACCCGTTCATCAATGCCTTCGTAGCGACCACACACCAATATCAAGCGCGGCCGCTGGGCCAGTGATTGCACCGCTGCCTGATCCAACACTCGGCCTTGGGGGGACAATAGGCTCACCGGCGCTGGCGGCCCAGCCTGTTGGGCCGCTTCAATGGCCTGCGCCAACGGCTCAGGCCGCATGACCATGCCCGGGCCACCGCCATAGGGCCGATCGTCAACACTGCGATGCACACCCTCGGCGTAATCTCGCGGGTTCCAACTGTGCAAGCTCACACGTTCCTCAGCCAACGCACGACCGGTCACGCCCAAGGTTTTAAGCTGCGCCATCCACTCCGGGAACAAGGTGATGACATCAATGCGGGTCACGCTCATGACTCGGGCTCAAGCCATTCCAGCGGCCAATCCACCTCAATCACGCCCTTTGCCAAATCCACCGATCGCACCGCATGGCCGATGACAAACGGAATCAACACCGCCTCGGTGCGCTCCGGGGCGGTGATCTGCAACACATCATGGGCGCCGGTGGCCAACATCTGGCTCACCACCCCGAGCGCGTGTCCTTCGAGATTGATTACCTGCAAGCCAATTAAATCATGCCAGTAATACTCGCCCGGCTCGGCCGGCGGCAGACAACTGCGAGGAATGTGGATGTCCAAATCGGCCAGTGCGGCCGCTTGCTCGGGGGTATCTATGCCGACCAACTGGGCGACCAGTCGGCGACCGACACGCTTCCAGTTCAGCAATGGGGAGGCTTCAGAATGGGCGTCGGGATTGGAAAAGCCCTGAATGGTCCAGGGCTGATAACTAAAAATGGCTTCGGGTGGATCCGTGTAGGCGTAGACCTGCACCCAGCCCTTGATGCCCCAAGCACCGAGAAGGCGGCCCACCAGGACTCGCTCCTCGCGCTCGGCTGTGCTCATTAGCTGGCGGCTTGCTGGGCCTTGCGTGCTTCGACGACCAAGTGGCTGACGCGCTCGGACAGCTGCGCACCCTGGCTCACCCAGTGATCGAGACGCTCGGTATCGAGTCGCAGGCGCTCGCCATTGCCGCGCGCCACGGGGTTAAAGAACCCAAGACGCTCGATGCTGCGGCCATCGCGTGCACGGCGGCTGTCGGCAACGACAATGTGGTAGAACGGCTGCTTCTTGGCACCGCCACGGCTAAGACGAATTTTGACCATGTTTGGCTCCTGACTGGCCAGTGACTGGCCGATTAGCTGGATCAAGCCGCCCATTGTACCTGCAAAGCCGGGCTTTGGGAAGATCGCTGAGCTGCAGTTACAGGCCTGCTCCCGGCAGCCCACCGCCCGGCAAGCGCTTGAGCAGCTTGGCCATAGAGGCTTTGTTGCCGGCTTTTTTCATCATCTTCTGCATTTGCTTGTGCTGCTTGAGCACGCGATTAACCTCCGGGATCTTGGTGCCCGAACCCATCGCGATACGGCGCTTGCGCGAGCCGTTAATGACATCCGGGTAGCGGCGCTCCTTCGGCGTCATGGCGTTGATGATGGCGATCATGCGTCGATTGCTCTTATCATCAAGCTTGGCGCGGGCCGCCTCCGGCAACTGCCCCATGCCGGGCAACTTGTCCAACATGGCGCCCATGCCGCCCAGCGACTCCATCTGCTGCAACTGATCGCGCATATCATCCAAGCCAAAGCGCCGTGCGCCCTTACCGACCTTGCCGGCCAGTTTCTTGGCTTTGTCATGATCGACCTTGCGCTCAACCTCTTCAACCAGGCTGAGCACATCGCCCATACCCAGAATGCGCGAGGCCAGGCGATCGGGATAAAACGGTTCTAAGCCATCGAGCTTTTCACCCGTGCCCATGAACTTAATCGGCGCGCCGGTGATGTGGCGCACGGACAAGGCCGCGCCGCCGCGGGCATCGCCATCGGTTTTGGTCAGAACAACCCCAGACAAGGGCAAAGCCTCATGGAAGGCGCGCGCCGTGGTGGCGGCGTCTTGGCCAGTCATGCTGTCGACCACAAACAGCACCTCGGTCGGCTCGACCGCGGCATGAATGGCACGGATCTCGGCCATCATCGCTTCATCAATCGCCAAGCGACCGGCGGTGTCCAAGATCAAGACATCAGCAAACTGCTGCCGTGCGGCCTGCACCGCGGCCTTTGCCATGGCGACAGCATCGCTGCTGCTTGGGGCACGGAAAAACCCACTGTTGGCCTGCCCCGCCAAGGTCTCAAGCTGATCAATGGCGGCCGGGCGTTGAGTGTCACAACTGCTGAGCATGACGGTTTTGCCATGTCGGCTCTGCAACAAACTGGCCAGCTTGCCAGCTGTGGTGGTCTTGCCCGCGCCCTGCAGGCCGGCCAACAACACCACCACGGGCGCTGGGCGGTCCAAGTCCAGGCCAACATTGGCCTCACCCAAGGCGCGCTTGAGCTCATCGTGCACCACTTTGACCATGGCCTGACCGGGCTGCAGCGAACTCAGCACCTCTTGGCCCACCGCCCGCTCAGTAGCCTGGGCAATGAAGTCGCGCACCACCGGCAGCGCCACGTCGGCCTCAAGCAAGGCCACGCGCACCTCGCGCAGGCTGTCGCGGATGTTGTCCTCGGTCAAGCGGCTTTGGCCGCGTAGACGCGCTAGGGTGTTGGTTAGGCGTTGGCCCAGTTGGTCAAACATGGTGTTGTCTCGGCTCCAAATTGCGCACTAGCAGCCATTATACTTGGCTCATGACCGCTTCCCCATCAAGGCGCACTGACGGTGAATGAGCTGCCACTGTCTGGCCTGTTTATGGTGTTAGTGCTGTTGCTGATCGCCTCGGCGTTTTTCTCCAGCTCAGAAACCAGCCTGGTGGCGCTTAACCGGTACCGGCTGCGTCATCATGCCCAGTCGGGCCGGCGCGGCGCGCGCCTGGCTCAGCGCCTACTGGCCAGCCCCGATCGCATGTTTGGCCTGATCCTGTTGGGCAACAACTTGGTCAACCTCACCGCAGCAGCCGTGGCCACACTGATTGCCTTACGCCTGCTGGGCGAGAGCGGCGTGTGGGTGTCAACCTTGGTGCTGACTGCCATGGTGCTGATCTTCGCCGAGCTTATTCCAAAAACCTTGGCCGCCATGTACCCACAAGCCATTGCCTATCCAGCCAGCCTATTGTTGTGGCCGCTGCTCAAACTGCTCTACCCCGTAGTGTGGTTGGTCAATCTCGTCGCCAACGGCCTGCTGCGACCGTTTGGGGTACAACCGACGCGGAGCACACATGAGGCGCTGAGCCGCGAGGAGTTGCGCTTGGCCGTGAAAGAAGGCAGCCGCAGTATTCCGCTCAACCACCAACAGATGCTGATCAATATTCTCGATCTGGAGCATGGCCGCGTCGATGACATCATGATCCCGCGCCAAGACATTGTTGGCATTGATTTAGACGGCCGCTGGGAAGACATTTTAGAGCTGCTCACCAGCGCGCTGTACACCCGCTTGCCGGTGTGGCGCGGTGATCTCGATCAGATTGTCGGCATGCTGCATGTGCGCGCCGTGATTGGTTTACTGGCCAACCGACAGCTCGATCGCGCCGCCTTGGAAGATGCCGTTCATGAGGCCTACTTCATCC
>SL_7KL_010_BRINEDRAFT_10000946_pt1 | contig 13845 bp, 10 predicted proteins | sample SodLak_010_BRINE_FD_10663 | JGI IMG/M metagenome (IMG submission 10663)
TCGTCGACCCGCAGGAGACCGGCGGATGAGCTCACCCGCCACGTCCCCGCCACCCGCAGCCCGGCTGGTTCGCCACACCCGCCGGGCCGGCTGGTCCCTGCTGGAAGTGCTGCTCGTCAGTGTGCTGACCAGCGCGTTCGCCCTGCTGGTCGCCAACACGGTGACGTCGACCTCGACGCTGGTGCGTGACTCGCTGGTCTCCGCCGACCTCGGGCACGACCTGCGGGAGCTGTCCGACACCGCCACCCGCTACCTGCGTGGCGCCCGCCCGTTGGGCACCTGCCTCAACCCGCTGCCACCGGCCGGCGACCAGGTCGCGCTTGACAGCTGCTTCGCTGTCGCCGAGACCGGCGCAGCGTTCACCACCGCCACGGCCGATGAGCTCGTCTTCTACTCCTATCCGGCTTCCACCGTCGACAGCAGCAGTGCGCTGCAGCCGGCCACCGACGCCGACACCTTGACGGTGCCCGCACGGGTCCGCATCGCCTACGAGCTGGTCGACGATGCTGGTGGGCTGGCGCACGGCCCGGCCCGCCAGCAGCTGGTGGTCACCATCGACGAACCCGCAGACGGTGCGACCTACACCAGCCCCGACTGGAACACCGGCGACACCGAACCGTTCCTCACCCTCAACTCCGACCGCCAGGACCTGGCCGCAGTCGACGCCGACGGTCAGCCGACCACCATCGACAACGATCTGCCGCCGCTGTTCACCTACTACGACACCGACGGCAACCTGATCGAGCTGGTGGAGAGCACCGTCGGCGGGGAGACCGTCGAAGCGGTCCCCGACCTGGATAACGACCCGGCCCGTTTCGACGATGACACCGCCGGCCTGGCTGACATCGGCATGGTCCGGTTCCGCCCGATCGTCTCCGCCGGCATCGCCAACCCGCAGACCGCGACCCTGGACGTGTTCATCTCGGTGCCTGGCACCGCCCGCCAGCAGGAGCTGCAGTGACCCGCCGCACCCGCCTTCGCGACAGCCGGGCAGCCGTCCGTTCCGCCAACACCATGATGTTGATGCTGGTGGTCCTGCTGCTGCTGGGCACGTTGGCAGCAGCGCTGGTTACCTCCACCCATGCTGACGCGGACTCCTCACGGCGCAACGTTGCCCGCACCGAAGCGCGTACCCAGCTGGTCGGTGCGCTCGACCACTTCTACGCGCAGCTGACCACCCAGGACGGCTTCCTTGCCGCGTTGGACGATGACTGCACCGGCTATCCGGCGCAAGGCACCACCGGCGGCGGCGACCCGTGCTGGGCCCGGCTCGACAACCCCGACCAACCGTGCGACGACGGCGACCTCGAAGCCGACTGCTACCACCTCCAGGTGCTGCGGGCACCAGCTGACTTCGACGTGCCCCGCAGCTTGCTGGTCGAGGCGACCGCCCGGGTTCGGTGCGGCGGCGTCGCTGAACGGTGCGTCACCGTGCGGATGCAGCAGCGGCTGCGGGTCCGCCAGTTCTTCGACTTCCTGACCTACACCGAGTACTCAGCCCTGGATCCGGACCGCTACCTCGGCGGTGAGGAGTGCGAGCAGCAGTTCGCCCTGCGCGGCGATGCGGAAGCCAACGACTGCGCCATGGTCGCCTACCAGGGTGCTGACAACGCCACCCGCGACCGGATCGACGGACCGATCTACACCGCCGACGACTACATCGTCACCTGCTTCGGCCCGAACTTCGATGATGACGTGCTGGTCGCCGGAACGGGCACCAGCGAACCCGCTGCCGTCAACCGTATCGACCCCAACTGCGACCCGGACGACATCGACGACGACCTAAACACCCCCCTTGACCGCGGCGAGATCGAACCGTCGTTCAACGCCGCCACCCAGACCAACGCGCCGCTGCTGCTGCTGCCGGAGGTTGCCACCACCATCGACGAGGCCGCCGAACACACCGATCCGGCCGCCATCTTCACCCCCACCGCTGCCAACGTGCCGTTGGAGCTGACCTTCCACGGCACCGACGGGCTGGAGGTCGACGATCCCGCCGCAGCCGAGGGGCCGACCAGCATCACCCTCGATGACAACGGTGAACGGGTCGTGCTGATCCTCGGCGACGCCGAGATCGCCAACGCCGACGCAACCAACACTGGGGTGGACGGCCGGTGGAGCATCTTCGTCGAGGGGTCGCTGACCATCGTCGACGACCTCACCTACACCACCAGCCCCTGGGACGACCCGCCGACCGACCCGTTCGCGCAGGCGAACCCGCCGCTGCCAGCGGACCCGGGCGACCATCCAAACGATCGGGATGTGCTCGGGTTGACCGCCGGTGACGAGATCGTGTTCGCGCAGGACGGACGTGACCGTGAGCTGCACGCGCTGCTGCTGAGTCTGGAAAGCTCGCTGTACACCGACGACTGGGAAGCGCCGGCTGATCGCAACCCCAACAGTCTGGTCGTCAACTTCGGTGACCCCGGCTTCGACGACACGGTCGAAGCGGTGCACGTGCTGCGCGACGGCCCCAATGCCGGCGACGTACTCGTCGGCGGCAGCTTCACCGAAGGTGCCATCGCACCCGGCAGCACCACCGTCCCGCAAGCAGGCCTGGCCCGCCTGCACGACCCGACCACCGCCGCCTACCGCAACACCGGCAGCAACAAGGTCGATGCCAGTTTCAACCCGCCAACCATCGATGGCACCGTCTACGCCATCGACGTGGACTCCCAAGGCCGCATCTACATCGGCGGGGACTTCGACCAGGTCAACGGGCTGCTGCGACAGCGGCTGGCACGGCTGCATCCGGACGGCAGCCTCGACACCTCCTTCGCCAACCCGCAGCTGCCGCCAGACACCGACAGCGACGTCGAGGATGCGGTCCGCGCGATCGCGGTCGACGAGGCCGACCGGCCGGTGGTCGGCGGCCAGTTCAACCGTCTCGACCCGACCTACCCGGACTTCCTGGCTCGGGTCGATACCGCCGGCAACCTCGACAGCAGCTTCTTCGCCGACGTGGACGGCGCGGTGCTCGCGCTTGCGTTCGACGACAACGGCCGGCTGCTGGCCGGTGGTGACTTTCGCACCGTCGCCGGTGCTGATCAACCGTCGCTGACCCGACTGCTCGGCGATGGCACCCGCGACAGCTCCTTCGACACCACCGACGCACGGGTTCCCGACCGGGTCCGCGCCATCGCTGAGGACACCGACGGGCAGATCACCGTCGCCGGCGACTCGCTCACCCGTGGTGAGGACAGCTGGCAGACCCTCGCACGGGTGACCAGCTCCGGCAGCCAGGTCCCCGAGGACGACCGCAGCGACGACGAGGACGGCGGGTTCACCGACCCGGTCGTCAACGACGTCGTGCGCGACATGGTGCAGCTGCCCAACGGTGAGCTGCTGATCGCCGGCGACTTCACCGAGGTCGAAGGCGAAACCCGCACCCACATGGCCCGGCTGGAGCGCACCGGCAAGCTGTCGCTGGCGTTCGCCGACCCGGTGCTCGACGCGCCGGTCCGAGCCATCGGTGCGCAGCTGCTGCCAGCTGGCCCGGGGGAGCTTGACGACAGCGAAACGGTCACCGCCGGTGGGCTGTTCACCCGGTCCCGGAACCCGGACCAGGATCCCGCGTCCGGCAACGATGCGCACCGTGCTGCCCACTTCGATGCGACCACCCGGCCCGCGGCGCCGCGGCTGACGTTCTATGGTGCGGTGGCCTCTCGCTACCAGGGCGTCTATGGCGGGTTCGACACCGAGTCTGGCCGGCTGGCGTCCGGTTACCGCAAGAACTTCTACTACGACGGGCGTGCTGCGCACGATCCGTCGCTGTCGCCGCCGCTGCTGATCTCGCCGGTTGGAACATCCTGGCAGCGGCTCGACGAGGTCGAGGTCGCGCCCGGCACCGACGGGCTGTTCGACCTGACCGGCTGGCTTGCCACCGCAACGCACACGGCCGATGCTAGCTGACGGTCTGTAGCCGATCACCTGGCTGCAGCGGGTCCCCGTGCCCTCGGTGAGGGGCGGCGTGGTTCCTGTGGGCGCGAGCGCCGGTGTCAGGCGATCTCCTGTCCGCGTTCGTCGCTTCCGGTCGTGTAGCGCCCGTGCGGGTGGCGCAAAAGCCGGCTGCTGCGTCCGCACGTCCCCGCTACCTGCGGGTGCAGATCGGTGACGTGGGTTCGGCGGCCGCTACGGCGGCAGCGTCTCCTCCTGCGGTTGGGCGGGCGTCGGGATCCAGCGGGCGAGGTTGCCCGCAGCGTTCTCGTCATGATCCTGGCGAAACGGGGTGGGTAGAACGCGTGACCTACCACCAGAGGTAGTGGTTGCCCTTCGGGGCCCTTCCTGGTGCGTCAGTGTGGCGACGAGCTCATCAGACGCAGCTCGTTGCCTATTCAGGCTGCTTACCGCTACTGCCACCACTACAGGTCCTGGCACCCCCGTGTGCTTGCGTTGGGAAGAAGTCGGGTCGCCCAGGCCGGTCCGAGCGCTGTGCCTGTGGTTGCGCACGATTGCGTCTACGGGCGAAGGAGGAACCATCCACCAACACAGACAGAGAGGCAGGTTGCGGTGATGCACGAAGCCCTACAAGGAGGCGCGTTGCGAGCAGGGTCAACGAGGGTCTTGTCTTCGAGGTGGTGAAGGCCGTCGAGGACGCCCAGAAGGAGGCCCGCCGGTTCGACAACGTCGGGCCTGCCGAGGTCACTGCCGACATGCGACGGAAGCTGCGGGACGTGCTTGATCGGTCCTACAAGGACGGCTGGGACGCGGGCTACGCGGCGGCCCTCATGGACCAAGCCGCTGGACGTGAAGCGGAGCAACAGGCTGCGCGCGACGCCGCGGCCGACCAGCCCTGACGAGAAGGTTGTGAGCATGCGAAGCAGGCTGCGAGGAATCTACGTCCGACGACAGCCGAGAGGCGCCCACGAACCATGGACCACGTTCAAGCGTGCCTACTCGCCCGATGAGTGGTGGGTAGAGCGAAACCTGTTCCTACCGCTTGGCATCTTCGTCACCGTCTGCTGGTCGCGACCATCCTGACCGCAAGGCCCGAACCGCACACGAAGCCGCTCCGGACATCCGGGGCGGCATTCACTTGTGCGCGTTGGACTTCCTCTCAACGCAACCACACGGCGGTCCTGGCACAAGACACTGGGGGCAGTCATCTGCTCTGCCCACCCCCTCTGCGGGCTAACGAGCCGTTCACCGATCAACGGTTCCTGCACTGTGCACCCCACACGCCCGCACCGCATCGCGTTGGTCGCGACTGGCTGGGTGTGCTGCTCCTACAGACCTTCCGCACGACGAGTCCCACTGGTCGCTAGCGCCCGACGCTGGCATGACCAACTGCTGTCAGCGCCGTCGAAACCACCTCAGTTTCGCTCCGTCGGTTGCGCAACGTGATCCTGCCACCACAGACATATCTGGCGCCCGACAACGAGCGCCAGAGCATAGGAGATACCATGCAACGCGCATTGTATGTCATCGCGGGCGTGTTCGCGCTCGCAGCGGTGCTGTTCGGCACCGTGTATGGGCTGGGAGGTTTCCAGCGCCTCACCGCCGATTTCCGCGGTGAGACCGACCAGCTGGAACGCACGCAGGCGGACGGCACCTTCCGGATCGCCGCCTACGAGCGGTTCTTCGACCTGTGCGCGTCCGTGCAGGCCGACGAGGACCGCCTGGAAGCGCTCACCGCCGAGCTCGACAGCGACCAGCTGTCGGACCGCCGACGTGAGCAGGTGCAGGCGTCCATAACGGGCGTCTCAGCCGCTCGGGCGGAGAAGATCGCCCGGTACAACGCCGATGCGGCCAAGGAACATACGATCGGCCAGTTCCGTGACGCCGGTCTGCCGTTCCAGCTGGACCGGGCTGCGGAGGTGACCGTATGCGCACGCTGACCCGCTTCCGGCTGCCCCTGCTGGCGGCCGTGCTAGCTGCGGTGGCGCTAACCGCCTGCGACGCGCAGCCGTCGTCGCAGCAGCAGGAAGCCGACGCACGGCAGTCCTCGTACGACAACCTGACGGCGAACCAGCCGGCCCAGTCGATGAACTACTCCCCGACGCGGGAGACGGTCAACTTCTGGGTCGAGACCTGGGACGAACCGGGCAAGCTCGCGTTCGTGTACCTGCAGAACGCGTTAGGCGAAATCACCGGCTACTTCGTCCTCGAAGGGCCGCCGGTGTCATACTGTGCGATGCTGACCCCCAACTACGAGACGATCGGACGTGAGGGCCGCGTGGTGGTGCCGGCCCCCGGGATCGACGGTGCCTACTACGGCGACGGACCGTGCCACCAGTACTACGGCCGGGACGCAACCACGGGCGCGTTCGTGGAGTTCACCGCCGCAGGTGCCCAGAACTACCTCCTCTACGATCAGCCGTTGACCTTCGACGGCCGGCCAGAGCCGATGCCGCTCGGGCAGACAACCGTCGACGACGTCAGCTAACCCACCTGTAACCCACCTGGGAACTGGCCTGTCACACGCCAAGTGACAGGCCAGTTTTTCGTTGCCCGACCCGCAGTTGCGACGAACACGAGCGGGCCGATGAGCGCGGCGACCCAGGTCGAGAGGGGGGCGACGATCGGCAATGCCGCGTCCGACTGCCCGCTGGTCGCAGGCCCTGCCTGCTGCCCGCCACTTCGCTTGAGTACACCGAGGGGTTCTGCGGTGGCCGGTGGTCGGAGCTCGTGCCGGTGCGGGAGCACGCTCCTGGAGGTTCAGCGGCGGTACGGGGACCGGAGAGCGGTGTGTGGCCCGCAGCTTGGGTCTGCCGACGGGCCCGGAGCGGGTCCGGGTTGTTGATCGACGGGGTCTGTGTGGGCGGTTGGGCGGCGCAGTGCTGTCAGGTCGTGCCATCGGCGCTGCTGCCGATGCGCCGCAACGCCGCAGCCACCCGGGTGCGTGCCGCCGCGTCCAGCTGCTCGTCCGCAGCTAGCTCCGCGAGCACCAGCTGGGTGCGCGACAGGTCGTTGCGCGCTGCCGCCTTGGCCAGCTCCGCCTGCTCCCGCGCGGTCGCCAGCCGATCCATCTCCGCCAGATAGTTGGCATCCAGCAGCTGGCGTTGCTGCTGCGCGTCCAACGCGTTGAGCGCGTCCATGGCGCGCACCACCGGCTGGCGCTGCCGGTCTTTGTCGACCCGGATGCGGTCCACGTCCGCTTGCAGCCGCGCAAGCCGCTCACGATGGTCACGCAGACTGGCCGCCACCCGCCCGAGGAAGTGGGGGATACGCCCGGGCTTGTCGACCAGCACCTGCCCACCGTTGAGGATCAGCGCCTCGACCTCATCGAGCTGCAACGGCCGTTCACGCGCCGGCGGACTGTCGTCGTAGTGGAACTGTCGTTTCATGTCCGCAGTATCGCCCCGCCTCGTTGACGGCGGTCACCGCCCTCACACCATCGCTGCTATGACCCTCTGCTCCCGCCGCACGGCGCTTCTGCTGGTCACGTGGCTCGTCGCATCCCTGACGCTGCTGGCTGCGCCGACCTTCGCGCAGACCGCACAGAGCCCGCCACCGCAAGACCAGCTGCCATCGGACGGTGACCCGGACATCCCACCGGACGCTGACCCGGACATCCCACCGGACGGTGGCCAGGACATCCCACCGGACGGTGGGCCGGAGGAGTGGTCCAACCGCGGCGGCGACGACCTCGACGGTGGCGGCGAACTTGACGACGACGAACTCGCCGAGTTCGAGGAGCGCGGCGAGCCGGTGGAACTCGAGTCCTCCTGGCCGCAGGACGGCGGCTACCTGTGGGTGCCGTCGCTGGAAGCCCGGCTGTCGTTCAACGGCCCGGTCAGCGCCTCCACCTTGCAGGTCGACCTGCGTGACGGTGACGGACAACCGGCCGCTGAGCTGGACCGCACCACCCGCGGAGAAGCGGTCACCACCATCCTGCTGTCGATGCCGACCCTGGAGCCGGGCGAGTACACCATCGTCTGGGCGGTAGACGACACGTTCGGTAACCCGCTGTCCGGCGAGATCGTCTTCCACCTTGACGAACGGTTCACCGCCCCCGGCGGCGGCAACCACCGGCATGGGGTCGACCACATCTACTTCGACTCGGCCGCAGATCTGCTCTCACGGGTGCTGCTGCTGGTCGGCGCATCGGTGCTGCTGCTCAACCATCTGCGCCACCGGCAGCGCGTCTACACCCTTTTCGACGCGGTCGCCTCACGTGCCGCATCGTTGTCGCTGATCGTCGGCTCGTTCATCTACATCGTCGCTGGGATCGTTGACGCCATCAACGAGTACTACGAACAGCCGGCGTTGGGTGCGATCTCGTCCCAGGGGCTGTGGCTGCTGCTGCCGCTGATCGGTGGCGCGCTCGGGCAGCTGGTCACCGGCCGTACTGACCGTTACGCCGCCGGGCTGGGTGCCGGCACCATGGTCGCGCTCGGTGGCATGTCCCACGTGATCAACACCCCGCACACCGTCGCAACGGTGCCAACCTACGTGGTGCTGCTCGGTGCGACGCTGGTCGCGTTCGTGCAACTTGGCCGGCTGCTGACCACACCGCCGCAGAACCGGTCGCTGGTGCCGGTCGCCGCCGCCAGCGTCACCGCCGCTGCCGCGTCGATGCTGATGCTTGTGCTGCACGCCTCGTCGTTGCAGCTGATCGGCGCGTTCGCTCGTGACGGGCTCGTACGCGGCGGCGCCGCCGTCCTGCTGGCCGTGGCGTTGGGGTTGGCGGTGCCGCTCAAACAGCACCGGCGTCTGGTCGCCCTGCCAGCGGCGCTGCTGACCGTCGCGTTGGCTGCCCTGCTGTGGACCCCGCCACCGGCACCGGGGATCTGACAGGGCACGCACCGGCGATGCGGCTGACAGCCGCGAGCCGGTGGCCTCCCACCATCCACAACAGCACCGTCTTGCCTGTTGAACCGGCCACCCTGGGGTACTGGAGCCTGACGTGACCTTCCTTAAAGCCCACTACGACCATCCGTCCGCTGTCGTGCTGCTGCTGGTACCGCTGCTGGTGCTGGCTGCCGGCGACGCGGCCGCCGGCCTGCTGCTGGCACGGGCCCTGGCACTGGTCGGTCTGGCTGCGGTCACCGCAGCTGTGCTGGCTGCCGGCACCCGCGACCGGCTGCTGCGAGCTGGCATCGGCGCGGTCGCGGCAGCGCTGCTGGCGGAGACGGCCATCCGCTCGTTCGTTCGGCCGTTGACCACGCCCAGTGTCGCGTTGCTGGCTGTGACTGCTGCTGTCCTGGTAGCGGCGTTGCTGCTGCCCAAGCTGCCAGCGGCGTGGCGTGCCTGGCTCGCGCTCGTGCCGTTCGCAGGTCTGGCGGTGCACGCAGCGACCGGCTTCCCGGCCGGTATCGACCCGGCGGGGCTGTTGCACTGGATGCTGCTTGCGACCACACCGTCGCTGCTGGTCGCTGTGCTCGCTGTGCAAGCTGTCACCCGGACCCCCTTGCCGGTCAAGATCCGGGTCCTGACTGCCGCTGCCGGTGTGGTTGCCCTTGCCGCTGCTGGCCGGCAGTGGCTGCTGACCCAGCTCACCGAAGCTGACCTCACCTCCGCAACCGCCGACGCGCTTGCCGCTGCGCCCGGCGCACTGCGCTGGCTGCTGGTGCCCGCAGCGTTGCTGGCGGCGCTGGCGTTGACACCGGTGCACAAGCTCAAGCCGGCGGCCACCGGGCTGCTGGCGTTCCCACTGGTCGCGGCCATCGGGTTCGGTGCCATGCCGGCTAGCCTGCCGATGGTGGAAGACCCCCGGGGCGATATCCCCGTTGCCGAAGCAGCGGTCGACATCAACCAGCGGGTCTCCCAGGGGATGCTTGCTGACCTTGGTGCCGGCCCCCGTGCCGAGTATCGCGGTATGGGCTTCTACGACTGCGATGAACGCAACAGCCGCGACTGCTTCATCACCCACTACGACGACATCGCTATGCGCGACGGGGTCGCTGCCGCTGTCGACGATGTGGTCTCACGCGTCCATAACGACCAGGGATACACCTTCCCCGCCCACTGCCACCAGGTCGTGCACAACCTCGGGCAGCTTGCCTACGAGCTGTCCACGGAGTTCGCCGACGGTGCGGACATCGACCCGCAGGTGTGCGGTACCGGGTACACCCACGGGCTGTGGGAGCAGCAGCTGGTCGACCTTGGGACCGACGCGATGTTCAACCGCACCGGCACGCTGTGCGACGAGCTGAACATGACCACCCCCTGGTACAAGTGGACCTGCAGCCACATCCTCGGCCACATGCTCAGCATGGAGATGATGGAGAACCCCGCACGGGCGCTGGTCAACTGCACGGCGATCGATGATCCGCAGGCTCTGACCGACTGCCAGGCCGGCGGGTGGATGAACTTCTTCCAGGACGACGCGGTCATCGCCCGGTTCCGTGATACTGGATCGCTCGAGGAGCTGTTCGGGGTCTGCTACGGCGCACCGCAGTCGGTGAAGTTCTTCTGCTACCAGGAGCTGTTCCCTGTTATCTACCCGATGGTCGGTGAGAGCGACTTCCTAGCTGGCCGCGCCTGCCTCGACTACGCCGAGCAGACCCGCAACAGCGGCCTGCCGTGGGACACCGACACCAACAACTACGCCGACCGGTGCGTCCAGGGCTTGGCCCGGGCGGTGTCGGTGTCGTCGTTCCATGACTACCGGCTGGTCACGCCCCGCTGCCAGGCCATGCCGGAGGCTGCGCAGGACCCGTGTTTGACCGCCGCTGCCGCGTCGATCGTGCTCAACGTCGGTTCCACCCAGGCGGGGTCGGAGGTCTGCAAGAACGTCAGCGATCAGGACTACCGCGAGTACTGCTACTTCTGGGTCAAGCACAGCCGGAATCTGCTCGGATCTGGGCCCAACAGCCACAACCTGCCGGGCGATGGGGAGGTGCGTCTGCCGGAAGGCCAGTTCAACCCTGACGGCGCGCCGACCGCGCCGGTCACCCGCCAGTAACGCCTGCTGTTCGGCTTCCCGCCGACGTGCCGCGCAGGGCGCGCGACCGGCGCAGACGCAGGCACGGCAACCGCTGGGTGGGCACAACCAGCCACCGTCAGCCTGTGGCGTGCCGCTCACGGCGACGGACGGTCAAGCTGGACCGCTGTTTCCCGGCGCACCGGCGCTGGACGTGCCCGCCCAAGGAGCTCTGCCATGGCACACCGCAAGACCACCCTCATCAGCTCAGCGATCCTCGCGGCCACGCTGACGCTGACCGCCTGCACCCCCGAGGAAGACCTGGTCCCCGACCCTGACGAGGTCGTCGAAGAGGACGCCGACGAACAGGACGTGGAGGTCGAGGTCGACGAGGAGATCCGCTCCCAGATCGATGTCGAACCGGGATCGGCGGTTGTGCCCGGCTCGGTCGACTCCGAGACGGTCACCACCTTGAGCGGCGAGTGCGACGACGCGGTGTCGCAGCTGCGTGAACTCGCCGAGCAGTACGACAGCGTCCGTCAGGTCCCGCCGGACGGCACCTACGAAGACGCTCGCGCCGCTGCTGAGGACCGCTGCGACGCGCAGGACTGGTCGGACTTCTACACCCAGGAGCTTGCCGGCTGGATCTACGCCGAGTGAGCGCATACACCGCAGACCCGCAGGCTCCGACCTTCGCCACCCGCAGCGTTGCCGCTGCCGGCTGAGCGTTGTGTCTCGCAGTTTCGCACGGCACACCTCCGCCCGGCCAACGGCCGGGCGGAGGTGTGCCGTGCAGCCGGAACGGGTGTTGCGCCGTTTGTTGTGTTGCCCCGTTTGACAGCCGTGCGGGCAGCTGCGCCATCCCGACAGTGCCGCACAGCTCGATGGGCCCCTCAGCTCCGCGCCCGACAGGATCGTAGATGCTTTCACGAACTCGTGTCCCACGCCGCATCATCCGTCACCACAGCGCCACCAGCGCCTTCACGCTGCTGGAGCTGATGGTCGTGCTGCTGATCCTCACCTTGCTGGCCATCACCGGGTCATTGACCTACAACACGATCGTCACCAACGTCCGCGATCAGGCGGCGATGGAGAACCTGGATGCGTTGCGTGTAAGCGCACAGTCGTCCTACGGCTTCGGTGGCACCCCACGCTGGCAAGCCGCGATGGAGGCCGCCGCTGAGGAGGTCGTCAACAGCAAAGCCCTGGGGGAGCAGCTCCCGGCGTTCGATCTGCTGCTGGATGACGGGTCCGATCCGCAGGCCTTTGCCGTCGACGAGACCGACGTGTCCTACGCCTACGGCCTCCAGCTGCTCGCCAGTGGCGAAGAGGCCGATGTGATGGGTGCCGCCACCGTCTCACTTTCCGGCAACTGTGTCGCCACCGTTGCCACCAGCCAGGCCGAGATCCGGACCTGGTCTGCCGGCCAGGACCTTGGTGCCAACTGCAACGGCTCGTTCGCACTGAGCGAGCAGGACACAGCCGACTTCCTCGACCCGGACAACGTCAGCTGAACGCACACATGTGACGGTACCGCCGGCCGCAACGCCACCGCAGCTGCTCCGCCACCCGGAGTGGTTGCGGTGGCATTTGTTGTGTCAGTGCGCCCGATAGGCGTGCGGCCAGCCCGGCCGCGCCGACAGTCCCACGCACGCAGGGACAAGGTCGCACCACCGGCGCCACACCCGACAGGATCTCAGATGCTTTCACCAACCCGTGCCTCGCGTCGGACCAGCCGTCGCCACAGCTTCCGCAGCGCGATGACGCTGCTGGAGCTGGCTATCGCGCTGACGATCCTCATGCTGCTGATGAGCGCCGGCTGGGTGACCTACAACACCCTGGTCACCAACGTCCGCGACCAGGCAGCGATGGAGAACCTGCACGCGCTGCGGCAAAGCGCACAGTCGGTGTACGGCTTCAGTGGCACCCCACGCTGGGAAACCGCGATGGAGACCGCCGCCGCCGAGGTCGTCACCGCGGGACCCGACGGGCAGCCGTCGCCGTTCAACCTGCTGCTGGACAACGGGTCTACCGCACCGGTGTTTGCCGCCGACGAGACCGACGTGTCCTACGCCTACGGCCTCCAGGAGCTGGGCAACGGCGAAGAGGCCGACGTGCTGGGTGCTGCCACCGTCTCACTTTCCGGCAACTGTGTCGCCACCGTTGCCACCAGCCGTACCGAACTCCGGACCTGGTCCGCCGGCCAGGACCTGGGCGCTAACTGCAACGGCGCGTTCGCACTGAGCGCCGACGACTCGGCCGACTTCCTCGACCCAGAAGACGTCGAGGAGCCCGACCCGGTCACCGACCTGACCGCCGCACCCGGACCAGGTGAGGTCACGCTGAACTGGGTGCCCGCTGCGTCCCCGCCGGCGGAGAACTACGTGATCTACCGCAACGGTGTTCTCGTCGAACGGCTCGAGCACCCGGCCGATACCTACACCGACACCGGCCTGGCTGACGGGGCCAGCTACAGCTACGTGGTCGCAACCGAAGGGCGCCGCGGCCTGGAGAACCCCACTGCCCCGATCGAGGCGCTGACGCCGCCGTCACAGCTGGGTGCCTGCACCATCAACGTCGACCCGGGCAGCGTTGAGGTGACCTTCCCCTATCCGGACGGTGAGGTCGTCGACGAGGTGTGGGGCTGGATCGCCGAAGCGGGCGGGCAGCTGCAGCCGGTCGCCTTCACTGACCAGTCAGACAACGGCAGCGGCACCGTCGTACTTGACGAGCTCGACATCCTCCAGTCCTACGACATCGCCCTGACTGCGGCCAACGGCTCCGGGGACAGCCCGTTCAGCTGCGAGCAGACCATCACCTCGTTCGACGCACCCGCCCAGGTTGCTACCCCCGAGGTGGCTGTCGGTGACACCGAGATCACCCTCGACTGGGACGAGGTGGAGGCGACCGAAAGTATGCCGATCGTCGGCTACACCATCTACCAGTACAGCCACCACACCCAGCTGTACGAGCTTGTCAGCCAAACCGACGACACCAGCCACACCATCGGCAACCTCACCGGCGGGCAGAGCTACTCC
>SL_7KL_010_BRINEDRAFT_10000949_pt1 | contig 13823 bp, 11 predicted proteins | sample SodLak_010_BRINE_FD_10663 | JGI IMG/M metagenome (IMG submission 10663)
GCGACCGCCGGTGCGATCGCTGAGGAAGCCGATCAGCGGATCGGTGATCACGTCCCACAGGCGGGCGAAGAGCAGGATCGCGCCGACGGTGGCGAGCCCCAGCCCCATGGAGGTGGCATAGAATGTCGGCAGGTGGATGAAGACCGGCAGGCCGAGCGCCGCGAGCGGCAGGGCCGGGGCGCCATAGGCAACCAGCACGCGGCTCGACAGGGGCTGCGCCGGCGCCGGGTCTCGAACGGATATGGGCTCGCTGTCCCCTGCCATTCAGCGCGGGCTCATGCCGTGGGGCGGCGGCTCGGGACGGGGGTGATAGCGCGCCCCCTTCCACCACAGTCTGAGCGCCTCCCAGTGAATCGCGGCGATGACCTTCAGCGTCATCAGGGGATGGGTGACGAACAGCTTCGCCAGATTGCGGTCGTTGAACGCGACGGCTTCGCCATGCAGGGTCGCGAGCAGCAGATCGCCTTGCGGATCCGCCTCGCGGATCAGGATCGAGAGCGTCTCGCCGGGCTCGCGCAGCCGGAAGCGATAGCGCGGGGTCATGTCGATGAAGGGCGAGACGTGGAAGGTCTTGTCGGTGGCATGGGTCAGGACCGCCGATCGCGCGGCGCTCATATGGTCGCCGTCGTCGATCCGGAACAGATAGACGTGACGATCACCGAAGGTGTTGTGCACCTCGTAGATGATCGCCGCGAGCTGCCCCGCCTCATCGTGGCAGAAGAAGATGCTCAGCGGGTTGAAGGTGTAGCCGAACACGCGCGGAAAGCAGAGCAGCCGGATCCGGCCGTGGCCGATCTCGATGCCGGCGGCATGGAGATGGCGCTCCAGCCAGGGGCGCAGGCCCGCGTGCCCTGCCGCAGCGGGATTGCGCGGGCCATTCTCGCGCGGAACATTTTCGCGCGGGCCGTGGTCGCGGTCGTGATAGCCGAAGAGATTGAAACGGTTATGGGAAAACAGCCGGCTTGTGGCGGCAACCTCGTCGATCCGGTCGATGTCGATCAGCAGCGAGAACACGCGATAGACGAAACGATGGCCGAAGGGGCGCAACCGGCGATGCATCACACGCCCGACATAGAGCGTGGCTGCCGGCTCGGAGGCCGGTCGCGCCGCAACCCTTGATGCCGTATCGATCGCGTCGGCTGCACTCATTCCGCTGCGGCGAGGCCGTAACCGTCATCCGCCTCCGCTATGGTTGCCGGCGCCGGGGGCGATGGCCGGCAATTGTCTGCCGCCGTGCTCGACTCGCGGACCTGCCACGGGCGCGGCACGCCGAGCGCATCTGCGACTTCCAGCGCCGAAGACAGGCCGTCTTCATGGAAGCCGTAACCCGTCCACGCGCCGCAGACCCAGATCCCGCGCCGTCCCTGAATATCGCCGATCTGCGCCTGCGCGGCAATGGCGCCGGCATTGAAGACGGGATGATCGTAGGCGAATGTGCCCAGGACCCGTGCGGGATCGGGAGCGCGCGTGGGATTGACGGAGACGAAGACATCCTCTGCGCAGGGCAGGGATTGCAGCCGGTTCATCCAGTAGGTCACCGAGACGGGGCTGCCGGCGGAGACGGATGAGGGCGACATGTAATTCCAGCTGGCCCAGGCCCGGCGGCGCCGGGGCATCAGTGCCGGGTCGGTATGCAGGATGGCGGTGTTCGGCTGGAACGGGAATTGCCCCAGCACGGCTTCTTCCTGCGCATCCGCATCCGCGAGCAGGGCGAGCGTCGTATCGGCATGGGTGGCGAAGACCACCTGGTCGAAAAGCTCCGGCTCATGGCCGTCGGTCTCGACGATGACGCCGTCTTCGCTGCGGCTGACGGCGCGCACGGGCGTGCCCGTGCGGATCCGGGAGCGGAAAGGGGCCGACAGCCGCTCGACATAGACCCGCGAGCCGCCCTCGACGGTGAGCCATTGCGGCTGGTCATTGACGGTGAGCAGGCCGTGATTGGCGAAAAAGCGCAGGAACGTGCTGGCGGGAAAATCCAGCATCTCGCGGATATCGGCCGACCAGATTGCCGATCCCATCGGCAGGATGTGATCGTAGATGAAGGCGCGCCCGTAACCGCCATCGGCGAGCAGGCGGCCCAGCGTGTGATCGGGAATCCGGTCGGCTGCGACCATGGCGACGGATTCGCGGTAAAAGCGCAGGATATCCGCGATCATCCGGTAATGGGCGGGGCGAAACAGATTGCGGCGCTGTGCGAACAGGCTGGCGATCCGGTCGCCGGCATATTCGAGCGCGCCACCGCCGACGCTGACGGAAAACGACATGGAGCTCGGCTTGAAGGGCACGTCGAGCGCGGCGAACAGGGCGTTCAGATTGGGATAGGTGCGATCATTGAAGACGATGAACCCGGTATCGACCGGTATCGACCGGTCGCCGATGCGCGCATCGACGGTGTTCGAATGACCGCCGATCCGGTCGTCTGCTTCGTAAACGGTGATGTCGTGACGTTGATTGAGCAACCATGCCGCTGACAGGCCGGCGATTCCCGTACCAATGATGGCTATCCGCATACTGATTCTTGCTTTCTGGTTGTTCAACGCTTCTGGTTGCGCCGCGCGGGCGACTCCATCATCTACGCGCCATCGCGATGGTTGGATGACTGCGCCCGGGAATCGTCTGCCGCGCCGCTTGCCACGTTTCAGCTGTGGATTTTGCCCTGTCCGCGTGCAGCCAGGAATGCCTCGTGCTCGGCCATCAGATCGCCCGCCAGCGCCTTGGCGATCAGGGCGCGGGTCTCTTCCACGCCGTAGAGCGCGATGAAGGAGCCGAAGCGGGGGCCGCGGCTCTGGCCGAGGAGGATCTGGTAGATCGTCTCGAACCAGCCGCGCGACACGCCGGGGCGCCCGTCAGGGCTCTTCGACTTGCCCGAGAGATCGGGGAAATGCGTGCGCCCGACCTCGTAGACGATATCCTGCAGCGCGCCCGCATCGGTCGAGCCGATCGCCTCGCCGAGCTTGTCGTGCAGCTCCTGCAGGGCCGCGCGCTCGGTGTCGTCGGGCATGCGATAGGTCTTGGCGGGGCGCACGAAGTCGCGGAAATAGGCCAAGGCATGGCCGACCAGCGCATCGAGGCGTGGATGCGTGCGTGGCGAGACGCCCGGCGCGTAGCGGCGGATGAAGCCCCACATCACCGCCGGATCCTCGGAATTGGCCACCGCGACGAGATTGAGCAGCATCGAGAAGGACAGCGTCGTGCCCCCGCTCACGTCATCGCCACCGATCAGCTCGGGTGCGGGCGGCGCGCCGGAATGAATGTGCCAGACCGGGTTGGCGAGCTTCTGCTTGTCTTCCTGCTGCGGGTACTTCTCGAGGAAGGTGAGATAATCGTCGACGAAACGCGGGATCACGTCGAAATACAGCCGCTTCGCCTCGCGCGGCTTGTGGAACATGTAGAGCGACAGGCTTTCCTGCGTGCCGTAGCGCAGCCATTCGTCGATGGTAAGGCCGTTGCCCTTCGACTTGGAGATCTTCTGGCCGTTTTCATCAAGGAAGAGTTCGTAATTGAAGCCCTCCGGCGGCGCGGCATCGATCGCCTGCGCGATCTGCCCCGACAGCTTGACGGAATCGATCAGATCCTTGCCGGCCATTTCGTAATCGACCCCGAGCGCCACCCAGCGCATGGCCCAGTCGGGCTTCCATTGCAGCTTGCAATGCCCGCCGGTGACCGGCGTCTCGAAGCGCGCGCCGCTCGCGGGATCGCGCCAGACGATGGTGCCGCGCGAAGCATCATGCTCCTCGACCGGGACCTGCATGACCTCGCCGGTGACCGGATGCAGCGGCAGGAAGGGCGAATAGGTCTGCCGGCGCTCCGCGCGCAGGGAGGGCAGCATCACCTCCATCACCGCATCATAGCGCTCCAGCATGCGCATCAGCGTCTCGTCGAAACGGCCCGAGCGGTAGCAATCGGTGGCGGAGAGGAATTCGTAATCGAAGCCGAAAGCGTCGAGGAAGGCGCGCAGGCGGGCGTTATTATGGTGGCCGAAGGATTCGTGCGTGCCGAACGGGTCGGGCACCTTCGTCAGGGGCTGGTTCAGGGCGGCTTTCAGCAGATCCTGATTGGGCACGTTGTCGGGCACCTTGCGCAGCCCGTCCATATCGTCGGAAAAGGCGATCAGCCGGGTCGGGATCGACCCGCCGGTGAGCACCTCGAAGGCGTGGCGCACCATGGTGGTGCGGGCCACCTCGCCGAAGGTGCCGATATGCGGCAGGCCGGAAGGGCCGTAGCCGGTCTCGAACACGACCTCCTTCTTGCCGAGCCGCTCCACCCGCGCGACGAGTTTGCGCGCCTCCTCGAAAGGCCAGGCATTGGCGGCGGCAAGGAGCTCGGGATCGAACATCTTTCAGGTCTCTCTCATCTGTCGTCGGCGGGGTCCGGGCGGCGTCGAAAGCGAAACGGCAGCACGATACCCGTGGATGCGGCATCGCCGCAGGGTCTGCGCGCGCCACGCTTTTGCGCCCTTGCGGGCGATGCGTCAACTCACCCGTTCGTCAGCGGATGAAGGCGCGCGCGGGTTCGAGCGGACTGATCGGAAAGAAGGCGAGCCAGGTGCGCGCATAGGCGCCGTCTTCCCAGATCCGGTGCAGGGCATGGTCGAAGGCACGCGCGAGACGCACGTCTTCCGTGCGCATGACGAAACCGATCCCCTCGCCGAAGTAGCGATCGTCGAAATAGGGCTCGCCGACGAAGACGCAACATTCCTGCGAGGCCCGCCCGCCGAGCCAGAGCGCGAGCGACAAGCCGTCGCCGAACAGGAGATCGCTCGCTCCGCGCTGCAGATCGCTGCGCGCGATCGCGGCATTGGGTGCGGGCACGGGGACGGCTTCGGGAAAGTGGCGTTCGAGCCAGGCGGCGTGGGCGGTATCGGAGACCACGCTGATCCGCCGGTTGGCGAGATCCGCCGCCGTGATTGCCACGGCTGCGTCCTCAGCGCGGGTAATGAAACGCGCGGGAAAGCGGAAATAGGGCAGCGTCACCGCAAAGCCCCCATGCAGCCGCGCATCTCCGGCAAGGGCGGCGGCCACGACATCGCCCTCGCCCGCTTCCAGCGCATCGAGCAATGTCGAAAAACTGCGCACCTGGATGGTGCAGGGCACCTGCAGCGCCTCGCAGACGAGACGGGCGAGCTCGACCGAGAATCCCGTCGGAACCGCATCCGGCCCGCCGAAATGCAGCGGCGGAAAATCGTCGGAGGTGAGGATCCGCAGGCTGCGCCCGGAGGGGATCTCGACGGGCTCGACCCGCGCCCGGGGATCCCAGAAACCGGGAATGCCGGTTTCGGTGAAGGCGGGGGACACGGGGGCGGGAGATACGGGGGTGGGAGATACGCGGGCGGGCGCGGTGCCGTCGGGCTGGGCCTGCGCTGCCGCCGGCGGAGGCGGGGCGGCGGACAAGACAAGGCCGAGTACGAGCACGGGCGCGATGCGGGCGAGGATCGCATGCAACCTTGAAATGATGAATTGTGGAAAAAGCACAACCCATCCATGTAATAGCGATTCCGAGTTGCAATATGTCATATTTTGCACTTTAAGATCGCGAGAACGGCTTTGCCGTGGGTTTCATGCGTCGAACACCAATCGGGGTTAGCCTTGACGGGTATGCAGGGTCAAGCGGGTGATGAGCGCCCGCCATACGGGCGATCGGCTCCGGGCAGCGCTGCGGGGGTCGCCGCAGGCTCAGCCGCTTCGGAAAACGACCCTGCCGATTTGGAATGCAAGTCGTCATCACCCGAAACGGCCTCACCGAATGCCGGGCGGATCTCCGCGCCCTGCACTGCACGCCCGAATACGCTCCCGAATACGCTCCCGGGGCGGCGCCTCGTCTCCTGCATGCGGCCATTGCCGGCGACACTGGCCTTCCTCATGGAGGCGGGGGTTCCGGGGGCGGATCTGCGCGAGGCCGCCGATGAGGCACGCCGGCTGGGGGAATGCCCGGTCGCGGTGCTTCTTGCCGGCGGCGGGCTGGACGCGACGCAGTATTATCGCGCGCTGGCAAGGCATCTGGGCCTGCCCTTTCTCGTCGACCCGGTTCTCGTCGCCGGACTGCCCGCAGATGCCGCAGTCGCGACCGGTCACGCGCCGCTCGCTGCTTCCTGTCACGGCGCGGAGCTGCGCATGGTCGCGGCACCGCGCGGTGCCGCGCTCGCGCATCTGATCGCTCTGGCGCCCCGGCATCGCGACGCGGCGGGCGCGGCTCGCTCGGGCGGGTACGGCCTTCCCGAAGGCCTCGCATTGACCGATCCCGCGCGGTTCGAGGCGGCGGCGATCGCGGCCGATGCGCCGCGCATCGCATATCAGGCGGCCCACGCCCTGCCCGACCGGCATCCGCGCTTCAGCTATCTGGGCGGTGCCCGGCCCTGGCAGCGCCTTGCGCTGTATGCGGGCCTCGCCGCATTCGTGCTGCTCCTGGTGAGCATGCCCGTGGATCTGGCGCTGGCTCTGATCAGCGTCCTGATCTGCCTCGTCAGCGCCTTTCTCGCGCTGCTGCGCATCTCCACCTGCCGGGAAAACGCCGGCATCGCCCCGAAGATCCGCCCGCCGGCGCTTTGCGATGCCCGATTGCCGCATTACAGCATCGTTGTCGCGCTCTACCGGGAGGAGGCGGTGGCGGAGCAACTCTGTGACGCGATCGCCGCCATCGATTACCCGCCGGCAAAACGTGACGTGATCTTCGTCGTGGAAGCTGACGATCCGCAGACCCATGCCGCGCTGCGCCCGCATGCGCAGCGCCACGGCTTCCGCATCCTCGTCGCACCCGACGGCCGACCGCGCACCAAGCCGCGCGCCCTCAACGCGGCACTGCCGTTCGCGCGCGGCGCGCATCTGGTGATCTATGATGCGGAGGATATTCCCGAGCCGGGCCAGTTGCGCCTTGCTGCGGAAACCTTCGCCGCGCTCGGCCCCGACACCGTCTGCCTGCAGGCACGGCTCGCAATCGACAACGATTCCGACGGCATTCTGCCCGGCTGTTTCGCGGTGGAATACGCCGCCTTGTTCGACGTGATCAATCCCGGCTTCCTGCGGCTCGGCCTGCCGGTTCCGCTCGGAGGCACTTCCAATCATTTCCGGATCGAGGCCCTGCGCGGGGCCTGCGGCTGGGATGCCTGGAACGTGACGGAAGACGCCGATCTCGGCCTGCGGCTGGCCCATATGCGCCTTGCCACGGCAGATCTCCCGGCAACCACCTGGGAGGAGGCGCCGGTGGGTCTGCGGGCATGGCATGCGCAGCGCAAACGCTGGATGAAGGGCTTCCTGCAAACCGCGATCACGCATACGCGCGATCCCCTGCGGGCCGTTCGGGCGATGGGGATGGTGCGCTATCTGGTCGTGCTGGCCTGTACCTTCGGGGCCGTCTTCTCGGCCATGGCCTATCCGTTGTTCTTCTTCACCGGTCTGGCCGCTCTCGCAACACCGGTTTCCCTGACGCTCGGTCATGCGCCGTTCTGGCTGGACTGGTTCCACAGGGGGGTGACGGGCCCTTACGGGCTCCTGATCTTCACCGTCGCCGGGGTTACCTTCTGCCTCGGCGTCGCGGCCACATTGGGGCCGGCCCTGATCGGGGTGGTCCGGCGCGGGCGAACGGGGCTGCTGGCGCGGCTCCCGCTGCTGCCGTTCTATTATCTGCTCGTCAGCGCTGCCGCCTGGTGCGCCCTGCGGGAATTGTTCACGGATAGCTCCGGCTGGCACAAGACGCCGCACGGCGCGGGCAGTCGCCGGTGCCGACCGGCTCTGCCCGCAGGCCGGCCTCAGGAAAGCCGGTGACGCATGTTCTGGTGGTTCTTCGAGATCCGCTTGGCAGCGACGTAGTAGATCGCGGCATAAACATTGTCGAGCAGATGCGCGAGGACGGGATCACCCTCTTCACGCACCACGCTGGCGAGTTCACCGATGCGCTCTGCAACGTCATCGAGATTGTCTTTGTTGTCGTCGTACTGGATATGCATGTCTGCGCCCCTGGTTGTTATTTGTTCAAGCTGCTTTTGCGATAAAGCGAACGCGTTCGCGCGCGCCGTCGACGATGATGTCTTCGTGAATACCGGCGCGCCCGCGAATATCGGCGAGTGCCTCGGCGGTGACGTCCCACAGGCCCACGGCGATCGGGCCTGTTTCGAAAGCGGTCGAGCGTGCGAGTACTTCCGGTGCCCAGCCGATCCGGCGATAGATGCGCTGCATATGCGGTTCGAAAATGCCGATATACTGCGTGAGGCCGGCCCGCAGGCCGATCTCGCACATGGCGATGGCGATTTCGCAGGTCGCGCAGTCGAGCCGTGTCGGTGTGAGTTTGCGCCGGCTCCCGGGATGCACGCAGAACCGCGTCGCCTCCCAGATCGTGGCGCTGACGAGGTCGACATCGTCGTCGAAGGCGCCGGCGAAGATATCGCGCTGCAGGGTCGGGCCGGTCGTCGGCATCAGCCGGATCGATCCCACCACCTCGCCGGTTTCATCGTCGAGGGCGATGACGTAGAGCGGGTTGAGGGCATCGTAAGGGTCGCACTCGCGCCCGTCATCGACGTGAACCTCCCAGCCGAGCTTGTCGCGGAAGATCGCTGCCCTTCCACGGAACATGGCGTCGACGATCCCGGCGTGACGATCTGCTTCGTGTCCGTTGATCAGGGTAATCATCTCGGGTCCTTTCCTTGATGGCAGAACCCAGAATCGGTGTTTTACAAGGTTTCGCAATCCGTCAAATTTGACCTTTCGTAAGGTCAATAATGTATTAGTTCGAAATAGCATTTCTGAATTGTGATTATTCTCCAGTTGCTATTCAGTAGAGAGAAAATCATAAATTGTATTCAAGCCCGAAATGCGTTCCAGCGGCTGCACCCGATCGCGCTGCGGTCAGTGTTCGACGATACCGAGCGCGATCGCACGCGCGACCGCCTGGGCCTTGGTCAGGCTGGAGAGTTTGTGGCGGGCGGAATCGAGATAGCCGCGCACGGCGCGCTCCGACACGTGCAGCCGTTCGGCGGTGCCCGCGATCGTCGCCCCGGCGGCGGCCCATTGCAGGCATTCGCGCTCGCGCCGCGAAAGCTGGATCGGCGCCTCGTCATCGTCGCAACACAGGGCCAGCACGCGGTGGTGCACGTAATTGCCGATCAGCTGGATATCGCGGGTCTGGGCCAGTTTCAGGCTCTGCCATTCGCGATCGGGCAGGGCGGAAACCACGGTGAAGACGGCGAGATCCCCGCGTGAACCACGGATCGGCACGGTCAGCCCCTTCCGCCCGATGCCGAAATCCAGCGCTTCGCGAAAGAGCAGTTGCGGCGTCCCTTCCGGCACGCTCAGCCTGTCCCAATCGACCGGCAGGATGCTGCGCGCGGCCTGAAGCACGACCGGGTCGATCTCGAAATAGCGCTGCGAACGATAGCGGCTGATCCATTGCTCGGGATAGGAATGGATCACGACGGGATTCTCGCGCGGATCATTGGGCAGGCGCAGGGCATGATAGCCCGCATGAGCAAAGCCGTAGATGTCGATCAGGCCCATGATCGCCTGCTCGAGGTCGGGCAGCGATCGGGCTGCCTCGATCCGTTCCAGTACCGAATAAAACGCGTCGTCACGCATAAGCGGGTTCCGATGAGCGGGCTGATGTGAATCGAATTTCTGCCGATACCCTTGCTTCTGTATAATAGAAGCCGCAGTATTTGGAAATATAGCGCATGGGTTGTATCGGGTTGTTGCGCTCTCTGCGATAGAGGGATGTGTTGCGACACAAACGAAATGCGTCATCGCAATATTTGTAATTATGATGCCTGTTCGCAGCGCTCAACACGGTCTTTCCGGCAATCCCGCTGCCGGTCACGCCGCCGACAGCAGGCGCGCCCTGCGGCTGCGTGTGTCTGCGTTCAGATCCGACCCAGCAATTCCTGCGCCGCCGCCTGCGGATCCTGCGCGGTATTCAGCGAAGCGACGAACCGGCCCTGTCCGTCCATGATGTAGACGAGCGCCGTATGGTCCATTGTGTAGTCACCGTCATCGAGCGGGACGCGGCGCTTGTAGGCCCGGAAGTTGCGCACCACCTCGTCGATCTCCTCATTCGTGCCGGTCAGGCCGATGATGCGGTCATCGAAACTCTGGACATAGAGGCGCATGTCGTCGGGCGTGTCGCGCTCGGGATCCACGGTGATGAACAGGGCATTGATCTCGCGGCCCTTGTCCGAGGTGGCGCGCAGTACTTCCGAGATCTCGAAGAGTTTGGTCGGGCAGACATCCGGGCAATGGGTGAAGCCGAAGAAGAGCAGATGCGGCTCGCCGAGGAAATCGTCGCGGCTCACCCGGTTGCCGTCGTGATCGGTCAGTGTGAACGGCCCGCCGACATCGGATGCCGCAACCTCGCGCCCGCCGGGTGTCAGCGTCAGGACGGCGACCACCCCCAGCGAAACCAGACCGAACAGGAAGGCGGCCAGCGGAATGGCGATACGGCGGGCACGTTCGGACATGATCTTCCTCGATGACGATGGCGCAGGGAGCGGGCCGCTCGAAAACGCCGGGTGGCGCATCCGAACCCGGCCCGGCTCACGGCCCCTTCTCTGGACCAACTGAACTCGCATCGCAATACGGCAAAATCCCGGCAGGCGGGATGCGACCCGGGGTCGCCATGCCGGCTTCATGCGTCGGTCGCGTGCATGATGGTGCATGCGGGCGATGACAGCCGGGCGCCTTGGTGTTATCGACATCGGATCATGAATGAAGCCCGGCCCATCAGGCGCAGATTGCGCGCCCGCAAAGACCCTGCGAACCCCGTCGGTGATGAATCGGCGCAGGGTGCGCCACGAGCCGCATCGCAGGAGGCGGAGCGGGAGACGCAGCAGGCGGAGCATGCCCTGGCGCCTGCGCCTGCGCACGTCACGCAGCATGCCGAGGGTCGCGTCAGGCATGCGCTCACGCCGCGCTCAATCGTGCTGGTCGGACTGATGGGGGCCGGCAAGAGCACCGTCGGGCGCCGCCTCGCGGCACGGCTGGGCATGACCTTCCGTGATGCGGACAACGAAATCGAGGCGGCAGCCGGGATGACGATCCCCGACATTTTCGCCGTTTATGGCGAAGCGCATTTCCGTGACGGCGAGCGCCGGGTCATCGACCGGCTGCTGCGCGAGGAGACGATGGTGCTGGCCACAGGTGGCGGCGCCTATATGGATGCGACGACCCGCGCAACCATTCGCGAACACGCCGTCTCGGTCTGGCTGCGAGCCGATCTGGAAACGCTGATGCGCCGTGTGCGCAAGCGCTCCCACCGTCCGCTTCTGCAGAATGCCGACCCGGAAGGCGTCATGCGTCGGCTGATCGACGAGCGCTACCCGGTTTACGCCGAGGCGGATGTGGTGGTGGAATCCCGTGAGGGGCCGCATGAGAAGGTCGTCGAGGCGATCGTCGCGGCGCTCGACGCGCATCTCGCGGGTTCAGGGGCAGGTCGCGATGATGAGGGGCAGGAACGTGGAGATGAGCGGGACGATGGATGAGGCGCAGCAGACGCATCGCGTCGTGCAGGTGGCGCTGGGTGAGCGCTCCTACGAGATCCTCATCGGGCGGGGGCTTCTCGCCGGAGCCCGGTCGCGCATCGCAGGTCTGGGGGCGCGCGCTGCGGCGATCATCACCGATGATCACGTCGGCGCGCTGCACGCCCCCGCCCTCGCCGCCATGCTGGAGGAGGCCGGCCTGCGGGTGACGACGGTGAGCGTCAGACCGGGCGAAGCCTCGAAAGCCTTCGCGACGCTGGAGCATGTCTGCGGCGCCATTCTCGATGCGCGCATCGAGCGCGGCGATCTCGTCATCGCGCTCGGCGGCGGCGTGGTGGGTGATCTCGCCGGATTTGCCGCCGCGATCGTGCGGCGCGGCATCCGCTTCGTCCAGGTGCCGACGAGCCTGCTTGCCCAGGTCGATTCCTCCGTCGGCGGCAAGACCGGGATCAACGCGCCGCAGGGCAAGAATCTCATCGGTGCCTTCCACCAGCCGAGCCTCGTGCTCGCCGATACCGGCCTGCTCGATACGCTGCCCCTGCGCGAAATCCGTGCGGGTTACGCGGAAACGGTGAAATACGGCCTGATCAATGATCGCGATTTCTTCGACTGGTGCGCGGCCAACTGGCCGGGCGTGTATGAGGGCGGGCCCGAGCGCGAGCATGCGGTGGAGATCGCCTGCCGGGCCAAGGCGGCGATCGTGGCGCGCGACGAGCGCGAGACCGGCGACCGGGCACTGCTCAATCTCGGCCACACTTTCGGCCATGCGCTGGAGCGCGTGACGGGTTATGATTCAGCCCGGCTCATCCATGGCGAGGCCGTGGCTCTGGGTATCGCCCAGGCTTTCCGCTTCTCCGTCGCGCAGGGCCTGTGCAGCGGGCAGGACGCGGTGCGCGTCGAGGCGCATCTGCGCGAGGCGGGCCTGCCGACGCGGCTTGCCGATATACCCGGCCCGGGCGGCAGCGTCGATGATCTGATGGGCGCCATGGCGCAGGATAAAAAGGTGGTCGGCGGCGCGCTGACCTTCATCCTCGCGCGCGGGATCGGGGCGAGCTTCATCGCCAAGGACGTGCCCGCGCAGGATGTGCGCGCCTTCCTCGCGCAGGAGACAGCCGGTTTGAGCGGAGCTTGACGTTATGGAAACCTCTGTCTGGATATCGCTGCTCGCCGTGTTCGTCTGCTTTGTCCTGTCGGGCTTCTTCTCCGGCAGCGAGACGGCGCTGACGGCCTCGTCGCGGGCGCGGATGCTGGCGCTGGAGCGCAGCGGCGATCTGCGTGCGGGCATCGTCAACCGCATGCTCGAGGCCCGCGAGCGGCTGATCGGCGGCATTCTGATCGGCAACAACGTGGTCAATACGGCGGCTGCTTCGCTGACCACCGGCGTGCTGCTGACCCTGTTCGGCGAGGTCGGCATCATCTATGCCACGCTCGTGGTCTCGATCTTCGTGATCGTCTTCTCCGAAATCCTGCCCAAGACCGTGGCGATCAATTCCCCGGACAAGGTGGCGCTGTTCGTCGCGCGTCCGATCTCGGTGATCGTGCGCATCTTCGGCCCGCTCACCATGGCGATCGAGTTCTTCATCCGCTGGCTGTTGCGGCGCTTCGGGCTCGAGCTCGGCTCCATGAGCAACGTGCTCTCCGCGACCGAAGAACTGCGCGGCCAGGTCGATCTGCTGCACAAGGAGGGCGGCGTCGCCAAGACCGAGCGCGACATGCTTGGCGGCCTGCTCGATCTGCACGAATTGTCGGTGGCCGACGTCATGGTCCACCGCACCAAGATGCGCACCATCAATGCCGATCTCTCCGCCGCCGAGATCGTGCGCGAGGTGCTGGCCTCGCCCTATACGCGCATGCCGCTATGGCGCGACAAGCACGAGAACATCGTCGGCATCCTGCACGCCAAGGATCTGCTGCGCGCGCTCGATTCCGTGGGCGGCGACGCCGAGAAGCTCAAGATCGCGCAGATCTCCTACGAGCCGTGGTTCGTTCCGGACATGACCAGCCTGCGCGACCAGCTGCGCGCCTTCCTCTCCAAGAAGACCCACTTCGCCCTGGTCGTCGACGAATACGGCGAGGTGGAGGGGCTGGTGACGCTGGAGGACATCCTCGAAGAGATCGTCGGCGACATCAAGGACGAGCACGATCTCTCGGTGCAGGGCGTGCGCGTCCAGCCGGACGGCTCCGTGCATGCGGAGGGCTCGGTGCCGATCCGCGATCTCAACCGGGTGATGGACTGGAACCTGCCCGACGAGGAGGCCACCACCATTGCTGGCCTCGTCATCCACGAGGCCCAGCTCATCCCCGATGCCGGCCAGGCCTTCACCTTCCACGGCTTCCGCTTCCAGGTCCTGCGCAAGGCCCGCAACCGCAT
>SL_7KL_010_BRINEDRAFT_10000950_pt1 | contig 13808 bp, 14 predicted proteins | sample SodLak_010_BRINE_FD_10663 | JGI IMG/M metagenome (IMG submission 10663)
TACCATCATGAAAACAGATGAGGAACTTCCGTTTCAGGATCGTAAACAGATCAGTTCGGTAATCCATTATCTGCTTGAACTGAAGGGGATTGAGTCCCTGCAGCCCTATTTTGAGCAAGATCTGAGTGAGGTAGTGGCGAATACAGACGATGCTGTTTATCTGGCTGATGCTCAGGCTATCACCGATCTGATCGGGATACGGTTTGTGTATGATTGGCAGCAGGAGGATGAGACAAACTGGGGATTTACCGGTTTAATGGTTCAAAAAAACAGACTGGATCCTGTGCCGCTGCAGGGGTTTGATCATTTTGTTGGCGATATTGAACTGTCGCTTCATGCAAATGAGGTTGAAATGACGATTGGAGATCAGGAGTACTCAATTTCACTGAACCGGGATACTCTTGCCATTCAACTCACAGAGAAGCCCGCCGGGCCTGCGTTACGGTTTGATCTGGAGCCCTTCATAGATGGTCTCCCTGAACCCGGCGCAGACAGAATGGAAACTCTGCCCGTCAACAGGCTGACCCTTGAACGGCAAAGCGGATCTCTAAACGTAAAGCTTGTCTTCAATTCACTGAACGTACAGTGGCAAAACGAAGAGATCACCAGCCTGAATGCAAATGTTGGGCTGTTTTTCTCTATTGATGAGTAATGAATACCAGCTGGCTGATTACCTGAAAGAAACCGAAACAATTTCTCTTCGTCTCCAACTCACTCCCTCAGTCCCAAACTCTTTCACCAAATTCACCAATTCCTGTAATCCACATATACACAATAACCTAAATTCGTGTTCTATAGAATGATTAGAGAATTCAACCATTCATCCAATTCAGTTTCTGTTTGGAAGTGCCGGTGTTCTTCTGAAACTCCATCCCAAAAACCGTCCAGTTCCTCCTTAGATCTAAAGACTCTGAATGAATTTCCTTTATAGTTGTAGACATAGAAAACGCTCTTTCCTAGATTACTTGAAACGTTTAGTTTTTCGATCGTTTTGTTTGGTGACAAGTATTCTTGATCTATTTGATAGATGAAGTTCATATCTCGAGGTTTATTTAATAAAAATATGTCGTAATAAAATAAATATTTGAAGTTAATGGCATCTTTCTACATAATCAGCCTCGAGAATCTTTCAATATTTAAATAACCCACTTCATTAAAAATTAAGCTTTTATGGAAAGACTTTTAGAACTTTTGAAAAAGCCTTACGATCCAGACTTTTGGCCAACAAAATCAAACGAAGCTTTTGAAGAGCTATTTGGGTCATCGGGTGGGAGATACGCAAAACGAGCGAGTGATGATGTTAGTTTACGCACGCCCAAATTTAACACAGCTTCAAAAAGTGTCCCTTTTTCTGCAATTATTCATGAGTCCAATCCTGAAAGTGGAGGATATGGAGGTATGAGTTTTGTGATATTCCCAGTAAAAGATTTTCCATCAATGATTTCAATGGTTGTTGGTACTCAGGGTTTAAGTCCAGATGAACATGTTATTGGCAAACCAGGGCATACCAGAAAAGTTAATGCAATTTGTAAATGGTTAAACACTGAGAGTAATAGTAGCAAACAAGTTGCTTGGGCAAAAAGAGAAGCCGTTAGAACGGACATTACGGTGCCAGATAATGTTCGTAAACAGTATCCTGAATACAAAGAGATTTTTGACAGATATGGTGATGTAATCTATGGCTTTTGTGCTGCCGAAGATGATGTACTAGAGAATGCGTTGAAGGGATTTCTTGATTTCTATTTTCAAGAAAGAGGACACTCAACTTTAGCGGGATACGAAAATGAAGCGAAAAGAATTCAAACTTCGTATTTCAATCACCTAATGCCGACGACTGAGAAAGTTGGTTTAAAGCAGCTACTGCAAGCACGAAAATTTGTAATACTACAAGGACCTCCTGGAACGGGGAAAACACGATTGGCGAATGAACTTTTAAAGGAAGACTATAATGGTAGAGGAAGTGCAATACAGTTTCATCCCAATACAACATATGAAACGTTTATCGGAGGCCTGTTTCCAAATACTACGGAATCTGAATTAGGTTTACAATTTCAGGTAAAACGAGGACATTTGCTTGATGCAATTGTAACAGCACAAAAAACCAAGGAAGATGTTCTATTAGTCGTTGATGAAATTAATCGCGCTGACCTGTCCAAAGTTTTAGGTGAAGCCATTTACAGTTTAGAGCCACATGAAAATCGGACAATTAAATTACCCTATGATTTTGGTGAACCCATCAATAATAAAATGTCGATTCCATCAAATCTACATATTCTTGGTACAATGAACACAGCCGACCGGAGTATATCGATTCTTGATGTCGCGATTCGTCGAAGATTTGCATTCGTAGATATGTGGCCGCATGCAGAAATTGTTGAGAAACATGGAAATGAGATAACAAAACCTGCTTTTCATAAACTACTTGGAATTTTCATTGAATACGCACCAAATGAATCATTCGCTCTCATGCCAGGCCATTCATATTTTATATCGCATGAAGATGTAGATGCTGGAATTCAGATGAAGACTAACCTAATTCCTCTTCTCAAAGAGTATTTGAATCAAGGATATGTGTCAAACTTTGCGGATGCCATACACGCATATATCCAAGATATAGAGCAACTCTAATTTTTAAATTTTGGCTAAAAAGAAATCAAATACTGATTGGGTAAAATCACTACAGCCCAGTAGGTTAAATGTATTAGAACTCAACGATTCTCAAAGATCGTATTTGCCAACTACTTTTCTTTCACAGCATGTAAACGCTCGAAATGAAGATCCTGTAATTGCAAAGCTTGTTCACCAATTTTTAAAAATAAATAGGCCCTATTTAAATGAACTAGATGTCCAGGCACAGTTAAATTACAGCGGAGATGATATAAAATTAAATCTGAAGTCGCACACAAAGATTGGTGCTGTACCACTTCGATCTCCAATTACCCATAAAACCGAGTACAGCCTTATAATTAAACCAAGGTTTGGCTGGAATGGTGTGGGACCAATTTTATCAAGAACTGGGTTTAGATATTTGCCTCAGATTTTAGAAATGCCACAACTTCGAATATCTGAGAGTCACATACCACCTTGGGTATTGTCCACAGTTATTCTTTCAAGGATAGATCACCTCATTAAAAAACTCGATCGACGATTTGAGATGACAACTCAAGTTAACTCCATTCCAAAAGGTTCTGTGAATTGGGCAGATTATGCACAAAAAAGAGTTCCAAATGCTAAATTTTTAAACTTTAATTGTACTTACTCCGACCTTCGTGATAATAGAGTAATAAAGTCATTTATTAAGCATACGTTGATAAAACAAAAGCAGAGCCTCGAAACACAAAGAGATTTTGGGATATTTGTTATTCAACTGATCGATTATTGTGATTCACTTCTACAGAATGTTTTTGATGTATCTCCGGTGAAACCAACCCCCTTACAACTGAGCAGGTTTTTGTATCAATCATTTGAAGCAGAGACTTTGACAAAAGGTATCCAGGCTATAAGATGGACAAGTGACGAAAAGGGTCTTGCCGGGTTGGGTGATCTCCACGGCTTGCCTTGGTCTATGAATATGGAGGTTTTATTTGAATCATATCTTGAATCAGTCATATCAAGAATTTCAAATAAGATTGGCGGAGTTTTAAAGTCAGGTAGGCTACGCGAAACCATTATTCCAATTGATTGGGATCCTCCGTTAATAGGCTCACAGAGGTCTCTTGTCCCAGATATTGTATTTACTCGAAATGAGGATCTGTTCATAATTGACGCCAAATACAAAGATCATTGGGAAGATTTGAATATCAAAAATTGGAATAACTTAGAGGACCTAATAAAGGAAAGACACAGAAATGATTTGCTTCAAATATTAGCTTACACAACTGGAGTGAGTCAGAAAAATATAAGCTGTTGTTTGGTTTATCCTTGCAAAAAAGAGACATGGAGGTCACTTTTAAAGCGTAAACGTCATATTCATAAAGCTGAAATCAATAGGGGTGATAAACGAATCAACGTTTTTCTTACCGCAGTTCCCTTTGAATTAGATGAAGAAGAAGTTGAAGAGCTACTTCCAATTTTTTTGAACTAACTTTTACCTACGATTTAATAATCACCCATCCCCGGTATCACATTCCTTATTCCGCCTCGTGGATTTTCTACGTCCCCTTTATATCTTGGAATCACGTGAATGTGTGTATGAAAGATGGTTTGGCCAGCGGCTTTATTAATGTTGAAGCCAATATTGAATCCGTCGGGTTGATATTTTTTGGTTAGAATATCTTTGACACGATCCGTCATGATCTGGCAGGCGGTTTTTTCCTTATCTGTCATTTCAAAATAGTTGGCTGATTTCCGTTTCGGAATCACAAGCGCATGTCCTTTACTCACCGGATATTTGTCGTAAATGCTATACACCGTAGCTAATTCGGAAATCAATTCCGCATCCGATGACGGGTTTTCGAAAATACCATCTTTACTATTGTCGACCTGTGTAAAATGCCGGTATTCATAGATCTCACAGAAATCGTTTTTGAAGAACGATTTGTATGGTAGTTTTATATTGCATTGATAGGTTTGAACTTTGTGAACATAGTGAGTCCGGTAACCAAACCTTTTCAAATCGCGCCGGACTGTAAAGTACGCTTTTCCTGTAGGTTTTAGCAGTTCACTAACCGACATCAACACCTCCGCCTGTTCTTCCGGAAGCAGCACGTTCAACACATACTGACAAATGATAGTATCGAATTTCTTATTGGGATAATCAGGTGTGTAATGTGGATCGTAATTCGTACAGCTAATATTTTTTGATTCCAGAAACTCAGCATCTTTCCCATAACCTGAGCCAAAATCTAACAGATCACCTTTAAGCACTCTCATATTGTAGAGCTTTCGGGTAGGATAGGAAACTTTCTCCCGCTCCTTGGCAGTGAGATGTGAGTTTGGATTGCCTTTCATCTACAAAAGGTTTTCATGAAGCTGGTCGAACTTCTTATTGTGGTATAAAAGTGCTTCTTCAGCAGGAATAAATACTTTGTTATTGGGAAGTAAAACCTTTCTGTCTACCATATCTTTTACATCAAAATTTTGGCCTTTCTCAGAAAGAATTGGCGATACCAAGATGGTAAAATCAGGTCTGATTGTGTAGAGGTGTTTATCAAACATCCAATGATGATTTTTACACAGTGAAATTCCATTTCGGGGGTCATCGTTATAACTTACTTCCCAAGGTATTATGTGAGCACCATCCACAATTACTTTTCCACCGGGTGTGATTACCCTTGAGCGGCAAACAGCACAATGGTAGTGATATTGATTTTTTATGGACAGGGAGAAGCTTTTGACTCTTTTTTGACGCTCAATAGTGGATGGTTTTGTTTTTCCTTCGGATGAATGAATAGCAACAAATTCATTTTGAACCAATTCATTTAACTCTTTTGACTTGTCCCAAATATCACCGGACATTTCACCTATTGCGATCAATTTTGCGGCCGTTTCATTGTTAAAGTACTTCCGCAATAGAATGCTCCGAATCTGATCTCTCTTATTTTGGTGTCTTAAAAGTTTGAACAATCTCTCATCAAGCAATGCCTGTTTTTGATTTGTTGTCCAAAATGGTTCACTACTTAAATGGGTAAAAGGAGTGGAGATCTTTGTATTTCTATCCCCCATGATCACATCCCAATATCTGTAAAAAGTTTCTCTCAATTGGGGAGAAATCTCAATGTTATTATTGGCAATCCAGCCTTGCTCAATACCATCGATAACACTTAGAAGCAGAAATGGCTTATGTGGAGCCTGGTTAGTTACCTCATCCGGCCAAGGATTTGATTTGTCTGTAGTTAGATTTTTTAGCCAGTCCCTAATCTCAATACTCAATTCCATAATGTTCTCTCAAAAAACTAATATTTTACTTTCAAGTATATAAGCCATCCGTATGATTTTTGATGATTTTATCTACATCGCAAATAAATCAGATGAGGTGAGAATTCAAAACAAAAGTTGAATGAGTTTGTAAGAAATCAATCATTAATCAATCCGGCCCAAAAAAGTAGAATTTAATGGACCCGATTATATCAAAAATGAACAGTGAGATTCTGGAGTTTATTGAAAACATGGATGCTGACCCAAATGCCGAGCGTCCCACCACATTCTGGTTCTATTCCGACTCGGAGGAAAATATCTATCGTCTTGCGCACCATCTGCAGGAGCTGGGGTTGAGAATTGAATACTGCGGTACTTCATCGTCATGCGGCGATGCTCCTGATTATCTGCTGATTGCCGAAAAATGGATGCGCCCGACAATGGAAACCATGAACAATCTCTGGACCTATTTCACCGACATCGCCACCCGGTTTNNTGTAACCTACGACGGCTGGGANACNNGGATTGANCCGTGAGGAATATCGAATATCGAACAGATGAATATTGAATGTCNAAGTNTTCTCTGTTCAACATTCGGTGTTCGTTATTCAGTGTTCGATATTAAAAACCCCGTACTATGAGTCAACTAAAATCAGGACGACACAGCAAGCTGACAGGTCCTTAATTTGGCGTTCGTTATTAAATTTAATTGCTTAGCCAGTCAAAATCGCAGTCCACGCCAGCGGTGGGTCTGGTCTGAATCAACCAGAAGCATCAAATTCGTTCATTCCAGTAATTCGGATTTCTTTTATGGTGAGCCACAGCAATAATGTAGGCTATGTTTGATTGAAAATTCGGATGATAGATAACTGTGTAAGGAAAGCGATTGCATATTTTCAATCTAAGGTGGCTGTATTTTTGATGTTTTGCACAGGCTTTGGGGTTTGCCTTAATATCAGCCAGGGCTCTCTCGATATCCTTCAAAAATATCTCTCCAAGTTCAGTATCAATACCTGAGTAATAATGAAAGCTTTTATTCAAATCAAATCGTGCAGCTTCAAAAAATTCAACCTGCATCCTTCCTATCGCTTCTAATTTCCCGGAACACCTCTTCTTCAGGAATTGTCTTCATTTCACCTGCCTTCCAGGATTGATAACGGGTATCTGCTTCCTCTACCCAATTTTGAATTGTATTTCGTCCCTTTGTATTCGGTTCAAAACTTTCAAGGAGTTTAAGCAGAAGGTGCAAGCGATCTTTCTCTTCAAGCTCTAAGGCATCTTGTTCAAGTGAATCAGGAATGGGCATATTTCATGAATTAGTTTAATCACCTATCTCTTAAAAATAACAGATAGTTCATCAGATGAAAATAAACTTTTAAACGTGTGATGTCTAATCTTTGGTCTGTATCACCCTGCAAACAAAGAGTATTCAGGCTGGTTCGAGAGAGGCAATATCGAACGCTGAATATTGAATAACGAATGTCGAACTGTTCGACATTCGGAGTTCATGATTCAATAAAATATTCGATATTTTCCTCCCGACGCTACATTTCAAAAATCTTCTTCACCAAATCTTTTGGATACATGACGTCCTCAGACATACACTTGTTAATGGCGCCATACATACTTTCGGTGAGAATTCTTTCCTGGCGGTCCCAGTTCAGCTGGTCAGCAGATGATATTCTATGGTGATTAATGGTTGCATCAAAATGATGAGCGACATCGTTCATACTTCCAAGGATACTGCGGCTTGCGGTTTTCAGCAGGCGTATCTCCTGCATCGCCTCCATTTCTTTATCGATGAGGTGTTGCGGAACGTTGAGCCGCTGGAGCAGTCGGCCGCATCGCTCCACAAATTCCGGCAGCATCTTCCGCGTTCCGTTGCCCGGAAGCAGAACCGTGATGTAGGTGTTTACATTAAAGAAGATGACCACCGATTTCCCCCGGAACGGTAGTGATATCACATTGGCATACCACTCGCCAAGGCGACCGTCTGATGTGGGTTCACCCTGAGAATCAGAATCAGGCAGGGGATCCGGCCCCTTCATTCGTTTCAATAGTTTTTGGGTGCAGCGTATATAGATCATGCTGTAATGTAACGGAAAGAAATGAGTTTGAATAACGTGAGAAGATTTTCGAATGATGGTGATCCTTTGTCTGACGATTGCAGTTTTCGTCTGACAAGTTTCATGATTGAAATCTAAGTAAATGGGGTTCGCTTCTTAAGGCTTTCAGGCCTTTACAATTCGACAGCCGATCAACCGCAATCGGCAGCCGAAGGTACCGCTGAAAACCTATGGCGCTATACGGCTTCGCGAAACCATCCGGGCTGATTTCGACAACGCCCAATACTTGGTGCGAGAGGCGGATGATTTTGAATACCTTGCGGCCGGGAAAATGTAAAAAATCTATTATGAATATCATTTACACACGTAGCTTTGTTAATTTGTTGCTTTTAATTTAATTGTAATAAAATAAAACAGGTATTGCTTTCTCAGATGGCTGTAAAATTCTTCGCACTTTTATGTATTCTCTCCATTGCTTTGAGTACACATACTAATTCGCAGGATACGGACTCTGAGCTTCAGCAATTACATCGTATAGAAGCCTATCAATTGCAGCCGGGAGACAATTTCACGCTCGATGGAAAAATGAACGAACCCTTTTGGGACAGGATACCACCACATCGAAATTTCACACAACAGTCGCCCAATGAGGGTGAAAACCCGACCCAGATTACAGAAATCTACGTCGCTTACGATGATAATTATCTCATTATCGCCGCCAAATTGTTCGACAACAACCCCGATGGGATTTTAGCCTATCAGCGCAGACGCAATGAAAGCCTCGATACAGATGACCGCTTCATGTGGATTCTGGATACGTTTAATGATGGCAGGAATGCATATTTCTTTGAAACAAACCCGGCCGGTTTGCGAGGGGATGGGCTTTTGACGGTGGGCCAGTCAACAAACCTGAATAAAGCATGGGATGGCATCTGGGATGCAAGAACCTCAATAAACGATGAAGGCTGGATCATTGAGGTTCAGATTCCGTTCCGATCACTGGATTTTGACCCGAATAACACAACCTGGGGAATTAATTTTCAGAGAACCGTCCGCCGATATAACGAAGAGATCGTCTGGTCGGGATGGCGGAGAAATGAGGGGCTGTTTCGCCCTCAAAATGCCGGCGTATTGACCGGGCTGGAGGGTTTGAACCAGGGACTGGGCCTCGAAATAACTCCTTATGCCACCGCAACCGCTGATCGCACCTGGCTCAACGGGCAAAATCCAGAAAGCGGCCTGTCTGCTGACGCCGGGTTTGATATCAGCTATAACGTGACTCCCAGCTTCAGAACCTCACTCACCGTCAACACCGATTTCGCGGAAACCGAAGTTGATCAGCGAAGGGTTAACCTGTCCCGGTTTGATCTGTTCTTCCCCGAACAAAGAGATTTCTTTTTAGAAGGGGCCAGCATTTTTTCATTTGTACCGGAAAGCGGAGTTACTCCCTATTTCAGCCGAAACATCGGGCTGATTGATGGCCAGCCGGTGCCGATCCAGGCGGGGGTTCAGGCGCTTGGCCGTCATCGTAATTCCAATTTTGGCCTTTACCAGATTCGAACAGCGGAAACCGATATCAGTAACCGCGAAGATTTTACCGCTGCAAGGTTCAGGCAAAATATACTAAGTGAAAGCAGTGTTGGATTGATATATACACGGCGAGCAACGCTGGATGATGATTTCTTCAACGACCGCCATACCCTCGGAACCGACCTGGAGTTAAACACATCCCGTTTTATGGGAGATAAAAACCTGCAGTTCCAGGCTTTCTTGGTCTGGAATAATATGCATACGCCGGAAGAAAATACGACATTTTGGGACCGGTCAAGCCGGGGAGTACGAGTTGCCTATCCAAACTTTCCATTTTCTATGCATGCATCATACCGGGAGTTTGGTGAAGCGTTTAATCCCGCTGTCGGATTTGCCCCGAGAGTGGCGTTCAGGCGTTTTCAGCCGACATTTTCATATGAACGAGTATTTCGCAACAGCAGAGTTTTCCGGTCGTGGCAACCCGAGTTGCGTTATGAATATTTAACTGATTTGGATTTCAATCCGGAAACGATGCAGACTACATTTACCCCGGTTGACCTTACCTTTGAAAGTGGCGACCGTATTGCTTTTTCCGTAACAAGAAATTTCGAAAAGCTTACGTTCGATTTCGACATACTCAGGGATGAGTCTATTATTATTCCCCCTGGCGATTATTATGCCTGGGCGTATAACCTGGGAGTGAACAGTGCAGGTTTTCGAAGACTTTCTGCATCCCTCAATCTGACACATGAGGGGTTTTGGACGGGACATCGCAATACCTATCAATTTGATGTGACGGTACGGCCCTTGCCAGGCATTAATCTTTCAGCCGATTATTCCCGCAGCGATGTATCACTTGAGCAGGGAGATTTTTATACGGACCTGGTTCGATTTCGTGGAAATGTGGATCTGACACCCAATACCGCTTTTACCAATATCATTCAATTTGATAACCTGAGCGAAGTTCTCGGCTTGTATAACCGGTTCCGCTGGACCATACATCCGGGCTCGGACCTGTTCCTGGTCTATACCTATAACTGGATGCGAATGGATGATAGATTCTCGCCGATAGAAACGCAGGGTGCTGTAAAATTCAGTTATACCCATCGATTTTAAATCGAAAACAGGCTACCAATTTTCCGGGAAAAATCTTAATTGATTGCAGGCAAGACTCTCTAATCAATCAACTTCGATAAAATAATATGAATGCCACATTTACCAGATTCTGCTACTCTCTGTTGATCTTAATCACACTCATGGCAACCAACGCATTTGCCCTTGGTTCAGGTACACCACCGAATGAAGGTGATTCAAGTGACTTGACCCGGATTACAGCCCAGCTTGACTCACTCTTTTCCGACTGGGACAGCCCCATCACGCCCGGCTGTGCAGTTGCCGCATCTGAAAAGGGGCGGACGCTGATTTCAAGGGCTTACGGAATGGCTGATCTCGAAAACAGCATTCCCAATTCACCATCCACAATCTTTGAGGCCGGTTCGGTTTCCAAGCAGTTCTTAACAGCGGCCATCATCCTGCTCGCCCTTGACGGCAAACTTTCACTCGAGGATGACGTGAGAGATCACATACCGGAGCTGCCCGATTACGGAGAAACCATCACAATCCGGCACCTGATGACCCACACCAGCGGCCTGCGCGACTGGGGAAGCGTGGCGGCAATCTCCGGGTGGGGACGTGGCAACCGCACTCACAATCACGATCATGTGCTGGACATTTTATCGCGCCAATCAAACCTTAATTTTACTCCTGGTGAGCGGTATTCCTACAGCAATTCGGGGTACAACCTGATGGCCATCATTGTGGACAGGGTTGCGGATCAGCCGTTTGCAGAGTATTCCAAAGAGAAGATTTTTCAGCCACTGGGCATGACCAGCACCCAGTGGCGGGATGACTACCGGCGAGTTGTGCGCGGCCGGAGTTCAGCCTACAGCGGCAGTCCCGGCGACACCCTCTACACCATCAATCGACCCATTGAGCACGTGCACGGAAACGGCGGGCTGCTCACCACCGTTGCCGATCTGCTCGCATGGAATAACGCGCTCGCATCCGGCTACTTTGGCGATGAATTCTATGAAGAGATGCACAAACAATTTGAGCTCGGAAGCGGCCGCACCAACTTTTATGCATCCGGTTTGATGATCAGCAGCGATCACGGTCAGCCGCAAGTCGTGCACACCGGTGCCACCAGCGGATACCGGGCTTATTTAAGCCGTTTTCCCGAACAAGAGCTTTCGGTTGCCATACTCTGCAACGTTACCGGTGCCAATCCCGGTCAGCTTGGAAGTTCAGCCTCAAAAATAGTCCTGGGTGATGAAGCACTGGATGAAGAAGAGGACGCGCCAGATGAAATCACCCTTACTCTGGAAAAGCTCGAAACTTTCACCGGTATCTGGATTGATCCGAAAAACTACCGGCCCACAGAATTTATACTGGAGGATGACACTCTCCGGGTAAAAGATGGCCCCGTTCTGACACCGGTATCCGCCAGAAAGTTTGCGCGCGGCAACTCCGATCTCTGTTACCGGTTCGAAAAGAAAGATGAAAGCTATAAACCCGTGATAACGGTGATTCGGGAAGGATACGAAGAAGAGCAGTTGCAGCCGGTTAACCGGTATAACGCCGGGGAAACTGACCTTTCGGATTTTACCGGAGCCTTTACCGGCAAGGATGCCGAAACTACCGTTCAAATTGTAAAGGAAAACGAAAAGCTGGTACTCAAACACCGACCATCAGACACCTTTGAACTGGACCCGCTCTATGAAGACGCCTTCATTGCCGGCGGATTCGGCCTGATACGTTTCCTAAAAACCGAAAGCGGTGACTACAACGCATTTGCCCTCAGTAACGGCCGGGTATACGATTTAAGGTTTGTAAAGTTAATTGGGGAGTAGGAGGATTGGAAAGTTCGAAATTCTAAAGCACCATCGGTGCGATATATCCGTAGCCCCTGGTCACTGCGCAGCGGTGGCCTGGGGTTTAAGAGCAAGCATAAAATGGGAGCGCCGTAGTAGGTGCGGTATAATTGTAGCCTTGCAAATTTACCAATCCATCTTTGTCATCGCATCTCTAAAAATTGGCGTGGTGTTAAGATAGGGATGGCATCATCGGCAGAAGTGAAATCAGCCGTGTTACGTGTTATAATCGTGCTGCATCCGGCTTCAAGAGAGCAATAGTATTGAAGCGCATCTTCAAGATCTTTCCAATTGGCCTTAAGCGCGTTTTGAACTACTGATTGGCTTACAGTTCCAACAGATATATGCCTGCTAAACTCCTTCAAAAGTTGTGTTGATTTTCCAGCTCCCATGGCGGGTCTCATGACATAGAAAAGCGTATCAAACGAGAGTCCGGAAACAATAACATTCAGTTTATTTTGTTCACCTAATTCAAAAATCTGGCCGGAATACTCCACATAGGGCTGACGGTCCAGCAGTAAGTCGAGACAAACATTGACGTCAACTAATACGCTATCTGCCATATTTTTTTTGTATTTCTTTCTCTTTCAGGGCTTTATAATCTATGTCTTCAGGAAGGCTGACCGAACCAAGTATATTTTCGGTCCATGACCCCGGTTGTGGTGACCACTTTTTACGTGACCGGGCCGTTTTTTCTCTCAACAGATCCTCTACCCATTGGGATATACTCGTTCCCTCACGACGGGCTATCACTTTTGCCCGTTCTGTAACCTCCTTTTCAATGGTAAGTGTCAGCTTTTTCTTCATTTTTGAGAGTAAGTTTTAAGTCTACACGTATAATATAAATAGATACACGTGTGTAAACAAGTCATGAATGTCGAACAGATGAATATTGAATTTTGAATATCGAAGTGTTCTCTGTTCGAAATTCGACGTTCATGATTCAATTTTCGATATTCCAATCGTTCGATAATTGAATTTTTCCCTATTATCTCAGATCAAAATAAACCTATTACCCTGAAAAATTCTCACGCCATGTCTTTTCTGATCGATCCGTATGCCCTTGAGGAAGATTTTCCGGAACGCATTCTCGATAGAGGGGCTTCGTATTGGGCCTCAGGGGCGATTGTAAAAATGTCGCAGGATGGATCCGGTACATGGACGGCCATGGTGATGGGGTCGAAAAATTATCGGGTGACGGTCAATCCAACTGATGATGAAATGGTGGTGTGCAGCTGCAGTTGTCCGTATGCGGCGGATGCGCCGTGCAAGCATATCGCGGCGGTGCTGCTGGAGCTGGATGATCTGGAGATAGAGCGGGAGTTGAATTTCGATGAAGACGATCTGTCTGAAGATGATCCGGATTCAGAAATAGAATCATTTGAGGCACTGCTTAAGCAGGCTGACAAGGAGACGCTTATGGAAT
>SL_7KL_010_BRINEDRAFT_10000951_pt1 | contig 13804 bp, 12 predicted proteins | sample SodLak_010_BRINE_FD_10663 | JGI IMG/M metagenome (IMG submission 10663)
CCCGCCGCCGCGCTGTCCAGCCCCTCCAGCACCCCGCGCAGATAGCCGATGGCGGCGGCAGCGGTGGTGGCGCCGTCGGGGACATAGACGAACGGCTCCACCGCCACCGGGTGCTGCCAGTCCGCCCGGCGCAGCGCGGCGAGAAACGGCGCCAGCCGGTCCTCCCCCTGCCCCGGCCCGCGCCGGTTGCTGTCATTGAGTTGCACATGCGCGATCCGCCCCGTGGGCAGCCAGCGCTCGGCCAGATCGGCCAGCGGCTCGGCCTCCCCGCGCAGGGCGTGGCCGGTGTCCATCATCAGTTGCAGGCCCGGCTCGGCGGCGGCATCCAGCAGCGCCGCGCCTTCGGCGAGGGTGGTAACGAAATCGGCCTCGTCGGCCGAGATCGGCTCGATGCAATAGGCCATCCCCGCTGCACGCGCCCGCGCCCCGGCAGCGGCCCAATGCTCCAGCGCCACCGCCCGCGCGCGCTCCGGATCGGCCCCCAGACGGCGCTGTTTCGGCGATCCGTGGACCAGCACGCGCCCGCCGAGGCCCGCGCAGAGGTCCACCAACGCCGCCAGCGCATCGGTGACTCGCCGTCGCATTTCCGGATCCGGGTCGGTGATCGACAGCCCCGCGGGCGCGATCAGCAGCCAGTGCAGGCCGGTCACCTCCAGCCCATGATCGGCGACGATGGCGCGCGCCTCGGCGATCTGGCGGTCGGTCATCCGCGTGGGGTCCGGGGCCAGCGTGTAGGGCGCGATTTCCAGCCCGGAATAGCCCATGGCGGCAGCCAGGCGGCACTGTTCGGCCAGGTCCACCTCGGCCAGAACCTCGTTGCACAGGCTGAATTTCATCTCTAACCCCTTTGTTCCTGCGGTCCCCGCCCCGCGCATGCTGGGGCGGCGCGGCCTGCCGTGTCAATCGCCCCGCGCCGCAATGACGCTCCGGGCCGGACTACCGAAAGGACGCGTATGGACCTTCAGACGCTGTTCTGGCTGACGCTCGCGCTGGGTGCGGGGGCGATTTCCAAGGGCGCGACCGGGCTGGGCCTGCCGCTGATCGCGCTGCCGCTGCTGACCGCACTGGTGGGGTTGCAACAGGCCATCGGCATCATGCTGGTGCCGATCATCGTCACCAACCTCTATCAGATCTGGGCCTATCGCGCCGCGCGGGCGCTGCCGGGGCTGGCGTTCCTGCCGTGGTTCCTCGGCCTCGGCGCGGTGGGGATAGGGCTGGGCACCTGGGCGCTGGACACGTTGCCCGAGCGGATGCTCGAGGCCGGGCTGGGCGCAATGCTGCTGGCCTATGTAGCGCTGCGGCTGGCAAAGCCCGGCTTCGTGCTGTCCAAGGCGGCGGGGCGGCGGCTGGGGCCGGTGGCGGGGCTGGCAGCGGGCATGCTGCAGGGCGCGACCGGGATCGCCGCCCCCGCCGGCGTGACCTTNATCCACGCGCTGGGGCTGGAACGTTGCGCGACGGTCTTCGCGGTCTCGGCCATGTTCCTGGGCTTTGCGCTGGTGCAGCTTCCGGCGCTGGTGGTGGCGGGCATCTATCAGGCGCACTGGCTGGGGCTGGGGCTTTTCGCCTGCATCCCGGTCTTTGCCTTCATGCCCGTGGGCGCCTGGCTGGGCCGGATCAGCAGCCCGCGCGCCTTCGACCTGATGATCCTTGCCTTCCTGACATTGGCCGGGGCGCGCATGGTGATCGGCGCCTGAGCGGCATGACATTCACGCTTGACCGGAGCGCCGCGCCGAGGCTAAGTAACCATTAGGTTACATAAAGGCACCCGACCGGTGTGCCACCAGTCAGGGAGGACACGGGGAAATGGGCGAACAGCGGCTTGGCCTGATCATGCATGGCATCACCGGGCGCATGGGCTACAACCAGCACCTGGTGCGCTCGGTCCTGGCGATCCGCGATCAGGGCGGGATCATGCTGAAGAACGGCGACCGGCTTGTCCCGGACCCGATCCTTGTGGGCCGCAACGCCGACCGGGTCCGCGCGGTGGCGGAACGTCACGGGGTCACGCGCTGGTCGGACGATCTGGACGCAGCACTCGCCAACCCCGATGACACCGTGTTCTTCGACGCGGGCACCACGCAGATGCGCGCGCAACTGCTGGAACGCGCGCTGGCGGCGGGCAAGCATGTCTATTGCGAAAAGCCCACCTCGGACGATCTGGACACGGCGGTGAAGCTTGCCCGCACCGCGCGCGCCTCGGGGCTGAAACACGGGGTGGTGCAGGACAAGCTGTTCCTGCCCGGCCTGATGAAGCTCGCCATGCTGCGCGACGCCGGGTTCTTCGGCAAGATCCTCTCGGTGCGGGGCGAATTCGGCTACTGGGTGTTCGAAGGCGACTGGCAGCAGGCGCAGCGGCCTTCGTGGAACTATCGCGTGGCCGATGGCGGCGGCATCATCCTCGATATGCTGTGCCACTGGCGGTATGTGCTCGACAACCTGTTCGGCGAGGTGCGCGCGGTGTCCTGTCTCGGCGCCACGCATATCCCGGAACGGGTGGACGAGGGCGGGAACCGCTACGCGGCGGACGCCGACGATGCCGCCTATGCCACGTTCGAACTGGAGGACGGGGTAATCGCGCACATCAACTCGTCCTGGACCGTCCGGGTGCGGCGCGATGATCTGGTGACGTTTCAGGTGGACGGCACGCATGGCTCGGCGGTGGCCGGGCTGCACAAATGCTTCACCCAACACCGGGTGAACACGCCGAAACCCGTCTGGAACCCGGACCAGCCGCAGACCATGAACTTCTTCGACGACTGGGAGGAAGTGCCCGACAACTGGCCCGCCGACAACGGTTTCAAGGTGCAGTGGGAGATGTTCCTGCGCCATGTGGCCGAGGATGCGCCCTGGCCCTACGGGCTGGAAGCGGGGGCCAAGGGCGTGCAGCTTGCTGCACTCGGGCTGCAATCGTGGAAGGAACGCCGCTGGCTGGACGTCCCAGTGCTGGAGTTCTGAGGCGATGGCCGTCATCACCCTGCCGCACCCGGACGGCACACTGAAACCCCATACTTTGACCGGCACACCCGTGCCACTGGCCCGGCGCCGCGCCGATGCCTTCCCGCGCGTGGCCTTTGCCGCTGCGCATGTGGTGGCCGATCCACTGGCCGTGCATGACCCGTGGCTGACGCCGGCCATCGACTGGGACCGGACGCTGGCGTTTCGGCACCGGCTCTGGGACCTTGGGCTCGGGGTGGCCGAGGCGATGGACACCGCGCAGCGCGGCATGGGGCTGGGCTGGCCGGAGGCGCAGGAGCTGATCCGCCGCGCGCTGGCCGAGGCCGCAAGCCGCGATGACGCGCTGATCGCCTGCGGCGCCGGGACCGACCATCTGGACCCCGGCGCAGGCGTCACCATCGACGATATCCTGCGCGCCTATGACGAACAGTTCGAGGTGATCGAAGGCTACGGCGGGCGCATCATCCTGATGGCCAGCCGCGCCCTGGCCGCCGCTGCGCGCAGCCCCGATGATTACGCCCGCGTCTATGACCATGTCCTGAGCAACAGCAAGGATCCGGTCATCATCCATTGGCTGGGCGAGATGTTCGACCCCGCGCTGGCGGGCTACTGGGGCCACGATGACCACATGGCCGCGATGGAGGTGGCGCTGGACGTGATCGCCGCGCACGCCGACAAGGTGGACGGCATCAAGATCTCGCTCCTGTCCAAGGAGAAGGAAATCGCCATGCGCCGCCGCCTGCCGGAGGGCGTGCGCATGTATACGGGCGATGATTTCAACTATGCCGAACTGATTGCCGGGGATGATGCGGGCCATTCAGACGCGCTGCTGGGCATCTTCGATGCCATTGCGCCAGTGGCCTCGGCGGCGCTGGAGGCACTGGGGCAAGGCGATGAAGGCAGCTTCCACAGCCTGCTGGCGCCCACGGTGCCGCTGTCGCGCCATATCTTCGCGGCGCCGACCCGGTTCTACAAGACCGGGGTGGTGTTCATGGCCTATCTCAACGGCTTGCAGGACCATTTCACCATGGTCGGCGGGCAGCAGAGCACGCGGTCGCTGCAGCATCTGGCGGAACTCTTCCGGCTGGCCGATGCCGCCGGGTGTCTGGCCGATCCGGACCTTGCCACCGACCGCATGGCCCGCGTGCTGGCGGTCCATGGTGTGACCCCGTGACGGACGCGCCGCGCCTGCGGGTGGTGGAATGGGCGGCTTTCGAGCGGCCCGTCACCTTCCGCTTCCCGTTCCGCTTCGGCGCGGCCTCGGTCGCCGCCGCACCGCAGGCATTCGTGCGGGTGGTGGTGGAGGATGCGAAAGGCCGCCGCGCCACCGGCTGGGCGGCCGAGATGATGATGCCGCGCTGGTTCGACAAGTCGCCCGACCTGAGCGTTGACGACAACATCGACCAGTTGCGCCGCGCCCTGCGGCTGGGGCTGGAAGCGCTGGCCGGGGCGGGCACCGGGACCGCGTTCGACCTGCACGCCGACGCTGCGCCGGGGCACGCGGCGGCCTGCGCGGCGCAGGACATGGGCGGGCTGATCGCCTCCTTCGGGATGGCGCTGCCGGACCGGGCGGTGCTGGATGCGCTGTGCCGGATGCAGGGGGTTCCGGCGGTGGCCGCGCTGCGCGCCAACCTGCCGGGGCTAGATGTGCGGCTTGCCCCGGACTTGGAGGGATTCGACTTGGCCGCCTTCCTCGCCGCCCGCCCTGCCCCGGACCGGATCGCGCTGCGTCATACCGTGGGGCTGGGCGATGCACTTACGATTGACGAGATCGAAACCCCGCTGGGGGACGGGCTGCCGCAGAGCCTCGATCAGGTGATCGAGACCTATGCCCCGCGCTACTTCAAGCTCAAGCTCTCCGGCGATCCGGCTGCGGATATCGAGCGGCTGGGCCGCATCGCAGCGGTGCTGGACTCCCGCGCCGCAGGCTGGCAGGCCACGCTGGACGGGAACGAGCAATACCCCGGCCCCGAACCGCTGGCGGACCTCTTGGACCGAATCGCCGCCCATCCTGGTCTTGCTTCGTTGCGCGCGGGGCTGTTGTTCGTGGAACAGCCCATGGCGCGCGCGGTTACGCTGGAGGCCGATGTGTCCACGCTGGCCAGCCGCGTGGCGCTGGAAATCGACGAATCCGATGCCGATCTGGACTCTTTCCCGCAGGCGCGCCGCCTCGGCTATACCGGCGTGTCGTCCAAGTCCTGCAAGGGGGTCTATCGCGCGCTCCTGAACGCGGCGCGGGTGGCGCAGGGCAAGGCCGAAGGTGCGCGCCTGTTCCTGTCGGCCGAGGATCTGACCGTGCAGCCGGGCCTTGCCCTGCAACAGGATCTGGTGCTGGCGGCGGTGACAGGTAACGCGCATGTGGAGCGCAACGGGCACCACTTCGTTGCCGGAATGGGCGCCGCACCGTCGGCCGAGCAGGCCCGCTACGCGCAGGCGCACCCGGACCTTTACACGGTTAGGGACGGTCAGACCCGCCTGCGCATCGAAGACGGCATGATCGCGCTGACCAGCACGCTGGCAGCAAAGGGGCTAGGCTGCGCCGAAGCGCCGGACATTGGCGCGCTGGACCCGCTGAAGGGAGGACCCGCGCCATGAGCGACAACATCCTGTCGATCAACCTGGCCACCACGCGCCAGCAATGGGGCTTTGCCGAGGCCGTGGACGGCTGTCTTGCGCGTGGGATCACGGCGATTGCGCCCTGGCGGGACCAGATCGCCGCCATCGGGCTGGCCGAGGCTTCGCGCATCGTCCGCGCCAACGGGCTGCGGCTGACCGGCGTCTGCAGGGGCGGCATGTTTCCCGCCGCCGATGCCGACGGGCGGCAGGCGGCGATCGATGACAACCGCCGCGCGGTGGACGAGGCCGCCGAACTGGGCGCCGATTGCCTGGTACTTGTGGTGGGCGGCCTGCCCGAAGGCTCGCGCGACATTGTCGGTGCCCGCGCGCAGGTGGCCGAGGGGATTGCCGCGTTGCTGCCCCACGCGCGGGCGGCCAATGTGCCGCTGGCCATTGAGCCCCTGCACCCGATGTATGCGGCCGACCGCGCCTGCGTGAACACGCTCGATCAGGCGCTGGACCTGTGCGAGGCGCTGGGACCGGGGGTCGGCGTGGCCATAGATGTCTATCACGTCTGGTGGGACCCGGGGCTGGCGGCGGCGATTGCACGCGCGGGGCGGATGGGCGCGATCATGGCGCACCACATCTGCGACTGGCGGGTGCCGACGCGCGACCTGCTGCTGGACCGGGGCATGATGGGGGACGGGGTGATCGACCTGCCCGGCATCCGCGACATGATCGAGGCCGCAGGCTGGAACGGCCCGCAGGAGGTCGAGATATTCTCGGCGCAGGACTGGTGGGAACGCCCCGGCGACGAGGTTCTGGCGGTCTGTCAGGAGCGCTTCGAGAGCGTCTGTCAGGCGCGCTGACCCGCAGCCGATGAAACGCGCAGGTCCATGGCCGATGCCTCACGCGCCTCAGCGCAAACGCCTGCCTTCGGTCAGACTGTTCTGCCCCCACCCTTGAGGCAAAAGCAGGCGATGAGGCACTCGCTGCGGGCCACCATCAGCCGGTCGACGACGACGGTATCTCCTGCGGCGAAATCCTGGGCGAACTGGCTGCGAACCGCGCGGCGCCGACTGGCGATGCACTCCAGCTCCAGCGCCTGGGTCAGACCGGGGCGGGCGCGGATCTCAGCCAGAAGCTGCCCGGGGTGCGACGGACCCTTCCAGTGACGAGCCAGCCGCGCCGGCGCAAACACCTCCGGCAGGGTGGCGGCGAGCCGCATGGCCTCATCACCGGTGTCTGCGGCGACGAACCGGTGACAGGAGAGCAGACTTCCAGCGCCCGCAACGCCAATGCCCCCAAGCGTGCCCGCGATGCTCAGCACGATGCCGCGGCGTGTGGGGCGATATCTCATAGCCTCGTGATCTCCTGCTGCAAGTGATCGGCCAGCCGGATGGCCAGGGCAAGGATCGTCAGGGTCGGATGCGCGCGCCCGCCGGTGGGCATGACCGATCCCCCGGCAATGTAGAGGTTGCGTGTTCCTTGCACCCGCGCATCTGCATCGACCACACCATCGCGCGCCGACGCGGCCATGCGGGTGGTCCCCAGCTGGTGCCAGGACGTCATGGTGCCCCAGAAGGGCTGGTCGAAATCCTCGAACTCGAACCGGCCGAGGTCATGCTCCCCGCACATCCGACCGATCAGGGCGGCACTGCGCAGCATGGAGTCGCGCTCGGTCTCGCCGGGAGCCCAATGCAGCACGGGCTGAGGCAGGCCCAACCTGTCCCTTTGATCCGACAATGTGATTCGGTTGTGACGGCTCGGCAGTTCTTCGGACTCGAATCTGAGCAGAACCCGGTCGGCACGCTCTCCATGCATGGCCTGCGTGATGGTTTCGGAAGCGAAGGCATCCAGGTTCGTGATGAAATCACAGTATTCCTGCGACAGTTCGAACCCGACGTCAGGCCGCCCAACCGCCCATCTTGCCATGTTCCGCGCCGCCTCTTCTGCAAGCCGGGCGTCTTCGCGCCGCTGGTGCGCCGCATCGTCGTCCGAGAACGGGATGAGGTAGAACGACGCGTTGACAAGCTCTTCCTGTCGCAAGATCTCGTCCGACAGCCGCCAAAGGTAGCGCACGGGCACGCCGTCAGCGCTTTCCAGATCGCCGCTCCAATAGGCTCTCTCGGCCTCGAGTTGGCGGAAATACACGAAACCGGCACCGCCGGCCGGATGATCCATGAAGCATTTGCCCAGAAGCCCGCCGCCGTCGCCAAAGCTGCGCCCATGGGCGGCGTTGGCCAGAATCAGCAGGCGCGCGTTCTCGACCGCACCGCAGGCAAGCACGACGATCCGCCCCGCCACCTGGCGTCGCGTACCATCAAGCCCTTCCACCTGCACGGCCGTGATGCGGTCATCCCCGTCAACCTCGAGCCCCACGACATTGGCCCGAAGCTGCAGGTTGATGTTGCGGTTGGTCTCGAGGCGCTCGCCATAAGCCTCGCCAAAGCGCAGCGGGCCACGACTCAGGCGCAAAGGCACGGATTCGATCCGGGGCTCCTGTGGCAGCAGGAAATCCCGATCGCGCAGCCCGGGCACGATCCCGCGGCTGTAATCGCACGCGCCGAGATCCAGATAGTCATGCGCCCGCGCGTAGAACGGATCCAGCGCATCGCGTCCGAAGGGCCATCCCGACATGCCGCTCAACGGTCGACGCTCGAAATCGATGGCATCCATGGGCACGCAGTTTCCACCCCAGTGGTTGGTTGTGCCGCCCAGAAACCGAAGCCGGGACGCCATGAGATCAACGCTGTCGTTGCCGGTCACCTCGCCCTCGTTGAGCGTCTGTGCATCGGGGTCGAACTCGGCATCACCGCTTTCAAGCAGGGCGACATCCAGGTCGGCATTGGCCAATTCCAGCGCCAGGGTTATTCCGGCCGGTCCACCGCCGACAATCACCACATCATGCACGACCGTACCTCAAGATACCCCCTTGTTTCCCAGCACTCTCGGCCGGTGTTGACGCGTCATCGGCGGCAGAATCCGAAGTTCAGCCCCGCATTGTCAAGCTGCACCAACCGCTTCGTGACCAAAAGTCAGGCTGCGCGGAGGGTCAGGATCAGCCCGGCGACGATCAGCGCCAGACCCAGAAACCGCGCGAGGCTGACATGCTCGCCATGGAGCAGCATGCCGACGAGCGTCAGGGCAACCATGGCCGAGGCGGTGATCGCCACATATGTAATGCTGAGCGAATAGTACCGTATGGCCCCCATGAAAGCGCCGATCAGCACGAAGCCGCTGAAAAGCGCCAGCCACATCCAGGGCGACAGCAGCAGGCTGAAGGCACCGGCGGCCAGGCTGGAAATATCCATGTTCCGGCTGGTCTCGCGCAGGGCCAGATTGAGCACCACATTCGCGCAGACCGCCAGCAGGATCAGGCCAAGATGCGTCATGATACCGTTTCCTGCTGACCGCCCCGCGCACGCCATCGTCGCAGCGCATCGGCCAGGCCAAGCCCGGCCAGCACCGCGACAAAGCCCGAAACGGGCATGTGATAACGGTCCTGCACCACCGTCACGGCATGAAGCGCGGTGAAATACAGGATCGCCAGCACCGCAGGGTGGAACAGCACCCGCCAGCCGGTCAGGCCCGCAAGCCGCCAGACCCCCCAGAGTGCCAGCAGGAGCAGCGCGTACCAGTATCCGGTCGCCGCCAGCTTCGCCGCCAGCACCCCGCCCGCGCCCGCAAGGCGCTCGATCGCGGCCTCGTTCCAGATGACACCCACGGTTTCGCGATCATAAAGCCGAACCGCCTTGACGATGCTGGCCAGCGCGAATCCGGGCAGGTCGGACAGGATATGCTCGCGCGCCACATCGCCAAGCGCCGAGGCGCGCTCGGTCTCGCTCATGTCGGCGACCCAGTCGGGCAGTGGCATGTATTCGCCGCGGCTGTCGGGGTTGTTGCCCATCCACAGATTGGGGCCAAAGTTGGTGGACACCAGCACCGGTTCGCCGAAAAGCTGGTAGTTGCGCGTAGTCCATGGCGACAGCACCGCCAGCATGATCGCAATCACCGCCACCGCCCGGCCCGCACGGTGCAGCGTGGCGCCCACACCCGAGGGCAATGCCGCAAACATCAGCGCCACCGGCAGCAGCAGCGCCACCGGGCGGACATAGCACGCAAGCCCCCAGACCAGCCCGCCCAGCACCAGCGGCCACCACCCCTGCCCCCGCTTTTCCCACAACCAGAGCCCGATCAGCACCAGCATGATGAAGAACAGCTCGCTCGACAGGATCGTGGTGAAGAAGATCAGGTTGGGCCAGAACGCCACCAGCCCCGTCGCCATCACCGCAGCATCGCGGCCGAACCAGTGCAGGCCCAGCTTGAACACCATGATCATGATCACCCCACCGGCAATCAGGTTCAGCGCCACCACACCGGCAAAGCTGTCGCCCAGCAGCAGATAGGTCGCCGCCGCCGCCGCCGCGGTGCCGACCGGCCAATAGGCGCCCGGCTCATCGGGCGCCAGCCCGTAAACGCCGTGTTCGACCAGGTTGGTGGCATAGACATGATAGGCCAGCGCATCGGAAACCGGCTCGACCGGGATGACCAGCGCCCAGCCAAGCCGCAGCAGCATGCCAGCCAGGATCAGCACCAGCACCACCGGTGGCGTCGCGTTGTCCGGCGCGGTTGCGGGCGAATGTGCTGCGTTCATGCCTCTCCCCAGAAGATTGCCGCGGCCACCAACATCGCCACCAGCCCCGCCGCCAGCAGGCTTCGCCAGTCGCGGGCCGCAAAGACGATGGGATCGTCGGTCATGTGGCCGCGATGCGTGATCAGCACCATGCGGCTGATCCAGTAGAGCAGGATCGGACAGACCAGCAGCAGCAGGCTGGGCGCGGCATAGAGCTTTACCACGTCATCGCTGCTGACATAGAGCGCCAGCACCAGCACCGCCGCCTGCCCCGCGGTGACCGCCAGGCTGCGGATCACGGGCAGATCGGTGCCCGCATAGGCGCGCCCCGGCACCGCCTCCTGCCCGTCCAGCCCGCTGTCGGTCAACTCGGCCTGGCGCTTGATCGCGGCCAGCGAGAAGAACAGGAACATCGAAAACCCCAGCAGCCAGGGCGACAGGACGATCCCGGCTGCCGCGGCGCCTGCGACGATCCGGAGCGTGTAAAGCCCCGACAACGCCAACACATCAACCAGCAGCTTGCGCTTCAGCCACAGCGAATAGGCAAAGGTCGCCACCACATAGACCAGCAGCACGGCCAGAAACACCGGCGGCGCCAGCAGCGCCGCGATGACGATGGCGGCCAGAAACAGCGCCGCCGCCATGATCAGCGCCTCGCCCACGGGAAGCGCGCCCGATGCCAGCGGCCGGTGCCGCTTGCGCTTATGGGCGCGGTCGGCTTCCAGATCAGCCAGGTCGTTGATGAGGTAAACCGCGCTCGCGGTCAGGCTGAAGGCGATGAAGGCGATGAGCGCCACCCCCAGGCTGGTCGGCTGGTGCGCCGCCAGCACCGGCAGAAAGACCAGCAGGTTCTTGACCCATTGATGCGGCCGCAGCGCGCGCAGCCGGGGGCGCAACGCCGCGAACGGGCCAGCCGGTGCCGCGCCAACCTGCTGCAGCGCGACACCATCGCGCGCGGCGGCGGCCAGCAGACGGGGATCAGGGCGCACCGCCAGCGCCGCACGCGCCTGCACCCAGACCGGCAGGTCGGCGGCGCTGTCGCCGATATAATCGAAGCCGCCCGCGCCGTAGCGCGCGACCAGCCTTTCGGCCTTGGCATCATGAGACAGGTTTCGCCCGTCCCCGTCAGATCCGGTGCCCAGCACATCGTCGAACAGGTCCAGATGCGCCGCGACCGCCGCGACAACCCGGTGATCCGAAGCCGACACCAGCGCCGTGCGGCGCCCCTGCTGACGCGCCTTGCGCAGAAGCCCGATCACCGCCTCGTCATAGGGCAGCAGGGCCGGGTCGGGGACCAGCCGGTCCGCCACTTCGGCCTTGAACGCCGCCTTGCCCCCTCGCAGCCAGCGCGGCAGACGCAGCGCCAGCGTGGGATGGGCAAAGAGCAGCATCAACAGTGCATCATGCAGCGTGTCCGACCGGCAGAGCGTCCGGTCCAGATCGGCCACCAGTGGCAGATCGTCGCCATGATCGCCGCCCGGGGTCACGGCGGCCTCGTCGGTGCCTGCCGCCCCGTCCTGCGGGGCCGTTCGAGCATCGGGCCGGTTCATCCGTCCCCCGCATAGTCGGCATCGGGGTAGTCGCGCAGAACCTCGTGGACCAACCGCTGCATCCAGACGGCGGTTTCCTGCGCCGGGACCGGGCGCCGCCCAAGCCGGGCGGGAAGCGTGCGCGGGTCGCGCCCGTAGATCACCCCCAGATGCGCCAGCGCGATCAGATATGCGCCCGCGTCATTCACATGGATGGCGTCCGTGAACAGATCCTCGAGCCGCGACAGCCCCGGCGCCTGCCCGGCGGCGATCGCATCATATGCGGCGGCCATGATCAGCGGGCCGGGGATCATGCGCATGGCCGGCGACCCGGCCGGCCGGTGGTGGTTGACGTGATCGAGGATCTCCTGCCAGCGCGCCATCTCCAGCGGCAGGCGCTCGCGAAAGGGCAGATGGCCTTCGGGGTCGTCATGGGGGTTGTCGAAATCGGGGCCGCTGTCGGTGCGCACCCAGCTGGCATAGAGGATGGTCTGGGCCCCGTTGCCGTCATCACCGTTTTCCCAGGCGTGCACGAACCAGCGCAACGCCATCTCTTCGGAGCGGTGCCACGGCATTGTGCCCGAAAGCGAAACGCGCTCGGTTATCACCAGAAGCTCGTAATCCGCGATCTGGTGGCGCGCATCGGGCATGTGTTCGTTGCGATTGTCCCAGCGCCAGTCCATGGGGCTGCCAGGGATGGTCGAGCGGTCGATCACCCGCTCACGCGCCGCAGCGCCGCCCAGCACGGCGACCATGGCATCAAGCATCGGCACGATGGGATCGGTCAGCGAATGTCCGGAATGAATGGTCCGGGCAGTCAGCGAAAAGCGCCCCTCGGAGCCGTGGGCAGCCCGGCCCGCGAACAGGCACAGGGGCGTTGCCGCCGCTGCCTTCAACAGTTCGCGCCGACCCAGAGTCCCACCCCTGCGGCCGGTCATCCGAAGTGCCTGTGGGCCCTGATCATCGGGCTGAAGTCTCCCCTCGCTTTTCCGGGATGCCAGCGCATCCTTTTCGATCGGAAGGTCCACACGTTCCCCCGAATCAATAAAGATGCCAGCGCCGGGAAATCAATCGGAAAACGGTTTCAGGCCAGGCCGCGGCCGGATGCGCTCCGCAGCCGCTTCAGGATGGCAATGCGCGCTGCCTCACGCGGCATGGCGCAGCCCCNNGCGCAGGCACCAGTCCCTGACCTCGGCCAGATCCGCAGGCAGCGCCTCGGCCAGCCCGTCGCTGAAGGCCTCGAATGCGCGCAGGTTCAGCGCATTGACGCCCACGAGGACCGGTATGTCCAGACAGAGGGCCTCGCCGATGACCGGCGCGAAGCCGCCGCCCTCGGCCTCGGTCTTGCCGAACTTGTTGACGATCAGCAGGTCCGCGCCGGGCAGCGCGGCCTCGGTCACAACCACCGCCTGCGCCAGAACGCCGGTATCGAGCGTGCAGCCGCGCGCGATGGCCCCGCGATCCTCGCTGATGCGCAGCACCTCGCCCGAGGACAGGAGCCGCAGATCCATATCGCATTTGCGCCGGTCGGCGCGCGCCGTATTGGTCTGGACGGTGCCGCAAAGACGCAAGCGGCCTGCCAAACCATCGACCACCTGCGCCAGAAAACGATCGCTCGCGCCCCGGCCCGGCAGACCGGTATATCCCAGTTTCATGGCGCGCATCCTTCCTTCCACGTTTTCTCGCCTGTCATATGTCATTGGCCTCGCCCATCCCTTGATTTACGTCAATCGAAACGAGTGATCGCCGCGCGTTTCGGCCTTTCTCGCCCGATTTAAATTGCCCTGCACGGCGCGACTGAATTGACAATGAACAAGTAAGCAGCAAGCTGGCGCAGCCCGGCGCGGCCAACGACCGATCAGAACCGCCTCCCTCTTCATCTTGCCAAAAATACCCACCTGCCCACGCCGCGCACCCGGTCAGAGGGGCAGAACCTCGACCAGATCGCCCCGTGACATCGCCTCGACATCCGCGGGGATCATCACCAGAGCATCCGCCCCGGCCAGTTGCGCAACCCGGTGCGATCCGGCCCCGTCCAGGCAGATCACCTGCGCAACCCCGCGCGCATCATGGCCCGGCAGCCGTGCGGGGCGGTATTCGCACCGCCCCGGCTTGTGCCGGATCGGCG
>SL_7KL_010_BRINEDRAFT_10000952_pt1 | contig 13799 bp, 9 predicted proteins | sample SodLak_010_BRINE_FD_10663 | JGI IMG/M metagenome (IMG submission 10663)
CGACGGCCCTGGCCCACGAACCCTGCCCGACCGCGAGCCTGTGTGCCATCACCATGCCGTCGGCGAACGTGGCCGTCGGCTGCGTCGCTTGCTGGTCGGCACAGGGGCTGTCTCCGGTGGTCGGATCGACGGGTGTGCCCGCACAGCGCTCGGTCGCCGCCAGGGCCGCGATGTGACGCGCGAGGGGCGTGTCCTTCGCAGCGAGCGCCGCGTCAGCCAGGTCCCCGGCGAGCTGCGGATCACCGTGCCGATGGACGAACACGCTCGCCTCGGCGAAGGCCTCGGGCGACCAGCCGCCGACCTCCAACCGCCAACCGGCGAGGGCGACGCGACGGCGCCCCGTGACACCGGAACGCTCGAACGCCGCCGCCACAGCGTGCAGCGCTGCCGCACGCTGTTCCGGGAACATGCCGGCACGGACCACCTCGGCGTGGACGGCGTCCACGATGGCGAGCGTGCGCCTACCGGAGCCCGTCCGATAGCAGACCAGACCCCGGACCTCGAGCTCCTTGGCGGCCCGGCGGTCGATGAGCGTCGCCGCCGCTCGGATCGGCAGGGGGGAGGCGAGCGCGAGGATGCGAAGATCCTGCTCGGCCTGACGACTGAGCCCGTCGAGCCGGCTGCCGACGAGCGCGGACAACCTCCGCAGTGGCAGGGGCGCCATCAGGCGCCAGCTGTCCGCACCCGGGCCGACACTGCCCATCTCCTGCGCGTCGCGGAGCAGCTCCTGGATGGCGATGGGATTGCCACCGGTCATGCGCCAGACCTCGTGGACCAGCTTCGGCTCGGGGAGACCCCCGAGCAGCTCGCTCACCAGTTCAGCGGTGGCACGGCGGTCGAGGGGCGTGACCGGAACCCGACGCCAGGACGGCTCCTGCCACCACGGCCCCAGCTGTGGGTCAGGCGCAGCCTGCGCGGTGACCGTCGTCACGACCCGGCACCATGGCTGGTCCTTGAGGGCGTGGAGTCGGGCCACGTCGAGCCGCGGCAGGCGCTGTGCGTCGTCGACCAGGACCAGGAGCTGCTGGTCGCCCTCAGGCACATCCAACGCGCAGGGCGTCACCGGGCCCTGCCCGGACCCCTGCGCCAGGTGAACAGGCCCGAGGTGTCGGCGTCCGAGCTCGGTCAGCACCCGGGTCTTGCCGACCCCGGGCTGGCCGCGCAGGACCACCGGCTGGGCCCGCGCGAGCTCGACCTCCACCCGCTCCAGCAGACGCTGCCGGCCGACGGTGCGTTCAGTGCCACGACCGGCACCCCTGCTCTGTTCCGTGCGGCCATCGGTGGCGGTGACGGTCATCATGGCGTCCCCCTGCTCGTCGCGTCGCCGCCACCGGACATGCGGCGAGCGATGCCGCCTGCGGTCCAGCAAGCCCCTGCGGTGGCTGGTTCGCGGTGCGTGGTTCCTCGACGAGGCAGGATGCGAGGCGACCTTTCAGTGGCGTCACGACAGGAGCATCTGCGCCGCGGGGACCACGCCCCGAACCCGACGTGGATGGCGTCACCGGTGCTCCGCAACCAGCGGGCAGCGCCCGCCGGAGCGGCCGAACCCTGCGTGGAGGGCACTGTGTAGGCTCGTTGCCTGCCGCCAGGGAGCCAGCCGATCGCCGCCCGCGATGCGAAGCGGCGCCCGCCACCACCGCCCCGGGTGACGTGGACGCCGCCGAATGTGAGCGCACGTGCCCGTGCGCTCAACGAGCGCGACCTGGTGGTCATCACGGCTGCCGCGGGCTGGGGGAAGACCTGCCTGCTGGCCACCGCCTTCGCCGGTGACGACGCCTGCTGGTACCGCCTCGACGCCCACGACCGGGATCCGGCGACCCTCGTCGACGGCCTGACCCACGCCCTACGGCGTGCGTCCGGGGCTGGCACCGCAGCTGCGGTGACCACGCCGGATGAGGGTGCGTCCCTGACAGCGATCCGCGATGCCTGGACGGACGGGCCACGCCGGCTGGTGCTCGAGGACGCCCACGAACTCCACGGTTCACCCGCCCGCGAGCTGCTGGTCGCCCTGTCGCAGGAACTGCCGGCCGATCGACAGCTGATCGTCTCGGGGCGGCGATCCCTCGAGCTGGTCGACGACCGTGCACGGATGTCCGACCAGGTGGTGGAGCTCGATGCCCGCGACCTGCGGCTCGACCTCGCCGTGGTCGCCAACGCCGTCGAGGACGAACTCGACAGCGATCTGGCACTCGCCGCCCGCATCACCGACGCCGTCGGCGGGTGGGCCGCGGGCGTCCGGCTCGCACTGGACGCGCTGGCGGAGGTTCCGGCGCCGCAGCGGTCCGCTGCGCTGGACCGACTCCTGGGGCCCTCAGGGCCCATCGGCCGCTACCTGCGCCGGGTCGTCGCCACCGAACTCGACCAGGCGACGCGGGAGTTGCTCGCCTGTGTGCAGCTGCTGGCTGGGACGACCACCGAGTGGCTGACCCGGATCACCGGATCATCACCTGCCACGGTCGACGACGAGGTGGAGTCGCTGCTGCGCAGAGGGCTGGCACGCCACCGGGCCGACGATCCGACCACGGTGGAGCTGACGCCGGCGATCCAACGCCTGGTCGACGACCATCTGCTCGCGGAGCTCGAGCCCGACGCCGGCATCGTCGACGCGGTGGTGCGGGCACTGATCGACGACGGTGCCCTGGCAGCGGGCCTGGCCGTGCTGTCACGTGCCGACCGTCCCGAACAGATGGCCGCACTGCTCGAGCGACATGGCCGTGAGCTGATCCACGCTGGCCACCTCAACGCCGTGGCCAGCGGCGTGGAGCAACTCCCCCAGCAGCTGCGCACACCCCGCATCGAGTCCCTGCTGGCCGAGGCACTGGCGTTCAGAGGGGAGTGGGCGCAGGCCCTGCGCAGCCTGGATGCCGCAGGTCTCGAGGACGACGGACCGCTCAGCAGTGAGCTGGCGACCCAGCTCGGGCTGATCCACCACACGCGTGGCGACCTGGCCGCGGCCATCGCCGCCTACGGCCGTGGCCCGGACCAGGAGGACAGCGCGGCCTTCGCCGTACTCCTCGGTTGGAGCGCCACCGCCCACTGGCTGCGAGGGGAGCTCGACGCGGCGCGCAGCTGCGTCGCGCACGCGATGGAGCTCGCGTTACGACACGGCGATGACCGGGCCCTGGCCTACGCCCATACCGCGGCCGCCCTGGTGGCCGCCAGCGATGGTGATCGCCGCGGCAACATCAACCACTACCACCAGGCGCTGGCCGCGGCGGAGCAGGTCGGCGATGAGCTGCAGCAGGCGCGCATCCTGACCAACCTCGGCTCACACCACCTCGAGGAGGGCCGCTACAGCGAGGCACTGGAGGTCACCGGCCGGTCGATCGACCTGGCCGAACGCCAGGGCTTCGCGACGATCATCGGCGTGGCGCGCTGTAACCGTTCCGAGGCGCTGCTGCAGACGGGCGCGGTCGACGAGGCGATCGCCGATGCGGAGCGCGCCCGTGAGGTCTTCGCCCGGATCGGCGCACGCACCGAGGCCTACGCCCACCACATGCTTGCCGCAGCCCGGGCCGAACGCGGTGAGCTCGCGCTCGCCCGGCAGGCCTACGAGCGGGCGCTGCGGCTCGGTTCGCCCTCCGGAGACCGTCAGGCCCTCGTACCTGCGCACCTCGGGCTGGCCTGGGTCCTCGCCGGGACCGATCCCGATGGTGCGGTCGCCGCCATCTCCCGGGCCAAGGAACTGGACGACGGTATGGCCGCCCCCGAGGTGGCGGCTGCCGAGGCATGGGTGGCCCTGGCCGAGGGCGATCACGTGCGGGCCGCGGACCTGGCCCTGACCGCCCGTCACATCGGCGCATCGCGGGGCAACCAGGCCGTGGTCGCCCGGGCGACCGTGTGCCTTGCGCTCACCCAGGAGGATCCGCTGCCGGGACTGCGTGACGGGCTGGCGCTGTACCGCGAACTGGGCACCCCGCTGTGGGAGCTGCGGCTGCGCCTGGCCATCGCCTGCCGCTCACGGCAACCCTCCGACCGCGCCCGGGCCGGTGACCTGGAGCGCGAGCTCACCGCGCTCAGCTGTCCCCCCGACCGCAGGGTCTGGGCGATCCGAGCCCTGGTGGGCGCGACGGACTCCAACTCGATGTCGATCCGGGCGCTGGGCGGCTTCACGGTGCTGCACGCCGGCCAGCCGGTGCCCGCCTCCGCGTGGGGCTCGCGCAAGGCGCGCGAACTGGTCAAGGTCCTGCTCTCGCGTGCTCCACGCGCCGTGAGCCGTGAGGAACTGGGCCATCTGCTGTGGCCGGACGAGCCCTACGACCGCATCTCGAGCCGGTTGTCCACAGCGCTCAGCCTGGCCCGCACGGCCCTGGCAGGTGAGGACGGTGCGCGCGACGACGCACCCATCGCCACCGACGGCAGCATCGTCCGACTGGAGGTCGAACGCACCGAGGTCGACGTGCTGACCTTCCGAGAGCTGGCCGAGGCCGGCCTGCGGGCCGCGCGGACTGGTGATACCGAGTCCGCCGTCGGGCTGCTCCTCCAAGCCGAGGAACTCTACGGCGGTGACCTGTTCGAGGACGATCCCGACCTGCCCTGGGCACAGGATCGTCGCGTCGAGTTGCGCTCGCTCTACCTGTCGGTCACCCGCAGCCTCGCCAAGCTCGTGATCGAGGAGGAGCCGGAGCTCGCGATCCGCCTGCTGCTGCGGGTGCTCGACCGTGATGCCTACGACGAACCGGCCCACCTCAACCTCGCCGTCGCACTGCTGCACGCCGGGCGGCACGGTGAAGCCCGGCGGCGCTACCACCTCTACTGCGACCGGATGGCGGAGCTCGAGCTGCCCGCGGTCCCCTTCCACGAGGTGATGCGCGCCCTGGAGACCGACCAACGCCGCCGCGCAGCCAGCTGAGGTGCCGGAGAGCTAGAGACCTCGTACGAGGTTGTAACAGCGCCGTTACGGGCGGTGGCGGCAAGACCACTACCCTGCGCCCCGCCGCCCGCGGTGGTGGCCTTCCCCTCCCTCCATCGGTACGACCGCGGCGCGAGCAGGTTGCTGCGCGCCCATGAGGAGCTTTGGACGTGAGTGAGCAGACGACCACCAGCGAGTCCAGTGGTGGTGGGCTGGACCGGTTCTTCAAGCTGTCGGAGCGTGGAAGCGAACCACGCACCGAGGGCATCGCCGGCCTGACCACCTTCCTGGCGATGGCCTACATCGTCTTCGTCAACCCCCTGATCCTGGCCGACGCCGGCATGGACCCGGGCGCGGTGTTCGTGGCGACCTGCCTGGCGGCAGCCCTCGGCACGCTCATCATGGGGCTGTGGGCCAACCTGCCCATCGCCCAGGCACCGGGCATGGGCCTGAACGCCTTCTTCGCCTACACCGTGGTGCTGGGCTTCGGTATCGAGTGGGAGACGGCGCTGGCGGCCACCTTCGTCTCCGGCGTGCTGTTCCTCATCCTGGCCGTCACAGGCGTGCGTGGCGCCATCATCCAGGCGATCCCGCACCAGCTCAAGATGGCGGTGGGCGCGGGGATCGGACTGTTCATCGCCTTCATCGGGCTGAAGAACGCCGGCATCGTCGTCGCAGATGAGGCGACCACGGTCGGGCTCGGTGACCTGACCCTGAACTCGACCCTGCTGTCGATCTTCGGGCTGATCGCGATCTCACTGTTCCTGATGCGCGGGCTCAAGGGCGCGGTCTTCTACGGCATCGTCGCCACTGCGGTAGTGGGGCTCGTCACGGGGCTGCTCGACACGCCCTCGGCCATCGTCAGTGCACCACCGAGCCTCGCACCGACCTTCGGCGCGGCCTTCACGGCGTTGCCCGAACTGTTCGCTCCCGAGCTACTGATCGTGGTCGGCACCATGCTGTTCGTCGATTTCTTCGACACCGCGGGCACCCTGATCGCCGTGACCAACCAGGCGGGCCTGCTCGACGAGGAAGGGCGGCTTCCCGGCGGGACCCGGCCGCTGGTCTCCGACGCCGTGGCCACCATGGGTGGCGCCGCGATCGGGACCTCGACAACGACCTCCTACATCGAGTCCGCCGCCGGTGTCGGTGCAGGTGGCCGCACGGGCCTGAGCTCGGTGGTCACCGCGGCGCTGTTCCTGCTCACGATCTTCTTCTCTCCCCTGCTGACCGTGGTGACCGAGCCGGTGACCGCTGCGGCACTGATCATCGTGGGCGTGATGATGGCCCGGGGCTTGAAGGACATCGAGTGGGACCAGATGGAGGTCGCGATCCCGGCCTTCGTCACCGTGGTCGCGATGCCCCTGACCTACTCCATCGCCACAGGCATCGCGATGGGGCTGTTCCTGTTCCCGTTGCTGATGGTGTTCCGGGGGAAGGCCAAGGAGGTGCACCCGATCATGTACGTGCTCGCGGTGCTGTTCCTGGTGTTCTTCGCCTTCCTGGCGGAGTAACGACCTGCGGTCCCGGCGAGGTGGCGGAGGGCGAGCGGACTGACGCACGTGTCCCCGGCCACACGGACCCGCCGCGCGCGCCGGCCCCGCGCGCCAGCCCCGCTTGCCAGCCCCGCGCGCCGGCCCCGCTTGCCAGCCGCGCTTGCTAGCCGCGCTTGCTAGCCCAGCGCGCCAGCCCCGCTTGCCAGCCCCGCGCGCCGGCCCCGCTTGCCAGCCCCGCGCGCCTGCCCCGCTTGGTCGTTCCCTGGGCGTACGCCCAGGGAACGACCACAACGGCCGGTCCTTCCGGTCGAGGCGTCCTGGGCGTGGTCGTTTCCTGGGAACTGTCCCAGGAAACGACCACCTCACCGGGCCAGCGCCCGCCGGATCAGCAGGTCAGCGCGCGGGTGCCCGACAGCGAGGCAGGAGTGCCGCCCGGGGAGCCGCCCGCGGCCGGGCCGGGAGCCCGCGGGTCAGCCCTCCACCGGGCCGGGAGCCCGCGGGTCAGCCCTCCGCCGGGCCGGGAGCCCGGGGAGCCGCCCGCGGCCGGGCCGGGAGCCCGCGGGTCAGCCCTCCGCCGGCTGGACATCCACCACCTCGGCGCTGAGCGCGCCGGCATCGAAGGTGAAGGACCCGTCCTCGGCAACGTCGACCTGCACCGCGCGGCCTGGTAGCACCTCGCCGGCCAGCAGCGCCCGGGCCAGCAGGTCCTCGAGCTGTTTGCGGATGACCCGCTTCAGAGGGCGGGCCCCGTACAACGGGTCGAAGCCGAGCTCGGCCAGACGGTCCAGGGCCGCCGCGCTCACCTCGAGCTGGACATCCCGCTGCTCCAACCGGGTACGCAGGCGGGCCAACTGGATGTCCACGATCTCGCGCAACTGCTCCTGATCGAGCCGGTCGAAGATCACCACCTCGTCGATGCGGTTGAGGAACTCCGGACGGAAGTGACCGCGCACGTCGGCCATGACCCGCTCCCGCAGCTGCCCCTGCGACAGGGCGGCATCGAGGATGTGGGTGGAGCCGAGGTTGGAGGTCATGATGATGACGGTGTTGCGCAGGTCCACGGTGCGCCCGTGCCCGTCGGTCAGCCGCCCGTCATCGAGCACCTGCAGCAGCACGTTGAACACGTCCGGGTGGGCCTTCTCCACCTCGTCGAGCAGGATCACCTGGTAGGGGCGGCGGCGCACCGCCTCGGTGAGCTGGCCGCCCTCGTCGTAGCCGACGTAGCCGGGAGGCGCGCCGATGAGGCGGGCGACGGTGTGCTTCTCCTGGTACTCGCCCATGTCGATGCGCAGCATGGCGCGCTCGTCGTCGAACAGGAACTCTGCGAGCGCCCGGGCGAGCTCGGTCTTGCCGACGCCCGTGGGCCCGAGGAACAGGAAGCTGCCCGTGGGCCGGTCCGGGTCGGCGATCCCCGACCGCGAGCGCCGCACGGCGTTGGCGACGGCGTCCACCGCCTGGTCCTGGCCGACGACCCGGGCGTGCAGCTGGTCCTCGAGGTGAACGAGCTTGGCCGACTCGGACTCGATCAGCTTGGTGACGGGGATGCCGGTCCAGCGCGCGATGACCTCGGCGATCTCCACCTCGGTGACCTTCTCGTCGAGCAGGCTCTCACCGCTGGCGCGGTAGGCCTCGATGCGTTCCTGGGCGCCGGCGACCAGCCGCTCGAGCTCTGGGATGCGGCCGTAGCGCAGCTCCGAGGCGCGCTCGTAGTCGCCATCGCGTTCCGCGGAGGCCGCCTCTTCGCGGACTCGCTCGAGCTCCTCCTTGGCGGAGGTCAACTCACCGATGGCGCCCTTCTCCGCCTGCCAGCGCTCGTCCATCGCCGCCTTGCCCTCGCGGAGTTCCGTGAGCTCCTCGTCGAGGTCGGCCAGGCGCTCACCGGAAGCGGGAGAGTCGGCCTTGGCCAGGGACACCCGCTCGATCTCCAGTTGCTGGATGCGGCGGGTGACCTCGTCGATCTCCGGCGGCATCGACTCGTTGGCGATGCGGATGCGAGCCATCGCCTCATCCAGCAGGTCGATGGCCTTGTCGGGCAGGAAGCGGTCGGTGAGGTAGCGGTCCGACAGCGAGGCAGCGGCGACCAGGGCGTCGTCGGTGATCTCCACACCGTGGTGGACCTCGTAGCGCTCGCGGAGCCCCCGCAGGATGCCGACGGTGTCGGGCACGCTCGGCTCCGCCACGTGCACGGGCTGGAAGCGGCGCTCGAGGGCAGCGTCCTTCTCGATGTTGCGGTACTCAGCGAGGGTGGTGGCACCGATCATGCGCAGCTGCCCGCGGGCCAGCATGGGCTTGAGCATGTTGGCGGCATCCATGGCGCCTTCGGCGCCACCGGCACCCACGACGGTGTGCAACTCGTCGATGAAGGTGATGATCTGGCCGTCTGAGGCCTCGATCTCCTTGAGCACCGCCTTGAGCCGTTCCTCGAACTCACCTCGGTACTTCGCGCCTGCGACCATGGCCGACAGATCGAGCTCGACCAGCTTCTTGTCCTCGAGCAGGGTGGGCACGTCACCTTCGTAGATGCGGCGCGCGAGCCCCTCGACGATGGCGGTCTTCCCCACGCCCGGTTCACCGATCAGCACGGGGTTGTTCTTGGTGCGCCGCACCAGCACCTGGATGACCCGGCGTATCTCCTCGTCGCGGCCGATGACGGGGTCGAGCTTGCCGTCCTTGGCCAGGGCCGTCAGGTCCCGGGCGTACTTCTCCAGGGCCTCATAGGTGGATTCCGGGTCCTGGGAGGTCACCCGCTGGGAGCCGCGCACCTGCTTCAGCCCGTCGAGGATCGCGTCGCGATCGATGCCCTGCTCGACCAACACCGAGGCGGTGCGGTCGCTGTTGCCGGCCAGGCCGAGCAGCAGGTGCTCTGTGGAGATGTAGTCATCGCCGAGCTGCTGTGCCTCCCCCTCGGCGGCGGTGAACGCTCGGTTCAGCGCCCTCGACAGCGTGGGCTGGCCCGTCGCCCCGTAGGCAGCCGAGGTGGCGTCGAGCACCTCGGTGGTGCGATTACGCAGCGTGGTGGGCGTGACTCCGAGCTTGGCGAGCAGCGGCAGCACGACGCCGTCGGACTGCTCGAGCAACGCGGCCAGCAGGTGGGCGGTGCCCACCTCGGTGTGCTTGCGGTCGGTGGCCATGCCAGCGGCGCGCTGCAGCGCCTCACGGGACTTGGTGGTGAGCTGGTCCATCTCCACAACGGACCTCCTTGACGAGATGTGGGGCGGGGCGCGGGGTGCAAGCGCGGGATGGGTGCGGTGCGGGGTGCCGGGTGCGGGAGCGCGGGATGGGTGCGGTGCGGGATGCCGGGTGCGGGTACGGGTGGGCGGGGTGCGGGGTGCGGTCGACCGCCCATCGGTCCTCAACGGTACGGAGGCAGTCACGCGATGTCACCGGCCACGCATCGTGACGACGCAGGGTTTCTCAGTCAGGTCGACTGAAGGTTCCGGCGCCGGGGCCCACCGCAGCGACCGGACAGGCCCCGCGTGGCCGACGGTCAACACCCGGCCGCGGGAGCTACTCAGAGACGACGCGCCGATCATCGCCCGGCCGGCAGCTGCCGCGCCGGCGACAACGCATGTCCGCTCCCGGTGAGAACCGAGTTTCCGTTGACATCCTTGCCGCGTGCTGTCGTTCGCCGTGCTGAAGGGACGAAACCCGTGGCGCACGACACCGGGCCGTCCTTGGGTCGCGCATCCGTGGATTGGTGCCAGAAACCGGCAAGTGATGGCCGGTTCGTGACACCACCACGCCCACATGGGAACCTTGATGCCAGAAACCGGCCACCTCTGACCGGTTGACGACACCAAGTAGCCCGCACGAAGCACCGAGGGCAGCGGCGGGAGCACACGGACCACACGGCTGCGGGGCCGCTCGGACCGCACGAGCTGCACCAGCGCGAGGCGGCGGGGCTCAAGCGTCCGCGTGTCGCATCTCCGGCGGCGGGATCGGTCGTGCCCGCTGGGGGCCACCACTGCGCTGTCCGGTCCGCCGTCGGTGCGAGTGGACCTCGACCGTGGATGGCGGTGCCTTCACGATCTCGTAGCGTTCACCGCCAGTCGGCCGGTCCTCGATGCGCTCTGCCAGCACCCTGACCATGTCCTCGAGTTCGCTGATGCGACGCCGGGCGCCCTCCAGCTTCTCGCCGAGGTCGAGCACGACCCGCACCCCGGCGAGGTTGAGGCCCTCGTCCTGGGTGAGGGCCCGTATGAACCGCAGCCGCTCCACGTCACGGCGGGAGTAGCGTCGCGTGCCGCCCTCGGTGCGGGCCGGGCTGAGGAGCCCTTCGCGCTCGTAGGCGCGCAGGGTCTGCGGGTGCAACCCGGAGAGCTGTGCCGCCACGGAGATCACATAGACCGGCGTGTCCTCGTCCTCAGGAACCTCGTAGGGTTGCAGTTGTTCCGCCGGTTGCCCGTCCTCGGCATCGCCGGGGCGGGTCGACCACGACCAGCCGTGCTGGCCTGGGTGCGGTTCGAGGTAGTGCTGCTCGCTGGCCACCGGCGACTCCTTCCTGGGATCATATGGGTCTTGGGGATATCGGCTCATCGGGAGCCTGACTGTGCTGTCGATCGTCGTCGTCGGCTCCGCGTGTGGCGAGCGTTGCCCGGTGAGGAGACGGCCAACTGCCAGGGTCCTCGGTCGGTGCGCGCCCGGTTGGTGTTCGGGCGGGTGGGCACGCAGCCTTCTGCGGGTTCAGGTCCAGGGATGTTCGGGCGGTTCAGTACTCTCGCGGGTAGGCACTCTGACGGCTGGACACCCGGGCGGTTCAGCGCTTTCGGGGGTTTCAGCACTCTGGCAGGCGGGCACTGTGGTGGGTCGTCCGACAGGTGATCCGGCTGGTCGATCAACTGCTGTCGTCGCCAAGGAGCTCGCGCTCACGGTCGCTGGTGTCCTCGGTCTCTGCAAGCTGTTCGAACAGCCGGCGCTGTTCGCGAGTGAGTCGCGCCGGAACCTGGATGCGGGTCGACACGAGGAGATCGCCGTAGCTGCCACGCTTGGTCGGTGCACCTTCGCCACGGATCCGGAAGGTGCGGCCGTGGGCGGTACCGGCGGGGATACGGATCGTGCGCGTGGCGTCGTGGGGGGTCGGGACCGTGAGCTTGGTTCCGAGCGCGGCCTCGCTGAAGGTGATGGGCACCTCCAGGGTCACATCATCGCCCTTGCGTCCGAAGTGGGGGTGTGGATCCACGTGCACCGTGACCAGCACGTCGCCGGGCGGGCCACCCGCGACACCGGGTCCACCGCGGCCGCTCGCACGGATCACCGCACCGTCACGCACACCGGCAGGGATCTTCACCGTGAGCTGCCGCGGCTTGACCACACGGCCCTCACCCGCACAGGTGGGACAGGGGTCGTCGATCTGCTGGCCCCGCCCACCGCAACTCTGGCAGGGCTGCGCGAAGGAGAAGGGCCCTTGATCGACGGTGACCTGACCACGGCCACCGCAGGCGTCGCAGCGCCGGGGGTTGGTACCGGGGGCGGCACCGGAGCCACCGCAGCTGTCGCAGGGGCCATCACCGGTGATCCGCAGCGTGGTGCGGACACCGGCCAGGGCGTCCTCGAAGGTCAGGTGGACGTCCGCGTGGAGGTCCGGACCCCGTGTAGGGCGTCGGGCGCGGGTGCCGCCTGCGGGCCCGAAACCGGTGCGGGTAGCGCCGCCACCGCCACCTGCGTTGTTGAACAGATGCCCGAGCAGATCACCGAGGTCGGCTTCGGTGGCACCGCCGAAGCCGCCGGGGAACCCACCTGCCCCTGCGCCACCGCCGCCACCGAACCCGGCGGCACCGAGCCGGCGGATCTCGTCGTACTCACGGCGCTTGTCCTCATCCCCAAGGACGCTGTGTGCTTCACCGACGTCCTTGAACCGCTGCTCGGCCTGCGGATCGTCCGGGTTGGCGTCGGGGTGGTTGACGCGAGCGAGCTTGCGGTACGCCCGCTTGATCTCCTCCTGGCTCGCGCCCTTCGACACGCCAAGGACCTTGTAGTAGTCCTTCTCCAACCACTCACGCTGTGCTGCCACCTCAGCTCACCTCCCCTCGCTCGATGCGGTGCGTCCGCGGCTCAGTTCTCGACCGCCACCATCGCGGCTCTGAGGACGCGGTCGTCCATCCGATATCCGGGGCGGAGCACGGCCGCGACCTTCGGTTCACCGTCGATCCCCTCGCCCGGCTGCTGTTGCACGGCCTCGTGGACGTTGGGGTCGAAGGGCACGTCGACCGCGTCGACCCGCTCGAGCCCCTGCTGCCGCAGCGCGTCGAGCAGTTTGGCCGCGACCAGCCGGACCCCCGTGGCGAGGTCGGCGTCAGGCGAGCCCTCGGCGGCCTGGACGGTGCGGTCGAGGTCGTCGAGCACCTCGAGCAGGGCCCCGGCGACATCACCCTTGCCGCCGGTGCGTTGCAACGCGCCGTCGCGCATCATGCGTCGCCGATAGTTCTCGAAGTCGGCGTGGCTGCGTCGCAGGTCGTCGAGGTACTCATCGCGCTTGGCCTCCGCCGCGAGCAGCTCGGCCAGCAACTCGGCCTTGGTCCGCGGGTCAGAGTCGGCAAGCGCCTCGATGTCGAGGCCATCACCACCGTCACCACTCTGGGCGGACCCTCCGTGCGGGCCCGCGGCATCCTCGGTGTTGTCGCGGTCGCTGCCGTCCGCGACCGACTCCCCGACGGTGTCGCTGCCCTGCTGCCCGCCCGTCCCCGAGGCGGCGGTGGCAGCGTCGGCAGCTGCCGATCCGGGCTCCGCCACAGGGTCGGTGGGACCCGGGGTGGTGGGCTCGTGTCGCTGGTGGTCGTGGTGGGTCACGGTGTTCCCTCGGGATGTGGGGTCGGTGGGCCGGTCGGCCGGCGGAGATGCTGCCGGGTACGGCAGCGGGACGGCCGCTCGGCCGTCCCGCTCCTGCGGTGGCTGGTGCTCAGCTCGTGGTGACCTGGATCCGGCGCGGCTTGGCCTCCTCGGCCTTGGGCACCGTGATGGTCAGGAGTCCGTCGCGGTAGCCCGCGGTGACGCCCTGGGCGTCCACCCGGTCGGGCAGTCGCACGGCCCGGTGGAAGCGCCCGAAGTGCCGCTCGATACGGCGGAAGCCCTCGGCCTCACGCTCATCGTAGAAGCGCCGCTCACCGGCGATGGTGAGGACGTTCTCCTCGAGCGACACCTCCACGTGCTCGGCGTCGACGCCGGGGAGTTCGACGTGGAGGGTGAAGGCCTCCGGGGTTTCCTCGACGTCGAGGGCCGGGCTGAACGCGCCGGCCGGACTGGCCGAGCTGCGGTCACCGACGGCCTGCCGGAATGCGCGCTCCACCTCATCCTGGAGCGACGCGACGTCGCGGAAGGGGTGGTAGGCGGCGAGCTGTGACATCGTCTCCTCCTCTCCTGAGGGTGGGTTGTGGTGTTGTCCTGGGACGGTTCGTTGTGGTGCTGGGATGGTGCGTGGTGTTGAGGGTCATGCGCTGTGGTGCTGGGATGGTGCG
>SL_7KL_010_BRINEDRAFT_10000953_pt1 | contig 13792 bp, 11 predicted proteins | sample SodLak_010_BRINE_FD_10663 | JGI IMG/M metagenome (IMG submission 10663)
TGGCGGCGGCAATGCCTACGGCGGCGGTGGCCAGCAAGGCGGCAACCGCAGCAACGCGCCGGCCTCCGGCGGCGGCTTCGATGACGACGACGTCCCGTTTTAACGTCCATATAAGCCACTGTTCACCCACTAGCGAAGTACCGAGAGCATGATCCGCAAGGTCTACATCCAGACGCACGGCTGTCAGATGAACGAGTACGACTCCGATCGCATGCTCGACGCACTGCGTGAGCTGCACGGGGCGGAGCGTACCGATGATCCGGAGCAGGCCGACCTGCTGCTGATGAACACCTGCTCCATTCGCGAGAAGGCGCAGGAGAAGGTCTTCTCGCTACTGGGACGCTGGCGGCAGATCAAGGAACGCCGGCCGGAGGTGATCATCGGTGTGGGCGGTTGTGTTGCCAGTCAGGAGGGCGATGCCCTGCGCGCCCGGGCCCCGTACGTGGATCTGGTGTTCGGCCCGCAGACCCTGCATCGCCTGCCGGCCATGATCCAGTCGGTGCGCCGTGAGCGCGCCCCGGTGGTGGATATCTCCTTCCCCGAGATCGAGAAATTCGACCGCCTGCCGGAGCCGAAGGCCGACGGTCCGAGTGCGTTCGTCTCGGTGATGGAAGGCTGCTCCAAGTACTGCAGCTTCTGCGTGGTGCCCTACACGCGCGGCGACGAGATCAGCCGCCCGTTCGACGACGTGATTGCCGAGGTGGTCGCGCTGGCCGCGCAGGGGGTCAGGGAGATCAACCTGCTGGGGCAGAACGTGAATGCCTACCGCGGGCCGATGGATGACGGCGACACTGCGGACCTGGCCCTGCTGATCCACTATGTCGCGGCGGTCGACGGGATCGAGCGCATCCGCTTCACTACCTCGCACCCGGTGGAGTTCTCCGATTCGCTGATCCAGGCCTTTGCCGACGAACCGAAGCTGGTCAGTCACCTGCACCTGCCGGTGCAAAGCGGCTCCGACCGCATCCTGGCGCAGATGAAACGCGGCCACACGATCCTGGAATACAAGTCCAAGATCCGCCGCCTGCGCGAGGCGCGCCCGGACCTGGATCTCTCCTCGGACTTCATCGTCGGCTTCCCCGGCGAGACCGACGCCGACCACGCCGCGACGATGAAGCTGATCGAGGAGCTGCATTTTGATTTCTCCTTCAGTTTTATCTACAGCGCGCGTCCGGGCACCCCGGCCGCATCGCTGCCGGATGACGTGCCGATGGCGACCAAGAAGGCCCGTCTGGCCGAGTTGCAGGCCCTGATCGAGCAGAACGGCCGCGCGCGAAACGAGTCCATGGTGGGCAACATCGAGCCGGTACTGGTAGAAGGTCCGGCCAAGCGCAACCCCGGCGAACTGGCCGCGCGCACGGCGAACAACCGCATCGTCAACTTCGCCGGGGACCCCGGCCTGATCGGGCAGTTGATCCCGGTCGAGATTACCGAGGCCCTGGCACATTCCCTGCGCGGGCGCACGGTGGAGCGGACAATGCCCGCCGCCGTCGGCGCCTAGGGAAACCGACGCATGGCCAATCGTCTGGATTTCACCCTGGAGCCTGGTGACCAGGAGACGCTCGCGCGGATCTCCGGGCCGCTGGATGCCCACCTGCGCCTGATCGAGTCGCGCCTGGGCGTGGCCGTGCACAATCGCGGGCCGCGCTTCAATCTCACCGGGCCGGGCGGTGCTGTGAAGGCGGCCGGGGCCTTGATCCACGACCTGCACCGGATGGCGCAGGAAGAACCGGTCAGCCTGGAGCAGGTGCATACTGCGTTGCAGACCGCCCATGTTGAGGGGTTGGCGGAGCCCGAGGGCACGGGCGACGATCCCACGTTGCGCCTCAAACGCGCGGTGATCCGGGGTCGCGGCCCGCGTCAGGCGAAATACCTGTCCGCGATCGCGCGGCACGATCTCAGTTTTGGCATCGGCCCGGCCGGGACCGGCAAGACCTACCTTGCGGTGGCCGCCGCGGTCGCCGCACTGGAGCAGGACCGCGTGCAGCGCCTGGTGCTCGTGCGTCCGGCGGTGGAGGCCGGCGAGCGCCTGGGCTTTTTGCCCGGCGATCTGGCGCAGAAGATCGACCCTTACCTGCGGCCGATGTACGACGCCCTGTACGAACTGATGGGCTTCGATCAGACCGCACGCTTGATGGAACGCCAGGTGATCGAAGTCGCGCCGCTGGCCTACATGCGCGGGCGCACCCTGAACGAGGCCTTCATCATCCTCGACGAGGCGCAGAACACCACCCTCGAGCAGATGAAGATGTTCCTGACCCGCATCGGCTTCGGCTCCACTGCGGTGGTCAACGGCGACATCACCCAGGTGGACCTGCCGCGGGGGCAGGGATCGGGCCTCAAGCACGCGATGCAGATCCTGCAGGGCGTGGAGGGGGTGCATATCACCCGTTTCCAGGCCGGTGACGTGGTGCGCCACCCGCTGGTGCAGCGCATCGTCGAGGCCTACGAGGCCCACGACCATGCGTCTGGCAAGCCGGCTGGGGAGTCGGAGCCCGGTTCCGGGCGGAGTGCCGATGGCGCTTGAAATCGCGGTGCAATACGCTGTTCCGCGTGCCGGTCTGCCCGGCCCCACCACCTTGCACCGGGCGGCCCGCGCCGCCTGGCGCGGGGCGGGCGCGGCCACAGTCACTCTGCGCCTGGTGGAGGCCGAGGAGGGCCAGTCGCTGAATCACAACTTCCGGGGACGCGACTACGCGACCAATGTGCTGTCATTCCCGGCGCCGGCGCTGCCGCCGGGCTTGCCCCCCGAGGCGAGCGCCTATCTCGGTGATATCGTCCTGTGCGTGCCGGTGCTGGCGCGCGAGGCGGCGGAACAGGGCAAGACGCTGGCGGCCCATTACCACCACATGGTGGTGCACGGGATGTTGCACCTGCAGGGCATGGATCACCAGACGCCGGACGAGGCCGCGCGGATGGAGGCAATTGAGTCCTCGATCCTGGCCGGGTTAGGCTATCCCAACCCCTACGATGCCGACCCTCCGGCCCGCGTCCTGTCGCCGCATCCTGCCGGAACCGCCCCCGATGCCTGAACCCGAACCCGACGAACAACCGATCTGGCGGCGCTGGCTGATCCGCGCCGGCGAGATCCTGCGCCCGCGCCGCGAGCCGGCGACCCGACACGAGCTGATCGAGTGCCTGCGCGGTGCCCACGCCCGCGAGCTGGTCGATCCCGAGGCCCTGACCATGCTGGAGGGGGTGCTCAACGTCGCGGACATGCAGGTGCGCGACATCATGATCCCGCGCGCGCAGATGGAAGTGGTGCGCCGCGACGCCGGGCTCTCCGAGTTCCTCCCGGACGTGGTCGCTTCCGCGCATTCGCGCCTGCCGGTGGTGGGGGATCACCGCGACGAAGTGGTCGGCGTCCTGCTTGCCAAGGACCTGCTGCGCTTCTTTGGCGAGCCGGACGATGCCGCCTTCGATATGCAGGAGATCCTGCGCCCGGCGGTGTTCGTGCCGGAGAGCAAGCGTCTGAACGTGTTGCTGAAGGAATTTCGCCTGAGCCGCAACCATATGGCGATCGTGGTGGACGAGTATGGCGGCGTGGCCGGCCTGGTGACCATCGAGGACGTTCTGGAGCAGATCGTCGGCGAGATCGAGGACGAGCACGATGTCGAGGACTACCTGACCCAGATCATGCAGCACCCCGGCGGGCGTTACACCATCAAGGCGCTGACCCCGATGGAGGAGTTCAACGCCTACTTCCAGACCGCCTACAGCGAGGACGACTTCGACACCATCGGGGGCCTGGTGCTGTCGCATTTCGGGCATGTCCCGCGCCGTGGCGAACAGATCGTCGTGGATGGCATGCAGTTCCGCGTCCTGCGCGCCGACAATCGGCGCCTGCACCTGCTGGAGATGCGCCTGCCGGAGCCGGACATGCAGGCTGTCACCGGTGAGGGCTCGCAGCCGTTCGATGGTCCGGCCCGGGAGCCGGACGACCGCCACATCCCCTGATCGGCATGCAGACCCTCGTCGAACGCCTGCCGCCCTGGGCCTCCGGGCTCGTTGCCCTGCTGGCCGGGGCGGGTGCAACCCTGGCCTTTGCCCCGGTTGGCTGGTTCCTGGCCGCCCCGTTGGCCCTGGCCGTGTGGTTCGCCCTGTTGCCGGGCGCCCGACCGCGCCGTGCCGCCTGGACGGGCTATGCCTTCGGTCTCGGATTCTTCGGGATGGGGGTGAGCTGGATCTTCAATAGCCTGTTGGTGTTCGGGCAGGCGCCGCTGGTGGTCGCCTCGCTGATTACCGTGCTATTCGTACTGGCCCTGGCGGGCTATCCGGCGTTGCTGGCCGGATTGGCGGCGCGCTTCCTGCCACTGGGGCGTCCGGCCGGCTTGCTGGCGCTGGCCGGTGGCCTGGTGCTGATGGAGCTGGCGCGTTCCTGGCTGTTCTCCGGCTTTCCCTGGCTGCTGTTCGGCCACACCGTGCTCGACACGCCGCTACAGCCCTGGCTGCCGCTGGTCGGCGAGCTGGGGGCGGGGCTGGTGGTGGCCCTGCTGGCCGTGGCGCTGGTCCTGGTGTTTCTGACCCGGCAGCGCTGGCTGGGCGCGGGCCTGGTGGGGGCACTGGTGATCGCCTCGTTGTCGCTGGGGCTCGCGCGTTGGGTGGAGCCGGGCGGCGAGACGATCTCGGTGGCCATGGTCCAGGGCAACATCGATCAGGCGCGCAAGTGGGATGCCGATGGCATCGAGTATTCGCTGGGGGTCTACGAGGAACTGACCCGCGAGGCGGGTGAGGTGGACCTGGTGGTCTGGCCGGAGACCGCGATCCCCGCGTTCTATGTCGAGGTCCAGCAGCCACTCGGGCAGCTCGCCCAGTCGCTGGCGGAGCATGACAGCGAACTGGTGACTGGGGTCTTCGACCATGCGTCGGCCGGACGCCATGTGTACAACTCGGTGGTCAACGTGACCACCGGGGCCGGCTACAACAAGCGCCAGCTGGTCCCCTTCGGCGAGTACATCCCGTTGCGCGGCCAGCTCGACTGGCTGGACCGGTTGCTGGCGATCCCGATGTCCGACCTTTCCCCGGGCACCGGCGACGGGCGCATGCGGGTGGCCGGTCAGACCGCCGGGGTCAGCATCTGCTACGAAGCGGCATATTCGCGCCACATCCGCGCCGCGCTGCCAGAGGCCGGGTTCCTGGTAAACGTCTCCAACGACGCCTGGTTTGGCGACAGCCTCGCCCCGGCCCAGCATCTGCAGATTGCCCGGGTACGGGCGGTGGAGACCGGGCGCCCGATGATCCGGGCAACCAATACCGGCATCTCGGCCCTGATTGATGCCGATGGCCGGATACTCGAGCGTTCGGGGATCTTCACCCGCGAGGTAGTCACGGGCACGCTGCAGCCTCGCCACGGCGTGACGCCGGCAACCGCCACCGGGGCGGGGCCGGCCGTGCTGGCCGCGCTGGTGCTGGTGGTTGCCGGTGCCGCGGTCGGCCGTCGCCGCCGACGCTGACGGGTTATTCGGCCTCGGTCCCGCCGGGGCCGCGACGGAACGTCGTGTTGTGGCAGTTGGAGCACGGCGGGATGCGGCCGACCTTCGTCATGTGCACGGGATGGCCGCATTGCTTGCAGAGCAATTCGCCGGGGCCGGTGATCTCGCCGGTGTGCCACTCGCCCATCACCTGGGCGCGCGCGGTCAGTTCGGTGATCTCGACCCGGGTGCGGTCGGCGATGCGTTCCAGGGCGTTCTTGATGCTGGCCTCGATCAGACCCAGATCGATCTGCAGCCAGCCACGCCAGTCGGAACTGCGGTTGTCGAGGTAGGCGCCCAGATCCTGCAGGTCGCGGCGCAGGTAGTCCATCACCTCGTGAGCCTCTTCGCGGGTCAGGTCACTGGCCTTCTGCACGCGGTCGCGGGCGTTCTCCAGAGCCTCGGTGATCGCCTTGCTGGTCTTGTCCTCCAGCTTTTCGAGATCCTCGGTGACCTCGTTCAGCATGCGGTGGTACGCATCGCTCAACCGGTGCTCGCGTTCCTGGTCGTGTTCCGGGGCCGTATCCCTGGGTTTGTCGCTCATGCGCTGCTCCTCGCTGATCGATATGTGGCTGTGTGTCCCGCTCGGGGACGTTTCGGATGGTCAATGCGTCCAAGGTAGCACGATGGCCGGGCCGCACTAGCGTGACGGGAGCGGGTTTCGTTGGTTACCGGCAATCAGGGGGTGCATATTGAGCTGCATCTCCCGCAAGGTAGGGGCTAACAACAGTGGAGACGGATATGACGCGACCCGCATCCCTGACCGCGGAGCAGGTCTATCAGCGGTGCCCGCCAGAGCATCTGGATTTCGAGACCACCGAGACGCTGGAGGCGCTCGAGTTGCCCTGTGGCCAGGAACGCGTGCTGCGTGCGCTCGAATTCGGTGCGTCGATGCGTGGCAATGGTTTCAACCTGTTCGTGCTGGGGCCGGCAGGCAGCGGGCGGCACGACCTGGTGCGACGCTTTCTGGAGCGCCGCGCGGCCGACGAGTCTGCCCCGCCGGACTGGGGCTACGTGTTCAACTTTCAGCAGCCGGAGTGTCCGCGGGCCGTTCGTCTAGCGGCCGGCGAGGGCCGGACCCTTCAGGCGGACCTGGACCGTCTGATCGAAGACCTGCATGCCAGTATCCCGGCCGCGTTCGAGAGCGAGGAATACCAGCGGCGCCTGCAGGAGCTGAAGGATGGCGTCTGAAGAGGCCCAGACCGAGGGNGCGCGCAAGGTGCAGGAAGAGGCCGAGGCGCACGACATTGCCCTGATCAGCGCGCCACACACCTTCTCGTTCGCGCCGATGCGCGATGGGGAGATCCTCAAGCCGGAGGAATACGACGCACTGTCCGAGGAGGAACGCGGGCGCATCGACGAGAAGGTCGAGGAGCTGCAGGAGAAGTTGCAGCAGGTCATGCACCAGGTGCCTCGCCTGCGCAAGGAGCTGCAGGAGAAGATTCGGGCCCTGAATGCGGAGATGCTGCAATGGGCCCTGGGCGGCCCGATCCACGAGCTGAAGGAGAAATGGTCACACCGGCCGGCGGTGGTCGAGCATCTGGAGGCGATCCTCGACGAGGTGGTGAGACACGCGGAGGCGTTTCGCGGCGGCCGTAGCCATGCCCCGCCCGAGGGGCTGCTGGAACGGTTTCGCATCAACCTGCTGGTGGATCACGCGGACACGCGGGGCGCCCCGGTGATCTACGAGGACCTGCCGAATCATCAGCACTTGACCGGCCTGATCGAGCACCAGGTGCACGAGGGGGCCCTGGTTACCGATTTCTCGCTGGTGCGCGCTGGGGCCCTGCACCGGGCCAGTGGCGGTTACCTGATCGTGGATGCCCGGCGTGTTCTGACGCAGCCGCTGGCCTGGGAGAGCCTCAAACGGGTCCTGTTTTCCGGCGAGATCCGCATCGAGTCCCTGGAGCGCCTGTTCGGGCTGGTGAGTGCGGTGGGGCTGGAGCCGGATCCCATTCCGGTGGCCCCGAAGGTGGTGCTGATCGGTGATCGCCTGTTGTACTACCTGCTGTCCGCGTTCGATCCGGACTTCCTTGAGTTGTTCAAGGTCGAGGCCGACTTCGAGGACGACTTGGACCGCAGCGACGCCAGTCATGTGCTGTATGCGCGCATGCTGGCCACGATGGCGCGGCGTGTCGAACTACGGCCGCTGAACCGCGAGGCGGTGGCGCGCGTGATCGAGCATGCCAGCCGTCTGGCCGGCGACCAGTGCAAGCTGTCGGCCCACGATCGCACCCTGCGCGACCTGCTGCTGGAGGCCGATCACTGGGCGAGGGAGGCCGGCGCGGACGTCGTCGGCGCCGGGCATGTCGAACAGGCCATCCGGGAACGCCAGGAGCGCGGTGCGCGGCTACAGCGCCGCAGCCTGGAGCAGATCCGTCGCGGGGTGGTGCTGATCGCCACCAGTGGGGCGCAGATTGCCCAGGTCAACGGGCTGTCGCTGCTGCAGCTGGGCGACGCGATGTTCGGGCGGCCAATCCGGATCACCGCGACCGCGCGCTCGGGCAAGGGCCATGTGGTCGACATCGAACGCGAGGCCAAGCTGGGTGGCCCGGTGCACAGCAAGGCGGTGATGATCCTGTCCCGGTTCATCGCCAGCCACTATGCCGAGGACGCCGAGCTCTCGCTGTCCGCCAGCCTGGCCTTCGAGCAGTCGTATGGCGACATCGAGGGGGATTCCGCCTCGGTGGCCGAGACCTGCGCGTTGTTGTCGGCGATCGCGCGGATCCCGTTGCACCAGTCGCTGGCGGTTACCGGCTCGCTCAACCAGCATGGCGAGGTCCAGGCCGTGGGTGGGGTCAACGAGAAGATCGAGGGCTTCTTCGACGTCTGTCGCGAGGCCGGCGAACTGGATGGTCACGGTGTGCTGTTGCCGGGGAGTAATGTCGAGAACCTGATGCTGCGCCACGACGTCCGCGAGGCGATCGCGGAGGGACGATTCCATGTCTACCCCGTAGCCACGGTGGACGAGGCCATCGAGCTCCTGACCGGGATGACGGCGGGTGAACGCGGCGCGTGGGGGGGGTTCCCGGCGGGCAGCTTCAACCGCGTGGTCGCCGATCGCCTGGCGGCGTTTGCGCGTTTGAGCCATCGGCGCGGGTCCCGCGATGACGATGCGGAAGCCACGCCGGGCGGCCCCTCCGGGGAGGATGCCTGAGGGGGCATCAATTGGTGTCCCCCGGGGCTTCCGTTCGCCGACCCGAGATGGAGCGCGAGGTGGACTGGCATGGGCCCGACGCGGGGTCGGACCCATCGCGTGGGGCGTCGCTGGGGATTAACGGGCGTCGACCAGATCCCGGTAGCCGTGCCACATGGCAAAGCCCAGCCAGGGGAAGATCACGATCAGCGCCAGCAGCGCGGTTGCCACCGAGACCATGAACAGCGCGGTGATGATCAGACCCCACAGGATCAGCGTACCCGGGTTGTGGCTGAAGGCCTTCAGGCTGACCCCGATCGATTCGATCAGGCTCTTTTGCGGGGCATCATCGCGTATCCGGTGATCCAGCAGGGCCGGGATCGTGACCAGGCTGAGGGCGAATACCGCGAGGCCGAACACAATGGCGGCCACCACCACCCCGACCAGCGAGATAATGCCGGCGCCGCTGCTGAGCATCGCGCCCACCAGGTGATGCAACTGCCCCATGACCGCGATTTCGCCGATGTTAAGCACCGCGATCCACATCCACACAAAGCTGGCCCAGATCACGAACAGGATGGCCAGCAGCGCGGCAAAGGCCCAGATCGAGCCACCCATCGGCCCCAGCCAGCCGAGGCCGGAACCGCCCGGCTCGCCGCGCTCTTTCTGCAGCGCGAGGTAGTTCACACCGACGGCGAGTACGGGTCCGAGGAGCAGGATGCCGGCCAGAAGCGAGAAGGCCATCCACGGCTGATTCCAGGACAGGCCCAGCAGGATCAGCGCGGCCAGGGTGATCACCAGGCCGTGCACCAGGGCCACTGGCATCTGCCAGAGGTCCCGCCAGCCTTTGCCGAGCCAGGTGCCCAGGTCCTCCGTCGCGATCTCGCGGATGGCCGGGGAATCCGTCTCCGGCGTGTGTTCGGGGACCGTTTCCCCCAAGTCCTCGGGATAGGCGCGCTGGAGCATGGGGACCACGTCTTTCTCTTCGCTCATAACCTGCCTCCTTGGAACGTTTTGCCAACCGCTTTCTTTGAATGTAGGTCTTGTGGCAGTCAGGTGGGGGTACTGTTCCCGGAGTTGCGTGACGGATATCACATCGAAGACGTGTGGCGAGGGGTGGCCGGGCCGTTTCCCAGTCGCTTGGAGGGGGTGGGGGCGACTGGTATTCTGCGCAGTTCTTTGTTTCACGCGAACACACAGGGCAGGTGGGCCACATGCAGGAGCAGTATTCCCCGGAGATGATCGAGGCGCAGGTGCAGCGCCAGTGGGAGGAGGCCGACTGCTTCCGTGCGCGCGAGGATGCCGCCGGCGAGCCGTTCTACTGCCTGTCCATGTTCCCGTATCCCTCGGGCAAGCTGCACATGGGGCATGTGCGCAACTACACCATCGGCGACGTGATCGCGCGCTTCCAGCGCATGCAGGGGCGCAGCGTGCTGCAGCCGATGGGCTGGGACGCCTTTGGCCTGCCGGCCGAGAACGCGGCGATGCAGAACCACGTGCCGCCGGCGGCCTGGACCCGCCAGAACATCGAGCAGATGCGCACCCAGCTCAAGCGCCTGGGGTTTGCCTACGACTGGTCGCGCGAGTTCGCCACCTGCGACGCCGACTACTACCGCTGGGAACAGTGGCTGTTCGTGCGCCTGCTGAAGAAAGGCCTGGTCTATCGCAAGAAGGCGACCGTGAATTGGGACCCGGTGGATCAGACCGTGCTCGCCAACGAACAGGTGATCGAGGGCCGTGGCTGGCGCTCCGGGGCGGTCGTCGAGCGCCGCGAGATGCCGCAGTGGTTCCTGCGCATCACCGACTACGCCGACGAACTGCTGGAGGCCCTGGACGAGCTGGACGGCTGGCCGGACCAGGTGCGCACCATGCAGCGCAACTGGATCGGGCGTTCCGAGGGCGTGGAGCTCGAGTTCGCGGTGGACGGTGGCGAGGCGCTGGCCGTCTACACCACGCGCCCGGATACCCTGTTCGGCGTCTCCTACATGGCGCTGGCGCCGGAGCACCCACGGGTGCAGGCGCTGGCGGAGCAGGACGCCGAGCTGGCCGCGTTCGTCGCCGACTGCGCGCAGGGCGGGGTGGCCGAGGCGGACCTGGCCACGATGGAGAAGAAGGGCCGCGCGCTGGGTTTCACCGCCCGCCACCCACTGACCGGCGAGGATGTCCCGGTCTGGGTCGCCAACTTCGTGCTGATGGAATACGGCACCGGCGCGGTGATGGCCGTGCCCGCGCATGACGAGCGCGACCACGAGTTCGCGACGAAATATGGCCTGCCGATCCGCCAGGTGATCGCCCCGGCGGATGGCGCCACGGTCGATGTGCAGCAGGCCGCGTTCACCGAGGCCGGCGTGCTGGTGAACTCCGGTGATTTCGACGGCCAGGCATCGGAGGCGGCCAAGGCGGCGATCGCCGAGCACTTGGAGCAGACCGGCATCGGTCGGCGCCGGCGCAACTACCGCCTGCGCGACTGGGGTATCTCGCGCCAGCGCTACTGGGGCTGTCCGATTCCGGTGATCCACTGCGACGCCTGCGGTGCAGTGCCGGTGCCGGAAGCCGACCTGCCGGTGCGCCTGCCCGAGGACGTGATCCCCGACGGGGCCGGCTCGCCGCTGGCGCGCATGCCCGAATTCTTCGAGACCCCGTGCCCGGAATGCGGGAAGCCGGCGCGGCGCGAGACCGATACCTTCGACACCTTCTTCGAATCCAGCTGGTACTTCGCCCGCTACGCCTGTGCCGACAACGACACGGCCATGCTGGATGCGCGCGCCGACCACTGGCTGCCGGTGGATCAATACGTCGGCGGCATCGAGCACGCGGTGCTGCATCTGCTGTACGCGCGCTTCTTCCACAAGCTGCTGCGCGACGAGGGCCTGCTGGCCTCCGACGAGCCGTTCACCCGGTTGCTGACCCAGGGCATGGTGATTGCGCCGACCTTCTTCCGCGAGCGTGCTGACGGCGGGAAGGACTGGATCAACCCGGCGGACGTCGAACTGGAACGCGCCGAGGACGGTTCGGTGAAGGCCGCGCGCCACCGCGAGGACGGGGCGCCGGTCGTGGTCGGCGGCATGGAGAAGATGTCCAAGTCGAAGAACAACGGCGTGGACCCGCAGGCCCTGATCGAGCGCTTCGGCGCGGATACCGCGCGGCTGTTCACCATGTTCGCCGCACCCCCGGACCTGTCGCTGGAATGGTCCGACTCCGGCGTGGAGGGCGCGCATCGCTTCATCAAGCGCCTGTGGCGCGCGGTCCACGAGCACGTGGGCGGCGAGTCGCCCGGGGCGCTGGACACGGACGCGCTGGACGATGCCGGGCGCGAGCTGCGGCGCAAGCTGCACGACACCATCGCCAAGGTTACCGACGACATCGGCCGGCGCCAGACCTTCAACACCGCGGTGGCCGCGAACATGGAATTGCTGAACGACCTCGGCAAGTTCCCGCAGGACGCCGCCGGGGCCCCGGCCGTGCGCCAGGAGGCGCTGGAGGGCATCGTGCGCATGCTGGCCCCGATCATCCCGCACGTGACCGAAACGCTGTGGCGGACCCTGGGTCACGACGAGCTGGTGGCCGCCACGCAATGGCCGCAGGTCGACGAGGCCGCACGCCAGGCCGCGCAGGAGACCCTGGCGGTGCAGGTGAACGGCAAGCGCCGTGCCGAGATCGCGGTCCCGTCCGGGGCCGACAAGGACGCGATCGAGACCGTTGCGCGCAACGACGAGAACGTGCAGCGCCATATCGAGGGGCAGGATGTGATCAAGGTGATTGTTGTTCCCGGCCGTCTGGTCAATTTCGTGGTGAAGCCGCAATGAGCGCCCTTTTGCGCGCGGGTCTGGTACTGGTCCTGGTGGCCGCGCTGGCCGCCTGCGGCTTTCAGCTGCGTGGCGGTAGCGAGTGGCCGGAGACACTGAATCCGGTGCAGATCACTGGCATCAATGCGCGCGACTCGCTGTACCGCGAACTGGCCGTGACCCTGGGCTCCTCGGGCGTGGACGTCGTGCGCCAGCGCCCGGAGGGCCAGGGTGCGATCCTGGAGATCCGTTCGGTCAACGATCAGCGCCGCACGCTGTCGGTGACCGAGGCCGCGCGGGTGTCCGAGTACGAACTGGTGCGCACGGTCGACGCGCGCCTGCGCCCGGTGGACGGCGAGGCGGTCGACCTGGGGCCACTGCGCGCCTCGCGCATCTATCTGTTCGATGGCACCGCGGTGCTCAGCCGGGGCGAGCGCGAATCCACCCTGCGCGAGGCGATGGACCGCGACATCGTCAGCCAGCTGCAGCGCCGGATCGCCGCACTGATCGAGCCGGACGGCAGCCTGCGCGAAGCCGCGGAGGACCCGGCCCCGTAATGGCGCTGGATATCGCCCGCCTGGAGCAGGATCTGGCGCGCGGGCTCGCGCCGATCTACCTGTTGCTGGCCGAGGAGCCGTTGCAGGCGATCGAGGCGGCCGATGCGATCCGCGCTGCCGCCCGCGAGCAGGGCTTCCTGGAGCGCACGGTGCTGGACCTGACCGCGCAATCGGACTGGGGCCCGTTCGAGGCCGCGATCCGCGACCGGTCGCTGTTTGCCGAGCGCACGGTGCTGGACGTGCGCCTGGCGACCGGCAAGCCGGGCAAGACCGGTGGCGACCACCTGAAGGCCTACGCCGGCGACCCGCAGGCTGACCTGGTTCTGCTGCTGCAGTTGCCGCGGCCGGATCGCGACATGCGGCGGGCGGCCTGGTTCAAGGCCCTGGAGAACCGTGCGGTGGTGATCCACGCGCGCCCGGTGCCGCCGGCCCAGCTGGGTAGCTGGATCCGTGCGCGGCTGCAGAGGAACGGTCTGCGCATCACCGACCCGGCGCTGGCGTTGCTGGTCGCGCGGGTGGAGGGCAACCTGCTGGCCGCGCGCCAGGAGATCGAGAAGCTGGCGCTGGCCGGCGTGACCGAGATCGACGAGTCCGTGCTGGCGGAGGCCACCACGGATTCCGCGCGCTTCGAGCTGTTTGCCCTGGCCCCGACCGCGCTGCGCGGCGATGTCCGCCACGCCCTGCGCATGCTGGAGGGGCTGCTGGACGAGGGGCAGGCCGAGCCGCTGATCCTGTGGGCGCTGGCGCGCGAGTGCCGGCTGCTGGTGCAGGCGATGGAGCGCAAGGCGGCCGGCGCGCCCGACCGCGAGGCCTTCCAGGGCAGCTTTGGCGACGGCCAGAAGG
>SL_7KL_010_BRINEDRAFT_10000954_pt1 | contig 13783 bp, 10 predicted proteins | sample SodLak_010_BRINE_FD_10663 | JGI IMG/M metagenome (IMG submission 10663)
CCGCCGCGTTGCGCTCATAGCCGAAATCGAGGCGGAAGGCGTCTTCAGGCGTGTTTTCGATGACGACGACGGAAGTCGCCGGCTCATCGCCGGGCTCAAGACGCGCCCGGGCGCGCCCGGATGCGACGGCGTTGATCCGCTCGATCCCCTGCTGNATATCCTCGATATCGAGCACNTCGCCCGGCGCAGCGGAAAAGCTCGCNCGGGTCTTCACACCAGGCCGCCGCGCGCCGTCGATGATCTGGAAGCGGTCGAGCGGATCGTCGANGATGCCGAACAGGGCCGAGATATTGCCGAGAAAATCCCAGGGCCCCTGCGAAGCCGCGATCGCTTCGCGCNCATGGCCGAAGCGTGCGCCGAGCCCACGCCCGGCAATGCCGTGATCCTCGCGATAGTCGATCGCGGCGATGCGACCTGGTATCACGTCGATACGCAGGCTGCCGCTGGCGCGAATATCCTGCTCCGGCAGATAGCCCTGCGTGGTGATCAGCCCGGCTTGCGCATGCGCTTCGTTGATCGCACCGACCACGGCCTGCGCGACTTTCATGCCGACACAATCTGCCGCGTGCGGCGCAACCGCAGCACGGATTGTCTCGCGCGGGATCAGGAATTCGCCGGCGATCACGATCGTTGCGACCGGGAAGCACTGCCCGGCATCGGGGCTGTCCAGTGCCTGCGTGGTGATGACGATGGGCTCGTCGGCGGCCCCGGCGACCATCTCGGCCTCCGCCAGCGCGTGTTTCGGCATCGCGAGCAGCGCCATGCAGGCGGCGAGACACAAGGCGGAACGCGGAAGGCGAAGCGCATCTCTCCCGAGCGCATTCTTCATGGCAACCAATCCGCGAACAGGCCGATGCGCTGTGCCGCTACGCCACCCTTCGGCACGCGGTTGTCGAGGCGATTGAACCCGGCTGTGGCCGTGACGCCGACGGATCCGTCGATTTCTCCGGCGATGACGCGTACAGGCAGAGTGCTTCGAAGCAGCACTTCGCCACCGGAACTCACGATCGTTCCGCCGGTCGGATCCTGCGCGAAGACGGCGCGACGTCCTGCGAACAGGCTGTGCAGGCCAAGCGGCAGGTTCTTCACCGATGGAAGGAAGCGCGCTTCGGTGGAAATGAACGGCGCATCGAGCTCCATATTCCCGAGGGCGAGGAACGAGCCGGCATCGTTTCGGATCGACTCGCTGGCGGTGATTTCGAGCCCTGACGCCGCACTGATCGCACCACCAAGCTGGTTCGCGGTGGAGAAGCCGCGCGACCAGCAGACGATGCGGCAGCGTTTGACCAGAAAAAACGTCCCCGACGGCTCAGCCCGATTGTGCACCCGCGCGGCGCTGATCATCGCAGGGCCGTCGAGCGCGAAGATATTGCCGCTGTTGAAGATATCCGGGGCGCTGATGCGAATGCGCTCGCCGGCGATGCTCGCGATTTCGCCGGGGATGGCGGCGCGCCCGAAATCCTGACTTACCCGGACGGTGCGCGGTCGCCCGAAGAAAAAGGAGAACAGCCCGCGCGGACGGTGCAGGACTTCGACACGCGCGGGGCGCGGTGCGCTGACACGGGTGACGTTGTCGATCCGCGTCGTGGCCTCCAGATCGATCGTCGCATTGGCCAGAAGCCGGGCATTGTCGTTGCGAATCCGGTCAGCCCGCGCATAAAGGTCGCCATCGGAGGCGAAGACGATGGTGAGACGGTCGGCGCTCTCGCCGACGAGATTGATGGCATCGGAAGCCAGCAGCGTCACGCCGCCCTGCGAATCCGGATCCGTCCCGGACCGGCTCACCCCGGTCACCCGGCCCGTGATCGCGATATCCCCAAGATCAGCCCGCAGGGTGACGGCACCCGACAGCGATTCGACCCGCGCCTCTCGTTCCGGGGCATTGAGGATGGCGATGTCGCGGGAGCGGATGGCGAGATCGCGCTCGGCGCGTGCCGTGCCGCCATCGAGCCGCACCTGTCCCTGGCTGTCGATGGCGAATTCGCCGATCGAGGCGAACCCCGTACCCGCGAAGGATACGCCGGCACCTTCGGCCGAGACGGCGACCGAAACCCGGCTGGCCGTCAGCGAACCGCGCGGCGTGACATCGACGAGCACGGCACGGCGCTGTCGGCGCCCGGCAAATCCGTGCGAGTGGCGAAGGCTGATGTCGTCGTGCCGGGAATGACACTCGAATCATGGGTCAGTTCGGCATTGCCCGCAACGAGCGCGATATCGGCGAAGGGGCTGGTATTCTCGTTGAGCACCGCCCCGTCGATGCGCAGCCGCCCGGCGGCGAGTTGCAGGCTCGTCATCGCGCCGGAAAGCCCCTCGGGCCCGATCAGGATGTCGGCATCCGGGGCGGTGGTCGTCACGACGTTCGTCTGCCCGCCCGAGACTTCGAGGCGCGCCGGGCCGGCATTCAGCGTCACCCCTCCGGTATTGATGAAGCGACCGCCATCCACGGTGATGCCGTTGGGATTGGCCAGTATGAAATGCGCGCGCGGGCCGAGCACTTCCAGCGGCCCGCCGATCACGGAGCGGTTGGCCGAGGTCACCTCGGAAAGGATCGTTCGCGCACCGATGAGGCGGTTGTCGAGATCGACGCCGGCGGCGCTCACCGAGAAATCCGTGAAGGTGTTGCGGCTGATATCGCCCGCCCCGGCGGGGGCGATCCCGACCGCGATGCGCCCGTCGCCATCCACCGTAACCGTCGTGGCGGTGCCGCCATCGGGCACGACCTGCGCCGATGCAGGCGATGCTGCGCATGCAGCGATCATCGCAATGCCGAAGCCGAGGGCGCGCCGGAAGTCGCTATTCATGAGCTGCGCTCCCGCAGGGCCTCGAAGGCGGCGGTGAAGCCGATCAGGGAGATATCGAGATCGACGGGCTCGTCGCGCGCGGTCCAGACCCGGAACCGCGCTCTCAACCCGGCGCGAAACGCCTGGAGAATCTCTCCTTCGAGCGGAAAGCCGGCATGGCACCCGGATGGATCGCAGGTCTCGTAGAGGATGCCGACCGGCGCGCGCTCATCAACGCGCAGCTCGATCCCCGGTGCGAGATAGCCGCGCAACGGTACCGAGACGATCGCCACGTAGCTGCCCGGCGCATCGCCCGGCAATCCGGTCAGCAGAAACACTGTCTGGCCGCTCTCGGCGACGGCGAGGCGCTGGCTGATGCGGCAATCCTGAGAGGCTCCTTGCGCCTGCGAGGCTTCGTCGGCATCAGCGCCGGAATCCTGCGCATCAGCCGCCCGGCACACCAGTTCCCAATCATCGAAGCGTCGGGTCTCGACCGAAGCCTGTGCCATGTCGGGCGCGACGGCGACAGCGACGGCGAGGCACAATAGCGGCGCCGCCAGTGCGACGCGGATCGCCGCGCATCGTGCGATCACGCGCATTGCGACGTGATCAGCCGGAGCGTGCCCGATGCGGGGCACACGTCCGCTCATGCGGAGAAAAAGCGCATATGCCTTCATCTGGAAACCGACCCACTGAAACAGCACAATCAAAGCTGGCATTCTCGGGGTCGGATAGACGACGGAGGCAGATTTCTCAACCCCCTATCAATTAAAATTAAATAAATATGATTTATAGTTGCATGAGAATTCCGCGTTCTTTTGCATTGCGAGACCCTGCCGCCCTGTCGGGTCGTATCCGGGGGCCTTCAACGCTTGAGAGGCCGGGCGCGGGCACGGGCACGATGCAGGGCCGGAGCGCTCGCCTCCCCGGCCCCGCCTTTGCGTTTACGGCATGGGGATTTCGCCGACCACCTTCGGGACGTGATAGCCCTTCTGCACCGCCGGGCGGTTCGCGATCTCGGTGTACCAGCGCTTCACGTTCGGGAATTGCGAAAGGTCGATCTGCTGCCACTCATAGCGCGAGATCCACGGCCATGTGGCCATATCCGCAATCGAGTAATCGCCGGCGAGATAGGCGTTGTCGGCAAGGCGCTTGTCGAGCACGCCGTAGAGCCGCGCGGCTTCCTTGGCATAGCGCTCCTCGGCATAGGGGGCCTTGCCGGGGTTGAATTTCAGAAAATGGTGAGCCTGGCCGAGCATCGGGCCGGCTCCGCCCATCTGCCACATCAGCCATTCGATCACGCGATAGCGCGCCTCACCCTCGCGCGGCAGGAATTTGCCGGCCTTGTCCGCGAGATAGATCATGATGGCCCCTGATTCCATCAAGGACATGCCGTTGTCTTGATCGACGATGGCGGGGATCTTGTTGTTGGGGCTGATCTTCAGAAATTCCGGCGCGAACTGGTCGTCATTGCCGATATTGATGGCGTGTGCCGTGTAGGGCATGCCCAGCTCTTCGAGCAGGATCGAGACTTTACGCCCGTTCGGCGTCGTCCACGTGTAGAGGTCGATCATGCGTGGCTTCCTTCCCTGATCTGATTGTCGCGAGCACGATAACACGATGCGCGCGACGACAGAGGCAGGCCGGCGCAAGATCCGGTTTGCCGGAATGCCGATGCGGCAATCCGGATCAGGCAATCCGGATCAGGCAAGCCCGATCAGGCGATCCGGCTCAAGCCGCGCTTCTCGAAGACGGCGTTGATGCCCTCGACCAGCAATTCCTGCACGGTCGTCTCCTCATCGAAGCCGATCCGCTTGAGCTGCCTGAGCGCCTCCGGCTCGAGATAGACGGTCGCGACGCGCTTGCCCTCCCGGGTCTTCGCCACGGGATATTTGCGCTTCGGTTCCGACTCTGCCGCGGGAACCGGGGCCGCAGGCGGCGCAACGGCCGACGGTGCGGAGGCTTCGGCGGTCGCGGCAGCAGTATCGTCGTCCTCGACCAGTTTTGGCCCGCGGGCCCCGAACAGACTGGCGCGCTTGCTCATGGTTCAAACTCCCTCTTCACCCGGCTGAGACGCGCGTTACGCGCTTTTGCGCATCTTCGAGCCGGGCAGCCGCGAATCCAGATCGATCTCGTTGCAGGCCCAGGCATAGATGTCGCGCAGCTCGCCCGCAGCCTTGCCGAATGGCTCGAACTCCATCGCGGTGCGTCCGTCGATCACGCTGTGCGAAAAAGCGACCCGCTGGTGCAGCACGAAGGGCGCGACCTGGCGGCCATCGGCCTCGAGCCCCAGCCGCGATTCCTCGACCAGCGGCGAGCGCACCGGTGCGGAGGAGAGCAGCACCCAGGCCGGACGTCGCGCGAGATCCGCGAGATCGCAGGTCGCGGCGATCGCATCGAGATCGAAGGCAGCGGGCCGGCACGGGATCAGGATCAGATCCGCCGCCCGCGCCGCTATCAGCGATGCCCTGTCGGCATTCGGGGCGGTGTCGATGACGAGAAGATCGGCGCCGTTATTCTTCGCCGCCTCCGTGAGAAACGGCAGCCGCTCGGCATGATCGCCGACGACTTCCGGCTCGTCCCGACGCTTGTCCGCCCATTTGCGGGCGGTGGCCTGCGGGTCGAGATCGATCACGGCTGAGCGATGGCCGGCGAGATGCGCACAGACCGCGAGATGGACCGCGAGGGTCGTCTTGCCGGCGCCCCCCTTCTGGGAAATGATCGCTATTGTCTTCATGTCTTCACGCTGGCTGGAGGACCTGCCCACATGCCCCCGTGCAGACAGCTTTGCGAATCGCATCGCCGGAATGCGCGGCAGCCGTGGGATACGCACAGTGTTTCCGGTTCGTTGATTCGGAGCAAGAGCGTTCGCGACGTGAATGTTTCCCGGACGTGATTCCATGTGGATGAGGGCGGCGCCCGTCGGCAACGAGGCGCATGAAACAAATTGCGAACATACTGCTGAAGTGATGTCGTCGAAGACACATTCGAGGCACTGTTCAAGTGTAGTGAAGAAAAATTGTTTCAAATTGTACGCATAAAGCAGGGCAGTTAAATAAAACTTTATCCACTCACAGATTCAATCGTGAATTAAACCGTTTAAAAAAATGATAGAAATTGTTTCATTTCATTCAATTCCACCCAAGATTGAATTCGCTCAATCCGCAATTTAAGATTTTGTGAACAAATATCAAACTCAACAGATCCGATTCGTCGATTTTCGACGGAATCCGCGCCCATCGCCGTTCATCCAACGTAACGAATCGAACCTGGCAGCACGGCTCAGCCGAGGGCGCGCCTTTGCGCGAAGACCCCGCCTTCCCGGAGCGTGAGTGTCACGAGCGCCAGCCAGATCACCCCGAAGCAGAGATACGTCATCGGCGTCGCGATCTGGCCGTAATAGGCATACGATACAACCAGCTGCGTCGTCGGGAGGACGAACTGCAATGCGCCCATATTGAAGGCGCCGAGCCTGCGCGCAGCGAATGCAAACATGACGAGCGGCGCGAGCGAGACGATTCCGGCCGTCACCAGCCATGGATAGGCGAGCAGCTGCGAGGCGGCCGGGGCGTGCGCGCCGAAATCGATCCAGATCGAGGCCAGAACCAGCAGGATCGCGAGAACGGCGGTCTCGACGAAGAGACCTTCGATCGGCGACAGGGGCGTGCGCTTCTTCAGGAGCGTATATCCGCCCCAGGTGGCCCCGATGGTCCAGTAGACCCAGTGCTCAAGCCTGCCCGCCGTCATCACGAGGGTGACGAGAGCGAGCAGGATGATCGCGATGCAGGCGATCCGCGGCCCGGTTCGCGGCTCGGCGAGAAAGAACAGCCCCGTCAGCATCACGAAGACCGGTGCGAGAAGATAGCCGAGGCCGCTCTCGATCACCGCACCCTGCAGCGATGCCTGGATGAAGGCACCCCAGTTGATCGCCACGAGGATGGCCGCCGCTACGTGGAGCCCCACGACACGCCCCGACAGCCGCCGCAGCGAATCGTTCCCGCGCATGACGAACCAGCCGACGAGCAGACCGAGCAGGATCAGCGAGAACGCAATCCGGTAGATCACCAGAACGACGGGCGAAAGCCCGACGAACAGATGCCAGTAGATCGACGAGGCGCCGAGGATGAAATTGGCCAGAAAGGCCATCGCAAACGGGAGAAAGATACGCGCGCTCATGTCAGATCCGCCAGTTCGGAGCGCAGGACGCGCGAATGTCGGCTGTCACGCTGTGACATCGCGCCAGTATCGCTGCGCATTGAGGATACGGCGCTGAAAAGTCACCAATGTCGCGGGCAAATGATGATGAGAAGAGTGGCTCCCCGAGCAGGACTCGAACCTGCGACCGAGCGGTTAACAGCCGCTTGCTCTACCAACTGAGCTATCGGGGATCGCTGGGGAGCGTATAGCTGGACGTGTTTTGTGATGCAAGCCCGTTTTTTCGTACCCTCCCGATTTTTTCAATGTCATGCCGAAAACCCTTTGCGGCGCATGCTTTGCCTCGACAGCGTCGTGCGGACGGGGCATCTTCGCTCCGGTTCCAACGGATTCGGCATGCGTTTCATCCATACGGCAGATTGGCAGATCGGGAAGGTGTTTCGCCGTTTCGGCGAGCGCGAGGCGCTGTTTCGTCAGGCGCGGCTCGATGCGATCGACGCGCTCGGCGCGCTTGCGACGCGCGAGGAAGCTGCGCATGTGCTCGTCGCAGGCGACGTCTACGACATGGAGACCCCCCTCCCCGCCACACGCCGCGCGCCGCTGGAGCGGATGCGCCGCTTCCCGCATGTGACCTGGCATCTGCTCCCCGGCAATCACGATCCGCACCGGCCCAACGGGCTGTGGGACCAGATCGCCGCCGATGATCCGCCAGTGAATATCCGCCTTCACCTGAGCCCCGAGCCCGTCGCCATCGCCGACGGCGTCTGGATCCTGCCCGCCCCGCTCACCCGCAAGAGCGCGGTGGACGATCTCACCACCTGGATGGACCAGGCGCCGACGCCGCCCGGCGCCATCCGCATCGGCCTCGCCCACGGATCGGTGCAGGGTTTCGACAGCGCCGGCGAGGCCTCGAATCTGATCGACCCGCAGCGCCCGGAACGCGCGGGGCTCGCCTATCTCGCCCTCGGCGACTGGCATCGTACGCTGAAGATCACGCCGCGCGTGCACTACGCCGGCACACCGGAGCCCGACCGGTTCGACAGCCAGATCGCGGGCAAGGCGCTCGTCGTGAGCCTGCGCGGTGGCGGCGAGCCGGAGGTGCGCGAGGAGATCGTCGGGCGCTATCGCTGGCAGCGGCTGCGGGCGGATCTGCAAGCAGATGAGGCGGTGGCTGATGAAGCCGCGCGCTGGCGCGCCATCGACGCTTTGCCGCAGGCCGTGTTGCGTCTCGACCTCACCGGCACGCTGTCGCTCGCCGCGCGGCAGGAACTGGAAACGACGCTCGAGCGGCTGGAGGCGGCCTGCGCGCATCTCGAATACGATCTCACCGGCCTGCATCTGCGCCCTACGCCTGAGGATATCGAGGCGATCGATTTCGACGGCGCGCTTCGTCATGTCGCGGAGGAGCTCGGGCGGCGGATCGACGATGCGAGCGCCGATCCGCAGGCGCGGGCGGTGGCCGAGGCGGCGCTGACGCGGCTCTACACCCTGGTGACGACGGGGGAGCGGGCGTGATCATCACCGGAATCAGCGTCAACGGCGTCGGGCGCTTCACCCGCGAGACCCGGCTGACGGGCTTCTCGCCCGGCCTCAACATTCTCAGCGCACCCAACGAGGCTGGGAAATCGACGCTGTTTCGCGCGCTTCGCCTTGCATTGTTTCAGCGGCATTCGAGCAAGGGCAAGCCGATCCAGGAGGTGGAGGCGCAGAACGCGGCGATGCCGGTGGAGATCACCGTCGACTTCCGCATCGACGACCATGATTACCGTCTCGCCAAGCAATTCATGCGCTCCGCCCGCTCCGAACTCACACGCGACGGCGCGGTGATCGCGCGCGGGGCGGAGGCCGACGAGGCGGTGTGGGATCTGCTCGGGATCACGCCGGGAAGCGCGCGTGGCGAGCCCGATATCGGCGCGCTCGGGCTGATCTGGGTCGAGCAGGGCCAGTCTTTCGATCCGCATAAGGCCTCGACCACCGCGCGCAACACGCTAGCCGATCTGGTGACGGCGGAAGTCGGCGCACTGGTCGGAGGCGACCGGGCGCGGCATGTGCTGGAGCGGGTCGAGGCCGATCTCGATACGCGCATGACATCGCGCGGCCCCAGAGCCGGCGGGCCGCTCAAGGCGGCGATCGATGCGGCGCAGGCAACGCGGCTGCGTGAGCAGGATCTCGCCGCCAGGCATCAGGCGCTCGAAGACGAATTCGCCGCGCTCGCGCGCCTGCGCGCAGACCTCGCCCGCGCCCGCGATCCAACCCGCGAAGCCGATCTGCGCGCCAGGCGCGAGGCCGCGATCCGCGATCTCGAAGCGGCCCGCACGGCGCGGGCGAAGCTGGAAACCGCCCAATCGCAGCTCGCCGCCCTTACCAGCCAGCGCGAGATCGCCGCTTCCCGCCTCGCTGATGCCAAGGGCTACCAGGACCGCCTCGCGGAGGCCGAAACGCGGCTGGCATCGCTCGAGAACGATCTCGCCGCGCAGGTGGGGGCGGAAGAGCAGGCCCAGGCCGATTGCGCGAAGGCGGCAGAGGCCGTGCGGGCCCGGATCGATGATCGGGAAGCCGCGCTACAGGCCCTTGCCGGAGCCGAGGCAGCGCAGAACCGGGCGGAGGCCGCGCAGGCCCGGGCCGAGGCGCGCGGCGCGATCGAGAGCCTGCGCAGCAATCTCGCCGAGATCGACCGGCTGCGCACGGAGCTGCGCGACAAACGCGCGGCGCGCAAGGCCATCACGGTCACTCGCGAGGGGCTCGATACCGCGCGGGCGGCGCATGACAAGGTCTTGCAGATCAGTGCGCGGCTCGAAGCGCAGGCCCCGCGCCTCGCCGTCTCGCTCACGCCCGAGGGCGTTGGTCGCCTGAGCATCGACGGCACCGCCCTCCCCGACGGCCACGAGCGCCCGCTGACCGGCGAGACCGCCATCGCGATCGAAGGCATCGGCTCCCTGCGCATCATCCCCGCCGGCGGCGCGCGCGACCGGAGCGCGCTGGAGGATGCGCGGGCGGAATATGCCAAGGCGCTCGACGCAATGAACGTGGCCGATCTCGGCCAGGCCGAGGCGCAGCTCGACGATGCCCGCGCGCTCATCCGCGAGATCAAGGCGCTGGAAGAGCGCCTCGCCGTGCTCGCCCGGCAGGCCGGCGGTGATGACGCCGATGCCGAAGGCGCCCGCGCCGGTCTCATCGAACGGATCAACGAGGCGCAGGCCCTGATCGCGCAGGAGGATGAAGACGGCCCCGCGCCGTCAGACGATCCGGCCGCATTGCGGGCCGCGACGCGCGCGTGCCGCGAGGCGATGGAAGAAGCGCGCGCGGCGCTCGAAACTGCGCAACGCACGGAGCAGACCAAGCGCGAAAGCCTGATCGAGGCGCGCACGCGCAAATCCGGCACCGCAAGCCAGCGCGACGACGCGGTGGCGGCCCGCGATGCGCTCGCCCTCAAGGCTGCCGAACAGGCCGCGCCCGAGCGGATCGACGCCTTGCAATCCGCCCTCACCGAAGCACAGGCGGCGCAGGCGCGCCAGCAGGCGGAGGTCGAAGCACTCGCAGCCGCGACACCGGATGCGGATCAATTGCTGATCGCACAGGAGCGGGTGCAGCGAACCGAGGAGGCGCTGGACAATCACCGCGCCCATCTCGCCGGCCTCGAGCGCGACGCGGCGCGTCACGAGGAGGCGATCCGCCGGCTCGGGGCCGAGGGGCTTGAGGAAGAGCTCGCCAATGCGCGCGAGGAAACCGCCCTCGCCGCACGCGCCGAGGCCCGCGAGCAGCGAAGCACACAGGCGCTCCAGCTGTTGCAGGAGACCATCGCCGCGACACTGGCCTCCGGGCGCGAACGCTTCCTCGCGCCGGTGAAACAGCATCTCACGCCGTATCTCGCCACGCTGTTTCCCGGCGCCGAGATCGATCTGAACGACGATTTCGCCCCCACCGGCCTCGCCCGCGCCGGGACGCCGGAGGGATATGATCAGCTGTCGCACGGCACCCGCGAGCAGATCGCCGTGCTGGTCCGGCTCGCGCTCGGCACCATGCTCGCGGAGAAGGGCCGCCCGGCCCCGATCATCCTCGACGACGCCCTCGTCTTCTCCGATGACGGGCGAATCGAAGCCATGTTCGACGCCCTCACCCGCGCCGCCCGCCACCAGCAGGTCATCATCCTCACCTGCCGCGACCGCGCCTTCACCGCACTCGGCGGCGCGATGCTGCGGATCGAGGAAGGGGTGGGGTGAAGACGCTCGTCAAAACGGCCAGGGCAGCATGCCGTGAGTCAGGCCGCGGGGGACGCGTAGCATCAGGAAATATTGCAGGGCGATGATCAGCACCACGAGCCCCGCCGCAATCGCGGCGGAGGCAAGCAGCGGGGCGCGGAAGCGCAGGATCAGGAGCGCCGGGACGAAGATCACCGTGGCCAGCGTGAAGCCGAAGACGAAGGTCAGGGCGTAATAGCCGAGCATCCAGCCGAAGAAGGCGAGCGCGCGCAGATAGCCGGCAAGGTTCTGCTCGTCGGCCTCGACGGAGAGATCCGCCGTATTGGGCTCGTTCGAGAGCTTCTCGCGCCCGCGCGTGATCAGCTGGCGCAGCAATTCGAGGACGCACAGGATCGCCCCGGCCATGCCGATATAGACCGGGAAGAGCCGCGCACCGAGGCGGAAATCCTGCGCTGCCCAGGCCACGGTGAGGAAGAGGATCAGCAGCACCACCACGAAGGCGGTGCGCAACCGGCGCGCGAGGCTCAGATCGGCCTGGCTCATGGCTGCGCCCTCCCCGTCCCGGCATCTGCGGTGGGCAGCTGCGACGCCTGCTCGCCCTTCGCCGAGCGACGCTTCAGCCAGATTCCGCCGATCACCAGCGCGATGCACAGGGCCCCGATGGTGATGACGAGCGGGCGGTAGAGCCAGTCCCAGTCATACAGGTTGTAGGACATCCACAGATAGCGCTCGGCCAGCCCGGAGAGGATGAAGCCGATCAGGAGCGGCGGGCGCGGCATCTCGATGCGCTTCATCAGCCAGCCGACGAGGCCGAAGCAGAACAGGGCAACGAGATCCCCCCAGTGGCGCGTCTCCTGAAAGGCGCCGAGGATGACGATGCACAACACCACCGGCGCGATGAAATGGAACGGAACGAAGGTCAGCCGCGCGATCGGCCGGCTCAGCGCGAGGCAGATCACCGTGCCCATGACGTTGCCGATGGCTAGCGACCAGATGATCACGAATACGAGGTCGAGATCGTCGCGCAACAGCGCCGGGCCGGGCTGGATGCCGAAGATCAGCAGCGCGCCGAGAAACAATGCCATGGCGCTCGAGCCGGGCACGCCGAAGAGCAGCGTCGGCATCAGCACGCCACCCTCGCGCGAATTGTTGGCTGCTTCCGGCGCGATCACGCCGCGCACATCACCCTTGCCGAATTGCGAGCGGTCCTTCGACGTCTGCACCACATAGCCGTAATTCAGCCAGTCGATGATCGAGGAACCCATGCCCGGGATCGCACCGATGATCACGCCGAACAGCGAATGGCGCACCACCAGCCACTTGTTGCGCAAGGTGTCGCGCACCCCGTCCATCCAGCCGCCGCCGAGGCCGGGGCCGCGCTGGGCGATCGAACCGCCCTTCGCCAGCAGGTCGATGATCTCGGGGATGGCGAACAGGCCGAGCGCGAGGATCACCAGCGAGAAGCCGTCATAGAGATAGAGCTCGCCGAAGACGAAGCGGTATTCCGGCGCCACCGGCGCGCCGCCCACCATGCCGAGCGTCAGCCCCGCCACGGCGCCGATGATCCCGAGCAGCGGCCGCGAGCCGCTCAACACGCCCACCATCGAGAGCCCCAATATGGTGAGCATGAACAGTTCCGGCGAGCCGAAGGCAAGCACGAGCGGACGCGCGAAGGGGATCAGCGCCGTCAGCGCCGCCGCGCCGATCAGGCCGCCGAGGAGCGAGGCCATGAAGGAGGCCGAGAGCGCCCGCGCCGCCTGGCCTTTGCGCGCCATCGGATAGCCGTCCATGATCGTCGCCTGCGAGCCTGACGAGCCGGGTATCCCCATCAGCACCGAGGGAAATGTATCCGCGCTGGGTACGGCGGCGGCGATGCCGATCAGCATGGCGATGCCGGCATAGGAATCCATGCCGAACAGAAATGGCAGCACCAGCGCCATGCCCATCAGGCCACCCAGCCCGGGCAGGATGCCCACGGTGATGCCGATCACGACACCGGCGAACAGCATCAGCATACGGAACGGGTCCATCAGAATGACGAGACCGTTGACGAGGGCATCGATCATGGGGCGCCTTGCTCTACCAGCGTAGGTCTATCTCAACACGCGACGCCGCACCCCGACAGGGGCGCGGCGCGGCTTTGCACATGAAATCGGATCACGTGATGTGCACAGCGGCGATCAGCGATCGAAGCTGACTTCGAAATTGTCGGTCAGCAGATCCTGCACCCAGGTCACGACTTCCGCCGGAGCAGCGTCGAGCTCAGCCTTGATCTGGTCGAGACCGGGGCCGGAGATGACCTCGTAGCCACTGAGAATGTTGCCGGCAGCCTCGATGAATTCGGGATCGAGAACCATGGCATCGACACCCTGACGCAGCGCGTCGCGGGCCTCCTGCGGCGCCTCCGCATGCACCCAGATCGTGCCGCGCGTGTTCTGCACGAGGTTGGCGACGACCTTGTAGGCCTCCCAGGCTTCGCCCGAAGGCATCTCGCCGTGGATCTCCTGGTAGACTTCCGCCAGAGTCGGCAGATCCGGCGCGGCCGGGTCGCGAACCGGGTTGCCGTCAGCGTCGATGAAACCGATCGCGTAGGCGACTTCGGCAGTGCCTTCGTCGATCAGGGGCTGGACGCGGGCATTGAAGGCCGGG
>SL_7KL_010_BRINEDRAFT_10000955_pt1 | contig 13783 bp, 4 predicted proteins | sample SodLak_010_BRINE_FD_10663 | JGI IMG/M metagenome (IMG submission 10663)
AATGAAATGACCTTAAAAAACCTTTTTCTAAAACCGGTTGACCGTCCCATTGAAGGCGTTATTAAAGCCGACGATGAAGCCAGTCTTCGCCTCGAAATTGAAGAATACGTACTGACCAACGAAGTCGAGAAACGCCTCGAAGAGTTCCTGGACGCTTACAACAATTACAAAAGGGCCAACGGTGTATGGGTCTCCGGCTTCTTCGGGTCCGGTAAGTCTCACCTGCTCAAAATGCTGGCCCTTCTGCTTGAAAACCGGGAAATGGACGGTGCTACCACCCTGGACCTGTTCCTTCCCAAGTGCAGCGAGAACGAAATTCTCCGGGGCGACCTGAAGCGAGCTGTCTCAATTCCGGCGAAGAGCATTCTGTTCAACATCGATCAGAAAGCCGATGTCATCAGCAAAACCCAGATCGATGCGCTTCTGGCCGTGTTCGTTAAAGTCTTCGATGAAATGTGCGGCTACTACGGCAAACAAGGGCACATAGCCCAGTTTGAGCGCGATCTGGACGGCCGTGGCCTGTACAAACAGTTCAAAGCCGAATACGAGGCCATCGCCGGTCGTCCCTGGCAGAAAGGCCGGGAGCAGGCTCTCCTGGAAGGCGCGAATATCGCCAAAGCCTACGCCGCTGTGACCGGTGGCGACCCGCAGTCGGCAGCGGGCATTCTGGACAAGTACCGCAGCGAATACCGAGTTTCGATAGAGGACTTCGCGGACAATGTGAACACCTATATCGAGAAGCAGGCAAAAGAGGGTGGCCACAAAGAGTTCCGCCTGAACTTCTTTGTGGACGAGGTCGGCCAGTACATTGCCGACAACACCAAGCTGATGACCAACCTGCAAACCATTGCCGAGAGCCTCGCCACCAAGTGTCGGGGGCGGGCCTGGATTATCGTCACCGCCCAGGAAGAAATGAAAAACGTGGTTGGCGAAATGGGCAAGCAGCAAGGCAACGATTTCTCGAAAATTCAGGCACGGTTCAATAACCGCATGAAGCTGTCCAGTGCGGACGTGGCAGAGGTTATCCAGAAGCGCCTACTGACCAAGACCGAAGAAGGCGTCAATCAGCTGTCGGACGTCTATCACGCGCAGGCAAACAGCTTCAAAACCCTCTTTGACTTCGCGGATGGATCGGCCACCTACCGGAACTTCCGGGACAGGGATCACTTCATCCACAGCTACCCCTTCGTCCCCTACCAGTTCGCGCTGTTTCAATCGGCGATCCAGAATCTGTCGCAGCACAACGCCTTCGAGGGCAAGCACAGCTCCGTCGGTGAGCGCTCCATGCTGGGGGTTTTCCAGCAGGTGGCCATCCACATCAGCAACCACGAGGTGGGCCAGCTGGCCACCTTTGACCTGATGTTTGAAGGCATCCGCTCTGCACTGAAATCACAAATACAGCGGGCGATTATTCAGGCCGAAAACCACCTCGATAATGCCTTCGCCATCCGGCTGCTGAAGGCCCTGTTCCTGGTCAAATATGTCAAGGAATTCAAACCCACGGTGCGCAACCTTTGCGTGCTGATGCTGGATGCCTTCGATCAGGACTTGCCGGCACTTCGCACCAAGGTCGAAGAAGCCCTGAGTCTTCTGGAGCAACAGACCTACATACAGCGCAATGGGGACCAGTACGAGTACCTGACGGACGAGGAAAAGGACGTCGAGCAGGAGATCAAGAATACAGAGGTCGAATCATCGGACGTTGCGGACGAGCTGGAAAAGATCGTTTTCGACTTTGTTATAAAACAGCGCAAAATCCGCTATGACGCCGGCTCCTCCCAAAACCAGGGGCAAGACTACTCTTTTTCGCGCAAACTGGATGATCGTCTGCATGGGCGTGAATACGAGCTCTCGATCAATGTCATCAGCCCGTTCCACGAGCATACTGACAACGAGCAGATGCTACGCACAGCCTCGACCTACAAGGCGGACGAGCTGTTCGTGCTCATGCCGTCGGACGAGCGCCTGGTGCGCGATCTGCTCATGTTCAAACGCACCGAGAAGTACATCAAGCAGAACATTTCCGTTACCCAGCAGGAAGCCGTTAAGCGGATCCTGAATGACAAGGGCTTCCAGAACCGCGAGCGCGAGGCCAGGCTCCGGCAGCAGGTTCAGACCCTCATTGGCAAGTCCAAGTTGCTCATTGGCGGCGCCGATGTAGAAGTGGCGAACGAGGACCCCCAGACCCGCATTATTCGGGGCTTCCATGAGCTGATTTCACGGGCTTACCCCAACCTCCGCATGTTGCGCGGCGTTTCCTACACGGAAAACGACATCAACAATTGCCTTAACCGTACAGAAGATGGCCTTTTCGGTAACGACGCCACGGGACTGGCGGAATCTGAGCAAGAGTTGCTGGCGTTCATTCAGAGCAACAACCGGGGCGGTGTCCGCACCACCCTCAAGAGTCTGCTGGAAAAGTTCGAACGCAAACCCTACGGTTGGTATTACGCCGCGATTCTCTGCACCCTGGCCAATCTGTGTGCCCGCGGCAAGGTGGAAGTTCGTCTCGACGGTAATATCCTGGAAGACAGCGAGCTGGAGCGCGCTCTGCGTAACACCCACGGGCACGGAAACCTCGTGCTGGAACCGCAGATTGAGTTCACTGCCTCTCAGGTCCGGGCGCTCAAGTCGTTCTACGAGGACTTCTTCGATAGCCCGCCCCGCAGCAGCGAAGCCAAGGCCCTGGGTAAAGAGACCGGCGAAGCCTTCCAGGAGACGTACCACGACCTGGATCGGCAGATAGCGCAGGTCGACCAGTACCCGTTTCTCAATGCTTTGAAACCTGCCCTGGTGACGCTGAAAGAGGTCGCCGGAAAGCCCTACACCTGGCACCTGACGGAATTGGGCAAGCAGGAAGACCAGCTGCTGGACCTGAAAGAGGATGTCATCGACCCCATCCGCAAGTTTATGGGCGGTTCACAAAAAGACATCTACAACCAGGCTCGGTCCTTCCTGCAGAGCCAGGAGCCCAACTTCATCTATGTGCCTGGGGATGAGATCGAGCAGATCCGCACTATCCTGAACGACCCCAACTGCTACAAGGGGAACCGCATTCAGCAGCTCAAGGGCCAGTTGGATAGCCTGCAGGAGCGCATTGACGAGAAAGTGCAGCAAACTCGAACTCAGGCAGAAACGGCCCTGAAGACCATGCAAGAACGCATGCAAAGCATGGACGAATACCAGTCACTACCGGAGCCGCGCCAGGAAGAGCTTGATAAACCTTTCCATACCTTGGTCGGCTACATCGGGCAGGAGCGGCTTATTGCCGTGATCAAGGACCGACTCAGATACTTTGAAGAAGACGGCTACCAGAAAGTGCTCCGCCAAATGGTGACTCTGGCCAATCAGAAATCAGCACCGGCAGACGACCCCGATCAGCACCCAGGTAGCCAGAGTGAAGACCAGAGTGACGGGGGGACTCCCGAGGTCAAGGAATCGCCCGCCGACTATGTTCACACCCGCAACCTCCGTGTCGCGTTCGACAAGGCCTGGCTGGCCAACGAGGGTGATGTGGACCGGTACCTGAATGCCTTGCGCGAGGCCCTGCTGGCTGAAGTCCAGCAAGGCCGCAAGGTCCAGATCTAAGCGTGCCGAACCGTCTGACCGGTCAAAGTTGGGGATAGCCGTGCACGAAACCGAACAGGAAATCCAGGCGCTCATTCGCGGCGGCGAGAGCCTCGCCGTCGAGTTCAAGAGCGACGTCAAAAGCCTACCGGACCGGGACCTGGTGGCCGCGGTGGTGGCCCTGGCCAACACCGAGGGCGGCGACCTTTTCCTGGGCGTAGAAGACGATGGCAGCCCGACTGGGCTGCATGCCAACCACCGCAACCTCGCTGGCCTGCCCGCACTGATTGCCAACAAGACCATCCCCTCGTTGGCTGTGCGCGTTGAGGCCCTGGAGCTGGAAGGGCAACCCATCGCCAGGATCCAGGTGCCCAAGTCCCGGCAGCTGGTGTCCACCTCGGATGGCCTGCTGCAACGTCGGCGCTTGAGAATGGACGGAACTCCAGAGGCCGTGCCCTTCTACCCCCATGAGTTTGTTCAGCGCCAGTCCAGCCTGGGGGTAACGGACCCCTCCGCCCTACCAGTGGAAAACCTGGCGGTTGAGGAGCTGGACCCGATTCAGCGCATCCGGATCCGCAACGCCATCAAGAAGTACGGCGGCGACCAGAGTCTGATGCCTCTGGCGGACGATGAGCTGGACGGCGCCCTGGGGCTGACTGTGAGCGTGGGAGGCATGCGCCGCCCCACGGTTGCAGGCCTGTTGCTGCTGGGGAACGAAATGCAGCTCCGGCAACACCTGCCCTCCCACGAGGTAGCCTTCCAGGTGCTGCGCGGTACCGATGTTCTGGTCAATGAGTTCTACCGCAAACCACTGCTGGAGACCTTCGAAGAGGTCGAAGTGCTATTCCGCGCCCGGGTGGAGGAAGAGGAGATTCAGGTCGGGCTGTTTCGCGTGCCAATCCCCAACTTTGACCGTCGGGCCTTCCGGGAAGCTTTCGTAAACGCCCTGGTTCACCGCGACTACAGCGCCCTGGGCGCCGTGCACGTCAAACTGGACGACGACGGCCTGAGCATCAGCAACCCGGGTGGATTTGTGGAAGGCGTCAACCTGAACAACCTTCTGGTGGCTGACCCTCGCTCCCGTAACCCCTTGCTGGCTGACATTATCAAGCGCATCGGCCTGGCCGAACGCACTGGCCGGGGCATCGACCGGATCTTCGAAGGTATGCTCCGCTACGGGCGTACTGCCCCCGACTACTCCATGTCGTCCGCTCACACCGTCTCTGTGCGCATGAGCGCAGCGGACGCGGACGCCGAGTTCCTGCGCATGATCGTCGAGCGCGAGGAACAGACCGGCGCCGCCATGCCCATTGACAGCCTGATTATCCTGTTCCGGCTGCGCAATGAGCGGCGTTTAAGAACGGCGGACCTGGCCAAGTCGATGCAGAAGCCGGAAACCGTGGTCCGGGGCACCCTGGAGAAACTGGTGGAGGCCGGCATGGTGGAAGCCCACGGCACCGGCAAGGGCCGCACCTACACCTTGAGCGCCAAGGTATATCAGGGTGCGGGGCAAAAGGCCGCCTATGTACGCCAGGCACGGTTTGATCCTATCCAGCAAGAGCAGATGGTCATGAGCTTTATTGATACGCACGGCAGCATCAAACGTGCTGACGTGGTTGAGCTGTGCCATATCAGCCCGGATCAAGCCTACAAGTTGTTGGCCAGATTGAAGAAAAGGGGAGAAATCGAGCAAATAGGCGAGCGTAAAGGGGCTATTTACAAGCGCGCGCGTTAATTTATGCGCTCAGCGTAAATATATACGCTCATTTATGCGTCAGCGTATATCGCTCGGTCACGATCAAAACCAAGGCATGAATCGATGGAAACCGCAAAACTCAGAAAATTCGCCCAGTTCGCCCGCCGCAGCCTGATTGAACAGGTCGGCGCCAAGCTAAAACTGGTATTGGCCGAAGAAAGCCCCGCCCGGCGGGAAAGCCCAGCGGCCATCAAAAAGCTGGAAGAGGCGATAGCCGAGCAGGGTAAAGAGCAGGTTGTCGAGCGGGTGGCGTATATCTGGTTCAACCGGCTCGTAGCCCTGCGGTTTATGGACGTGAACCGATATAACCGCATTGGCGTGGTCTCGCCCGCCGAGGGGCAGTTCCAACCAGAGATCCTGGCGGATGCCAAGATGGGCCATATCGATGAAGAAATGGTGTCGGAGTCAACCCGTCAAAAGATCTTCGCTCTGCTGGACGGCAAAACACCCAGTCAGGATTCGCAGGGGGAAGCTTATCGCCTACTGGTCGTAGCTGCCTGTAACTACTGGTACAGCGCAATGCCGTTCTTGTTCGAGCGTATTGACGACTACACCGAGCTTTTGATGCCAGATGACCTGCTATCTGGAAACTCGGTCCTGGCCTATACCCGCGAAGCCATGACGCCGGATGCCTGTAAAGATGTTGAGGTAATCGGTTGGCTGTATCAGTTCTATATCTCCGAGAAGAAAGACCAGGTATTTGCCGACCTGAAGAAGAACAAGAAGGTTACTCCCGAGAATATCCCGGCGGCGACCCAGCTGTTCACGCCGCACTGGATTGTTCGGTATCTGGTGGAAAACTCGCTGGGCCGTCTCTGGATGCTCAACCGGCCAGACTCAGGCCTGATTGAACGGATGGATTACTACATTAAGCCGGAAGAGCCTGAGACCGACTTCCTGCGGATCAATAGCCCGGAAGAGATCAAGATCTGTGACCCGGCCTGCGGCTCGGGGCACATGCTGACTTATGCATTCGATCTGCTTTATGCCATTTACGAGGAAGAAGGCTACGAACCCGCCGATATTCCGTCCAAGATTCTGACTCATAATCTTTACGGCATTGAGATCGACGAGCGCGCCGGCGAGCTGGCCGCCTTTGCGCTGATCATGAAGGCACGGGCCAAGCAACGCCGGTTCTTTCGTAAGCCAGTTCAGCCCAACGTTTGTGTACTTGGCAGTGTACATTTCGAAGAGGGGGAGCTGAACGAATACATGGACTTTGTCGGGCGCGACCTGCTTACTGCACCGCTGAAAACAACTCTTGGCCAGTTTGAAGAGGCCGATAACTTCGGTTCCCTAATCCGTCCAGAGTTAACCCATGTGGGAAATGTGCTTAGTACATTAAAAACAAAAGATGTTTCTGGCCAGTTATTCTTGAGCGACACCCACAAGAAAGTGTTGCAAGCTCTGAGGCAAGTTGATTACCTCAGTCCTAAATACCATGTAGTGATTGCTAACCCTCCGTATATGGGGGGGAAAGGACTCAACGATAGGCTAACGAGCTGGACTAAAGCTGAATATCCTGGCTGCTGGGATAGAAAGAATGCGGACCTTTTTGCCTTTTTCATGGAGAGAAGTCTTCAATTATCTCTCCCTAAAGGTTTATTAGCGATGATCACGATGCAGACATGGATGTTCCTTTCTTCGTTTGAAAAGCTTCGATTTAGCCTTTTTGATAAAAGTTCAATTCTTTCTATGGCTCATTTGGGGACAAGAGCATTTGACAGTATCGGGGGTGAGGTCGTATCTACCACTGCGTTTGTCATTCAAAAGAATCATGCACCGGAGTATCAAGGTCAATTTATAAGGCTAGTTGATGGTGGCTCTGAAAGTGAAAAGGAACACGATCTTCGTGCTGCTATTAATCAACAGCGCTCGAAAATAGTGTTCAGCTCATCATCGAATGACTTACGAAAAATCCCAGGAAGCCCCGTTGCCTATTGGCTAACACCACGAATCTTGAATATATTTGAGAGCAAAGAACCTTTAATTGAATATGCAACTCCGAGACAAGGCCTGGCAACAAGTGACAACGAAAGGTTTGTGCGGTTCTGGAGCGAAGTATGCTTTTCTAGTATTGGTTTTGGGTGCTCCAGTCGAAAAGAAGCGTTGGAGTCTAGGTTGAGATGGTTTCCATTTAATAAGGGAGGAGCTTTTAGGCGCTGGGCCGGAAACTCAGAATTGATTGTAAACTGGGAACATGACGGTAAAGAAATAAAAGATAGTATTCTTAAAAAATATCCGTACCTAAATGGAAATCCGGATTTTGTTGCAAAAAACCCAAACTATTACTTCAAGCCCGGTTTGACATGGTCTGCGCTAAGTTCAGGGCTCTTCTCCATTCGGCTTCAACCCGAAGGTTTTATTTTTGCTGACAAAGGGCAGGCAATGTTTCCGTATTCTAGAGACAATCTCCTATCTCTAGAGGGGTTGTTGAATTCTAAGGTAGTAGTCGAATTTCTAAAGGCTATTTCTCCGACGTTAGACTTCAATTCTGGGTACATTGCCAAGGTGCCGTGCCTGATAGCTCCGTCTCCGGGAGTATCCCGACTTAATCAAGCTTTTTCCTCTGACTGGGATTCGTATGAGACATCATGGGGGTTCAACCACCTCCCAATGCTAAATACCAAATACCTGCAGCCAACGATAAAGGCAACTTACCAGAACCTGCGTGGCTATTGGGGTGAGATGACCCTGGAGATGCAACGGCTGGAAGAAGATAACAACCGCATCTTCATCGATGCCTACGGTTTGCAGGATGAGCTGACACCAGAGGTGCCGCTGGAAGAGGTCACTCTGACCTGCAATCCATACTACCGCTATGGCAACAACAAAAGTGAGGAAGAGCTGAAAGCGCTGCTGCTGGCCGATACTATGCGCGAGCTGGTTTCCTACGCTGTGGGTTGCATGTTTGGCCGCTACGCACTGGACAAGCCAGGGTTAATCCTGGCCAATCAGGGCGAGACCATCGAGGACTACCTGAAGCGGATCCCAGAGCCGAGCTTCCCGGCAGATGAGGATAACGTAATCCCTATGCTTGACGGTGACTGGTTCACCGACGATATCACCGAGCGCTTCCGTGAATTCCTGCGCATCGCCTTTGGCGAAGAGCACTATGGGGAAAACCTCCGCTTTGTCGAGCAGGCACTGGGCAAGGACATCCGCAAGTACTTTCTGAAGGACTTTCACAACGACCACGTGCGCCGTTACAAGAAGCGCCCCATCTATTGGCTGTTCTCCTCACCCAAGGGCTCATTCAACGCGCTGATCTACATGCACCGGTACCAGCCCCACACCGTGGGCACCGTGTTGGAGTATCTGCGGGACTTCAAAGACGAAAAGCTGCAAGCCCGGAAGAACCATCTGGAAGCCGTCAGTATCAGCCCCGGGGCCTCCCAGGGTGATAAGACCAAGGCCCTGAAAGAGATCGAGAAGATCAACAAAATCCTCGCCGAGTTGGATGACTACGAGCGGGATGTACTTTATCCCCTGGCCACCGAGCAGGTGGAAATAGATCTCGATGACGGGGTGAAGGTCAATTATCCGAGATTCGGCGACGCCTTGAAGAAAATTCCAGGCTTGTCCTGAAGCAGTAAGGAGCTGTCGGCATGGCAGGTGAGTATGAAAAGGCCATTACTATCAAAGACGCGATTGATGCCATCAGTCAGCGAGACTATCTGTTGCCGGCAATACAGCGGAAGTTCGTCTGGAGCAGCCATCAGATCTGCGTGCTGTTCGACTCCATCATGCGCGGTTACCCCATCAACACATTCATGATGTGGGAGATCAAGGATGATGGCATCAAGAACGACTACAAATTCTACGAGTTCCTGAAATCCTACTGCCAGCGTTTCAGTGAGGAAAACCCTCACGTTGCAACCAATGCGAGTTATAAGGATTTCAGGGCAGTTATCGATGGCCAGCAGCGTCTTACATCCCTCTACATTGGGCTTTGCGGTACATATGCGTACAAGAAGCCAAGAGTTTGGTGGCCTAGCACTCGCGACGACAAGGTGTTGCCGCCCCGCAAGCTGTTTCTGGACCTGAATGTACCACTGGAATCGGAAGACGATGAGTCGCTGATGTATTACAACTTCCGATTCCTCACAGACCGGCAATATAAAGACTCATTGGCTGCAGAGACCCCGACCCACCACTGGCTTTGCATGCATGAAATACTCAGGTATCCACACCACGAAAGTAGCGATGATGTGCTTTTGGAGGTGGTAATGCCAGAGCTTGAGCGACGAGGGCTTAGTACAAATACCTTTGCCCGAAAAACACTGCTGAAAGTTTATGACGTGATCCGTTCCCAGCGGATCATTCACTACTTCAATGAGAACAGTCAGCAAATCGACCATGTTTTAGATGTATTTATCCGAACCAACAGCGGAGGCACCAAGCTGGACTTTTCTGACCTGCTGATGTCGATTGCCGTTGCCCACTGGGATGGAAATTTTCGGGAAGAGCTTGACGACTTGACCCAGCACATCCATCAGAACACGGAGATGGGTTTCTACATAGAGCGTGACTGGTTGTTGAAAACTTGCTTGATGCTCACGGAAGCCGATGTCCGTTTCAAAGTGAGAAATTTCAAGGGTGAGCAGGTTGCTCGAATCCAGCAAGAGTGGCCCGAGATCAAAGAATGTATTACCGAAACATTCCGCCTCGTGCGGCGGTTCGGTATTACGCCGCAGTCCCTGACCTCCAGAAACGCTGTTATTCCGATCTGTTACTACTTGTATAAAAAATGCTCTTCAGGAGAGCCACTGTTCAGGAAAATTAATAATCTTGCGAAATGCCATGAGCAACGTGCGGTAATCAGTCAGTGGTTTTACATGGCGCTGTTGAAAGGGGTCTTCGGTGGTCAAGCCGACTCCATTTTAAGCAGCATGAGGGATGTTCTGGAAAAACACCTCACCGACGACATCTTCCCGTTGCCCGCCATCATCGAGCGTTACAAAGCGACGAACAAGGATCTGCGTTTCGATGAAGAAACCCTTGATAAACTGCTGGAAACGCAGCACGGAGAGGGGCGCTGCCGCGCGTTACTGCATTTGCTGTTCCCAGAAATGAACGTTTCAGAGGTTTTTCACATTGATCACCTTCACCCGAGGGCATCCTTTGACAAGAAATTGTTAAATAAAGCTAGCTTCCTGCAGGATGACGAGCAGTTGATAGCGTTTTATCGTAATCCAGTCCACTGGAATGCGATCCCCAATCTTCACCTATTGAATCATTCGCAAAACCTTGCGAAGAAAGACCGCCCTTTGAAGGAATGGCTTTCTGACCAGAATGTGCACCTGACCCCTAGTGATCTGCTCATCGAGAATGTGGATCTGGAATTTACTTCATTCAAGGCGTTCTATCTGGCAAGGCGAGAAGCCCTAAAACAGCGCTTGATATCCCGAGTTTACATGTCCGCGCCGTTGGCGGCGGAGAGTGTGGCTGACAGTGAAGACGAAGAGCTGGAAGAGGTGGTCTCATGAGCAGCCAGATTCAAACGGCTCTGACGCGACTGTTTGATAAGCACCGGATCATTTTCTGGTACGACACCAAGCAAGAGCTGCGCGGTGATTTCGAGACGGTTTCCATCCCGCACGTGGAGAAGCTGGAAATCGCCAACAACGAGTACAGTCTGAAATATCGCATCCTGCGGGAGGCACCGGAACAGAAATTCTTGCTGTACAAAGAAGGGCCGCAACCGGAGGATCTGGACAACTGGTTGCTGGACGTACAGCTGGCCCACGGCGAGTTCCGGACCGACCAGGTGGCCATCTGGCTGTCCGAATTGGAGCTGGGCCTGGAGTTCGCCGAGATAGCTGAGGCCCACGCTGAGTTTTTCCAAGCAATCAAACGCAAGGATGCGTTGAAGAAGCTGCTGAAGCCGGACGACACTGCCGGTCAGCTGCGCCTGAAGATGTTGGCCGTGTGTGCCGGTAGCGAGCCCCGTATGGACTCGGTGGTGGAAACCCTGCTGCAGCAACTGGCGGAAGAGCGCGATGATGGCATCAGGCTGATCGAACGGTGCGGCTTGGATAGCTTCCTGTGGGAACAACTGACCCGTTTCTACGGCTACGAGGCCAGTGAACCTAGCCTGCGCGACTTCGTGATTGAGCTGTTCAAGTCCTGCTACGCCATGGGCACGGACGGCGAGATCAAACTGACCGGCGACGCCCTGGTGTTCCTCAAACGCTGGAAAGACAGCCGGCAGTTCGAACAGGGGTTTGAAACCCTGTCTGCCGAGTGTGCCGAGGTGCTGGGNATTGAGCAGGATCTNGGTAAGCGNGACTTCCGGGACCTGGTTGAGCTGGACTACTTCCGGCTAATCGACCAGAAGATTATCAGTGACCTGGTGCGGGCGGTGGTAGGCCGCACGGTCACTAGTGGCGATGTGGCACTGTGGGTGCGGCAGCGGCGCCAGGGCCACTGGTACGGGGAGTTCCGCCACCTGTATGAAGCCATTGAGTTTGCGGCCCGTTTTGTCCAGATGCTCGGTGAGGCTCGTCTCACCATGGACAGCCTCTCCGACGGCGTTCAGCGATACAGCCGCTCCTGGTTCCACTTGGATCAGCTCTACCGCAAATTTACCTACCATGTGCGAATGTCTGGCCAGGCATCGTTGATGGGCGAGCTCAGTGAGCAGGTGGAGAACCTGTATTCCAACAACTACCTGCTCAAGCTGGGCGATGGCTTCCAGGTTCACGTGGACGCCGCGCCGCGCTGGGAGGCCTATCCGGTCTTTCAGCAAAAGGCCTTTTTCGAGCACTGGGTTCGCCCGTACCTGCGCAAGGACAAGCGGATCTGTGTGATCATTTCCGACGCCATGCGCTATGAGATTGGTGACGAGCTGCTGGGCCTTATCCGGCAGGAAGATCGCTACAGCGCGGAGCTTGAACCGGCTCTCTCAACCCTGCCTAGCTATACACAGCTCGGCATGGCGGCGCTGCTGCCCAACAAGTCCTTGGCGATCGCCGACAACGATACCGGCACGGTACTGGTGGATGGCCAAAGCTCACAGGGCATGGTCAACCGTACCAAAATCCTGCAGGCCGCCCTGGATGGTCGGGGCCAGGCCGTTAAAGCGGAGGATTTTATGCAGCTCAACCGGGAAGACAGCCGGGAACTACTCAAAGGTAATGATGTGCTGTACATCTACCACAATCGCATCGATCACACTGGCGACAAGATGCACTCCGAGGGGCAGGCCTTTGAAGCCGCAGAACAAACCCTGGATGACCTGATTCGACTGATCAAGAAGCTCACGGCGGCCAACGCCAATAACCTGCTGATCACCGCTGACCATGGCTTTATTTACCAGAACCGTGAGCTGGATGAGAGTGACTTCCTCGGCGACGCCGTCTCTGGCGATGATATTCGCTACCGGGACCGTCGCTTCGTGGTGGGTAAGGGGCTGTCCGCCTCTCCGGCTTTCCAACACTTCTCGTCCGAGCAGCTTGGGCTGGAGGGCGAATTGGAAGTGCAGATTCCCAAGTCCATCAACCGGCTGCGCCTTAAAGGCTCAGGCAGCCGCTTTGTGCATGGCGGGGCGTCCCTTCAGGAAGTTGTGACTCCGGTCCTGAAGGTCAACAAGAAGCGCCAGAGCGATGTCAGCGCCGTTGAAGTGGACATCCTGCGCGGGGCCAGCTCGGTGATCACTTCCGGCCAACTAGCGGTCACCTTGTATCAGTCAGGGCCGGTTACCGAGAAGGTGCAGCCTCGCCTCCTGCGGGCCGGGATTTATACCCAGGCAGGGGAGTTGATTTCGGACAGTCACGAACTGTCGTTTGACCTAACCTCGGAGAACCCCCGCGAGCGGGAGCTTCAGGTGCGCTTCGTGCTGAGCCGAAAGGCGGACGAGGCCAACGGCCAGGAAGTCTTCTTAAAGCTGGAAGAACAGCACGCCGGCACCTCCCACTACAAGGAATACAAGTCGCTCCGATATTTGATGCGGCGGTCCTTTACCAGCGATTTTGATTTCTGAGGTTTATAGCCAATGAGTACGCTTGACCAAAAGATCAACGAACACTTCCCCGGGTTGGTGGTGCGCAAAGACCTGGTGAAAACGGTCAAGGGCAATGCCATCGTCCCCTCCTATGTGCTGGAGTATCTGCTCGGCCAGTACTGTGCCACCAACGACGAGGCCACGATTCAGACTGGTATCGAGACGGTCAAGGAGATTCTGGCCAAGCACTATGTCCACCGCAACGAGGCCGGGCTGGTGCGCTCGAATATCAAGGAAAAGGGGCGCTACAAGGTCATCGATAAGATCAGCGTGGCCCTGAATGAGAAGACGGATGCCTACGAGGCGCAGTTTTCCAACCTGGGAATCAAGAAGGTATTGGTGGATTCTGGGACTGTGAAGGCCCACCCCAAACTGCTGGTAAGCGGCGTCTGGTGCATTGCGGACATCGAATACGTATTTTCTGAAGACCAGAACGTCAGCCCCTGGATTCTGTC
>SL_7KL_010_BRINEDRAFT_10000957_pt1 | contig 13763 bp, 11 predicted proteins | sample SodLak_010_BRINE_FD_10663 | JGI IMG/M metagenome (IMG submission 10663)
AGGGCTGCGCAACGGGGAATTCCGATTGCATTACCAACCCAAGATCTACATGCCCACCGGGGCGCTGATCGGCTTCGAGGCATTGATCCGCTGGCAACATCCCGAGCGTGGCCTCCTGCCGCCGGCGGATTTCATTCCAGTCCTGGGAAACCATACGCTTGCCGTCGACCTTCAGGACTGGGTCATCGGTGAGGCCATGGATCAGTTGCTGGACTGGGACAGCCGGGGCTTCTACACAAGCCTCAGCATTAACGTCGACGGCGTCAACCTCCACGATCCAGGCTTTCCGGAAAAGCTTCGCGGTGCACTCAAGCGTCGCGGATCCGTCGATCCGGAGCGGCTGGAACTGGAGATCCTCGAAACCAGCGCGATGGAGGACATGCCCTTCGTGTCGGAACAACTAAAGCAACTCCGGGATACCGGGTTCAAACTCTCACTGGATGATTTCGGCACCGGTTACTCCTCGATGACCTTTCTCAAATGGCTGCCGGTACAAGTCATCAAGATCGACCAGAGTTTCGTCCGTGAACTGCTGGAGACCCCCGACAACGCCATGATCATCCAGAGCATCATGGGCTTGAGCCGCAGTTTCCGCAGGGACGTTCTGGCCGAAGGCGTGGAATCCGCGCTGCATGGTCGCCTGGTCATGGAACTCGGCTGCGAGATGGGCCAGGGCTATGCCATCGCCCGACCCATGCCACCCGAGATGATCCCGGCATGGCGCGACGCCTGGCGCGTCCCGTCCGAGTGGTGCCACTGTCGGCCACTGGACACGCTGATGATCAACGGTCTGCTTGCAGAACTCGACTTCCGCAGCAGAATCAACGAGGGCAGCACGCGACACAGTACGCTGTGGACGTGGCTCTCCAGCCCGGAAGTCCGTCAACGGATCGCGGATAAAGGCCTGGAGTCCCTGCTCAGTGCCTTACCGACGCGGCGTGAACACGCCAATCAGGACAGGGAGCAGCTTGGCGTGCTGCTGGACAATCTGTTCGAATTGCGGCAGGAAGCCACCCACGGGTGAGCCGTCAGGAGGTTTCGACGTCTGACGCCAGCGACAGTCTGGCCGTCAGAACCGCCCCCTGTTCCGCGTTGCGAATCGTCAACATGCCGCCCATGCCCCGCATCAGGCCGTAGCTGATGGAGAGGCCGAGCCCCGTCCCCTGACCGGCCGGCTTGGTGGTGAAAAATGGTTCGAAAATACGCTCTGCAATCTCCTCATCGATCCCACCCCCGCTGTCCTCGACCACCAACTCACACTGCGGGCCAGTCTGGAAGTTGCCCTCACTGACTCGCGTGGCGATCCGAATCCAGCGCTCGCCCTCACCCCGCCGTTGCTCGACCGCGTCCCGTGCATTGATCAGAAGATTGATCAGAACCTGTTCCAGCCCCTGCTTGTGCCCGTGTCCGCGGGCGAGGCCGTCATCCTCTCGGCGGATTTCAATGCCGCGGGAGCGAATCTGCGTGGCCAGCATGGCCAGCACGGAGTCAACCACTTCCACGAGAGCGAAATCACTCGGCTTTTCGTTGTCATTACGGCCGAAAATCCGCATCTTGTCGACGATGTTACCCGCCCGCGTTGCCTGGGAAGCAATGCGCGCCAGGCGCTCCTGAATGTGGCCGGCATCGCCTGGCTTGACCGACTCCTCCAACAACATGCTGGCGTTGTCTGCCGCCAGCTGGATGACCTGAATGGGCTGGTTCAATTCGTGGGCAACACCCGTCACCAGTTCGCCAATGCTTGCCATTTTGGCGGCATGAACCACGTTGCGCTGGTTCTGTTTGATCTGGCTGATATCCACCCAGATGCCGACCACCTCCCGCAGCTGATCATCCCGTGCCGGCATCATCGTGGTTTCCGAGTAGATCCAGACGCGCTCACCGTCCGGGCGACGAATGCGCAGCTCTCCCGCGGCGTAACCGGTCTCCAGCAAGTCCTTGTAAAGCTGCATGGCCGTCATACGGTCGGCGGAGTCAATAAGCTCGAACCAGGCGGAAAAATCCTGGACTTCATCAACCCCGGCCAGACGCTGAATCGAACGGCTGATGAATGTGGTACGTACTTTCCTGTCCTGGTCCATCTCTCCCGACCACAGCACCACCGGAGCCGCATGCACCATGTGCTGCAAGCGCTGGGTAGACCTCTCGACCCGTTGTCGTTCCTGCGACAGGCGCGTGGACAGATCGCACAGCGCCTCATTCAGCGCATCCGGCTCCTTCAGCCGGGAGAGGACCCGTCGCGGCACGGTCAGATCTTCCCCCATGCGCCGAATCGTATCCATGGTTCGAGACAGGGAGCGGGTCACTCCCGCACTGATGGCAAACCCCGCCGCCAGGGCCATCAGGGCTACCATGGAAAGACCCGCGAACCGACTCAGTAACCGGTCCCGGTATTCCGCCACCAGTGGATTCAGCGCAAGGGCTGCGAGCAACCGCAGATCATCAATGCCGGCAGCCTCGCTGGCGGACCAGGCCGTCCCGAAGGCCCACTCATGCATGGCACTGGGGCCGGGCACCTGCCGGGACAGCTGCAGGATCAGCTCATCATTCTCCGTCGACTGATTCAGGACCCCATCCGGCACCGCCTCCGGCTCATGCCACTCGCCATGTATCCAGCGTGTCCGGCTGCCGCCCTTGACGATGCCGATGCTGACGTGGGGACCAAGGGGCAGATGTCCGAGGCGCTCCACCAGCCAGCGGCTCGAATACACCCGATAGGCAATCACCCGCTCTCCATCCCGCGTCTCGGCGGGGACGAACAGCCCCAGCAGTAGTCGCGCCGACTCGCCCGCATCCTCGGGGAAGAACCGCACCCGGGGCGTATCCGGCGGCTCCGGCATGTCTTCCAATAGGGCCCGCAATGCCGGCGAGGCGGGCGCCTTCAGCGGGTCACCCCCGCGAAAGATCCCGAGAGGAATGATTGGCCCGCTGCGCGTTGTTCCGCCGTGCCCGTGTTCAAGATCGGTGGCAACTGCATCCCGTCCACTGACGGCAGCCGATGCAAGCATCTGCCGGATCTCATACGCCAGCGCAGCGTCCAGTTCGGCTTCCACCATGCGCAGGGAGTGCGCCAGTGTCTCCGCGGTCGTCTCCCGGATGTCGTCCCGGTAGCCTTGTCCCGACAGGTAAATGGAGGCCAGGAACGGGAGCAGGGTGAACACGGTGAAAATCGCCAGCAGCACGCTTTGCAGGGAATTCAGGCCACCGACGAAAGCGCCACCGGAAGCGGTCCAGCGTTCCACCGGGAGCAGCAGCAGGAGCATGGCAATGGCTGCCGCCAGCATGCCGTTGCTCGCCTGCTTGATCACGATCAGCGAAGCCGAAACGGGGTCCAGCTGCATCACCGTCTGGGACAGGATCAACCAGGAGAGCCATCCCGCGCTGGCCCAGAACACGGCGATGACGAGCAACGGATTGAGTCGCCAGCGACCGGCGCACAGGGCCGCCACGAAGAGCAGTTCGGCGACGATGATGATACCGGCATAGGGGTTGCCCCAGAGCCAGAATGTCGGCACGACGCTCACAAGGACAACAAGTGCCCCGGCGAGCCGGCCGAACAGAAACAAGGCCAGATAGGCCAAGAACAGACCCGGCAGAAGATCCAGACCATAACCCAGCGGGACGGGCAGCAGATTCAACCCGGCGCCGGCAAGCGCCATTAAGCCCACCGCCAGCACGGCGGGCACGGCGCGTGACGCGTGATGATTGTTCAAGTGTTCGTCGATCCCGGTTGCCAGTCACATTCCGCAAGGCGGAACGCATTGCTCAGCATGGGCCTTTCCGCGAGATCGCGCAGCTCGGGAAACGCATCGAGATTCGGACGGCTCATCCGGAACAGCAGATCAAGTTGCGGCCGATTCTCCGGCAGGGCAAGACCGAGCCGCCGGCGGGCCGCCGCACGCTCGATACACGTGCCCAGCTTCCTCGGTAACACGGGTTTCACGATGAACGCATCGAAACGAAGCCGAAACAGTGCCGGCAGAAGGTCCGTCGAACCGCCACCGGTAAGCATGATCAAGGCCGGGCAGGGTTCCCGGCTTTCCGCGCAGCGCTCTCTCAGCAGACAGGCATAATCAAGGCCGTCGTAGCCACCCAGAAACCGGTCAATGACTACAACCTCGGGGCCGCTGGCAAACTGGACCTCGGCCCCTTCCGGCAACGGCCAGCCAGGCGCCAGTTCCACCTCCATGCCCCGTCGGCAGAGCAGGAACCGCAATTCTTCGGCGATATCCGCTTCATCCTCGACCACGCGAACCCTTATCGGCTCCTGCATGATCTCCGATCCGCCCTGCTCGGGGAGACTCCAATGCTGAAGCTTCATCCGTCCACTCTCCAACATCCCTCGCTGTATGCGCCAGCCATTTCGACCCCCTCGGTGCCCGACAATTCACGGTCCAGAAAGCGCGCCAGATCGCCAGGGTCCAGTTCACGATCGAACAGGCGATCAATCCGCGCATTGAGCAGCCGGTTGATGAGCACGGGCCGCGTGCGCGCCGAGTTCACCACCAGCAGGATCAGGGGCACCGGGACCCCGCTGGCCAGACAGTAGCGAAACAGGTCATCCAGAAATGCCATCAATTCCCGTTCAGAAAGATGCTGCGAATCCACCAGAAGCGCTGAGGGCAGTTCATAATCCGCGTCCAGCAAGGCCTCAATCCGCACGGCAGCACCGAGGTAATCGACCACGAACCCGGCGCCCAGCAGTGCCCTATCCAGCACGCGCAGGTCGGAACTGAATGGAGACAAAACTCCGATTCGGTTCTTGTCGGATGTATCGGCCATCGGCCCCGTAACCTCGCATGGATTGGCGGAACAAAGCGCCTGCGGATCGATATCAACTTCGGCGATCCCGACAGCGAGCATTCAAGCTAGCATCCAATCCGGAGCCAGATTTGGCAAACTCACACCATTCCGGATGGTTTTCCCCGACCGGTATTGAATCCAATGGTTCCTCTGGCCCGGTTCGGTGGCATCGTGGAGACCTGTGGGCAGGACCAGATACAGACCCCTATAAATAACTAGAAAGGATAGAAAGGCATGAACGAGACAATAACAAGGAACGCACCGGTGCTGCTGGTCGATGACGACGCCGGCATTCTCGAAGAACTGGCGATCACACTGAAAAAATCCGGCATCGCCTGTCTGACTGCGTCGACCGGTCGCGACGCCCTGCGCCTGCTCCGGGAGAACGTCAGCATACAGGTACTGGTCACGGACCTGCGCATGCCGCAGATGGACGGCTTTACGCTGATCCAGGCCATGAAGGACCTGATGCCGGCCANATGCCGCCCGCGAATCATTTTCATCAGCGGTCACGCGACATCGGACAGCATTCTCGANGCCCTGCGTCACAACCCGGTCGATCTGCTGCGAAAACCGTTCCGCGCNGCTGAGTTCGTGCAGCGCGTCGAGAGCGGGATGGCGCTGGCAGCCCAGGACCGGGAACGTGACGCGGTGATAAGCTCCGTCGAATCCGGAATGGGCCAGGTCACCAGCGAGCTGGCTGCGCTCTCGGAACGCATCGCGAGCATTCAGGAGCGCTCCGGCACGACGGACGACGAGCCCGGCAGCGGCGACAGGCACCTGGCAAGAAACGTGGCAACGCTGCTGCAGATCAGAAACCAGCGCAATCGGGCATTTCCGCCGGGGCTCTTTTCCGATCCGGCCTGGGACATGCTGCTTGACCTGACCGAGAATCACCTGCTCGGCAGGTCCACCTACGTTTCCGGCCTCGCCGTGGGCGCGGACGTGCCACTCACCACGGCTCTGCGGCATCTGGAGCTGCTCGCCGAACATGACCTGATCCGGCGCCTGCCGGATCCCCTGGACCGGCGTCGCATGCTGATCAAGATCACGCCGGAGGCCGTCAGCCTGATGAGCCGCGCCCTGTTCCTTCCGGATTCCGCCGCGTCCGGCCCGTCCTGACGCCTCCGAGTTTGCTCCATATCGGAGCAAATGCAACTGGCGCCCCCCGAGGCGACCTCGGCACTCTTCTTCGAGACAAGAGACGTCTTCATGGGGGCACGGCAGGGTGTTGCAGCGGGAACTGGAGTTTCAGGAAGCGCATCGTATGCCGGTGCCCGGCACCAGGGGCCGCGGGCTTCTGGATTTGCACATCAACCGGTTGAATTGTTCAGTCGAGCCGCTCCGATTGGGTGCCGTGGTGCTGCTGGGCGAGGACCGCTCGTCCTGCGGTCAGCTCACGGAAAACCAATTCGTCGCGCTCGCCACGGAGATCTATCCGCGGCACTTCCGCGGAATCAAGCCCAGTAACATTGTCTGGTATGCCCGCCTGCTGACGCGGCGACATTACAGTGATGCCTGCAACAGGACATATCTCAACATCCGGTTGCGCTGGCTACCGGACAGGCGCCGCTTCGTCAGCGATGGCTTCACCACCAGCATCTGGGCTGGCGCGATCGTTGAACCGCGGGAGGCATGAGGGAAAGGCACGGGGAATGTGTGCCGCAGTCGCCACGCCGGCCGCAACGACATTCCCCGCGCACCGTCAGTACCGGCGCTGTAACGCCTTATGCGCCATCCCGGCGCGAAGAGCGACTGAGTTGCGTGACGTTATCCGGTCGCCGGCGTCGGCTGTCCCCTTCAAACGCTCCGCCATCACGAATGACGAGGCTGTCCGTGGCCACCGCGCCGGACACGAAGCCGTCCGGAAGCACCACCATTGACGCGCTCTCCACCGCGCCGTCGAGTTTGCCGGCAACCTCAATGGCCATGGCCAGCACTTCCCCGTGGACGTTGCCCCCCTCACCGATATGGACGGTGCCTTCACACTTGATCTGCCCGTCAACCGCGCCCAGCACGATCAAATCGCCCTTGGCATCCAGATCTCCCGTCAGCAGGGTGCCGGGACCCACCACGGTCCGCTGGTGCGCCTGCTCCGTGCGCGCCAGCAGCGTCAACTCGTCAATTTCCGGCTCCGTGCGATCCGCACCCGACGCCCGCGTATCCTCAGAATTCCATCCAAACATCACCGTATCTCCGATTCATGAAAGGACCTGCAGATGGCCCCCTGATCGCTAACAGTGCCGGCAGGCGAATGAACCGACGAGCCCCCGCGCAGACAATTCGAACCGAAACGGACCGATCTGCCCCCGCCGCGGCTGGCACCGAGCCCGAGCCGGCGAGGTTTGCTCCGAATCGGATCCTTTTGTGGAGAGAACTGCGGCCGAAGTCCCTACCGTGCTGCCAACACGCCGTGCTTTCAGGCCCCTGGCTCGATGGCCTGGCTGCCCCGGGGGCATGGTTTCCTTAAGGAAACACTGATTTATTCGCACGCCTGCGTTGGAGTCCGCATTTTTTCCGAGGCAATCAGTGTTTTCTTAAATGAACCCATTCGTGCTGCCGGTTTCCCAGGGGGTGTCTTGTCCCGATCCTTCGATTGCCCGCGTCCTGCCTTTCTCCAATGCCGCGTGATCCGCGCCAGACCGCTGCCGGGCATCCTTCTGGGGTGGCTCCTGCTGCTCTCCGTGCCGCTGCAGGCCGCGCCCCAGGACGCCTGGGACTTTGCCGCCCTGGTGCAGCTGACCCTGCGCGATTACCCCGCCCTGCTTGCCGGCGAGAGGCGTCGCATGGCGGCCGAGGCGGACCGCTCCGCCGCCGCCTGGCAACGCTTCCCGACACCCGGGGCGGAACTCACCCTGGACGATGACGAAGCCAGCACGGCGGTGCTCAGCCTGGAACAGCCCCTGTGGACGGCAGGCCGCATCAGCGCCGGCATCGACGCCGGGGACGCGCGGCTCGCGGCCGCGGACAGCGCCCTGGATGAAACCCGCGACCAGATTGTCACGCGGCTCGCCGAGGCCTTCATCGAGCTTCGGCGACGCCAGGCACAGCTGGAAATTGCCGCGGCCAACATCGACGAGCTGGAACAGCTGCGTGCGATGATCGCCCGCCGGGTGGATCAGGCCGCGAGCCCGAGCAGCGATCTGGATCTGGCGGAGTCCCGCCTATCCCAGGCCAGGGTGGAGCGGGCCTCCATCGTGCAGGCCAGTGCCGGCGCACGGGCCCGGCTGTCGGAACTGACCGGGGTCACGGTGGAGCAACTCAGCGACGAACCGCTGCCGGGACTGGAGATACCGCTGGACCTGGCGGCGGCGCAGCGGGCCGCCGCCGACAACAACCCGGAACTGCGGCGTCTGGAGAATGAGACGCTGGCCTCCAGCGCCGACCTCCGTGCGGCCCGGGCATCGCGCTATCCGAGCCTGTCCCTGCGCCTGGAGCAACGCGAACAGCAGGGTGGCCGGCTCACCGCCGGCTCGCGCTCGGAGAGCCGTGCATTGCTTCTGGTGCAGTCGGATTTTGGCGCCGGCTTCTCGCGCAATGCCGAAATCGGCGCCGCGGCAGCCCGCCGCGACGCCCTGAGCGAGGAACGCAACACCGCCATCCGCGATCTGCGCAGCGACGTCGCCGACGCCTGGTTCCTGCTGCGCGAGGCCGGCGCCCGGCTGGAAAGCGCACGGCTCAACCGCGACGCGGCGGCACGGGTCTCGGCCTCGTACAGCCGGCAATATGTCATCGGCCAGGCCTCCTGGCTGGACCTGATGAACGCGGTCCGCGAGGCCAGCAGCGCCGCCCTAGGCGTCGAGGATGCCCGTGCCGATCGTGACCGGGCCACGCTGCAGCTGGCCATCCTCACCGGCACGCTCTGGCAAGGTGCCCTGATCACACGCAACAACACGGGATCCTGAAACCCATGCACGCCGACTACAAGCAAGCCTCTGATCTTGTCTGGGACGTGCTCGGGCGGCGCAAGGGCACCATCATCAACGCCCTGTTCGCCACCCTGGTGATCAACACCCTGGCCCTGGCCAGCGCCCTTTTCACCATGCAGGTCTACGATCGCGTCATCCCGCATGCCGGCTACGAAACGCTGTTCGTGCTGGCCGCCGGCGTCATGCTGGCCATCGTCTTCGATCTGGTGCTGAAACAGATCCGCAGCCACATGATGGATCGCGAAGGCACGCGCATGGACATCGAACTCTCGGACTGGTTCTTCCGCCGCGCCCAGGGCATTCGCATGGAAGCGCGTCCACGCTCGCTGGGGACCCTGGCGGCCCAGCTCAAGGGGCTGGAGCACGTGCGCGGCGTGCTCAGCTCGTCGAGTCTGTTCGTGCTTGCCGACATCCCCTTCGCCCTGCTGTTCATCGGCGTGATTGCCTACATCGGCGGACCGCTGGCCATCGTCCCGCTGGTGCTGCTGCCGATCTCGCTGACCGTGGGCATCATTGGCCAGCGCCGCGTGCAGCGGGCCATCGCCGCCAGCCAGGGTCACCAGAACCAGAAGGCCGGGCTTCTGGTCGAGGCCATCGACGGGGTCGAGAACATCAAGGCCACCGGCAACGAGGCCCACATCCAGGACGCCTGGAAGACGCTGCTCGAGGAGGCTGGCAACGAGGACGACCGGATCAAGGCTGCCTCGGCACTGTCATCCAACGTGACCGCTTCGCTGCAACAATTCAGCTATGTGGTGTTGATTGCCTTCGGTGCCGTACTGGCCAGCACCGGCGCGCTGTCCATGGGCGCCCTGATCGCCTGCAGCATCATCAGCCAGCGGGCACTGGGCCCCATCGCCCGGGTGCCCTCGGTGCTGATCCAGTGGACCCATGCCCGGGTGGCGCTGCGCAACCTCGATCAATTGCTGTCCCTGCCCAACGAGGAGGACGAAACCGACCGCACTCTGGAGCCCCAGGTGCTGGACAATGGCCTCCGCCTGGACCGAATCCGCTTTCAGTACGGCGACAACGAGCGCCCGGCGCTGGACGTGCCGTCACTGCACATCCGGCCGGGTGAACGGGTCGCGGTGATCGGCGCCATCGGCTCGGGCAAGTCCACCCTGCTCAAGGTCTGCTCCGGACTGTTCCGCCCCAACCAGGGGCAGGTCTACCTGGGTGGCCTGGACGTGGCCCACATCCGCAATCACCGGCTGCGCGAACTGATCGCCTACCTGCCCCAGGAACTGCGCCTGACCCAGGGAACCCTGCGCCGCAATCTGCTGCGAGGCTTCGATCAGGATCCCAGCGACCAGGCGATCCTCGATGCCGCCCGGCGCAGCGGCCTGCTGGCGCTGGTCAACAGCCATCCGCTGGGGCTGGACCTGCCCATTGCCGAAGGCGGCCGCGGGCTCTCCGGGGGTCAGAAGCAGCTGGTGGGCCTGACCCGCCTTCTGCTGCTGGAACCCCGGGTGCTGCTGCTGGACGAGCCCACCGCCTCCATGGACAACCACAGCGAGGCCCGCATCGTGCAATTGCTCGATGAGCTGCGCCAGCAGGGCGTGACCCTGCTGCTCTCTACCCACAAGTCCGCCCTGCTGCCCATCGTCGACCGCATCCTGGTCTGCGCCGAGGGGCGCATCGTGCTGGATGGGCCGCGTCAGGAGGTGCTGGCGGAAATGTCCCGCCGACAACAGAAACTCGCCGGTGATCGGCGACAGGAAGCGGTGCGCGCATGAGTCAACGTCGCAACTGGGCAACCCTGCTGCTGGTCCCCGGCATCGCCGCCACCCTGGCGGCCTTCGTGGCCTGGGCGGCCTGGGCCGAAATCGACCAGATCACACGCGTGCAAGGCACCGTGATACCCAGCTCACGCAACCAGATCATCCAGCCCCTCGAGGGTGGTCGGGTGGATGAAATCCTGGTCCGGGAGGGAGACCTGGTGCGTGCCGGCGACCCGCTGGTGCGCCTTAACCGCATCCGCGCCGAGGCCTCGTATCTGGAAACCCGCGCCCAGCTCGCGGCGGAGACCGCGGCCATGGCCCGCCTGCGGGGCGAACTGGCGAACCAGGAGCCGGTGTTCCCGGACTGGTTGCAGAGCTACCCGCAGATCCTGGACAACCACCGCATCCTGTTCCGCAACCGCCAGCAAAGCCTGAATGACGAAGTGGCGGTGCTGCGCGAGACCCTGGCGATCATCCAGGCCGAACTCGAGCTGCTGGAGCCCCTGCTGGAAACCGGCGACGTCAGCGCCGTGGAGATCCTGCGCCTGCAGCGCCAGCGTGCCGAAACCCGTGGCAGCATCGTCAACCGCCGCAACCAGTATCTCGAGGAGACCCAGGCCGAGCTGGCCCGTGCCGAGGAACAGGCCGAGGCCCTGCAGCAACTGCTCAAGCAGCGCAGCGAGGTACTGCACGACACCGAAATCAGCGCGCCCATGGACGGCGTCGTCCGCAACGTACGCATCACCACCCGGGGCGGCGTGGTTGGCGCCGGCGAGGAGATCATGCAGATCGTGCCGGTGGACGATGACTTCCTGATCGAGGCCCGTGTGCGGCCCATGGACATTGCCTATGTCCGACCGGGGCTGGAGGCCAACGTCAAGTTCGACGCCTACGACTTCATGATCTACGGCAGCTTTCCCGGCACCGTCGATTACATCAGCGTGGACACCATGGAAGACGAGCAGAGCCAGCGGGATGAGGAGCCGCACTACCGGGTGCATGTCACCGTCGACGGCAAGGATCTGGTGGGGCTGGGGCCTGACCCGGTGCGGATCCAGCCCGGCATGACCGCCACAGTGGAGATAAAGACCGGCGACAACACGGTGCTGGGCTTCATCACCAAGCCCATCACCCGGGGTCTGCAGCAGTCCCTGGGCGAACGCTGACGCACCGGCAGGCGCACCTCAGTAACGGAAACGCAGCGTGGTGAGCAGGACGTAGCCGAGATTGCGCCGGGCCCGGATCAGCGGTCCCTCCAGGCCGACCTGACGCAGCTTGCGCCGCAGCCGGCTGATCCGCGCCTCCTGGGCGTTGTCCGTCTCCGGCGCCAGATCCAGGTCCAGGCACTGGGCGATCTCCCAACGCGCCAGGCCATGGCTGCCGGCCACCTGCAGCTGGTGCAGCAGCCGGATCTCGGCCTCGCTCAGGTCCACCCAGGCATCACCCAGGGCCAGACCGCCGGCACTGGCATCAACCACGGCGCCGGCGCGCGTCACTCTCTCGGCCCCGAGCCGGGTCTCAAGCCGCCGAACCGCCGCCAGCAGCAGGTCCGGATCCACGGGCTTGGTCAAATATATATCCGCACCGTATTCGTAGCCCCGCTGCAGATCCGCGCCTCGATCCCTGGCCGAGACGATGATGATGCCCACGGTTTCCGATGCCTGGCGCAGGTCCTGGATCAGCCTGTAGCCACTCGCGCCGGGCAGGTTGAGATCGATGATGTACAACTGCGGCAAGCCGCGCAGACCGCTGAGTTCCTCCACCGAGCCCAGCGCCTGTACCTGATAGCCCTCGCCCTGCAGAAACCGCGCGGTCAGGTCCCTGAGCTCCACATTGTCTTCCACCAGCACCAGCTGCATCATCGCGGTGACACGCCTCCGGCTTCCATGGCCCTTGGCAGGCGCAGACGCATCACCAGTTGCTCCCCCTCCAGCAGCATGTCCACCGCCACCTGCATGCGCTCGCACAGCCGGCTGACGATATGCAGGCCAAGGCCGGTGCCAGGTTGGCCGCTGACCCGTGCATGGCGGTAGTACTTGTCGAAGGCGCGTGCCGGTTCCGGCGCCTGCCCCGCTTCAATACGGTTGCATATTCGCAACGTCACATGTTCGGCATCCCACGCCAGTGCCGCGCTGACCGGTGTGCCCGGCACCCGATACTTGGCGGCGTTTCCCAGCAGGTTGGCCAGTACAACGCCCAGCAGGTCGGGGTCGGCCAGCGCTTTCGGCGCCTGACCATGGATCGGCAACGCCAGCCCGCAATCCCGCGCCAGCGGCGCCAGCAGCGCCGCCACATCCACCGCATCCGCACGGGGCGCAACGGCGCCGCGTTCTATATCGTCGGCGCGACAGGCCTGCACCAGAACATGGTCGATGCCGCGCACGGCGCGCTCCACCAGTTCCGGACTGAGTTCATTCAGCCGTCGCGCCATGCGCAGCGTGGCCAGCGGCGTGCGGATCTCGTGGACCAGCATATCCATCAGATCGCCCAGTTCCCGGCGCTTGCCCTGCTCCGCCCGCGCCAGCAGCCCCTGCTTGCGGGCCTGCTCGGCCAGCGCTGCCCGCTCCTGCGCCAGGGCCTGCTGGCGCAGGAACAGCAGATAGGTGATGTAACCCGCCGGCACGATGGAATAACTGATGAAGCCCAGCTCCAGCAGGCTGCCATAGCCTGCACCGTGGAGCGCCTCTGCACGGAGGATCGCCAGCACCGGCAGGACCTGCAGCAGAAAATAGACCGCCACGGCACCGCGTCGCAACGGGTAGGGCGAGCGGCTGCGGGCCGGTGCCAGCGGCACCAGCGCCAGCGCCAGCGCCAGCGTCACCAGCACGGACAGGTTGTTCAACAGCAGCGCCAGCGACACTTCGCCAAGGACAAAGGCGCCCGCCTTCAGCAGGAGGAACCCCAGCACCGTGCCCAGGAAAACCCAGCGAGCCCGGCGCAGGCCCAGCTCACGCAACAGCAGGTAATCGAACAGCTGCGCCACGCTGATGTAACCCAGGGCGGTGAGGTTGTGCACCAGGTCCTGGGACGGCAGGGTCTCGCCATCCAGCAGCCCGCGCAGCAACCCCAGATGCACGAACACGGTCAGCAGGTACAGGGCCAGGCGCAGCACCCAGGCCAGCAGCAGCGGCGACGGCAGTGTGGCCGCGGCCGCCACCGCCCATAGCAGATAGAACAGGGTGGCACTGAAGGCAATGCCGAAGAACACATGAAAGCGCAGGTTCCGGGGCCATGGACTATCGTCTGGACGAAGCCCGGACCCTGGGCGCCAGCGCCAGCTACAATGTCGCCGGCGGCGGCTACAGCCTGG
>SL_7KL_010_BRINEDRAFT_10000960_pt1 | contig 13750 bp, 11 predicted proteins | sample SodLak_010_BRINE_FD_10663 | JGI IMG/M metagenome (IMG submission 10663)
ATCAGCGGGAGCCGACCCAGGATGTCGCCGGCGAGCTCCGCGAAGGCGTCGGTGACCAGCTCCAGCACCGTGTTCGGGTCGGTCAGCTCGCTGAGCTGCGGGCTGTCGACGTCGCGGAGGATCGGCTGGTCCTCCTCCGGTGGGGCCTCCTCCTGCGCGAGCACGTCGAACGCACGCTCAGGCCTCGGTCCCACCGACGACTCCTCCACCACGACAGCCGGGCCGCCGCCCACCCGCGCACGGCCCCGGACACCGACCATAGCGGGAGGCGGGTGTACCCACGGGGGACCCCCGGGGAATAGCCTCCCCCCAGCGCCGAGGTGGCAGGGACACCCGCGGGCGGAGCCGCGCATGGGCCGGGAGGGACGGGGTGAGCGCGTGGGGGTGGGTGATCGTGGTGCTCGGCGTCGTGCTCGCCGGGCTGGCAACGGCCTTCGTGACCTATCTCCTGCCGACCGACGACCAGCCGCGTACGCCGGACGCGGTGGTGGTGCTCGGCGGTGGCGGGCCGGAGCGCACGGAGCTCGGGCTCGAACTGGCGGAGCGCTACGACGCCCAGCTGGTCCTGGCCTCCACCGCCGCGATCTTCGGCGAACAGCGGGGCCGCTCCTGCAGCGTGGACGCCCTCTGTTTCGAGCCCGATCCCCCCACCACCCGGGGGGAGGCCCAGGGGGTCGCCCGGATGGCCGAGGAGCAGGGCTGGGACCACATCACCGTGGCCACCAGCGCCTTCCACACCTCACGCAGCCGGTTCCTGTTCCGCCAGTGCCTCGGCGACCGGGTGACGGTCGTCGGCGCCCGGCTGGACGGACGGCCGGCGACGACACCGAGGTTGCTGCTGCGTGAGGCCGCAGGGGTGCTGGCCGGAGCGACGATCCAGCGGGCCTGCTGAGCCCCGGACGTGCTCAAGCCCGGACGTGCTCAAGCCCGGACGTGCTCAGCCCCGGACCACCTGGGTCGGGGGCTCAGCACGTCCGCACTTCGGCAGGTTGGCCGACGGGAACATGCGGCGCTGTCGGGCCGGTCAGCGCCCGATGGTCAACGAAGGTCCATCGAAGGTTGCACCGTCGAGCCGGTCCACGGTGAAGGTCACGTCCTTGTCGCGGCTGTGGAGCCCGTCGAGCGCCAGCGTGCAGCCACCGCTGTGGTCGGTGGTGCAGATCGAACGGCTGCCCCCGAGATCCCAGACGCCCGAGATCGTGACAGCGCCGCTCGGCACACCGGCTTCGGTGACGAGTGTCGCGACCCTCGCGATCCAGTTCGGACCCCGCGCCGCTGCAGCCGAGACGGTCAACTCGACGGTCGCGCGGACGGTCGGCTCCGGCTCCGGCTCCGGCTCCGGCTCCGGCTCCCGTGTGTCGTCCTGCACGGGCTCGAACTCGAACACGACCCTTTCCACCTGCCCGGCCGTGACGGCGACGTGCTGGCAGGCGACCTCCTGGTAGCCCGCGACCGCCGCTGCGCAGACCTCGTTCGCACCCGCGTCCAGCGGCAGGCCATCGACGCGCGTCGTGTTCCGCACGTACCCGTCGACGCTGATCTGGGTGTCGACCTCCGGCGAGGACGCCACGGACAGCCGACCCTGCTCACCTTCCGCCGTCTCTGCCGCCGAGGGCAGCACGAGGAGTCCGACGAGCAGGCTCATGACGGTGCCGGCCAGACCGAGTCGGATGATCCGGGAGCTGCGGGAGCGGGATGCCGATGACATGGGGGGTGCCTCCAGGCTGGTTCACCTGGGTATCGGCGAGCGTGCACAGCAGCTGTAGAACCCATTCGCTCTTCGACCCACAGCCCGCGGAGGGGCCTACCAGCGGTCCCCTGATCAGCCGCGCAGCTCCGCGAGCAGCCGCTCCAGGCCGTCGCGCCAGTCGGGCATCGCACGCAGCCCGGCGGTCTGCGCGTGGGTCGCGTCCAGCACCGACCAGGCCGGCCGGGGGGCAGGCCGCTCCAGAGCCGCAGACGGCTGCGCGGTGAGCTCCACCTCGACGCCCGTGAGCTCGAACACCGCGGCAGCCAGGTCGTACCAGCTGCACCAGCCCGCGTTGGTGCGGTTCCAGGTCCCGAAGTGGTCGGAGCCGGCCAGCTCCACGATCGCCGCGGCCAGATCACGGGTGCAGGTGGGCGAGCCGAACTGGTCGTCGACCACCGCCACCCGACCGCGCTCGCGGGCCAGGCGCAGCATGGTGGCCACGAAGTTGCTGCCACGCGCGCCCGACACCCACGCCGTGCGCACGATGTGGTGTTCGGCAAGGGTCTGGCGCACCAGCTGCTCGCCCGCGGCCTTGCTGCGCCCGTAGGCGTTGATGGGATCGATGGCGTCGAACTCCGTCCACCCCCGCCGCTGCCCGGCGCCGTCCACGGGCGCCACCCCGGAGAACACGTAGTCGGTGGAGATCGTGACCAGCCGGGCCCCGCGGCGTGCGCACGCCCGCGCCAGCCACCACGGACCCAGGGCGTTGACCCGGTGGGCACGGGCCGGATCGCCCTCGCAGCCGTCCACGTCGGTCCACGCGGTGGCGTTGACCACCACCTCGGGGCGGTAGGCGTCGACCGCCTCGCGGACCGCGACCTCGTCGCTGACGTCGAGGTGGCGGTGCTCGATCGCGATCAGATCGGCCGGACCGGCCGACGTGGCGGCGAAGGCCTCCATCAGATCCCGCCCGAGCTGCCCGCCCGCGCCGGTGAGCAGGACCCTCATGCCCGCCACCGACGCCGCTCGGGGGCACCGGGACCCCGCGGGTCGGGAACGCCACTGCCGCGACGCTCACGTCCACCGGGCCAACGCCACTCGCGCGCACCGGTCCCCCGCCGGTCGGAGGCCCCGGCCGCCGTCAGGGGCCGCCACCACTCCTCGTGCAGGCGGTACCAGCTGATCGTGGCCGTGAGCGCCTCGTCCAGGTCGTGGGCCGGCTCCCACCCCAGCGCACGGACCTTGGCGGTGTCAACGGAGTAGCGCAGGTCGTGGCCGGGACGGTCCGCGACGTACTCGATCATCTCCTCGCCCTGCCCGAGACCGGCCAGGATGCGGTGGGTCAGCTCCTTGTTGGTCAGTTCGTTGCCGCCACCGACGTTGTACACCTCGCCGGGTTCGCCCTCAGTAAGCACCAACCACTGGGCGGCGCAGTTGTCCTCCACGTAGGTCCAGTCGCGCACGTTGGCACCCTCGCCGTACAGCGGCACCTGCAACCCGTCCAGCAGGTTGGTGACGAACAGCGGGACCATCTTCTCCGGGTAGTGGTACGGCCCGAAGTTGTTGGCCGTGCGGGTCACGGTGATGGGGTAGCCGTAGGTCACCCCGTAGGAACGCGCCAGCAGGTCCGCGCCCGCCTTGGAGGCCGCATAAGGGCTGTTGGGCTCGAGTGCATCCGACTCCGTGAAGGACCCGGGCTCCGCGATGGAGCCGTAGACCTCGTCGGTGGAGATGTGCAGGACCCGTGCCACCTCGGCGCGGCGGCAGGCCTCGAACACCACCCCGGCGCCGGTGACGTTGGTGTCCAGGAAGGCCTGGGGCCCGTCGATCGAGCGGTCGACGTGGGACTCCGCGGCGAAGTGCACCACCGCGTCCATCCCGCGCACCACCTCCGCGACCAGCTCCCGGTCACGCACATCACCGCGCACGAACCGGTAGCGGGGGTCGTCCTCCACGTCCGCGAGCGACGCCAGGTTGCCCGCGTAGGTGAGGGCGTCGAGGTTGACGAGCTCGCGCACCTCGTCGCGCCCCAGGGCGTAGCGCACGAAGTTGGAGCCGATGAAGCCGGCGCCGCCGGTGACGAGCAGTCGCATGCGCGGGGTCCTTGGTGTCGGGTGGCAGGGGCGAGGGTCGTGGCGCCGTCACGGCGTCGGCTCAGATCTCCACCTGCGAGTGATCGCCGAGCAGGAACTTGTAGGCGGCGGGTCGGCGATCGGTGGGGCGGATGCTGACCTCGCGGCCGAGCAGCGAGCCCTCGATCCGGGGGATGTCGCTCACCTGGCAGCCGGCCATGACCACGGAGTACTCGATCTCCGTGCGGGTGATGCGGCAGTCGTCACCGATGGAGGTGAAGGGACCGACGTAGGCGTCCTCGAGCACCGTGCCCGCACCGATCACCGCCGGTCCACGCACCTGCGAGCCGACCAGCCGGGCACCGGCTTCCACGACCACCGCACCGATCACCTCCGACGCCTCGTCCACCTCGCCGTCGATCCGGGCGGACAACCCGCCCAGCACGATGCGGTTGGCGTCGAGCAGCTCATCCTTCTTCCCCGTGTCCAGCCACCACCCCTCGACCTTGGAGGCACGGACGGTCTGGCCGTCGTCGAGCAGCCGCTGGATCGCGTCGGTGATCTCCAGCTCCCCGCGCCACGACGGCTCGATGCGCCGGGCGGCGTCCAGGATCGCCGAGGTGAACAGGTACACACCCACCAGAGCCAGGTCGGAGGGTGGGTCCTTCGGCTTCTCCACCAGCCGTTCGATGCGCCCGTCGTCGGCCAGCACCGCCACGCCGAAGTGCTGGGGGTCGGGGACCTGCTTGAGCAGCAGCTGTGCGGCGGGACGGTCCCGGGTGAAGGCCTCGACCAGGTGGCCGATGCCGCCCTCGATGAGGTTGTCGCCCAGGAACATGGCGAAGTCGTCGTCGCCGAGGAAGTCCGCAGCGGTGAGCACGGCGTGGGCGAGCCCGAGCGGCTGGTCCTGGTGGATGTAGGTGGCCCGGATGCCAAGCGCGGACCCATCGCCGACAGCGGCCTCGATCTCCGCGGCGGTGTCGCCCACGATGATCCCGACGTCGGTGATCCCGGCGTCGCGCAGCTGCCCGAGCCCGTAGAACAGGATCGGGGTGTTGGCCACCGGCACCAACTGCTTCGCGCTGGTGTGGGTGATCGGGCGCAGGCGGGTACCCGCACCCCCGGCCAGGACGAGTGCCTTCATGGTGCTCCCCTCGACGCCGTGCGTCGCCGTCGTCGGACCACGGTGCGTCGTGCCTCTTCGCAGCGTAGGCGAGGTTCTACCGGCTCCGCGGGCTACGGGCGTGCTGGCCGTTCCGGCATGCTCGGATATTTTCTCGGGGGCCCGCGAGATCAAGTCAACCAACGGGGCTGCTTCACCGTGGCGTGGCCACCTCACGAAGACCCGGGAATCCCCCTCGAGGTGCGACCGACGGCGGATGGTTGTGCTCGGGCGGCCCGTGTCGATCACCGCATCCACGCAGACGTCGGCCCAGTGAGTGAGGAACCCTGCGACCCTGCATGAAGAAACACGCCATGCCAGCACACCAGGAATGTCAAGTCGTGGACTCCTCCTGAGCCAATACGAGAAGAATGCGTTCGGCCACATCAGCCGGCGCTAGATTGCTCGTATCCACCTGATGTATCGGGACCTTGAGGTCGCGAAGTAGTTCTTCCTGAAAATGCGAGTAGCGATTCAGACGCAAAGACAGATCCTCGTGACCTAGCCGGTGCGCCCAATGTGAGCTATGTTTCTGGCGAAGCCGAATCACGAGGTCTTCAACGCTAGCTTCAAGGCTGACTATCCGGTCAGGAGTCCGCATCGCCCGACAGATCCGCTTGAATCCTTCTACTCGGCCAGCGGCCGTCGAACTCAGCAAGCCATGTCGTGGTCCTTCATCGATAAGCACGAGACTCTCGGACACATCGAACCTCCCAAGCGCAGCATCTCTCGGAATCAACGACATGAGCTGTCGACGCTGCGTTTCCCGAGTCACCTGTGCCCAAAGCTTGGGGTTGTTTGTAAGCGCCTGCAACTTGGTGAGCGTAGGAGATTCGCGCAGAAGGTCTACCGCTATCGCCTCTCCGGGGTGAATCTGGCTCAGGAGATGGATGACCGATCGTTTGCCCACCCCGTTTGGACCGATGAACTCAACAATCACCTTCAATCTCCTGAAATAGCTCCATGGCGACGATCGACGGCGAGGCTTCGCACTCGGGTCCTACTCGTTTCGCCAGCACCCAATCACGCCATTGATGCTTCACGTCAGTGCCATCGGGGTCATTTGTATCAGTAAGGTGGTGCATTTCGCCCTTTCGTGCTGGCGACTGACTACACCAAGTTTCTCACGGTCTTCCGCACACACTTCCTAGCAAGTCGGCTCGCCAGAATCCTGTTTATGCTCACAAATACCATGTCTCCGCGATGAAGCCTTCTCCTTCATCCCCTTCAGCGCTAGCTCTCAATGACAGCGAATGAGACCGCTGGACCGCATCACTCATAAGACTGTGCCGTCCCGATCCTCCGCTTCCTCTGACGCAGATTCCCGGCCTCGCACGCCTTCAGGACGTCAACACCGCCACTCTGCCGCCAGTAGCGTAGACAGATTGGAGGCCGGACCTGTCCCACGCGGCGGGCTGATCGAGGGAGGCGCCCCAGGTTGACGGGGTCATCGGATTTGAGCGGGGTGGGTTGCGCTGGACAGCACAGGAGCCCTGCGAGGATGCGGGTGTCTAAGACCTCATCCCGAACAGGACTCCTGAGTGCGACGACCCTACACCCGTCATGCACGGACGTCTCGTCGGTCTCCCGCGGGTGCGGGTCCTGGCGGTCGAGGAGGCCCCGCTGCGGGTCCATGTCGAGACCCGGATCGATGTGATCGAGCGGTGCCCCGCGTGCGGCACACCGGCTCGGGTCAAGGACCGTGACCGGGTGGCGTTGACCGACCTGCCCTGCTTCGGACGGCAGGCCAAGCTGGTGTGGCACAAGCGCCGGTGGCGCTGCCCGCAGCCGTGGTGTCCCACGGGCTCGTGGACCGAGACCGCCCCGCCGATCGCGGCGTCGCGGCTGAAGCTGACGGATCGTGCCGGGAGGTGGGTGACCTTCCAGGTCGGCTGTCACGGCCGCACCATCGCGGAGGTCACCGCGGACCTGGGCTGCGACTGGCACACCGTCAACGACGCCGTGGTCGCCTACGGCCGCCGGCTGGTGGACGACCCGCACCGCATCGGGACGGTGACCGCGCTCGGGCTCGATGAGACGCTGTTCGTCAAGCGCAGGCGGTGGCGGACCAAGCAGTGGCCCACCTCGATCGTGGCCGCCGGGCAGCTCCTCGACGTCGTACAGGGCCGTGACGCCGGCCCTGCGATGCGTTGGCTGGCGGCACGCACCCCGGCGTGGCGTGAGCAGATCCGCTGGGCGACGCTGGACATGTCCGGCCCGTACCGCAAGGTGTTCGATCGCATGCTGCCCCACGCGACCCAGGTCGCCGACCCGTTCCACCAGGTGCGACGCCGGGTGCAGAACGAGACGCTTGGTGAGGTTGGCTGGGGAGCAGCTGGACGACCCGCCGACTGGTTGGCCACCTGCGAGGCGACGATGATCCCGTGGCGCTCGTCGACGATGGCCTGGGCGTTGGCACTGAACGGTTCGGTGAAGTTGCACTGCGCCTTGCCCTTGAGCACCGCCACATCGGCCGCCTGCCCGGCAGCACCGCGTTGGACCTTGCCCGCCACAGCAGATCCGCATCGGTCGCCGCAGCGGCCACAAACAGCGGGAAACCGGCGAATCCGCGGTCTGCCAGCCACAGCATCCCTGGTCGCAGACGTCCGAGCAGTCGGTGGGTCAACGCCTGCTCGGAGTCGGCGTAGGGGCCGATGGCCGCACCGGTGATCACATGGGTGCCGCGCTCAGTGAACCCGACCAGCCGTGACTGAGGGAACGCAGTGGAACCCCGCGGACTGCCCGGCCGACCGAACGCCACGTCGTTGGCTGGCGTGTCCGCCACCTCCAGCGTCGTCCCATCGATCGCGACCCAGCCGCCAGCCGCGATAGCACGCCCCCGGCCTGTCCGTCGTAGCCAGCAGCACACAACCCCGGTCGAACGCCAGCTGCAGAGCCTCGACCGCCAGCCGCGCCCGCGCCTGGAAGATCGCCGACTTCGACGGCAGCTTGCACTGGCGGGCCCACCCCGGCTGCCACGACAGACCCTGGACCAGGTTGCGCATCACCTCCTCACACAAGACAGCGCCAACCCCAGCACGAGATACATCACCAACCGTGCTGGCAACAACCTCGAGCACTGCTCGCTACGGCCCGTGCCCTCAAGCACCTGATCGACAAGCCTCGGCGGGAACGTCCGGGTCAACACCCTCCAACGCCACATGATCCGACAGACGCTGATCGGTCTGGGGCTTCACCCACCCCGCACGGGGCATCCCACCCTCCCGGTCCCGGAAGCACAGCACCCATGGAGTGCCAACTGAACGGTGTTGGGGCTAGGCGAGCTTCCGCTTCCGAGCCCACGCCAGGGCATCGAAGTCGAAGAGGTGGTCGACGTAGCGCAGTGCGTCCCGCTGGCTCCACACGCCAGAACGAACCTGCGGCCAGTCAGCGACGTCCCGGACGTCGACGGCCATAGGTGGTTGGAACTGCGCCGGGATGACTCCGTGCCCGAGGGCGGCCATCGTCACGGCCCTATGCCGGCCACGACCAAAGACCACTGCTCGGATCTCATGGCCACGGCGAACCAGGTATGTCCTGCAGTCGCCAAGCTCACGCTCGAAGCCGCGGGTCAGGATGGATTCCTGTAGTGCATGCAAGCGTCGGGTTTCCATCCTTCCAACTTCTTCGCTTGCTGGGCCAAAGTATGGAACGCCATGACGGTCGAAATCGTAAGCGTCGATTCCGTGCTCATTGGCATCGCCTGCGCTCCATTTGCGCACACCCCTGTCGAGACGTTCAGCGCTCTCTGGGTGCCAGGGCGTCAGAAAGAAGAGGTGCGGAGGCAAGGCTGTAAGCCCGCAGGAGTCCACTGCTCGAAAACCCGGTATCGCTTCCATGGCGTTCTGCGGCTGGAAACTGGCGAAGTAACGCCGCAAGATCGAACCTTCAAATGCCCAACATTGTTCTCGCTCGTGATTGCGAATAGATGCGACAAGTGGATGCCAACCGTTCGCCGCAAGGCTGAAGCCCTGTGTGTCGCGACTCAGGGCAATGGGACACTGTATGGCGACGGGAACGGAGCCTCGAGCGAGGTGTAGTGCAGCGACCGGATCTCCGAACAATTGCGGTGGCTCTGTGGTCTTCTGCCGCGAAGTTCTCGTCAATTCATAACCAGCAGAACGCAACAACTGCTTGAGCGATCGCTTCACCATTACCCGCCCTCAACACAGCGCCATGCCGATGTAGCTCTAGTCAGGACTATGTCAACATAGACGCGCAGCGGACCGCTCGGCACCCCGATCGGACTGGCGCCCCAGGAAGGGCTGCACGCTAACGAACTAGTTGCCGCTTCGCCACACTAGGGCAACCGCCAACTCTCCAGACGACTACAAAGAGTGCACGACGCGACAGTTCGTCACGACCCGCACCGTCGACCCTGTGTCGCGATGGACTTCCTCCTGTTGGCCAGACACGGGGTTTCGCGGCTGTCGTTGACGGTAGTCGTGGGGTCTGACGTTGCTGCTGTTCGTAGGTGACGGGCGGGATCATCCCGATCGTGGAGTGGAGAAGTTGGTTGTAGCGATGGACCCAGACGAAGATCGCCTGGCGGGCGACAGCTCGGTTGGGCAGGTGCAGCCGCTGGAGCAGTTCGACCTTCAACGTGGCGAAGAACGACTCGGCCACCGCGCTGTCCAGGCACGACCCGGTCCGCCCGGCCGACTGGGTGACGCCAAGATCGGTGCAGGCGGTGCTGAAGGCGTCGGAGGTGTATTCCGAACCGCGGTCGTGTTGAAAGATCCTGCCATCCATCGTGCGACGCCCCCGTGAGGCGACCGCCATCTTGAGCGCATCGACGACCAGGTGCGCGTCATGGCGGGGTCCCATAGACCAGTCGGCGTGACGCCAGATCGATCACGGTCGCCAATAGATACAGCCAGCCCTCCCCGGTGCGGATGTACGTCATATCGCCACACCACACCGTGTCGAGCAGTTCGGGCTGGAACGCCCGGCCGACCAGATCCGGGATCGCCGGGGCGGCCTCACGGCCTTGGTGAGCGACCGGCGACGCCGCGGACGATGGCCCTACAGCTTCTCCCGGCGCACGAGACGGGCGGTGCGCTTGCGGTTGAGCACCCAGCCCTTGTCGGCGAGCTCGACGGTCATGCGCGGCTCGCCATACATGTCGTCCGACCCGCCATGCAGCTCGCGGATCTGGTCGATCAGCAGCGCATCGTCCCAGTCACGCTCGGTTGGCCCTTCGCCTGCGGCCTGCAAGGCGTAGAACGACGAGCGCGACACCTCGGCCGCAGCGCACGCGTCGGTGACGTTGAACCCTTCGGCCTTCCGGGCGGCCACACAGCGATAGCGCATCACTGTGGTGACTCCTTCACCCAGAAGGCCACGGTTCGTTTGAGCAGATCCCGCTCCATCCGAAGCTTGGCGTTCTCCGCCTCCAGCTCCTTCAACCGCGCCCGCTCATCCGGACTGACACCGGAGCCGGCGGCCTGCTACCCCTGGTGGCGTCGCACCCGGTTGCCAAGCGTGGAGTCGTACACCCCGAGCTCCGTAGCCACCTGTGCCACCGGGCGGCCGGTGGTCAGCACCAGACGACCGCATCACGCTTGAACTCGTCCAAGAACCTCCGGCGCGGCCTCGGTTGTCGTCTCTCATCGCTGTACCCACACGGACATCCTGTCTTCCAGGGTGTTTAGCCGCAGGGGAAGGTCTAGTGGTCCGTGTGGCTGCCGACGAGACGGAGCTACTCAACGACGATCGGGTGGGGCGGATGCTGGCCCGGCTGTTCGACGCGGATCGGGCCAGCCTGCTGACCCGCCTGGGCTGCACTCAAGGAGCTGTCGCACTACCCCGAAGATCGCGGCTGCGCCGCACCCACCACCGCCCGCATCCTCGAGATCGACACAGGCGTCGCGCGCCACCAGCTCACCGCCCCCGACGGCCAGGTGCTGCGCACCTCCCACCCCGAACTCACCGGACTGCAGCGACAGGTCCTCGACCTGCACGACATCCCCAACAGCCTCTACCACCCCGCCACGTACATGCATGAACTTCACCACCGGCACGACCGACAGCCGCCCCCGGCACTCTCTCGCCCTTACCGACGCAAGCTCCTAGCCTCATTGTTGCTTTGGAACGGAGTGCACGCCATGGTTGGAACCCACGACACCCAGTCACTGGATATCGCCGACGGCTCGTCGGCATGGCTGAACACTGCGTGGCGGAAGCGCAAACGCATCGTCGTGCCAGGCGATGTGATCCCCGGTGAGTTGACCGACTTCCCGCTGCTCGTCGCCCTCGACGGTGACGCGGACATCGGTCAGTACGCACGTGATGACGGGCACGACGTGCGGTTCACGAGTGAAGATGGCGTTACGGCCCTGCCGCATGAACGGGTCGTGCACCAGCGGATCCTGCGTGACCAGGGAGTTTGGACGATCTGGACAGGGCCGCGGGCCGTTCGCTACGTCGGCGTACACGACCGGACCTACGTGGCGTATTTCACGACGAACCAGGGATGGTGGATCAGCGCCTACGACCACGACACCAACGAGTGGCGCCACCACCAGCTTCGCTCACACGAAGCAAGTGAAGATGGCCGCTGGTGGGATGACCACAACAATCCGGCGATCACCGTCCGCAGCGACGCACGAATCGTCGTGGTGTATGGCGAACACAGCACGGAACGCAGCTGGTGCCACATCTCGAGCGAACCGGAGAGCATCGATGCATGGAACGATGCGATCGCCTTCGAGCAGGAGCAGCGGATCGCGAGGCGCCAGCAGCGATCTGTACGGTTCTTCGCTTCACGCGTCCGTGCGAAGTTGACGGGAGGGACGCGGCCGAGGCGTTACGAGGCCGCCTATAGCTACGCAAACCTCTACACCTTTCCTGATGGCACCCTGTGGCGTCAGTACAGGCCGCTACGCACGTGGTCGGGGCTCAGCCGCCGACCGTCTTTCGTAACCTCCGAGGACGGTGGCGAGACCTGGAGCGAGCCCGTTCGGTTCATCGAGGAGGAAGGTAGGACGCCCTACCTGGTCACGGCGCAACTCGGCGACCGCATACACCTGCTTTTCACTGACGCGCATCCCGACGAGTGGGATCGAAGTTCGATATACCACGCCTACTACGACCACACAGACCGCACCTACCGCCGCAGCGACGGCTCTCTCATCGGTCACGTGGACAGCGGTCCGATCCGTCCGGCCGACGCCACCCAGGTCTTCGATGGCACGACGCAGGCGGGAGAGGGGTGGGTGTTTGACGTCGGGGTAGACGCGGCGGGGAACGTTGTCGGACTCTTCAACGTCTACAGCGGCGAAACCAAGGGGCTGCCCTCTCATCGCGTCCACGACTACATGTACGCGCATTGGGACTGCCGTCGGTGGGCGACGTACCCGATTACCTCGGAAACTGACGTGTTCTCGTCGGGACAGCAGCGGTACTCCGGAGGCTTCGTGGTCGACCGTGAAGATCTTGGCACGGTCTACGTCGCGCACGTGGATCCCGATGACCCGGAGAGCGGGTTCACGCGGCACTTGTGGCGCTACCGAACCACGGATCACGGGCAGACGTGGAGTCGGACCCGCATCTCCAACGCAGGCCAGGGCAAAGCGCACTCCCGACCCGTCGTGCCAATCAACCGGCACGACGATCTCCCCGTTCTGTGGCAGTACGGCCACTACGTGAACTATCTCGAATACCACACTGCGATCGTCACACAGGGCCACGGCGACGTGATCGAGTCCCAGCACCACGTCAAGATCCCGCGCTTATGCGAGGGCCAGGATCTCGTCCTCTATGTCTACTACGACAATCCGGAGGCGGCGGACCAATCGACCGACGCCGCCGAGGTCTGGCCACCTTCCTGCCTGCTCAGGTACCGCGGCACGCTGACGCAGAACGATCTCCGCGTCGCCGCGACGGCCGGTCGGTCATCGGTCACCTGGGAACTCAACGCGACGTGGGCGTCGGACCGGAAGGGACAGGGCGAGGTACCCATCGTATGTGAGGGGACCGGCGGTCGTGGTGGCATCTGGATTGGGAAGACGGCACAACAACAACTTGAGACCAGGGTGATGACCAACGTCGGGCAGCGCCGGCAGGTGTTCGGCGATCTCGTGCTGCGTACGCGAGACTGGCGAGACGCCACGACACCGCCACGTCGTTCGATCATCCAAGTAGTCTTCGACGCGGATAACGGCGTTCGAGCCCGGCTTGACGGCCGCACCAGTGATCATCTGGGCGAGATGATGGCTCCCATCGCTGGCGAAGATGGCCAAACGCTTCGTGTCGGGTACGCCCCAGGTCTGGAGAATGAAAGGTTCCAGGGGTGGGTAGAAGCCATCCGTCTCTACGAGGGAGTGCTGAGCGACGCCTGGCTACGGATGTCTCACATCGCTGAGCGGGAGCACGGTGGTCTGCTTCGGCTGGAGACTCCGGAGGATGCGCCTAGGAGCGTGGGTTAGTAACCGCGAGGACGGGGGAGGCAGAACACGCCACCTGTGACAAGGTGTTGTGGTGGCGGATCTCCGGACGTTGCGGACGCCTCGGCTGGTGGCCGGGGAGGACTACCCACGCAGCCACGCCGAGCTGATGGCGATGTTCCCCGATGACGACGCGGTCGTGCGGTATCTCACGCAGCTGCGTTGGCGGAATGGCCGGGCCGGGACTCTCAGCACCGCGGCTTGGTCTTTCGGCGTCTGCTGGAGCAGATCGTCGCCACCGGTCCGGTGTGCTACGGCGAGCTCAGGTTCGGGTACCGGCGCAAGGACCAAGCCATCGAGCTGAGCGGTCAGGCCCGGTAGCGTCCGCACGCTGGTCATCACCGCCGATCAGAGCCCGAGCCGGCTCGTCGCACGGCTC
>SL_7KL_010_BRINEDRAFT_10000961_pt1 | contig 13747 bp, 10 predicted proteins | sample SodLak_010_BRINE_FD_10663 | JGI IMG/M metagenome (IMG submission 10663)
AGCAGCTCGATCTGCTGGCGCGTTATTGCGTGGATTTCGACGCGATCGCCCTGTGCGACGAGGTCTGGGAGCATATCGTCTTCGACGGACTGGAGCATCTGCCGCTGATTGCGCGCCCGGGCATGCGCGATCGTACCATCAAGGTCGGCTCCGCCGGCAAGATCTTCAGTCTCACCGGCTGGAAGGTCGGCTTCGTCTGCGCCCAGCCCGAGATCCTGAAGGTGCTGGCGAAAGCCCACCAGTTCCTCACCTTCACCACGCCGCCCAATCTGCAGGAGGCGGTGGCCTACGGGTTGTCGAAGGATGACGGGTTCTTCCAAGGGCTGCGCCGCGATCTGCAACGCTCGCGCGATTTCTTCGCCGCCGGGCTGGAGCGGCTCGGCTATCGCGTGATCCCGGCACAGGGCACCTACTTCCTCAATATCGATATCGGCGAGGAGGACGACGTCGCCTTCTGCCGGCGGCTGGTCGGTGAATACGGCGTGGCCGCGATTCCCGTCTCGGCCTTCTATGCCGAGGGCGCGGTGCGCAATGTCGTGCGCTTCTGCTTCGCCAAACGCGACGAGACCCTCGATGCCGCGCTCACGCGCTTGCAGGGACGCCGCGTCAACGCCGCCTGAGCGGGCGGCGACACGCCCCTTCCGCGAGGCGGCAGAGCCCTGCCGGAACTTTGCCCCGCCCCCGCCCGAGACCGGTCCGCAAATCGTCGCGCTTTCGCCGCAAAGCCGGGCGAAAGCCAGGCTGTTGCGATTTCACGACAAAGTGAATGCCGCAAAGCTTGCAGGCAAGACTTCATCAAGGTTGATGAAATCTTCGCTTAACGTCTTCACGCTACAACAGCCGCGACGCCCCCATCGGACATGCGTCAAGGAGTCGGTTTCGTCATGTTTGCTTCCATCAGCCTCACCCGCGGCCTGCGTATCGCCGCGCTCTTCGCCCTCGGTCTGACACTCGCCGCCTGTGCGCGCGGTGCGGAGGATATTGCCGGTGCCGGCGGGTTCGGCGCTGGCGGAGCCGGGACGCCCGGCTCGACGCAGGACTTCACTGTCAATATCGGCGACCGCGTCTTCTTCGACACGGATTCGACCGATCTGAATTCGAGCGCCATCGCCACGCTGAACCAGCAGGCGGAATGGCTGCAGCGCTACCCGCGCTACACCTTCCTGATCGAAGGTCACGCCGACGAGCGCGGCACGCGCGAATACAACTTCTCCCTCGCCGCGCGGCGTGCACAGGCGGTGCGCGACTACCTTGCCTCACGCGGGGTCGACAGCAACCGCATGCGCGTCGTCTCCTACGGCAAGGAACGCCCCGTCGTCGCCTGTGCCGAGCCGGGCTGCTGGGCCCAGAACCGCCGCGCCGTCACCGTTCTCGACGGTGCTGCGGGTTCCTGATCAGGTATGACGCCCCGGGCGCGAATGCATGCCCGGGGCTCTAAAAGGCGGTGCGCGAACGCAACGCCGCCCCGAGCGTGCCCTCGTCGAGATAATCGAGCTCACCGCCCACGGGGACGCCGTGGGCAAGCCGGGTGATCTTCACCGGCAGATGGCGCAGGGAATCGGTGAGGTAATGCGCCGTGGTCTGGCCGTCCACCGTGGCGTTGAGGGCGATGATGATCTCCTCGACCCCCGGCGCGGCTGCCCGCGCGACGAGCCCGGCAATGCTGAGCTCTTCCGGGCCGACCCCGTCCAGGGGCGAGAGCACGCCGCCGAGCACGTGATAGCGCGCATTCAGGACCCCGGCGCGCTCAAGCGCCCAGAGATCGGCGACATCCTCAACCACGACGATGATGCGGGCATCGCGGTCCGTGTCGGCGCAGATGGCGCAGGGATCGCTGGTATCGATATTGCCGCAGACCGAGCAGGTGACGATCCGCTCCGCCGCCGCCCGCGTGGCTTCCGCCAGCGGGGTCAGCAATTGCTCGCGCTTCTTGACCAGATGCAGCGCCGCGCGCCGGGCCGAGCGGGGCCCGAGCCCGGGAAGGCGCGCGAGCAGCTGGATCAGGCGCTCGATTTCGGGCCCGGCAGAGGCTTTCGGCATGGCTGGGGCGTGATCCTCAGAACAGCTTCATGCCCGGAGGCAGCGGCAGGCCCTGGGTGATCTCGGCCATGCGCTCCTGCACCTGGCGCTCGCCCTTGGCGCGGGCATCGTTGACGGCGGCGACGACGAGATCCTCGACGATTTCCTTCTCCTCCGGATTCATCAGGCTGGCATCGATGGAGACGCCGCGCATCATGCCCTTGGCGCTCATCGTCACCTTGACCGCGCCGCCGCCGGCCTGGCCCTCGACCTCGATCTCGTCCATCTCCGCCTGCATCGACTGCATGCGCTCCTGCATGGCCTGTGCCTGCTTCATCAAACCCATCAGATCCTTCATCGCGATTCTCCGCCTGACGCCGTGACCGGCCCTCGGGACAGCTATACGCGCTCGGGCCGGGCCGGTCGAGGGGGCGCGAGGCCGCGCCGGGGGTGTCAGGTGGGTGTCGAGCGGGTATCAAGTGGGCATCAAATGGGTATCTTGGCCTTTGCGGGATCGCGGAATGACGCTCTGGTGAAAGAAAGCTGTTGAACCTGCGGCGTGACCATGGTTCGTCAGGGCTTGAGACCGTGAAAAAGTCGTGATCCATGATTAGATTGAGCGTGAGCGAATCAGACGAAGCGCCCGCCGGGCAGCGCAGTTGCGCGGATGCTTCCCAGGGAAAGATTGATGGCTGAACCAGCAGTATCACCCAATGACGACGCCTATGGCGCGGAATCGATCAAGGTCCTCAAGGGACTCGACGCGGTCCGCAAACGTCCGGGCATGTATATCGGCGACACCGATGACGGCTCGGGCCTGCACCACATGGTCTATGAGGTGGTGGACAACGCCATTGACGAGGCGCTGGCCGGCCACGCCACCGAGGTCAACGTCATCCTGAATGCCGATGGTTCGGTCACGGTCAACGATAACGGGCGCGGCATCCCCACCGACATCCACAAGGGTGAGGGCATCTCGGCCGCCGAGGTGATCATGACCCAGCTGCATGCGGGCGGCAAGTTCGACCAGAACAGCTACAAGGTTTCCGGCGGCCTGCACGGGGTGGGCGTCTCCGTGGTGAATGCGCTCTCCACCTGGCTGAAGCTGCGCATCTGGCGCAACGGCAAGGAGCATTTCGTCGAATTCAACCATGGTGTGCCGGTATCGCCGCTCATCGTGGTCGGGGATTCCGAGGGCAAGCGCGGGACGGAGCTCACCTTCCTCGCCAGCCCCGAAACCTTCACCATGACGGAATACGATTACGACACGCTGGAGCACCGCCTGCGCGAGCTCGCCTTCCTGAATTCCGGCGTCCACATCATCCTCACCGACAACCGTCACGCGGAGAAGAAGCATGAGGACATGATGTATGAGGGCGGCGTCGTCGAATTCGTGCGCTATCTCGACCGGGCCAAGCAGCCGCTCATTTCCGAGCCCCTGATGCTGCGCGCCGAGCGCGACGGGATCGGCGTCGAGGTCGCCCTGTGGTGGAACGACAGCTACCACGAAAACGTGCTCTGCTTCACCAACAACATTCCCCAGCGCGATGGTGGCACCCATCTGGCGGGTTTCCGCGGCGCGCTGACGCGCCAGATGACGAGCTATGCGGAGAGCTCGGGTCTGACCAGGAAGGAGAAGGTCTCCCTCACCGGCGACGATTGCCGCGAGGGGCTCACCGCCGTGGTCTCGGTGAAGGTGCCCGATCCGAAATTCTCCTCCCAGACCAAGGACAAGCTGGTTTCCTCGGAAGTCCGCCCGGCGGTGGAGAACGGGGTCAACGAAGCCCTGCGCGACTGGCTGGAACTCAATCCGCAGGAAGCACGCGTCATCATCGGCAAGGTCGTCGAGGCGGCAGCCGCCCGCGAGGCGGCGCGCAAGGCGCGCGAACTCACCAGGCGCAAGGGTGCGCTCGACATCGCCTCCCTCCCCGGCAAGCTCGCCGATTGCCAGGAGCGCGACCCGGCCAAATCCGAGCTCTTCATCGTCGAGGGTGATTCGGCAGGCGGCTCGGCCAAGCAGGGCCGGGCGCGCGAATATCAGGCCGTGCTGCCGCTCAAGGGCAAGATCCTCAATGTCGAGCGCGCGCGCTTCGACAAGATGCTCTCATCCCAGGAGATCGGCACGCTGATCACGGCGCTGGGCACCGGCATCGGGCGCGAGGAGTTCAACCCCGACAAGCTGCGCTACCACAAGATCATCATCATGACGGATGCCGATGTCGACGGCGCCCATATCCGCACGCTCCTGCTGACCTTCTTCTTCCGTCAGATGCCGGAACTGATCGAGCGCGGGCATCTCTACATCGCCCAGCCGCCGCTCTACAAAGTGTCGCGCGGCAAGAACGCGATCTACGTCAAGGACGAGCGCGCGCTCGAGGATTATCTGATCGATCTCGGCACGGTCGAAGCCAGCCTCGACCTCGCCAGCGGCACCTCCTTCCAGGGTCAGCAGCTGGTCAAGCTGGTCGAGGAGGCGCGCATCGTGCGCAATACCATCCGCGCCCTGCATTCACGCTATTCGCATTTCGTGGTCGAGCAGGCTGCGATCGCAGGTGTTCTGCGCGCCGATATTGTCGATGATCCCGAGCGCGGACCGAAGGCGGCGGAATATGTCGCGCGGCGCCTCGACATCCTCTCGGAAGAAACTGAGCGCGGCTGGCAGGGGCGCATCGAGAATGGCGGCTACGTCTTCACCCGCGTGGTGCGCGGCGTGACCGAGGCCCAGGTGCTCGACGCCGCCCTGCTCGAATCGCAGGAGGCCAAGCGGATCGACGAATTCGCCACCACCCTGCAGGAAGTCTACAGCCAGCCGGCCAAGCTCGTGCGCAAGGGCGATGCCAAGGCGATCTACGGCCCCATGGCCCTGTTCGAGGCCGCCACCAGCTTCGGCGCGCGCGGCGTCAATCTGCAGCGCTACAAGGGTCTGGGCGAGATGAACCCGGATCAGCTCTGGGAGACGACGCTCGATCGCGATGCGCGCTCGCTGCTGCAGGTGCGGGTCAAGGACGTCGCGGATGCCGATGATCTCTTCGTCAAGCTGATGGGCGATGTGGTGGAGCCGCGCCGCGAATTCATCCAGGACAACGCGCTCAGCGTGGCCAATCTCGACATCTGACGGCGCGGCCGGCGCACGGCCCGACATGACGAACCGGTCGCTCTTCCCGGGAAGGGCGACCGGCGGCATTGCGCAAGCGGTCCTCCTGTCACGGGTGGCTCTCGCCTGCCCGCCCGGCACCAGCGCAGCGCCGCAATTGGCGCCGATCTTGCCTGCCTCACGGCATGACGGCGCCGATGACGCAAAAGCGTCGTGAAACCATGCTTTGATGGCATGAACGGCAGCACGATGCTGCGGGAAGAGGCAAAGAATGGTCGATTTTCAGCAATCTCCCGATCGCGCACAGATCTGGGACCGGATGACCGGTGCCGGGATCGCCCGCACCACGGGCGGTATGGCACCCACGGCGTTGATCAATGCCTGGACGGATTGGGCCCTGCATTTCTCGCTCTCGCCGGGCAAACAGGCCGGCCTGATCGAAAAGGCCCTGCGCGACTCCACCCGTCTCGCCTTCGGATTGCAGCCCGAGACCGCAACCAGCCGCGATCGCCGGTTCGCCGCCCCGTCCTGGGAAGAGGCGCCGTTTCGGCTGATGCGCGACAGTTTCCTCGCCAGCGAGGATTGGTGGCGCGTGGCGACGACGCAGACGCGCGGTGTGGCGCCGCAGAACGAGGCCATGCTCAGCTTCATGGTCAGGCAGATGCTCGACGCGGTGGCGCCGTCGAATTTCGTGCCGCTCAATCCGGAAGTACTCGCCCGCACCCGCGACACCGGCGGTTCCAATTTCGTCGAGGGCGCCCTGCATGCCATCGAGGATGCCGCGCGCGCGGTGCAGGCAAAGGCCGATGCGGTGCCCGAGACCGGCGATTTCCGTGTCGGCGAGACCATGGCCGCGACACCGGGCAAGGTCGTGGCGCGCAACCGGCTGATGGAGCTGATCCAGTACACGCCGACCACGGACAAGGTGCATCCCGAGCCGGTCATGATCGTCCCGGCCTGGATCATGAAATACTACATCCTCGACCTGACGCCGCAGGAATCGCTGGTGCGTTACCTCGTCGATCAGGGCTTCACCGTGTTCATGCTGTCCTGGCGCAATCCCGATTCCGATGACCGCGATTGCGGCATGGCGGATTACCTCGATCTCGGCCCGCGCGCGGCGCTCGACGCGATCACCGCGATCACGGGGGCCGAGCGGGTGCATGCGGCGGGTTATTGCCTGGGCGGCACGCTGATGGCGATCGCCGCCGCCGCGATGGCGCGGGACGGGGATGAGCGGCTTGCCTCCCTCTCGCTCTTCGCCGCCCAGACCGATTTCACCGAAGCGGGCGAACTGACCCTGTTCATCACCGAGGGGCAGGTGGCGCTGCTCGAGGACATGATGTGGCGCCAGGGTTATCTCGATTCCGGCCAGATGGCCGGCGCCTTCACCATGCTGCGCTCCAACGACCTGTTCTGGACGCGGATGGTGCGCGATTATCTGCTGGGCGAGCGCGTCAGTCCCAATGCGCTGATGGCCTGGAATGCCGATGCGACGCGCATGCCCTATGCCATGCATGCGCAATATCTGCGCTGGCTCTTCCTCGAGAACCGGCTCGCGCACGGGCGCTACGAGGTCGACGGGCGCGCGGTCGCGCTCAATGATCTGCGCATCCCGGTGATCGGCGTCGGCACCGAGACGGACCATGTCGCTCCCTGGCCGTCGGTCTACAAATTCCAGCGCCTGACCGAAACGCAGACGACCTTCATCCTCACCAATGGCGGCCATAATGCCGGGATCGTCTCGCGTCCCGACCATCCGCGCCGGCATCACCGCATCCACACCACCGAGCATGACGCCCCCTTCGTCGATGCGCAGAGCTGGATGGAGCAGGTCCCGGTCCGGCCCGGCTCATGGTGGCCGGCATGGGCGAAATGGCTTGCAGAACGCTCCGGCGCACCGGGCACACCGCCCGCGACCGGCGCTCCGGAAAACGGCTATCCGCCACTTTGCGATGCGCCGGGAACCTATGTGCTGCAACACTGAGCGGGACGGGCCCGCCTGCGGGCCCCGCAGGCCGGGCGCCGCACCCGGTTCAGTGCGCCGCGCGCAGTCTCTCCTGTACGGCCTCGCGGTTCGGGCAGAATCGCGGCCAGACCTGCTGCGGATCATCTGCGGGATCCGCAGCGCCTGACCGGCGCACAGCGAAATCCGCCACGCGCGCATCGAGCCAGGCCGCACAATCACGGCTCCGCCGGCAATCGGCGCAGGCCACCGGAAGCGCCGGTGCTGCGTCGATATCGGTCATGGCGTAGCCGAGGCCGCGCAGCATGTCGTCGAGATAATTGCGGTGCGCCACGACCCGCCGCGTCAGTTGATCACTCATCGTCTTTCCCCGCATGTCGCGTGTCCGGGATCCGCCCGCGGGGGTCGGGCTCGAGAGCGACAATCGATCACGGGGCGGCGCCGCGCGCATTGATCCTGCGCAAGCGCGGAATCTGCGGGGCCGGTCTGGAATATCAGCCGGCGAGGCGCTCCGTTACCAGGGTGCGCAGGGCGTGCAGATCCTTGACGAAGGCGCGGATGCCCTCGGCGAGTTTCTCGGTGGCCATCGCATCCGCATTCAGGAGATAGCGAAAATGCGGCTCGTCCAGCGCGAGCCGGGCCGGCGCGTCGCTGATCGCATCAGGCGACAGGCGCCGGGGCAGATCGCCTTCATCGGCGGCGAGCTCGTCGAGCAGGGCGGGGGAGATGGTCAGCCGGTCGCAGCCGGCCAGCGCCTCGATCTCGCCGGCATTGCGGAAGGAGGCGCCCATCACCACCGTATCGATGCCATGCGCCTTGTAATAGGCGTAGATGGCCCGCACCGAGACCACGCCGGGATCGTCTTCGGGCGTATAGGGGCCACCGCCCTTTGCCTTGTGCCAGTCGAGGATGCGCCCGACGAAGGGCGAGATCAGGAAGACGCCCGCATCGGCACAGGCTGCCGCCTGGACCAGCGAGAAAAGCAGGGTCAGATTACAGTCGATCCCCTCCTTCTGGAGGATTTCGGCGGCGCGGATGCCCTCCCAGGTCGCGGCGATCTTGATCAGGATGCGCTCGCGCCCGATGCCGCGCGCCTCATAGGCGGCGATGATGGCGCGGGCCTTGGCGAGCGTGGCCTGCGTGTCGAAGGAGAGATCGGCATCGACCTCCGTCGAGACCCGGCCCGGCACGATCCCGGCGAGTTCGGCACCGAATGATACGGCGAGCCTGTCGCAGACCGCTTCCGCCCGCGCCTCGATCGGCCCCGACAGGCTCCGCCCCCAGGCGATCGCCTCGTCGACCAGCGGCGCGGAGGCGGGGTCGCCGGCGGCTTTCAGAAGCAGCGTCGGATTGGTGGTGCAATCCTGCGGATTCAGGCGGCGCACTGCCGCGATGTCGCCGGTATCGGCGACGACCACGGTCATCTCGCGCAGGCGNTCGAGCTTGGATGTCATGTTTGTCTCCCCGGATGGCCGTGCTCAGCGCACTTCGAACATGCCCTCGACCTCGACGGCNGCATCGAGCGGCAATTGCGCCACGCCGATGGTCGAGCGGGCATGGCGCCCCACATCGCCGAACACCTCGACCATCATGTCCGAGGCGCCGTTCATGACCTGGGCGACGGGCCCGTAATCGGGCAGGCAATTGATGAAACCGCCGAGCCGCACGACCCGCGTCACCGCGTCGAGATCGCCGATTGCGGCGCGCAGCTGCGCCAGCAGATTGATCGCGCAGGCGCGTGCCGCTTCGCGTCCGGCAGCCTCGTCCACCGCATCGCCGAGCTTGCCCAGATGGGCAGGCGCGATCTTGCCGTCGGGACCGAGGCAGATCTGGCCGGAAATGATGACGAGGTTGCCGCTGCGCACGAAGGGCACGTAATTCGCCACCGGTGCGGCGGGCGTAGGCAGGCTGATGCCGATTTCGGCGAGGCGGGCCTCGATCCGGCCCTGAGTGGCGTTGCTCATGATGCGCTCCCGTTGGTCTGGTTCTTCGCTGCGGAACATCGTCCCGCCTGACCTGCGCTTGTGGCGGATCGCGGGCGTGAGGGCAAGAGGGCAAGAGGGCAAGAGGGGAGAGTGAGCGGCAAAGAGCGGGAGGGAAACCGGGAAAGCATGGTGCGGTGCGATGGTGTTTGCGCCGCACCCGCACGCCGCTTACAGTCGACGGGTCGAATCGAAGGTTGTTTGCGCATGTCCGTTTCCCAATCGCCGCGCGGGTCGTCCCGTTTGCTTTCGCCCCCGCGTCCCGCCCGGATCGCGATCGCCGCCGCCGCCGCGATGCTCGCTGGAGGGCTCGGCGCGCCGTCGGAAGCCCTGTCGGCAGCGGATGACGCGATCGTACTCGCCTCGCATCGCGCGGTTTATGATCTGAGCCTGCTGCGCGGTGGCGGTGACGTGATCGATGCCGAGGGGCGGATCGTCTACGAATTCGTCGGCAATGCATGCGAGGGCTACACCACCAATGTGCGCCAGCTCACCACGCTGGTGGGGGATATCGGCGAGATGACGCTCGACACCAACGTCACGACCTTCGAGGACAGTGAGGCGGGCGCGCTGAGCTTTCGCACGCGCACCCTGCTCGATGGCGTGCCGATGATGCGCACCCGGGGAGAGGCTGAAATCGCCGACGGTGAGCTGCGGATCATGCTGGAAGAGCCCCGCAGCGACGAGATCGTGCATGCGGAGGCGCCCGCCTTCCCCGCGCAGCACATCATCGCGATCCTCGATGCCGCGCGAAGCGGTGATGCGATCCTCGCAATGGCGGTGTTCGACGGCGGTGACGAAGGCGACGACATTCACGACACCCTCGCCGTGATCGGCGCCGCTCTCGGTCCCGATGAAGACAGCGCATTTTCACAACTCACGCAGACGCAGCGCTGGCGCGTCACCCTGAGCTATTTCGATCGCGGGGAGGCCGGTGACGGCACGCCGGGCTACGTGGCCGGTTTCGATCTGCACGAGAACGGCGTCACCACGGATCTGACCCTGGATTTCGGCGATTTCGCGCTGGCCGGCACGATGACGTCGATCGAATTCCTCGACACCGGCCCCTGCCCGTAAGCCTTGCTCGTCAAGGCAATGCGCCTGCCGATGCGGGCCGGGAGGCGCAAAATCGACCGACCCGTCGAATTGCGTCACGCCTTTTAAGCTTCGCGCAAGCTTCGGCTGGCAATCTCTTTTTCATGACGGGTTGGGCCGCAGCATGAAGACCGGCCCAAAGGCATGAAGCCGCTCCCGCCATACCGGTGAAAACCCGGCATGTCCCTTCTTTCTTCGTATCTTGAAAGGGACTTATCATGTCGAGCTTGATGACCAACTCCGCCGCAATGACCGCGCTCCAGACGCTGTCGGCCACCAACAAGCAGATGGATATCACGCAAAACCGCATCTCGACCGGTTACCGTGTGTCCGACGCCGCCGACAACGCCGCATATTGGTCGATTGCAACCACCATGCGCTCAGACAACAAGGCGCTCGGCGCCGTGCAGGACGCTCTCGGCCTCGGTGCCGCGACCGTCGACGTCATGTACACCGCCCTCAACTCCACCGTGGAGGTCGTCTCCGAGATCAAGGCCAAGGTCACCGCCGCTGCTCAGCCCGGCGTCGATCGTGGCAAGATCCAGAGCGAGATCGACGAATTGCAGAACCAGCTTCGCAACATCGCGGCCTCGGCCGTATTCAACGGCGAAAACTGGCTGCAATTCGATTCGACCAATGCAGGCGCCTCTGCCGATCGTGAGATCGTCAGCTCCTTCACCCGCACCGCCGGCGGTGCCGTGAGCCTCGAGACCACGACGGTCGAAATCGGCAATACTCTGCTCGTGGATCTGGACGGTGCTACGGCTGCCGGCATTCTCGATCAGGACCGCTCGGCTGCCTTCGCCTTCGCCGGCACCACGGTAACGGGTGACAGCCTGCTGTCGCTCGACATCTCGGGCGCTTCCGACGGCGATTTCTCGGCGGATATGGAACTGGCCGTCGGCCTCGTGGATGCGGTGCTCTCCGATATCACCGATTCCGCCACCAATCTCGGTGCGATCAAGAACCGCATCGGCCTCCAGCAGGACTTCGTCGCTGCGCTGAAGGACTCCATCGATCGCGGTGTCGGCCAGCTGGTGGATGCGGACATGAACGCCGAATCGACCCGTCTGCAGGCACTCCAGGTGCAGCAGCAGCTCGGTATCCAGGCGCTCTCGATCGCCAACGGCAACAGCCAGAACATCCTCTCGCTGTTCCGCTGATCGAAGTACCTCACTGGTTCGATACCCTCACCTTTGGGGCCGCGTCACACCGACGCGGCCCCTCTTTGATTCGCGCCGGTCGCCGCCTTCGTCCACAGGCGAGCGGGACGGGCCTCCCGCGATCCCCTCGACTTCGCCTGCCCGCTTTGCCACAAACGATCGGGCGTCGCGGATCGGGGAGAGCGGAAATGAGCGTGCTGCGCGAAGTCGGATTCGTTCATCTGCATGTGCATTCCTCCTATTCGCTGCTGGAAGGCGCGCTGCCCATCGCGAAGCTCGCGAAACTCGCCGAGGCCGATCGCCAGCCCGCGCTTGCCCTGACCGATACCAACAATCTCTTTGGCGCGCTGGAATTCTCCGAAAAGCTCTCGGGCGCCGGCATCCAGCCGATCCCGGGCGTCCAGATCACCACCGCCTTCGAGCCCGCCGATCCGACGCAGCGCATCAGCGCCCCCGGCACCGCGGATCTCGTCCTGCTCGCCACCTGCGAAGAGGGCTACGTCAATCTCATGCGCCTCGTCAGCCGGGGCTATTTCGATGTCGATCTCGGCGCCGAGCCCTGTATCGCGATCGAGGCCCTGCGTGAGCATGGCGAGGGGGTGATCGCGCTGACCGGCGGCCTGCGCGGGCCGCTCGACCGGGCGCTGTTTCACGGGCGCTCGGAACTGGCCGAGCAGCGCTTTGCGACCTTGCGCGAGATATTCGGTGACCGGCTCTATGTCGAGATCCAGCGCCACGGCATGGAGGAGGAGCGCGCGGTCGAGGGCGCGCTGATCGCCATGGCCGACCGGCACGGGGTGGGGCTCGTCGCTGCGAACGAACCGTTCTTCCCCGGCCCCGACGATTACGAGGCGCATGATGCGCTCATGGCCGTAGCGGAAGGCCAGGTCGTCTCGCAGGATCAGCGCCGCAAGCTGACGCCGGAGCACGGTTTCAAGACCCGCGCCGAGATGCAGGCGCTGTTTTCCGATCTGCCCGATGCGCTGACCAACAGCGTCGAGATCGCCATGCGCTGCGCCTGGCGGGTACGCACGCGCAAGCCCATCCTGCCGAATTTCGCCCGTCCCGACGAACCGGGCGCCGATGAGAATGCGGAGCTGCGCCGCCAGGCCGAGGAGGGCCTCGCCCGCCGCCTCGAGGCCCACGGCCTGGCCGAGGGGTTCACGGAGGAGGATTACCGGGCCCGGCTCGATTACGAGATCGGCATCATCCAGAACATGCAGTTTCCCGGCTACTTCCTGATCGTGGCCGATTTCATCAAATGGGCCAAGGATCACGATATCCCGGTGGGGCCCGGGCGCGGTTCGGGTGCGGGCTCGCTGGTGGCCTATTCGCTCACCATCACCGATCTCGACCCCCTGCGCTTCGGCCTGCTGTTCGAGCGCTTCCTCAATCCCGAGCGCGTCTCGATGCCGGATTTCGACATCGATTTCTGCGTGGAGGGCCGCGAGGACGTGATCCGCTACGTGCAGGAGCGCTACGGCGAGACCAATGTCGCGCAGATCATCACCTTTGGAACGCTTCTGGCACGCGGGGTGCTGCGCGATGTCGGGCGCGTGCTCGAAATGCCCTACGGGCAGGTCGACAAGCTGACCAAGCTGGTGCCGCAGAACCCGGCCAAGCCCGTCACCCTGCCCCAGGCCATCGCCGACGAGCCCCGCCTGCAGGCGGCTGCGGAGGAGGAGCCGGTGGTGCAGCGTCTGCTCGCCATCGCCCAGAAGCTGGAAGGCCTGCACCGCCACGCCTCGACCCATGCGGCGGGCGTGGTGATCGGTGATCGTCCGCTGCAGGAGCTGGTGCCACTCTATCGCGACCCGAAGACCGGGATGCGGGTGACGCAGTATAATATGAAGTGGGTCGAGCAGGCCGGCCTCGTCAAATTCGACTTCCTCGGCCTGAAGACGCTCACCGTGATCAACCGCGCCATCGGCCTGATCGCGCAGGATGGCGGGGAGCGCATCGACATCTCCTCGATCCCGCTCGATGATAAAACCACCTACGACATGCTGCGCCGGGGCGAGACGATCGGCATCTTCCAGGTGGAATCGGCGGGCATGCGCAAGGCGCTGGTGGAGATGGCCGCCGACCGCGTCGAGGATCTGATCGCGCTGGTGGCGCTCTACCGCCCCGGCCCCATGGCGAATATCCCGGTCTATTGCGAGCGCAAGCACGGGCGCGGCGAGCCCGAGGCGAAATGGTACCCGCTGCCCGAACTCGCCCCGATCCTGCGCGAGACCTTCGGCATCATCGTCTATCAAGAGCAGGTGATGCAGGTCGCCCAGGAGCTCGCCGGCTATTCGCTCGGCGATGCCGACCTGTTGCGTCGCGCCATGGGCAAGAAGATCAAGGCGGAGATGGATGCCCAGCGCGGGCGCTTCGTCTCCGGCGCCACCGAGCGCGGCATCGCAAAGGAGAAGGCCGACGAGAT
>SL_7KL_010_BRINEDRAFT_10000963_pt1 | contig 13732 bp, 16 predicted proteins | sample SodLak_010_BRINE_FD_10663 | JGI IMG/M metagenome (IMG submission 10663)
GTTTTATTTAAACTGTTATACGACACAGGACTAAGAATTAACGAAGCTTTAAATGTTAAGATATCTGACATTTGTTTTGATTCGAACACTATATTAGTGAGAGTAACAAAAACTAATAATGAACGTTATGTTTTCTTCAGCTTTTCTACTGCTGAGCTTATAAAACAGTTAATTACAAGGTCTAAGAATAAAATTGAAGACTATCTATTTATTAGTTATCGTAAAAACCATAGAATCACAGTCGATAACGTAATGAAAATTGCTGCTAGAATTAAAGATTCACTAGATCTAGAAGAATCAATAAGGCCTCATAAATGGAGACACACATTCGCGACAAATTTCTTAAATAATGGTGGTAATTTGGAAGCACTTAGACAAATTTTAGGTCATTCAAACCTAACTACAACTCAAATCTATTTGCATATTGATAAAGAGAATTTACATAAAGAATACTTTAAACAATATAACCATTCCAGAAACTCTGCAAAATCACTCAGTATTACAGTGTAAAACTATGAAAATTCATGAGTTATACCCCCAAGGTTTTTTAAATAACTTTTGAATAAAATTCAAGGAAATCGGTATGCGGCCTAAGGGCGATTTCGATACACGGCCGTGTGCTTTCGGTATAAGGCCCTTTCATAACTATAAAAATAAAAAAAGCCGTTCAAGACGGCCATTCTGAGATAAATTGGCGTTCCGGGAGGGATTCGAACCCCCGACCGATGGCTTAGAAGGCCATTGCTCTATCCAACTGAGCTACCGAAACTTAAAAGCGTTTGTCTCAAACGCCCTAGTTATTATATACCAAGCTTTTGAATTTGTAAAGTCTAGAGTGGTAATTTCGTTAATTTGTAAGTATAAATTTTAACATAATTTGAAGAAGTGTTTTATTGATTTGTTTATACGGACTTGTATTTTGATATCATATTAAAAGTTTTTTTAGAAATAGAGTTTGTTACAAGAAAGTCAAGAGAAAACCACCCTTGAAAAATGAGGGTGGTTTGTTTTATTTAATTTGATAACTTACTGATAAAACAGGCATCGGTTTTTTTGCAATTTTCAGTATCATAATGATTGCAACTTCCTTCAACCACAATCTGTAACTTCTCGATATTAAAATTCTTAAAGATTTCATGGTTTTTAATATAATCAAAAATATCTGAATCATTAATTTCAATGATATTATTATTTACTTTACAAGTAACATGGATATGAGAATCCGCACTGTGTGATTCTTCATCAATTGTTAAGTCATAGTGTTTTTTACCATTAATAAAAATTTGCGTCACAATTTTATGATCTATTAAAAAATCAATATTATTGTACACAGTTCCTAAATTATGATATCCACGCTTCTTAAGTTCGTTGTGTATATCTTGAATAGTGAGGTGACGCCCCTCAAGCACATCAATAATCGCTCTTCTTTGTTTAGTAATTCTTACATTTTGTTTTCTGAGTTCTTGAAAAATTTCTTCTTTATTATCCATGATTATCACCCAAACCTATATTAACATTTTTATAAATAAAAGAGAAACTATATACACAAAAAAAAGGTTTAAGCCCTTTTACAAGGCTTAAACCTATTATTAATTATATTTAGCTTTGATCGCCTCTACGATAAATGGCGGCGCAAATGTTGATAAATCACCATTAAATTGAGCAATCTCTTTTACGGATGTAGAACTTAAAAATGAGTATTTGTTATCTGTCATAAAGAAAACCGAATCTATGGATTTATCCAATACTCTGTTAGCATGTGTCATTTGGAACTCATATTCAAAATCTGTTAAAGCTCTTAAGCCTCTAACAATGTGCGTTGCGCCTAATTCTTTAGCGTGTTTTACAGTTAAAGTATTAGAGGTTTTTATCTCAATCTTGTCCATACATGAAGCCAACGCTCTTTTTACCAAATCTACGCGTTCGTCTTTTGTAAATAGTGTTTTCTTATTTGGATTAACACTGATTAGAATATAGAGTTTGTCAAAGATTTTTAATGCTCTTTTTACTATATCAATATGGCCATATGTGATTGGATCAAAACTCCCTGGATAAAGTCCTATTTTCATAATGATTCTCTCCATGATAGTATTTTGACATTTGTTATGCCAATGCTTTTATCTTTTAATATATTAAATGCTTCAGGAATATCATAAAGTGTTTTATTACCAGATAAAACTACAATAATCCCATCTTGACTTAATATTTCTTTATCTTTTATATTTTCTAAACATTGAGTTAGAAGTCCACTTTCATAAGGTGGGTCTAAAAAGATTAAATCATATGATTTATCTATATTTTTTAAATATGAAAGTGCACCTATTTTATTAAGCTTTGCTTGGTTGTTTAGCTTTAAGTGAATGATATTTTGTGAAAGCACCCTATATGCTTCACTACTGTATTCAACAAAGTCACATGACTTTGCTTCTCTTGATAATGCTTCGATTCCTAATGCACCACTACCAGCGAACAAATCTAAAACAGTACTTTCATATAAATAAGGCATAATTATATTAAATATAGACTCTTTAACGCGGTCTTTTGTACTTCTTGTTTTTAAAGAGGAAACTTCTTTTAATACACTACGTTTTAACTTTCCTCCAATGACTCGCATTATAAATCGTAAGTAATTCTTTCTACAGTTTCTTTATCTAAAGACTCCATAAGCTTATCTAGTAAATTAATTAAAGCAGTGTAATCATCTTCATGCATGATTGAAGTATGACTGTGTAAATAGCGGATTGGAAGCGCTAGCGCAATAGTTGGAGCCCCAGTTTTAGCTAGATGCATTTTCCCACCATCAGTTCCACCTCTTTTTAAGTGTGTTAACTGATATGGAATATCATTTTTCTCTGCAATATCAAGCACAAAATCTCTTAAGCCTTTATGGCCAATCATAGATGAATCGCTAACCATGATTCCTACTCCTTTTCCAAGTTCAGTTTCTTTACTTCCACCTGGAAAATCGTGACAAATCGTTGTATCTACTGCAATCCCTATATCAGGAGCAATTTTATAAGCACTTGTTCCTGCGCCTCTTAAACCAACTTCTTCTTGGACTGTTCCAACTCCATAATAAATGTTTGGATGTTTTTTGTCTTTTAAGTTTTTTAAAGTATCAATAGCGGCTGCACAGCCTACGCGGTTATCCCAAGCTTTTCCTAAATAATATTTAGGGTCACTTAGTTCAACGCTTTCAATGTATGGAGTTATCATATCTCCAACTTTGATACCTAGTTTTTCGGCTGCTTCTTTATCTTTGACTCCGATATCGATATACATATCATCGATTTCGACTGGTTTTTTTCTTTCTTCTGGGGTCAAGATATGAGGAGCTTTAGCCCCTGTAACTCCACGAATTTTTTTACCATTTGAAAGGGTAATTTCAAGTTGTTGAGCAAGCATTACTTGTGACCACCAACCTCCAGCAGGAATAAATTTTACATACCCTTCATCAGTGATTTTTGTGACCATGAACCCAACTTCATCCATATGGCCAGCGACCATTATTTTAGGTCCGTTAGCGTCTCCGGTTTTTTTAGCAATAATAGATCCTAAGTTATCAAAACTAATTTCATCAGCATCTTTTTCCATCGCATCTTTCATATAAAGTCTAACCTGCTTTTCTTGAGACGGGATACCATTTAACATCGATAAATCTTTAAGTAACTTATTCATAAAAATTTAGCCTCCAAATTATTTGTTTGTTTTTGTTTGTTTACTTTTTGCTGGTTTTTTAGATTGAACAATTGAAATACCAGCGATAACGTAAAATACTCCAATAATTAAACCAAGTGCTAATAAAATATAGCTAAGTTCTTCTTGGTTCAGTGGTAGTCCAGAGAATAATACATAAGCCCCTAATGTTAAAATCGCTATATATAATATAAATTTTTCAAACTTAGCCTTTTTACCAAGTAGTTGCATTATAAGGAAATAAATAAATCCTCTTAAATATAGTGTTAACCCTAACGCTAAGGATATCCCTACAGTCTCAAATATCAACAGTGCTGAAAGCAATAATGCTATTGCAAACTCCCCTGTTAAAATAAGTAACACATTATTATTCGTTTTGGTTTTATAATCTTTAAAGTATCTCAATGTTGAAAAGATAATAATTAATGCCGCAACAAAAATGCGTACAAAATCTTCTAACCAATCAGTTAGAAAGAATGTTAATAAGAATCCCGCAATAAAAATACCACCAATCACGAAATTAATAACTGGATTTTTACTAATAAATTTTTTCATATACCCTCCAAGTTTGTTTTAATTATTCTGGTTCGTTAAGTTTCTCTTTTTGGTTTTGAATGACACGTTGAAACGTATTAAAAAAGTTTTTACTTTCTCTTGTTTTAACACCTTTCATTAATTCTTCTGCACATTCACGCTCGATATCAGCCACATTATCACAGAGTGCTTTAGACGCTGCGGTTAAGCTAATATGCATCAACCTTTTATCATTAGGATCTTTTTCACGTTTAATAAGCCCATTTCTTTCTAAGCGTGATAAGATTCCTGATAAGGTTGCTTTATCAGTGTCTAAATGTACTAAAATTTCTTTAGCGCTTAATGTTTGATGTTTACGAATAGTCTTAAGCACTTGATACTGTGCATACGTAAGTTCATAGCGTTCTAAAATTCGCGCCATCAATCGTTTGTGAAGCAATGCAGATTTATTAATGAGTTTACAAATTTCTTCTGACATCCTTTTCACCTCTATTCTTAGGTAGTACACAAAACATTATACTTGTTATAAAAACATTTTCCAAGTGTTTGGCTAAATTATTATTTAAAATATGATTTTTGAATAAAGAAATTTTAAAGTTTATATGTATTAATTTGTTCTACAAATCATTTTAATAAAAAAATCTACACACAATTTGTGTGTAGATCTTATGACTTACGCAACTGGTTGATCTCTTTCGTCCTCTTCTTCACGTCTCGAAGGCATATCAATCCCTTTAGAAGCCTCATCAGACACAGATTCTTCTTTTGCTGATTCCATTTGTTTATGACGTCTAAATCTTGAATAACCTGAATAAGATTCAAACCCTAAGTAACCACTAGCTAATAATGCTAAAATGATTAATAAAATAATTAGCTCCGCTGCTGTATATCCACGGTATAAAACTAAGGTTCCTATAATGATAGCAGCAATGTGAAAGAAATAGGTAATATGATCTCCACTTTCAGCACCATTTGACAGTCCATAAAAATGAATCATTCCCCTGGCTAATAAAACACCACCAACTAGGTACCCAAATAATTGACCGATTCCTTCTTCGCTTACAAACGCTCCAACAATCATGACTGCAGCAACTAATAAATTTAAAACAATTTCTATAATATTAATTGTTTTAATCAAATCATTTTTTTGACTTTTAACAAAAGGGACTAATCGAATAATTGCATACACCGCAATAATAATTCCAATAAACGCTTCAACAAGGTACTCAATTCCTGCAAAATAAAAAGTTATAGCAAGTCCTATTAATAATGCAGCACCAATTAATTTAATGAACCAATTATATAAATATACTGTTGACATTAATTTATTTGCCATTTTATCCCTCTTTTCTTAATCTCTAACTTAATTATAAATTGAATGTTTTTTAAAAACAAGTCAATACAATAAAAATAACTCGGCTGAACGGAAATCACTCGATTGCAGAACCAGAATTCTACTATGGGGGTAGCCTCTTGTTCTTACCATTAGGATTCCTGGAAACTAAACAGGCATTCAACACAGGCAGAACCTCGGCTCCTTATATTATAAGTTGGGGTCGCACGTGAGTGATTTCCGTTCACCCGAGCTATACTCACATTATACTCGGTATTGTATGATGCTGTCAATAAAACTACATTGCTTACCAATAATGAATTATCTTTGATATAATATACTATACATTATAACGAATCTAAACTAAAGAGGGATAAAATGGATAAAAATTACACTTGGCATGACATTGTTAAAAGAATGGATGAAAATATATGTCCTATCTGTCAGTTAATTAATGATCGGACACATCAAAAAATAAATGTTTTAGAATACCAACATGTTAGTGATGTTGAGTTTAGAAAAACCTTTATTGATTCTAAAGGGTTTTGTCATTATCATACCGAAAAATTCTATCAACAAAGCGATGCGTTAGCGCACGCAATAATTTTAGGCCATTTAATGCATGTTGAACTTGAACGCTTTAAAAAAGATACCTACAAACGCAAAGATAAATCACAAAAAACATGTATGCTTTGTGAAGCTGAAAATAAAAGTGAATCCATTTATTTAAACGTATTTTTAAAAGCTTTTAAAGAAGCAGATTTTCGCAATCATTATCGAGATAAGGGAATACTTTGTATGAATCATTTTAAATCTTTACTCCCTAAACTTAAAAAACAGAATAAAGAACATTTTAACGTTTTCAAATCTATAACTCTTTCAAAATATGACTTACTCCTACATGACTTAAAAGAAATTAAAAGGAAAAATGATTTCAAATTCAGCAATGAAAAACTTAATGATAAAGAAAAAGTTGCTTGGCAATTATCAAGAAAACTTTTAATAGATCAAGGTGAACATAGAAGATAAAAAATATCTGTATCACAAATATTGTGTTATCATTATAATAGAGTAGTTTATGGGAGGTCTTATAATGATAGCCGGTTTACAAACTTACGATATTATTTTAATTATTTCTTTTATGATACTCATCGGACTATTTATTGACCGTATTGTCGAACGGTTCAGCATTCCTAACATATTAGGATATTTAATGGTCGGTATAGTATTTGGTTAAATTTTAACGTTTTTGAGTATGATGGTTTGTTAGATTTATTTATGTATCTAACTAAATTTGGGTTAGGATTCATTGCGTTAAGTATTGGGTTGGAACTTGATCTTAAGAAAATATGGGCAAGACGTAATGAAGTATAATTGTTACGCTCTATCAAGCTACTTTAGTCCTTATTTTCACCTCTTTAAGACTTTTCCTATTTGGGATGGATTTGCATATTGCTTTATTACTTGGTTCGATTGCGATCGCAACTGAACCAAGACCGATTTTATTTTTAACGAAACGATATAAAACAAAAGATGAAATTACTGATACGTTAGTTCCTCTCCATGGTGTTGAAGATGCGTTTGCGATCATTATTTTTGGGATTACTTTGTCTTATGCTATTGCCATTGATTCTGGCAGTGGGTTAAGTCTTTCAATGATATTGCACGGACCTATTTATGAGCTTTTATTTTCTATTTCAATTGGTGTTTTTATTGGTGTCACATTTAGAACAATTATCAAGAAGCTTGATTATAAAGATGTTGATAAAGATATGGTTGTTTTTGTTTGTGCTGTCGTTGCTATTTTAATTTCAATATTTTTTGCGAACCGAGGCTTTTCATTTTTTAGAGTGAATGTTCATCTTTCACCGGTTTTACTTCCAATGGTAGTTGGCATTACATTCACTAACACATCTTCTAAATTAGCAAAAAAAGAAACAGAACATATGATAGATTTATTTTCTCCACCAATCTTAATAGGATTTTTTACTATTATTGGATCAGAAATGGTGTTTTTAATCTATAACGAAAACGCAAACGTTGCTTTAGGTAGTTTCTTAGTATTTGTAAGTGTATACATTATTTTTAGAATCATCGGAAAACTGGGTGGCTCTTATTTAGGTGGAATGCTCGCAAAATCTTCTAAAAACTTACGAAAACATCTCGGATTTTGTTTGTTACCTCAAGCCCAAGCAGCTCTTGGTTTAGCATTTTATGCTAGAAACATGTTAACTGATACTTCTCAAGGGACAATGCTTGTTTTAATTGTTATAGTAGGAACATTGGTTTATGAATTATTTGGACCATTTGGTTTAAGACATTCATTAATTCGGTGTGAAGAAGTCGATAAAAATGGAGCATGCATCATTCGAGCAAAAAGCATCAATAAATTACCATAATAAAAGCATCCGTTAAGTTAATGAACTGCACCCTTTCTATTGGAGTTGCTTTGTCCAACTTTTGGGGTTCAGTACATTAAAACGGACGCTTTTTGATTAATCTTCCTCAGTATCAAAACCAAATGGTTGCGTATGTACTTGTCTTAAAAATGCAGATCCTTCATTTCCAGCAATAACTTCAGCTCGAATATAATCTAATTCAAAATTAGAGTAATCGAATACTTCACCGCTTTCGATAACTCCAGAGCGAAATCCTTCATCTGTTACTCCACTAACCCAATTAATTCTATCATAATCAGTAGCTATGATTTCAATTGTTTTATTTTCTTCATCAACAATTATATCTTCGATTATAGGAACGCTATCATCAATATTAATCTTACTTACCGCAAAAAATGCTCCATCAATCAGTGACTGTCTAAATGCATCTTCATCTAAAGGATCTTCAATAAGGTGTTTGGTATAAGAAAACCCAGCATAAGTGCCATGAAAATCATCTACTCCAAAGCCAAAAACAGGTCTATCAGGCATCAAGTCTGTAAGCAATGTGTCCCATAATACTCGGTCATACTCATGACGATCGCGTTGGGAAAACACTTCGATTCCTAATAGTGTTTCTTGATCGTATGATTCAAAAAAGTCTTTATACCAAGATGGTGAATATTCATCTCCATCTTCATATTCGTCAAATGCACTCCAATATCTTCCAGGATGTGCAAACCATGTTAAAGCATCCTCTTCTTCACTCATCATATCTAAAAGATCGGCTTCTTTATATGACTCACCTGGCAATGATAAAGTATATAAAGCAGTCATATGATGATGGTATGAATACTCTACCCCAGGAATTGCAATCATTTCTAATGCTACAGGGTCTCTATCTTCAAAGCCATCTCTAAAGGTAGAAAATTCTTCCCATGGCCAAGCCAATGAATCATATGGTGCAACATTATCATGATCGGTAATGGCTAAAGCGCCATATCCTAACTCTTTGTATATATCAACCACTTCATCTGGAGTGTACGATCCATCTGAATATGTTGTATGATTATGGAGCCCAGCTTTTACTTGCGTGATTGATCCAAAATCAACATTCTCATATGGATTGTATGTTAATACAGTGTCTCTTTGTTCACCACAAGCAGTTAAACTAAAAACGAACGTAACCATTCCTAAACCTATCAATAATTTTTTCATGAAATCCTCCTCTAAATAACATCTCATTATAAGTCTAAATGATGCGTTAGTAAAGAGTTGTTTAAATTTTAGTAAATAAAAAAAGCCAAAAATGGCTTTTAATATCTTATTTACTTAATACGTCAATAAGTTCTGCTTTTTTCAGTGTTGAATAACCTGTGATATCACGTTCTTTACATAATTCTTTAAGTTCATCTACAGTTAATTCAGAAAGATCTTCTTGACCGTTTTTTGCAGAAGATGCTTGTGCAGCTTTTTGAGTATCGCTTGGTGTAAGTTCTCCGCTTAACCCTTTTTTCGCTGCATCGACCAATGTTTTGAATCCATCTTCATCATGAACTGCGATGTCTGCAAGCATTTTACGGTTAATTTCAATTCCAGCTTGTTTTAAACCGTTAATCATACGAGAGTATGACATACCGTTTAACCTTGCTGCCGCATTAATACGGCTAATCCAAAGCTTTCTGAAGTTACTTTTACGTTTTTTACGATCACGATAAGCATATGCAAGTGATTTCATCACCTGTTGATGTGCTGTTTTATATAGTATATGTTTAGAACCAAAATAACCTTTGGCTAATTTTAAAGTTCTTTTACGGCGTCTACGAGCCAATGTACCAACTTTAACTCTTGGCATGGGTATTCCTCCTTGATCAATTTAATGATTATTTAATTTGTGAAACTTGTTGCTTAATACGTTTAATATCGCTAGCAGAAACATAACCTGCTTTACGGTTGTTACGAATAGCATTTTTATTTTTGTTGCCTTTTAAGTGGTTTCTATTAGCACGTGAAACTTTTAGTTTTCCACTTGCTGTTTTACGCACACGTTTTGCGGTTGCTGAATGAGTTTTTTGCTTAGGCATTCGAAACTCCTCCTTTATTTATCTTTTTTCGGGGTGAGCGTCATAATCATAGTACGCCCATCTTGTTTTGGACGTGATTCAATTTCACCGATATCTTTGCATTTTTCAGCAAAGTCTAACATGACCTTACGGCCTTGATCGGTGTGTGCCATTTCACGTCCTCTGAAACGGATTGAAAGTTTTAATTTGTCGCCTTTTTCTAAAAACTTACGACCATTTTTCAGTTTGGTTTCGAAGTCATGTTGTTCAATTTTTGGAGAAAGTCTTAACTCTTTTAATTGCATAACATTTTGTTTTTTCTTAGCTTCACGGGCTTTCTTTTGTTGTTCATAACGATATTTGTTATAGTCCATGAATTTTGCAACTGGGGGTTTAGCTGATGGTGCAACGACTACTAAATCAAGATTACGATTATAAGCAAGGTCTATTGCTTCACTTTTAGTTTTAACACCAAGTTGTTCTCCAGTATCAGAAATTACCATAACTTCTCTAGCACGGATATCTTCATTTAAGATACCTTCGCCTTTTTTCTTATCAGGCTTTCTTTTAATATCTGTCACCTCCTAAGTGATTTGGGGGAAACAAGAAAAAAAGTGTGAGTACATACTGTACCCACACTAAAATAATTAATTTCATGTAGCTTCTACCTATTGACCATATCAATCAGGTGAGAGTGGGTACTCTTCTTTCCACCAATATTTACTTTTCAACTAATGTATTATAGCACACTATAATGCATTGTCAACCTCATTCACTATTTTTTTTGTTTAGGTTTGATTAAGTTCTTTGCATAATCTTCTTTATTAATTTGATGCCCTCTTGCAATCGCTAATGCACCTTTTGGAATATCTTTTGTTACCGTAGAACCTGCAGCAATAAATACATTATCTTCGATTTTTATCGGCGCAATAAGGTTTGTGTTACACCCTATGAAGACATCATTGCCTATATATGTTTTATGCTTATTAATTCCATCATAGTTTACTGTAACCGATCCACTACCGAAGTTTACATTACTTCCAACTTCAGTGTCTCCTATATAAGCTAGATGAGACATTTTAGTATTGGCCTGCGTTGTTGATTTCTTAATTTCTACAAAGTTTCCAACTCGGTTATCTCTTCCAATATTTGCATTATTTCTTAAATGGGCAAATGGTCCGATGGTTGTTCTTGTGTGAACTTCACTGTCAAAAATTAGTGAGTGTTTAACTTCTACATTCTCATGGATGATTCCATTATGAATCTCTGTATTGGGTCCGATTATAGCACCTTCAGAAATTTTTGAACTTCCAGTAATAGTTGTATTCGGATTGATGGTAACATTACCTTCAATTTTTACATTGTGTCCGATAGTAATGGTTTCAGGGTTTATCATTGAAACCCCTTTAAGCATTAAATCACGATTAATATCATTTCTTAACGTTTTTTCTGCATCGCTTACCGCGACTAAGTCGTTGATTCCCATTACACGTTCTTGGTTTCTAATCGTATACGTTCCAACTTTATGAGACTCACTCATTAATTCGACAATATCAGTTAGATAGTATTCTTGTTTTAACGGATCTTTTTCAATTTTGTTTAAGGTTTCAAATAATAAGCGATTATTCACTGCATAAAGTCCAGTATTAATCTCATTTATTTGCTTTTCTTTTTCGGTAGCGTTTTTTTCTTCTTTAATGGCTTTAATTTTTCCATACTCATCTCGTAAAATTCGCCCATATCCTTTTGGGTTATCAAATGTTGAAGTAACCACTGTTAAATCATTATTAGACTTTGCGTGAGTTTTAAAAATTTTATTGATGATATTATCATCAATTAAAGGCATGTCCCCAAGTAATATGAGTGTGGTCCCTTCTTTATCTCCTAGAAGATCTTTCGCCATTAATGCAGCGTGACCTGTTCCCAGCTGATCCTCTTGAACAGCGTATTGAACACGGTCTCCTAATAAATCAATAATGACTTGTTTTTCATGACCGACTACCACATATGATTCGTCGATTTCTGAAGCCTCTATATTTTCAACAATATATTCGATCATTGGCTTTTTCAATATTGGAAAAGCACATTTTGGCAACTTTGTACGCATTCTTGTTCCTTTACCTGCAGCTAGTACTAACGCATAATTAGCCATTACTTTCACTTCCTAAATCAATTAATAACGTTTTTAAATCATTAAGCACTTTATCGACCAATGCTTCGTCTTTATGAGAAGCCATTAAACGTACTAAAGGCTCTGTTCCACTGGGACGAACGAGCAATAATCCATCACTACCTAATGTTTTCTTTGCTTCTTTGATCGCATCTTTCATTGTTTTATGATTCAATAAGTTTTTATCAACATCTTTAATATTTACAAGTTTTTGTGGATAGTATTCTACATCTTCAACTAATGAAGGCAGTGGTTTTTTGGTTTCTTGCAATACTTTTAAGATTTGAGAAGCAACCAATATTCCATCACCTGTAGATAAGATATCATTCATAATAATATGTCCTGAATTTTCTCCACCTAGTGAGTAATTGCCTTTTTTAATTTCAGCCGCAACATATTTATCGCCAACATCAGTACGAATCGTTTTAATTTTTTGTGCTTTTAATGCTTTAACAATTCCAGGATTACTCATTTTCGTTAATACAACAGTGTTTTTATTGAGTTTATTTTGATTTTTGAGGTGGACCGCTAAGATATAAACCAATAAATCTCCATCATAAATTTTTCCTTGATGGTCAATCCCTAAAACACGGTCTCCATCTCCATCAAAAGCAAACCCTAAATCACTTTTATTGGCAGTAATTGCTTCTTGTAAGGCTTCAATGTGTGTTGAACCACATTCAACATTAATATTAAATCCATCAGGTTTATTATGAATTACATTTAATTCATCAATTCCTTTTTTCAAAATTGATTCAGCCACAAATGATGTTGCACCATTCGCTGTGTCAATGGTTACGCTTTGGTTTGTCGTGTTGGCTTTAAATGATTCATAAAGGGTTTCATAATGAGATGTTATATCGACTGGATTAAAACTACCAAAGACAATTTTTTCTAAATTTAGTTCTTCATCAATATACTTTTCAACAATCACTTCTTCTGTTTCATTCATTTTAACGCCTTCATTAAACAGTTTAATCCCGTTATCTTGATAAGGATTATGTGAAGCGGTCACCATGACCCCAACGATTCCCTTTGATTTAGAATAATGAGCAATCATTGGAGTAGAAACAACCCCAGCATATAAAACATCCATGCCACTTTGCATTGCCCCTAAAGCGACACTTAAAGCAAGCTGATTAGAACTTTTTCTTGTATCTTCCCCAATAATAACCGTTTGATGATTAAACGTTTGTTTCAGTGCATTCCCAATGGCTTTAGCAATACTATCAGTTAATGTTTCTCCTGCGACACCACGTATTCCATCAGTTCCAAAATATTTCCCCATACACCATACCTCCTATATTTAAAACATTTTAACATATTTTTTAGTCTTTTTATTCTACGGTTACACTTTTCGCAAGATTTCTCGGTTTATCGATATCTAGGTTTCTATGCAAAGCTGCATAATAAGCAATAAGTTGTGTGGGAATGACGGTTAAGAGTGGTGAAAGGAGTGGATTCACATTTTTCATCACAATCTCAGGGTCTTTCCCTTCTTTTAAACTTTCAAATGTTATCGTTAAAGTATTTGCACCACGACTTTTCACCTCTTCTA
>SL_7KL_010_BRINEDRAFT_10000964_pt1 | contig 13731 bp, 16 predicted proteins | sample SodLak_010_BRINE_FD_10663 | JGI IMG/M metagenome (IMG submission 10663)
TGTAGCGGCCTTCGGCATCAAGCTCGAGCAGGATATCGGGCATGGCGTCCAGCTTCGCGCGCAGACGCGCCTGGGCGCGGCGCAGTTCCTGTTCCTCGGCCTTGCGCTCGGTGACGTCGCTGACAACCGCGATGGTCGTTGCCAGCTTGCCATCCGCATCATGGCGCGCCCGGATCGAGGCGCTGACCCAGATCGCGGTGCCATCGACGCGCAGCAGGCGCAGATCATGCCGCGCGGCCACATCCGATGCCCGCGCCAGAAACAGGGCTAATGCTGTTTCGCGGCGCGACGCTTCCAGAAAATCGGTAAAGGGGCGGCCTGTCAGATCCTTCACGCCCAGCATTTCGGCCATGCGGGGGGTGGCATAGCGGGTGGTGCCTGTCGCATCCAGCACCCAGATCCCGTCATGCGCCAGTTCGACGATATCGGCGAAATCGCACAGGCGCGCGCGTTCATCGCGCCGCGCGGTGATATCCTCGAACGTNCCGAAAACGCGCTCTGGCTGGCCGTCACGAAATGTGGCCACGCCCGTGGTGCGCACCCAGCGCCGGACGCCCCTGGCCGTGATGATCGGCAGTTCCAGATCAAAGGGCGCGCCGTTCGTTGACAATGCCTCGAACGCGGGATCAAGGATCGCGCGCGCCTCGGGCGGGTGGAAACCCAGCGCCATGTCGGTCGTCGGGGTGACACTCTGGTCGAGCTGATGGATCGCATAGGTCACAGGCGACCAGATCAGCCTGTCCTGCGCAGGAAGATAGACCCAATGGCCGATGCCGGTCGCCCCCTCAACGTCCAATGCGCCGATGCGGGCGGGGTCCTGTTGCGGGACACTGCGCAGGCTTGCGACATAATGGCCCTGCCCGGCGTCTTGTTGCGCGCGCCAGTGCACCGGGTGCCATCCATGATCGGCGCCGCGCAGCCGCAGGGTCATGTCGCCCGACAGCAGCGCCCCGATGCCATCAGAATCGGGCAGATCGTCCGGGTGGATCAGATCCTGAATGCAGATCTGTTCCAGCGCGGCGGGGTCATGGCCCAGCGCAGGAGTCCAGGCCGGGTTCGCCGCCAGGATGGTTCCGTCACCCGCAAGAATGCAGACCGGATCGGGCAGAGCTGCGAACACATCCGGCAAAAGCGTATGATCGGGTTTGTAAACCATGCGATAGAGGGCCTGTTCGAGCACCATAGCTGCCTGCAACCCGCCAGACGGGGCTGACCTGAGCTAGCAGTATAGAGTTAACGTGAACAGAATGCGAGTAATCGCATAGCGGAAAACAGCCACTGGTTGCGCAGCCGCTGCCCTGCCATCACAGCCGGGGTGTCAGACGCGCGGATCGATGTTTACGCCGGGGCCATGGCGCGCTGCGCCTGCGCCTTTTTGCGGGCCTGCACGGCGCGCGGTTTCGACCGGGTGGGCCGCAGGGTCTGCTTCATCGCCTCGGCCTCGCGCGCAAGATCTGCCGCGTTCTCATGCGGCATGTTGGCGGCAAAGGCGCAGAGCGTGCGCAGATAGGCCTCTTGCTGCTGCTGGATGATCCGCATCCAGAAAACCGAGCTCTGCATCCAGAGTGTCATCGGGTCGAACATGTGAAATCTCCCTATTCCGAACACTGTCCCCCGCACCATGCGTTCTGTCCGGAGTCCTCAAAATCGCTATGAAGCCGCGCTTGTAACGCAGGTTGTCCCCTTGGCCCGCAACCCTCCTCATGAGCCATCATGAGTGCCCGAAAGCGCATAGTCAGCCGCACAACCAGAACGCGAGCATTTCACNAANCATAACGGTGCGTGNTGCGGTCTGTCAAAACTCTAAGCCCCCGGCTCGCGAATGTTTGCGCAAATGCTGTCTGAGNGGGCAGGTCAGGGGCTAACGGATCACGATTTCATCGGGCCGGGCCAGCCCCAGCACATGGCGCGCCCGTTCATCCAGNAGATCGAGGTCAAGGTAATCATCCGACAGGCGGCGCGTGCGGCTTTCCAGCTCGTCAAGCTGGCTGGCCAGCAGGTCGCGCTCGGTGCGCAGATCGGCCACTTCGGCCTCGATCTGCACGCGGTTGAACAACCCATAGGCGCCCTGCACGGCGGAAAACGTGAAATACAGCGCCAGCACCAGCGCGGTGCCGAAGTAAAATAGCGCGCCGATTGCGGGGCGGGTGCGTTTCATGCCCGTGCCTGTACCTGTCTGCCGATCACCTGCTGGCGCGCGGTTGATCCGCTGCTGCCGTGGGCGAGTATGGCACAGTCCCCCGCACTTGTGAATCCCCGTAAAGCCGGATTATCGCAAGAAGATACCCGCCACCACAAGCATCAGCCCCAGGGTCGACACGCCAAGAGCTGCAAAATTCACGATCACCGCCTTTTGCATCCGTGCGCGCAGCGTGGCGTCATCCAGCCCCGCGCGGCGCAGGCGCAGCACATAAAGGATGCACCAGACCAGCGCCAGAACGCCTGCAAAGGCGAGGGCGGCCCCGCCCCAGATCATGGCCTCCATCGTGACTACTCCTGTTCCAGCGCGGCGACACCCGGCAGGGTCTTGCCCTCCATCCATTCCAGAAAGGCGCCCCCGGCGGTCGAGACATAGCTGAACCCCCCGGCCACCCCGGCCTTGTTCAGCGCGGCCACCGTATCGCCCCCGCCCGCGACCGAGGTCAGCACCCCCTCTGCGGTCAGGCGCGCGGCTTCCTGTGCGCTGGCATTGGTGGCGGCATCGAAGGGCGCGATCTCGAACGCGCCCAGCGGGCCGTTCCAGACCAGCGTGCGGCATTCGGCCAGCAGAGCGGTGATTGCGGTCACGGTTTCCGGCCCGGCATCCAGGATCATGGCATCCTCGGGGCAGGCATCGGCGGGCAGAACCTCATGCGGGGCGCCAGTGGCGAATTCGCGCGCGACGACAATATCCACCGGCAGGTGGATGGTGCACCCGGCCTCTTCGGCGCGCGACAGGATATCGTTCGCGGTTTCCGCCATCTCGCGTTCCGCCAACGAATTGCCGATGCCGACCCCCTTGGCGGCCAGAAAGGTATTGGCCATGCCGCCCCCGATGATCAGATGATCGACACGGGCGATCAGATTCGACAGCAGGTCCAGCTTGGTCGAGACCTTGGCCCCGCCCACCACGGCGGCCACCGGGCGCGCGGGGTCGCCCAGGGCGGCCTCCAGCGCTTTCAGCTCGGCCTCCATCAACCGGCCTGCGCAATTTGGGCGCAGACGGGCCATCCCCTCGGTCGAGGCATGGGCACGATGCGCGGCCGAAAACGCGTCATTGACGTAAATATCGCCCAGCGCGGCCATGGCCGCGGCCAGCATCTTGTCATTGGCTTCTTCGCCCGCATGAAAGCGCGTATTCTCCAGCAGCACCACATCGCCCGGTTCCATCGCGGCCACGGCCTTTTTCGCGGGCGCGCCCATGCAATCCTCGGCAAATGTCACGGGCTGGCCCAGTGCCTTTTCCAGCGCAGGGCGCACCTGTTCGAGCGACATTTCCGGCACGCGCTTGCCCTTGGGGCGGCCGAAATGCGCCAGCAACACCGCCTTGCCACCCGCCTGCGTGATATGCTGCACCGTGGGCACGATCCGCGTGATGCGGGTGTCATCGGTCACGGTGCCGCCCTCTACAGGGACATTGATATCCACCCGGATCAGCGCCGTCTTGCCTGCGAAATCCAGATCTTCCAGCGTATTGTACGGCATAACCGGCGCTCCCACTCGTTCCTGTCGCCGCTATGTGGCGTAAAATCCGGGGCAGGGTCAATGGGATGCGACAGCCTTGGGGGTTTTCCTGCGGGCAGGCGCGCATTAGGGTGCGCGCTGTAACCTCATATCCGGAGACCACGCATGGCCGAAATCAAGGACCCTGAAAACACCATCCTGATGGAGCTGAAAGGCGGCACCGTCACGATCGAGCTTCTGCCCGATATCGCGCCGGGGCATTGCGCGCGCATGAAGGAACTGGCCCGCGCAGGCGCCTATGACAACGTGGTGTTTCACCGCGTGATCGACGGGTTCATGGCCCAGACCGGCGATGTGGCCAATGGCAAGACCGATGCCAATTACAATCCGGGCCGCTGCGGCACCGGCGGGTCGGATCTGCCCAACCTCAAGGCCGAATTCTCGGGCGTGCCGCATGATCGGGGCACGCTGGGGGCCGCGCGTTCGCAAAACCCCGACAGCGCCAACAGCCAGTTCTTCATCAATTTCAGCGACAACCACTTTCTGAATCGCCAATACACTGTCTATGGGCGCGTGATTGCGGGCATGGAACATATCGATGCCATCACACGGGGCGAGCCGCCGGCAGACCCTGACAAGATGCTGAGCGTAAAGGTGGCCAGCGATGCGTGATCGTCTGATCTTTGCAGGGCTTTTCGCAGTGGGCGTGGGCATTCTGGCCACGACCTCTCTCAACACCTCGCGCGCGGATGCCGACACCCAGGTGCCGAGTGACCATTCCGGCCCGGTCATGACCATCGATGTCGCCGGGCAGGCGAATGGCAGCATCCGCATCGCGCTGCGCGACGATCTGGCGCCCGAGCATGTCGAACGGATCGTGACCCTGGCCGAGCGTGGCGATTACGATGGTGTGGTGTTTCACCGCGTGATCGAAGGCTTCATGGCCCAGACCGGCGATGTGGAACACGGCCAGCTTGATGGTGAACGCGCGCGCTGGGGCACAGGCGGGTCCGACATGCCAAACCTGCCCGCCGAATTCAGCGATCAGTCCTTCGAGCGCGGGGTTGTCGGCATGGCGCGGTCGCAAAACCCCGACAGCGCGAACAGCCAGTTCTTCATCATGTTCGCCCCGGCCACGCATCTGGACGGGCAATACACGGTCGTCGGCCAGATGATCGAAGGCTATGACGTGCTGGATGCCATCAAGCGCGGCACGGGCGCGAATGGCGCGGTGATGGACACGCCGGACCTGATGGAACGCGTCACCATTTCGGAATGAAAAAACGCCGGGGCCGCAAGGCCCCGGCGCTATGAGCGGGATCAGTCGCTGCCTCAGCCGCCATGGGCTTCGGCAAAGCGCGCATCAATCTCGGCTGCCAGATCGGGGTCCTGCGATGCAGCCTCACCGATGGCAATGTATTCATCCACCGTAATATCGGGCGATTCCTCGACAACCTGCAGGATGGCGGCATCGGCTTCCTGCACGATCGCCATCTGCTCTTCTTCGTCGGTCGTGGCTTCAAGCTGCGCCATATACTGCTCGCGCGTCTCGGCCACGGCCAGGGCTGCCGTGATGAAGGCATCGACCATCGCTTCATCTGCAGCGAGCTCAGCCCCCGGCCCTGCGGCGGGTGCGTCGGGGGTCATGTCCTGAGCCTCGGCCTGCGTGGCGAGGAACGGGGTGGCCACAAGCCCGGCCGCGAGGATGGTCGTTGCAAGAAGGCGGTTCAGTGCCATTGAGGTTCTCCTGTCTGTTTCTGCCGCGCCGGATGCCTCATCCAGCGCCAGCCCAAGACCTAAGGTCGCGCCCCCCGGCTTGCAAACGGGTCGGCGGAAAAATGCTGATTCATCATTCTGTTGCGGGCAGAAGCTCAGGTAAATTACGTGAAGCTAGCGCCCCAACTCCCTGATCCCGCGCGATAAACCGTCCAGCGTCATCGGCACCATCCGGCCCTCGAATATCTCGTCGATCAGTCCGATGGACTGGGTGTATTTCCAGTGATCCTGCCGGGTGGGGTTGATCCACAGATGATCGGGCCATTGCGCGCGGGCACGCTGCAGCCAGACCTGCCCCGACTCGGCATTCCAATGCTCATTCGCGCCGCCGGGATAGAGGATTTCATAGGGCGACATCGCCGCATCGCCCACGAAAATGCATTTCCAGTCGCTGCCATAGAGGCGCAGCAGGTCCCATGTCGGCAACCGTTCGGACCAGCGCCGGGCATTGTCGCGCCAGACGAATTCATACAGGCAATTGTGGAAGTAATAATGTTCCAGATGCTTGAACTCGGATTTCGCGGCGCTGAATAATTCCTCGACCGCGCGCACATGGTCATCCATTGACCCGCCGATATCCAGCAAAAGCAACACCTTGACCGCGTTGCGCCGTTCCGGCCGGGTGCGCACATCCAGCCAGCCCTGTTCGGCGGTGGACCGGATCGTGCCATCCAGATCAAGCTCTTGCGCGGCGCCGTCCCGCGCCCAGCGGCGCAGGCGCTTCAGCGCGACCTTGATATTGCGGGTGCCCAGTTCCACGGAATCATCAAGATTGCGGAATTCGCGCTTGTCCCACACCTTGACGGCGCGGCGGTGGCGCGATCTGTCCTGCCCGATGCGCACCCCTTCGGGATTGTAGCCATAGGCCCCGAAGGGCGAGGTTCCGGCTGTCCCGATCCACTTGTTGCCCCCCTGATGGCGGCCCTTCTGTTCTTCCAGCCGCTGTTTCAAGGTCTCCATCAGCTTGTCGAACCCGCCCAGCGCCTCGATCTGCGCGCGTTCCTCGGGTGACAGGCTTTTCTCGGCCAGCTTTTCCAGCCAGTCGCGCGGCAGGTCCAGCCGTTCGACCATCTGATCGAGGCTGATATCCTCCAGCCCCTTGAACGCAGCGGCAAAGGCGCGGTCAAAGCGGTCCAGATGACGCTCGTCCTTCACCATGGCGGCGCGCGCCAGGTAATAGAACCCCTCGACATCATAGGTTATCAGCCCCGCCTGCACCGCGCCCAGAAAGCTCAGGTATTCGCGTAGCGATACCGGCACCTGATGGTCGCGCAGCGCTGCGAAGAAAGGCAGGAACATGGCCGCGCTAGAACGAATACTCGACCGCGATCGTGACGAACAGGCCCACCAGCCCCCCCACGATCAGCCCCACGGCCGCATATTGCGCCATGTCCTTGCGGTCGCCGCCCTGCTTGCGCGCCGAGGCATAGCCCCAATAGCCGCCGCCCAGCATGCCTAGTATCACGATCATGTCTGTTGTCGTCCCCGGTTATCGTGGCCGCGCAAGTGCGGCAATCTCGTCGCGTCGGTCCTGTGCGGCGGCTTCGGACCCGAAGCCGAACACAGCATAGGGTGCGGCCTGACGGCGCAGGCGCGCCGCTTCGGCCTCGCGACCCATTTGTTCCAGCGCCTCGGCGCGCAGCAGCATCAGCGATGACAGGAGCGCGCCGTTCTCGCTGCGCCGCGCGGGCGGCATGGCGCTGTCGGTCAGGCGCAGCACCAGATCGGTCTGCCCGCTGGCCAGCGCCTGCGCGGCCAGATGCAGCTCGACATGGGCGCGCGGCACCTCGCCGCCCGCGCGTGCGCCAAATAGCTGCGCGGCCTGCGTCAGCGCGGCGACAGCGCGCTGGCCATCGCCCTCGGGCGCGAAACGCGCGCTCAGAAACAGGGCCAGCGCCAACCGCTCATCGCGCCAGCCTGCGCGCACGGCAATCCCCAGCGCGTCCTGCGCCAGCGCATGTGCGCGCGACCGGCGCGCAGTGCCCAGCGCGGTCTCAATCGCCACGGTCCAGGCGCGCGGGGTCGGCACATCGTCCAGGGCCGGGCCGTCGCGCTGGCCGCGCGGGTTCAGCCGCGCCAGGATCGCGGGCAGCCGTTCGGCCACCTGTTCGCGTGTCATGCCCGGGCGCAGCGCGGGATCGTACCAGGCCCGCAGCACCAGCATGTCGAACCCGGTCACCGTGGTCTGGAAATTGTTGTCATTCATGATCGATTCGCCGATGCGAAACAGATCATTGAGTGGTCCCATCGCCTGCAGAATCTCCTCGTTCAGGCAATCGCGCATTTCCTGCACGGTGGTATCGGCGGGCACCACGACGAGGATCTGCTCGCGCGTGACCACGCGCGTCCAGTCGAGCGCAGAGGCGCGCGGCGCTGACAGGAACTCCGCCCAGCTTTTGACATTGGGCACCACGAAACAGGCTGCAGAGGGCACCAGCCGACGCATCTGCGCGCGCGGCACGAAATCGACATGGATCATCGAGGGCGCGTCGCGCCGGTGGATATCCACGCGCGCCTCGCGGCGCAGGCGTTCAAGCAGGCGGTCCGTCTCGATCACGCCCAGCGGCGGGATCTGCCCCTGCAATTGCACGCCCACTGGCCCCTCGAATCGCGACAGGACCGGCAATTCACGCCCCGATTCCAGCCGAAAGCCCAGCTCCAGAATATCCTCGGCGATCTGCGCATTATGGCGCTGGGGCGGGAAGGGATTGGGCGCGCCGAAAAGCGCGCGCGAACTGATCTCGGGACGTTGCGCCGCCAGATCGATGGGCGCGCGGGTCGCCGCCGGGGCGGGCGGTTCCGGGGCGCAAGCCCCAAGCATCAGTGCCAGCGCAAGGATCGCGCCCCGCTTCATGTCGGGCGCACATATTTGACGAATGGTGTCGCTTCGCCCACGCGGTCATACAATCGGCGCGCATCGGCATTGAAATCCTGCGTCAGCCAATAGACGCCCTCGACCCCGCGCAGATCGGCGGCCTCATAGACCGCCATGATCAGCTTGCGCCCGATCCCGCGCGCGCGATGCGCGTCATCGACATACAGATCCTGCAGATAACAGATCCCCTCGGGCCGCCAGCAATGCTGGTGAAACAGGAAATGCACCAGACCCACGGCCTGACCATCCGCCCAGGCCATCAGGCCGGTCGGGCTGTAGGGGCTGTCGGAAAACAGCGCCTCGAATGTCGCGTCATAGACCTGCAGCGGCAGGGTGGTGTCATAGAAATCGAGATAGGCATACCAGAGCTGCGCCCATTGCGGCTTTTCCGATGGCATGACGGGCCGGATCTCGACGCTCATGAAACCTCTCTCTCAGCGGCCCTGACGCCGCGCCATGAAGGCAAGGCGTTCGAACATATGCACATCCTGCTCGTTCTTGAGCAACGCACCATGCAGGCGCGGCAGGGCGTCGCGCCCGTCGCGCGCCAGATCCTCGGGTGCCAGATCTTCGGCCAGCAGCAGCTTCAGCCAGTCCAGAACTTCTGATGTCGAGGGCTTCTTGCGCAGCCCCGGCGTGTCGCGCAGCTCGTAGAACCGGGTCAGCGCCGTGGTCAGAAGCTTGGGTTTGATGCCGGGGAAATGCACCTCGACAATCGCTTTCAGTGTCTCGATCTCAGGAAAGCGGATATAGTGAAAGAAGCAGCGCCGCAGAAAGGCGTCGGGCAGGTCTTTTTCATTGTTCGAGGTGATGATGACAATGGGGCGCTGGCGGGCCTGGATCGTCTCGCCCGTTTCATAGACGAAGAATTCCATGCGGTCGAGTTCCTGCAACAGATCATTCGGAAACTCGATATCGGCCTTGTCGATCTCATCGATCAGCAGGACCACGCGGTTCTCGGCCTCGAATGCCTGCCACAGCTTGCCCTTGCGGATGTAGTTGCGCACATCACCCACACGTGCATCACCAAGCTGGCTGTCGCGCAGGCGCGAGACGGCATCATATTCATAAAGCCCCTGCTGCGCGCGGGTGGTGGATTTGATCGACCATTCCAGAATCGGCAATCCCAGGGCGCCCGCAATCTGGCGGGCCAGTTCGGTCTTGCCGGTTCCGGGCTCTCCCTTGACCAGCAGCGGACGCTCCAGCGTGATCGCGGCATTCACTGCGATCTGCAAATCGTCACTGGCAATGTACCCCTCGGTCGAGGTGAAACGCATGAGGCAGACTTTCGCAACGGGTTATGCAAACTGTCGGTTCGCAACCAACCTAGCCTGCGAACTGTCTGTGGACAAGCGCAGACCCATGTCTGTTTTGTGCAGTCGCGCGAAAGGGCGTGACAATATGCAGTCCATCCGCTATCGCAGCCGCAAGAACGACAGATAGGTGAATCGCGATGGGCAACCTGAGCGCCTATGACCAATCCGATAATGAGGAGCGGGGCATGAAACCGGAAATTTTCCTTCCTGAAGATTATCGACCGGCCGAGGATGAGCCGTTCATGAACGAGCGGCAGGTTGAGTATTTTCGCCGCAAGCTGATGGTCTGGAAGGAAGATATCCTCAAGGGCTCGCAGGAGACGCTGGCAGAGCTGGCCAATTCCAGCCGCAACATCCCCGACATTGCCGACCGCGCCTCTGAGGAGACGGATCGCGCGCTGGAATTGCGCACCCGCGACCGGCAGCGCAAGCTGATCTCCAAGATCGACGCCGCGCTGCGCCGGATCGAGAATGGCGAATTCGGCTATTGCGAAGTGACGGGCGAACGCATTTCGCTGAAGCGTCTGGATGCGCGGCCCATCGCGACCATGACCCTGCAGGCCCAGGAAGCGCATGAGCGCAATGAGCGTGTCCATCGCGACGACTGAGCCTGTGGCACGCCTGTATGTTGACATGATCAGACCAAGGCACCGGGCTTCGCCCGGTGTTTGCATATCCGGGCGGGCGTGATGCAGTTGCGCGGACTGGATGTGCTGGTTGTGGGGGGCGGCGTGGCCGGGCTGGCCTCGGCGGCGGCGCTGTCGCAGCGCGGGGCCTCGGTGCGGCTGCTGGAACAGGCGGATGCGTTTCGAGAGGTCGGCGCGGGGTTGCAGATCAGCCCCAATGGCGCGCGGGTTCTGGACGCGCTGGGGCAGGGCGCGGCGCTGGCGCAGGCGGCGCAGCGCAGCCGGGCGGGGGTGGTATTGCGCGCAGGCGGCAGCGGCGCGCAGGTGCTCCGGATGGCCCAGCCGCAGGACGGGGCGGGGTTTCACCTGATCCACCGCGCTGATCTGATCGGGGTGTTGCAGGGCGCGCTGGGGGATGTGGATATTCGTTTCGGCGCTGCTGTCGCCTCGGTCGATGTGACGGGGGCGCGACCTTCGGTCGCGCTCGGCTGTGGCGAGGTGCTGTGCGCCGATCTGGTGGTGGGTGCGGACGGGGTGCATTCGGTGCTGCGCCCGGCGGTCCTGGGCACCCCGCCCAAGGCGCCCTTTTTCACCGGCCAGGTGGCCTGGCGCGCGTTGATCTCCGGCACGCCCGATGACGCGGCAGAGGCGCAGGTCTTCATGGGGCCAGGGCGGCATCTGGTCAGCTATCCGCTGCGCGGCGGCGCGCTGCGCAATATCGTCGCAGTGGAAGAGCGCAGCGACTGGGCCGCCGAAGGCTGGCACCATCCCGACCGGCCCGAACATCTGGCCCACGCCTTTGCAGGCTTTGGCGGGCCGGTGCCGGGCTGGCTGGCGCAGGTCGATCAGGTTTTTCTGTGGGGGCTGTTCCGCCATCCGGTGGCTGCGCGCTGGCACCGGGGCGGGGCCGCGATACTGGGCGATGCGGCGCATCCGACGCTGCCTTTCATGGCGCAGGGCGCGAATCTGGCGCTGGAAGATGCCTTTGCGCTGGTCCGCGCGCTGGACGGGGCCACGGGGCTGGCGGCCGGGCTTGACGCATGGCAAGCGGCGCGGTCCGCGCGCGCTGCCCGCGTGATCGCGGCGGCCAATCGCAATGCGCGCAACTTCCATCTGCGCCCGCCGCTGGCGGCGCTGGCGCATCTGGGGCTGCGCCTGTCAGGCCAGGTGATGCCGGGTGCTGCATTGCGCCGGTTCGGCTGGATCTATGACCATGATGTCACGGCCATGTGATCTGCAATGGTATCGCCCCGCGCGCGCCCCAGATAGAATAGGGTCAAACGGGGAGAGCCATGGATAGCGATCAGATCATGCGGCTGGTCTACCTGGGCATCTGGGGCACTGTTCTGATCAGTTATTTTCTGATCGCGCGCAGCCAGGGCATCGGGCAGAGCCTGCGCCAGCTTGTGCTGTGGGGGCTGATTTTCGTGGGCGTGGCCGCGGGCTACGGGCTGTGGCAGGATCTGCGCGGGGCCAATTCGGTCATGGTGCAGGGTGATGGTTCAGTCGTGCTGCGGGCCGGGCGCGACGGGCATTTTCATCTGGATCTGGATGTGAATGGCGTGCCGGTGGATTTTATCGTCGATACCGGGGCGAGTGATCTGGTGCTGTCGCAGGAAGATGCGTCGCGCGTGGGCTTTGACCCGCAGGCGCTGCCCTATCTGGGGCAGGCGCGCACGGCAAACGGGGTTGTCGGTATCGCGCGGGTCACGCTGGATGAGGTGGTGCTGGCCCATGACGGGCTGGAGATCCGCGATACGGATGTGTCGGCCTTTGTCAATGAGGGTGAGCTGGATGTCTCTCTGATGGGGATGGGGTATCTGCGGCGTTTTGCCCGCATCTCCATCGAAGGGGACCGCCTGACGCTGGAGCGGTAGCGCCTGCCCCCCGCCCGCAAACGGCCCGCCCACCCAACCCTCGCTGCGCGCGCCCCTGCGGGGCACGCTTGCTTGCCGCTTGCGGGCGGGGGGCAGGCGCGCCCGGACGCTCGGCATTTGACGCTCTGGCCCCTTGCCGGGTGGGCGCGCGCGCGGTAGGACCACAGTATTCAACGCCAAAGGACTCAGCCCATGCCCGAAGACCTGATCAATTCCTATCTGACCGGCCCGGATGAGCAGGGGCGTTTCGGCATCTATGGCGGGCGCTTCGTGTCCGAGACACTGATGCCGCTGATCCTGGAGTTGGAAGCCGAGTATGAGCGCGCGAAAGACGATGCCGGGTTCTGGGCGCAGATGGATGATCTGTGGACGCATTATGTGGGCCGCCCCTCGCCCTTGTATTTCGCCGAGCGGCTGACCGAGCATTGCGGCGGCGCGAAGATCTACCTCAAGCGGGATGAACTGAACCATACCGGCGCGCACAAGATCAACAATGTGCTGGGCCAGATCCTGCTGGCGATGCGCATGGGCAAGACGCGCATCATCGCCGAAACCGGCGCAGGCCAGCACGGGGTAGCGACAGCCACCGTCTGCGCGCGCTTCGGGCTGAAATGCGTGGTCTATATGGGCGCGCATGATGTCGAGCGGCAGGCGCCCAATGTGTTCCGCATGAAACTGCTGGGCGCCGAGGTCGTGCCGGTGGAATCCGGGCGCGGCACGCTGAAGGATGCGATGAACGACGCGCTGCGCGACTGGGTGACCAATGTGCGCGACACATTCTACTGCATCGGCACGGTCGCCGGGCCGCACCCCTATCCGGCGATGGTGCGCGATTTCCAGTCCATCATCGGCAAGGAAACCCGCGAGCAACTCATGGCGCGCGAGGGCCGTCTGCCCGACACGATCATCGCGGCCATTGGCGGCGGGTCGAACGCGATGGGGCTGTTCTACCCCTTCCTTGATGACAAGGATGTGCGCATCATCGGGGTTGAGGCCGGGGGCAAGGGCGTCGATGACCGGATGGAGCATTGCGCCTCTCTCACCGGGGGGCGGCCGGGTGTGCTGCATGGCAACCGCACCTATCTGCTGCAGGATGGCGATGGCCAGATCCTTGAAGGGCATTCGATCAGCGCCGGGCTGGATTACCCCGGTATCGGGCCGGAACATGCCTGGCTGAAGGATATGGGGCGCGCGGAATATGTCTCGATCACCGATGATGAGGCGCTGGCGGCCTTTCAGACCTGCTGCGCGCTGGAAGGGATCATCCCCGCGCTGGAGCCCAGCCATGCCCTGGCCCATGTCCTCAAGATCGCGCCGGAACTGCCTGCCGATCACCTGCTGGTGATGAATATGTGCGGGCGCGGCGACAAGGATATCTTTACGGTCGCGCGCCATCTGGGCGTGGATCTGGGGGCATAAACTCAGGTTTATTTACACCGAATAAACCAAAGCTGGATTTAATCTTCATCCTATGCGGCTGTAACAGGGCGTATGCTCGTGTGTGACGGGCTGCACATGTACCTGTATCAGTAACAAAAGGGCTGCGGATGAGTGTTGCAGGTGCCTGGTAGCGCCCCCGGTTCCGGTGATGTCGGGGT
>SL_7KL_010_BRINEDRAFT_10000965_pt1 | contig 13729 bp, 12 predicted proteins | sample SodLak_010_BRINE_FD_10663 | JGI IMG/M metagenome (IMG submission 10663)
TTACCCTTAATGGCCGCGTCGTTACTAAGCGAACAACCGCTTGTGCTTTCGAACATCCCCTTATTGGCAGATATAAAGTCGATGATTCGATTGCTTCAACATTTGGGCGTACGTTCAGAAATCACAGAAGCCTTGCATTCGAACAGTCGCACCTTGACCTTACAGGCCGAAAAAATGGTATCTGATGATGCCCCCTATGACTTCGTCCGAAAAATGCGCGCGTCGATTTTAGTCTTAGGCCCTTTACTAGCGCGGAATCATGAAGCAAATGTCTCTTTGCCGGGGGGATGTGCGATCGGCACGCGACCGGTAGATCTTCATATTCGCGCCTTAGAAAAAATGGGGGCTAAGATTGATATTGAAAACGGGTACATTCATGCCAAAGCCCCAGATGGCCTAAAAGGGGCGGATATTTCCTTTCCCAAAGTAACGGTCACAGGTACTGAAAATATCTTGATGGCAGCTTGTTTGGCAAAAGGGCGCACGCGGCTTTTTAATTCTGCAACTGAACCCGAGGTTTGTGATCTAGCGCATTGTTTAGTGGCGATGGGGGCTCAAATCACAGGTATCGGTACATCTATATTAACCGTAGATGGGGTGGACAGTTTAACCGGCACACGCCATCAAGTTATCGCCGACAGAATTGAAACGGGTACATATATTTTAGGCGTCGCTATTTGTGGAGGGCGCCTTCGGCTGAATAATACATCCTTGGATATCTTACCAACCTTCAAGGACATTGTGCAACGTTTGGGCGTCCATGTGACCCAGGATAAACAAGATTTGATTATCACAAGGAGTGGCAAGCTTAACCCTGTTAAAGTCCAAACAGACCCCTACCCTGGGTACCCCACAGATTTGCAGGCTCAGTTAATGGCAGTTCTTTGCATTACCCCAGGCATATCCTTTATGAAGGAAACAATTTTTGAAAATCGCTATATGCATGTCCCAGAACTCAATCGAATGGGGGCGAACATTACAGTGACAGGAAACGAGGCTCATATAGAAGGTGTGGACTCTTTAGAGGGGGCTGAGGTTATGGCGACCGATTTAAGAGCGTCTGTGTCCCTTGTTCTGGCCGGTCTGGTGGCAAAGGGAGACACTGTTATCAATCGCGTTTACCATTTGGACCGGGGGTACGAAGGACTCGTCGATAAGCTCAAAAAATGTGGAGCTTTGATTGAGCGGATATCGGAAGCAGAATTGTCCCTTGCCTCAAGTTAACGGAAATCATTATTTATATCCTATCTGAGTCTTGAAATGGTTAAAAAACAATGGTATAAGATCAAAGTTCAGGGCGCATAGCTCAGCGGGAGAGCGCTACGTTGACATCGTAGAGGTCACAGGTTCAATCCCTGTTGTGCCCACCATCTTTTGGGATAGGTTGTTTGGACCAATCCTTTACCGTTTCCGAGCCTAAATAAATAACCGGATGTACGGATTTCCTCAAACTCACCTTTGATAATGTCTGTCTTGTCGGCCTTGAAACGTCAGCCGGGACCGTTTTTTTTGAGGGCAAGAATCGTATCCCCATGAAAAGAACAAAGCTGACCCCCAAAATTGAGAGACTTGAATAAAAAAGTGTCATCTACAGGCTTTTTTTAACGTCTTACCTGGAGTATTCCCCAAAAATATTAAGAAATCTTTGAACCATATCACTTTACGAAAGCACATCAAGAGTTCAATGGATAAGGCCCTTATATGAACTATCACGTTTAGACACAGTTTGGCAGGGGGAAGCAACAGATTGTGGGGCTGACATGGGCATTGACAAAAATAACTTTACAAAACGGGTCTAAATAAGGGATCCTACATCTAATTATATTCATTTATTGTAAAGTGCTGAAGCCGTGAAAAACCTTTTTGATACCAGTCTTTCTTTTCTTAAACAGGCAAAGTCAATCCTTCAGTTGATAACGATCATGGTCCTGGCTTTTTGTGTGTCGCCTTACTTCCCGGAATCCTGGAAGTCTTTTTTTTATGGGCTAAGTATGAACCTAAAAGACACCTTGGTGTTTATTGTTCCCTTTGTGATCGTATCCTATCTGTATCGCTGTTTCCAAAGATTAGGGCAGGGGGCCTTGAAATTCATGGGCCTGCTTTTCGGTGCTGTCTGCCTCTCGAACTACATATCTATGGTTTTTGGGTACCTTGGGGGGGTCACATTTTTGAAGTTTTACACCTCTGAAATTCCTCATCTTCACTTGCAGGATCGTTTGCCGGCTTTATTTCACCTTGACTATGCACCTTTATTTAGTAACCGTACGGCCTTAATCCTGGGTATTTGTTTCGGTGTATGCCAAACGCTTGTGCAGTCAGATTATGTTGAAAAGACAATGTCGAAACTGGGTTTGTTTGTGGATATCTTTCTGAAGTCGGTATTTCCGAGGGTTCTCCCCCTATTCATTTTTGGATTCTTGATCAAAATGGAGCATGAAAACATGCTCGAGGTTTTGTACCATGGATACTTTGCCACAACACTCTATATCTTGAGTCTGATTATGGTCTACTGCTTTGTGTCGTTAGGAATGACAGCCCGTTGGAATTCAAAGCGTATGGTGTTCTACGCGCGGAACCTATTCCCAGCCTCTTTAACGGCTTTTGGTTCTATGTCCAGTATGGCGGCTCTGCCTTTAAACCTGCATGCGGCTGAAAAAAATTCAAAGAATCCAGAATTAGCTCAAGGGATTTTGAGTGCCACAGTGAACCCCCATCTTGTCGGCGATAGCATCGCCTTAGGGGTGTTGATCTTAATGACCATGAAAATTTTCCTAGGTACGGTTGTTGCGCCTTTCACATTCTTTGTTTTTGCAGTTTATTGGACTATTGCAAAGTTAGCCATGGTCGCTGTTCCGGCAGCTGGGGTCCTGATGATTATTCCTCTTCTTGAGTCTCACCTAGGTTTTTCCGGAGAAATGACAGGTATTATTACGGCTGTGTATATGCTTCTAGACCCCTTTATTACATCCGGTAATGTGACGTTTAATGGGATCTTTGCAACCTATGTATCGAACCGTGTGCAGAAAAAGATATAGGGTCAGAAAAGAAACACAGAGATGGAACGGAAATCCATGCCCCTGTAGACAGTTTCATTCTTTGTGCGTGATCGGTCAGCATACCTCTTGAACCTTTATAATCGGGGAAGGATACACCTTTCTATTTGAAGAGCGACTTTCTTCTTCGCCTGCAAATGTTTCAAAGTTAAATGTTGCTGCCAATAAAATTTTGTGGAATTCTAGTCTTTAAAAAGTGATGGAAAGCATATGACTCGTTCTCAGATCATTCAGCGCCTGAATGAAAAGTACCCTGACGTCCCATTAAAAAAAATGGAAGATGCTGTTAATCTGTTTTTTAATCATATCTCCTCAACCCTTGCCGAAGATGGGCGCGTTGAAATTCGTGGTTTTGGTGTGTTTACCCTAAGACAAAGGCAAGCCCGGGCAGGACGAAATCCGAAAACCGGAGAAGATGTTCTTATTCCGGAAAAAAAAGTTCCTTTTTTTAAGCCTGGAAAATTGTTAAAAAATTACGTCAATAGTGAGTAATTTAGGATCCTTTAATGACACATTTGATTTATACATTCATTTTTATCGCACTTCACACCGAGCTGGGGTGGGCTGATTTTCCGAATCTTCCCAAAAAGAACTCTTCTGCTGGTCATCCGATTTCCTTAAAATCTCCGCCTCAGGATACCCAAAAAGATGGGGTTGATGACCCCTCTCTTTACCCCCCTGCAACAGAACATTACTCGGAAGCCTCGGAAAAAAATACACCTGTTCGTTCTGCAAAACCGTCCCCAGCTTCTGATGAACATACAAAGCAGGGGAGATATTCACGGCACAAAATACAAGACTATGCAGCAAAGTGTGAGGCCAGAATTATAGATCTTTGGTCATATGAAAAGACTCTATCGGATCCTAAGGAACGTGAAAAGTTTCAACGAAGCATCGGACATGCCTTCGACGATTGTCGCCTTATTATAAAGTCGGCGGATCTGTTTGCGAAACTCGATAAGTATATCACATCTTATACTATAAATATTCGCAAAGCGGAACAGTGCGTCAAAGGGCGGGACGATTAAGTCGAATTTAGATAAATTTTGCTGGCGTGTGCTTACTGTCGGTGTATGGCTTCAATAGAGAATATTTACGTGCTGAGGAATTGAATTTCTGAATAAATCTTTGTTTTTCGTCCTTAGCTATATTGACTCGCCCCCCGATTAAAAATACCATAAGAAAAGACAAATAATGGTGAATTGAATTGTGAGTAAGACATTAACTCGTGCTCAAATTTCGGAGACAATGATCAGTCGCCTTAACTTAACACGGCAGGAGGCATCCCATATCATTGAGTCTATCATCAATGAAGTTGGGTATCACTTGAAGGCCTCAGGACGACTTAAAATCTCGACTTTTGGGACATTTTACGTTTTAAGCAAGGCTCAGCGTATGGGGCGAAATCCAAAAACCGGCGAACAAAAACCAATCACCCCAAGAAAAAGCATTTCTTTTAAGTCTTCCACCAACCTAAAACAGAAAGTCAATAGAAAACAATAAAATATGTATTATGAATCATGATAAAACATGAAAGTATTCCCTTTGCTGTGGATTTGGATGGAACGTTAATTTTAAAGGATTTAACTTTTGAGGGAATAAAGAGTTTTCTAAGGATCTATCCTTTTCAGGCCTATAAATTGTTGTGGTGGTTTTTGAAAGGACGAGCTCACCTAAAACGTAAGATTGTTGAAAGCGTCCCTTTTCCCTCCCATGCTGTTATTTTAAACCAAAAATTTTTAAGGTTTCTAAGGCCCTATATGACGCACAAATATAAACTTGTTTTAGCCACAGGAACTGATATTCATTGGGCCCAACAGGTTGCGGACCAACTCCAGATCTTTCATGATGTTTTGGGAAGTGATGGTGGTATCAATTTAACGTCGCATCATAAAGCCCAAGCGCTGAATAGAATGTTTGGTAAAAATCAATATGTCTATGCGGGGAATTCATCTAGCGACTTAGCTGTTTGGAAATTTGCGCATGAAATTGTGGTGGTGAATGCATCGGCACGTGTTTTAAAAAAAGCAGTCGCACTTAAGAAAACTGCAAATAGTTATATTGTACGGGTTACCGGGGGGAGTAAAAATGAGACGTATTGTACTAAGCCTGGTCTTGCTGATATGTGAAACGGCCTATCCAACGGACCGATTGAGCCCTGAAAATGAAATAGAATTTAGAACCCGACGCCCGATGAATGTCAGTGTTTTGGGGGAATTGGAAGGGGCGATCAAGCTTGAAAAAGTCCAAACAGTCTGGAAACATTTAAGCTTGGAGGAGCGTTTGAAGGATGAATCTCTTGATTCTTCTAGCGGTCATCCGTCATGGTCTTTGATGACTCGAATTGAAAGATATTCATGTGAAAAAAGATATCTAACCCATCAAAATATTAAATACGTTCAGAACGATCTTTTAGGCCTTAGTGATAAACACGATAAGTTAATGATCACTTATGAAGAAAAGCCTGATTGCAAAAGATGTTTATCCATTCCCTTAGATTGTCTATTAAAATCTTATTTCCCCAAGCGAAAGTGCCAAGTAGGACGGCTTGATGATATTCGGTTTTCAAACCATGTGACCAAGCTTAAGATTATATTGCCTTTCCAGTCCACCCCCACAGGCGGAACTGCGCAGGACCATATTTTATTGATTCATTATCTGAAACCGTCGCAAGGCCAAGAAAAGCCGACCAAGTTCAAGTTGTATAATGATGTCACGCCTATGCGTTCCGAACGTTTTTCCGAATCAAGTGCCTATGCTTTGTTACCGAAGGGATATGGCTTGAAAATATCTAAAGAAAATCTAGAGAACCAAGACCATGGGATTCAATCGGACTTTCACACGGCCAAATATTTTTATAAGCAAGTCAAAACCGAAAAATATGATACCCTTTGCTCTATTTTTGGCGTCTCTCCGTATCGAAAAACATTTTTATGGAAAGACAACAAGGGCACCTTTCACCTTATCGCCATTGGGCCAGAAGATGTTGGTCAGAATGATGCAGAGGTTAACTCTTTTTTACCCAATACATTTTGCACAGATCAGCCGGTCATTATATTCGAAGAAAAAATATACTTTTTTAAAGACAACACTTTTTATATCCTTGATCCCACAGAAAAAGAAACCTATCCTTCACCGATTGCGAATGTCCCGAATGTGGCCACATACCAGGTAAGGCCTTTTCATTCCTACCAAGAGTGTGGCGTTTTTATTTTCACCAATGACGGACATAAATACTTTATGTCGTTAAAAGCACCGCGACATATTATGAATCTTGAAGATTTTCTTTATCCCGATGAGGAGATCGTGGGGCTTGAAACAAAAGTAGGAACACGACATTATCCAAAGATAGAACGAATGAAAAACTCCTTATAAAGGCGAGATTGACCCCAATGCGTTATTCGAAATTTTTTATCCCCACCCTCCGAGATGATCCAGCTGAAGCTCAAATTATTTCCCATAAACTGATGTTGCGCGCAGGTATGATCCAACAAATTGCGTCAGGCATTTACGCCTGGCTTCCTTTGGCCACACGTGTTCTACAAAAGATTTCCCAAATTGTCCGTGAAGAACAGGATAAAATCGGATCATGCGAAACCCTATTACCGACAATTCAGCCCACCACCTTATGGAATGAGAGTGGGCGATACGATGCTTATGGTGAGGAGGTCCTGCGTATGCAAGATCGCCAGAATCGAGAACTCTTTTATGGTCCCACAGCCGAAGAGGTCATGACCGATGTCTTTCGCACGCATGTAAAAAGCTACAAGCAACTCCCCCTGGCTCTTTACCAAATTCACTGGAAATTTCGTGATGAAATTCGGCCAAGGTTTGGTGTCATGCGGGGACGAGAGTTCTTAATGAAGGATGCCTATACTTTCGATATTGATGAAGATCATGCGCGGCAAAGTTATCGAAAAATGTTAAAGGCATATGTATCAACATTTTCGCGTATGGGGCTTACAGCTATCCCGGTCAAAGCCGATTCCGGAGCGATTGGTGGGGACCTTAGCCATGAATTTATGGTTCTGGCCGAAACGGGCGAAAGCAAAATATACTATGATGGTAAAACGTATAATGACCTTGTACGCACTGTGAGTTCGGATACAGATATAGACCTTGAAAAATTCTTAAACATTTATGCTGTATCCGACGAGGTTCACAATCCGGAGAAATGTCCCGTAGCCCCGGATGACTTAAAAGTCGTACGGGGTATTGAGGTGGGACATATTTTCTATTTAGGGCAAAAGTATTCCCGTCCGCTAAATGCCTGTGTTGCCGGTCTTGATGGAAAGCCTCAACCTGTTCATATGGGGTGCTATGGCATAGGCATTTCCCGCTTGTTAGGGGCGATCGTGGAATCATCCCATGATGAGAAAGGCATTATATGGCCCGTCAATGTGGCCCCATTTCAAATCGCCTTGATGAATCTGAATGTCAAAGATCCAGACACGGTTTCCACCTGTGACAATTTGTACCAGAAGCTTCGGGATTATGGGTATGATGTCTTGTATGATGATCGTGCGGAGCGTCCAGGCGTTAAGTTTTCAGATATGGATCTTATGGGGATTCCTTATCAAGTGATCGTGGGACCCAAAGGTATAAAAGCCAACCAAATCGAAATTAAGTATAGGAAAGATGGAAACACGCACGTTGTTTCACTCGATCAAATCGTCCCATTCTTCCAAGACAAATTGATGATGAGGACGACATGATTTCATTATTTGAGCGGAAAATTGCGTTTCGATATCTTCGTGCACGCCGAGAAGAAGGTTTTATTTCTTTAAATGCTCTTTTTTCATTCCTGGGAATTATGTTAGGGGTCGCCACGTTAATCATTGTGATGTCCGTGATGAATGGATTTCGTGACGAGCTTATGGGCCGTGTTTTGGGTTTTAATGGGCATATGGGCGTCTATAGCGCTAAAATAGGGGGCATGGAGCTTTCAGAGAACCTTTTGGCCAAAGTAAAGGGTTATCCCTTTGTGAAGTTGGCTAACCCTATTATTGAACAACAAGCTTTAGCCAGCCAAAATGATGTCGCTGCGGGTGTGCTTGTTCATGGCTTACGCCCCCAGGATTTAGCTCAGCGCCCTATGATTGCCAAGAATATTCGGTCAGGACGCCTGAGTGATTTTGGCAAAAACAAACAAACCCTTTTGATTGGTCAAGGAGTTGCTAATAAATTTTATATTCGCGTTGGAGATACGCTAAAATTAATCGCCCCAAAGGGGACCTCGACGGCTTTTGGAACGATCCCCCGCGCCCGAGAGTTCAAAGTCATAGGGACCTTTGAGGTGGGAATGCATCAATTTGATACAAGTGCCTTATTTATGCCCCTTGATGATGCCCAACATTTTTTTCAAACGAAAAAACGCATCACAGGGATTGAAATCTTTTTCCACAATCCTGAAGAGGTAGCAATTTATCGAAAGGTGATAATGCAGGATCTTGGACCTGGGTATTATTACAGTGATTGGCGGCAGGTCAATGGTTCGTTTGTCAGCGCCCTTGATATCGAACGGAATGTTATGTTCATCATTTTGACCTTAATTATTGTTATTGCCTCATTTAATATTATCTCCAGCTTAATTATGTTGGTCAAGGACAAAGCCGCGGATATTGCCATTATGCGCACCCTTGGTGCCACCCGCGGAATGATGATGAGAGTGTTTTGCACAGTGGGATCCAGCATCGGAATTGTGGGAACCTTTTGTGGCTTCCTTTTGGGGATGCTTTTTGTCTGGAATATCGAAACCATTCGTCAATGGATCCAATACATCACAAAAACAAATCTTTTTTCTCCAGAGGTCTATTTCCTGACGCAGATCCCCGCCAAGGTCGACTTTTCGGAAGTTTTGACAATTGTACTTTTGTCTTTAGTATTGTCATTTCTTGCCAGCCTTTATCCTGCTTGGCGCGCGGCAAGATTAGACCCCGTGGAGGTTTTGCGGTATGAATAATATTTTAAAAACAAAAAACATCTGGAAGACATACCGGTCAGGTTCGGAATCGTTACATGTTCTTAAAGGAATCGATGTGACATTTACGTCTGGGGAAATGGTTGCACTGGTGGGTCCTTCGGGGTCAGGGAAATCATCCTTGCTTCATATTTTAGGATTGTTAGATCAACCCACCCAAGGGCACGTGAGTATCGATGGACATGATGTAAAATTATTACCCGATGCGGTCCGTACGCGTCTTCGACGGGATACCGTGGGATTTATTTATCAATTTCACTATTTGCAAGGTGAGTTTACGGCGTTAGAAAATGTCATGATTCCCTTATGGATCAAAGGCGATAAAAAAAATGCTGAGTCCGACGCTTTGAAAATTTTAGAGAAAGTCGGGCTTTCCCATCGGACCCATCATTTTCCGTCTCAGCTTTCCGGCGGTGAAAAACAAAGAGTGGCTATTGCCCGCGCTTTAGTCGCAAAGCCAAAGTTATTGTTAGCGGATGAACCGACTGGGAACTTAGATACGGAGACGTCAAATAAGGTTTTTTCCCTGTTATGTTCCTTGGTCAAAGAGACTCAGATCACTGCAGTTATTGCAACGCATAATGATGTTTTAGCCCAGCGAATGGACCGTATATTAACATTACAGAATGGAGTTTTTGAGCCAAAGAGTCATTTAATAGGAAATTAAGTCATTTAAGTTATGAATACAGAGTCTAAAATATTTGATATTGGAGTACCGAGTGTGGTTAAGAACAGTGTGTTTAATGGTTATGTCTTTGAATCTTTCAGAAGCCTATTGTTGCATGAAGACAGCTCTTTCTTCTCAGAAGTCTCAGCTTGATACGATCAAAGAAAAGCACGTCCGATTCAATGACTATATTGAAATACATCACTACCCAGAGCATTCAATATCTCATCCTTTTTGTCAAATACACATACATGGTGAGGGCCTTTCGAATGTCACTATACAACATAACAAGATCCATCTTGAAATTAAAAACGATCAACTTGAAGGTTGGCTTCATGCTCCGCAACACACGCTCTATCTACAAATTCCTGAACAGCAAAATTTAATACATATTTTAGATCGAGTGAATCTGCATGTTAAAAAATTGAAATTATCTCGGACGACAAACTTGACACTTTCAGACCGAGAGTCTGATGTGGTGGCCTGTAAGATTTATCAATCAATCTATTCACTTCGGTTTTTTGTCGCAACATTTCAAACGCCTTTTCCACAAGATGCGACCAGAGCCTTCCAGTCTTATATCAAAGTCAGAAAAAAAACTCAGAACCGACTACATAAATTCTGTGTGCACAATAGGGGGGACGTCGTAGTGCTCAGAAGCAAGGAAATTCAGAGGTGAGTTTTATATCAACACACGTTATCGAGGACTGAGTAGAAGAGGTCACACGGCATATTACAGAAATTGGATTTAGATGAATTTAAAATATATAAACTATCGTATGGCTGAAAGGCAAAAAATAATTTAATAAGGGGTTATGAATCACAGGTGAGCCAGTCCTTAGTGCCGAAGGTTAAGCTTTATGCATTTTAATTACTCCCCTTACCAAATCTTTCTGGTAGGCAGAGGGCATTTCTCAAATAAGATCTTAAAAGGCGGCTTGGATCGGGTATGTTGTTTTTCATCTTGGACCTTCTGAAAAAGGGTGCTACCATTTATATAATGTTTTAGAAATAAAACCGAATAACTTGACAAATCAGGATTTATTAAAAACCTTAAAAAAAGACGATACACTCTATATTTCTCTTTCCGGGAGATGGACAGCTCTTTCCGCTGAGCCTATTTTACACACACTATCGCAAATTGAATTGTCCGGCGTTCAAAAGGTCTGTTTGAGTTTGCAAGACTTGGTAAAGCTTGATACAACGGGGGCCTATATTCTTTCCAAGTTTATAAATGGCTTTAAAGAATTTGGCATTTTGGTTCACAAGCAGGATATCTCGCCTACAGCCTTATCTTTATTAAAGCAAGTATCTGATTTCGCCTATGAACCGAAAAGAGATTCTTTCTCACCTTCTTACCGCCGTTGGATCGAAGGAGTTGGGGAAAAATGCTTTGCAGGTTATCGAAAAAGTCTACATTTTATTGAGTTTATTGGGGAGGTCTGTCTGGGGACTTTTCGTATGATCAGACATCCTCACCAATTTCGGTATCTAAGTTTCTTTGGGTTTGTCGAACGTGTGGGGGTTCATGCCCTGCCTATCATTGGACTGATTTCTTTCTTGATAGGGGTTGTTCTCGCTTATCAGGGGGTTGGTCAACTCGCTAAGTTTGGGGCAGAAATTTTTACTGTGAACCTCGTGGGCGTCTCTGTTTTAAGAGAAGTGGGAATACTGCTTACGGCCATAGTGGTTGCTGGACGTTCGGGCAGCGCCTTTGCCGCCCAAATTGGCAGCATGAAGCTTAACGAGGAAGTGGATGCCATTCAGACCTTTGGCTTGTCTCCTGTGGATGTATTGGTCATTCCTAGAATCACGGCCCTTCTTGTGGCGTTACCTCTTCTGGCTGTGTATTCAGGCGTTTTGGGGATTCTCGGTGGCGCGGTGATGATTATGAATCTTGTGGATATTTCATTCCAAACCTTTTTGTCTCAGCTTAAGGCGGCTGTCTCTCTTTCGACCTTTTGGGTTGGTTTTATTAAGGCACCAGTTTTTGCCGTCATTATTGGATTGGTTGGGTGTTTCGAGGGGCTTAATGTCAAGGGAGGGGCGGAAAGTGTCGGTGAGAAAACAACCCTTGCTGTTGTGGAAAGCATTTTCCTGGTGTTAGTTCTTGATGCTGCTTTTTCGATTCTTTTTTCGTATTTGGGGGTTTAAGCATGAAGAGGAAGGCCGTTATTGAAATTCAAGGACTTGTAAATACGTTTGGGGATCAAGTGATCCATGATCATTTAAACTTAAAAGTGTACGAAGGAGAGATCCTGGGAATTGTCGGGGGGTCTGGATCTGGAAAAACAGTTCTTATGCGCTCGATTATTGGTCTCCATTCTTATGATAAGGGAGAGATTCGTGTCTTTGGCCAAAAATCCTTTCAAAAAGACGTAAAAGCACAATGGGGCATACTGTTTCAAAACGGCGGGCTCATAAGTTCGTTAACGGCTGCCGAAAACATTGCGATTCCGATGCGAGAAATTGCTCATATTCCGGAGAAGATTATTGATGAGCTTGTGGGGTTAAAACTGAATAGGGTTGGCCTTCCCCCCGAGGCTGCTTCTAAATACCCGTCTCAACTTTCTGGAGGAATGGTAAAGCGTGTGGCATTAGCCCGAGCCTTGGCTTTGGATGCAGATTTGCTATTTCTAGATGAACCAACCGCCGGACTCGATCCTATCGCTGCTGCACGTTTTGACGAGCTGATTCTTCAGCTTCAAGAAAGTTTGAATTTAACAATTTTCATCATTACTCATGATCTTGACACTCTTTACCGGACGTGCAGTCGCTTGGGGGCGATTGTAGATAAAAAGATTTTCACAGGGACGGCTTCCCAACTCCAACGTATGGATCATCCTTGGGTTCAAGATTATTTCAATGGTCCCAGATCCCGGGCCGCCTTAAAAAGCAAGGAACTTCTCTAATGGAAACAAACGCACGCTATTTTTCTGTAGGACTTTTTGTCGTCTTTTTTTCCGCTTTACTGGTTATTGTGGTGGCCTGGATCGGCAATTCTGGGTTTGTTAGCGGTCACCCGAAATACTATCATATTTATTTTAATGGATCGGTCCAAGGCCTAAAACAGGGGGAAAAAGTAACGTATTATGGAGTCCCTATTGGAAGGGTTGAGAAAATTGACGTTGACCCTTATTTGCTTGAACGAATCCAGGTCTTAGTTTCGATCACGGATCCACTTTTAATACGCCGAAATGCGGTTGCGACTTTACAGGTGAAAGGAGTCACAGGGCAGGCTGAAATTCATATCCATGGGGGGTCTCGGGATCAACCTCTGGTGTCGGTGAAACCCGGGGAGACTTATCCCGTGATCGCATCGGAACGGTCTAAATTTCAGGAATTGATTGAAACGGCCCCTCAAATTTTTGAAAAAGCTATTCTATTAGCTGATGAATTAAGGCCGGTTTTCAATAAAGATAATAGGGCTGCATTCAGTCAAATATTAAAAAACTTAGCCATCGTATCAACGGAGTTTGGGGAAAACGCTGAAAATATTGGAACCACAATTCAAGAACTCCATAAATCATTAGCCATTTTGAATAAAATTCTGAAGAAAGCCGATGGGGTTGGGGAGGACGTAGAATCCATGATCAAGGAGATCAATGAGATTCTAAAGGATACACGTGAATCTTTTACAGATTTAATAAATTCTGGGGGATATGAAGTCCCTAAGCTTCTTTATGAGCTTAGAACCTTTACGCAAACCTTAAACCGAGTCACGGGTCATGTGGAACACAGTCCTTTGGGTTCTGTTTTGAAACCTCATAACAAATAACGGTGTCATATTATGAAAAATGCATACTTTCTTTTCTGCCTTGTTCTTGTTTCCGGATGTGTTCAGATTCTTCCCCGGGGAGAAGATGTGGCTGTTCTAAAATTTGTCCCTCAGACGCTTGATATCGGTGATGAAAAACGCGATATCTCTTCACAAATTGGTGTAGATCAAGCCGTATGTTCCTCTTTATATAATACATCCCAGATTTTATATACCAAGGGGGGCAAGAAAAAAGTATTTCAGGGGTATTC
>SL_7KL_010_BRINEDRAFT_10000966_pt1 | contig 13726 bp, 9 predicted proteins | sample SodLak_010_BRINE_FD_10663 | JGI IMG/M metagenome (IMG submission 10663)
ACTCGTCGGCGCATGCGGTAAAAAGATTGTTGAGGCCTTCAAAACCGATTTTTGCCCAGACTTTGACATCAAATCATACGGCAACGGTCAAGCATCCTCGGTGATTGTTTCCGCACTTTTTGGCTTGCAATAGCTCACAATTTGGAATTAAAGCATGGCAAAAATATGCTCTATAGTATTTAATTCAATCTCACGCGATGCGCGCGTGTTGAAAGAGGCTCACAGTCTGCAAAAGGCGGGTCATGCCGTAACTGTATTAGGGCGAACCGATAAAAGTAAGTTAATCCGAAAAGAAACCTTAACGACCGGCGTTACGCTCTTGCGTCTTGATTTTCAAGCAGCGAGAAAATTAATTGGTGCGGTTACCACCGGGGGCACTAGAGTCGCACTGCTGAGCTTGTCTCTGCTGCTGATTGTTTTTGCGCTTTATTCCCTAACTGGACTTTTGTGGGTGCTATTTTGGGGAGCTGTCACAGGTATTGTGGTAAGTCTTTTAGCTGTTTTGTTCATTACTATTGTCCAATTTCGACTGTACTACAGGAGGATCTTTGATATTGAAGGCAATGAGGATCCGCAATCTTCCGGGGGTATACTTTTTTTTCTGTATGCAACTAAAGATGCCGTGCCTATATTTGTCCGGAGCATCCTAATGTACTTGATGGTACGTAGACTTCGGCCTGAAATTTTACATTGTCATGACGTAAGCACGCTTCCGGTTGGCATCATGGCCAAATGGCTACTGCGTTGCCGCGTGGTCTACGATGCGCATGAGATTTATGAAGAGGTGGCTCAGGGTAGTGCTGAGCGGGCACGAGCCTATCGCTTGATTCACAAACTGGGGCAACGAAGGGTTGATGCTTTCATTACCATTAACGAGAGCATTGCGGGATGGTACGCGACGCATTACCCAAGTTTGCCGCCGGCAGTGCTGATTAAAAATGCAACCACTCCATCAGATTCAATCGACTATGATGGCCGTCTTCACGAGGCGAGCACCCAGCAGCGTGACAGGAAGATTTTGCTTTACCAAGGTGGTTTTGCAATAAAACGAGGTCTTGAATATGTCGTCAAATCCGCCGCTTATCTGAGTGATGAGTGGGTTCTGGTCATGATGGGCTGGGGAAGTTTTGAGTCTAGGCTTCGGGAGCTCGCTGAGGAAATCAACTTGGCGCGGAGTGAGCAAGGTCGACCGGAGGCAGTGGTTTTTATTCCGCCAGCCCCGCAAGAAGAATTGGCGCTTTGGACCGCAGGTGGAACCGTTGGAATCATACCGTATGAAAATGTCGGCTTGAACCATTGGTTTTGCACCCCAAATAAGTTGTGGGAATATCCGAATGCGGGTGTGCCCGTGCTGGTTAGTCCCTTTCCGGAGCTAAGTGCCCCCGTATTGAAGTATGGTTACGGCTGGTTGCTACCAGATGAACAAGACCCCGAAGCGCTGGCGAGGCAAGTTGTCGCGCTGAGTGATGAGCAGATCGCTGAGGCACGCAAAAACTGCGGGGAGTTCATAAGCCAAGACAACTGGGCTGTTTATGAATCGCGGTTGGTAGATCTGTACCGCAGGATATCTGAAAAGTGAATACGATGCGACCTAACAAACTGCGCATTGGTCTCTATGGAAATCTGGCTGCATCGCTATTCAAAGAGGTCGAAGACGCTTTGTTAAGAAAGGGTGTTTCCTGCTGTGTTGTTGGAGGTGAAGTGCCTGCTGATTTAAAAATATTGTGCTCTTGGCCTGACGAGTCGGGTGATCCAACAATGTTTCTAAATGCGGTAAACCAATTCCAAGCGGCTTCGGTCAGTGATCAGGGGATGATCGTGATTGAGGCACCTGATCCGCTCAGCACGGGCTTTTCGGAAGGAGTTCTTGACGCATGGAATGGGAAATTGAAGGCTTTGGCCGACGACCTAGGCGCGCATTTCGTGCCAATCCGATCAAAATTCCTGCGCTGGGGGCCCAAGGAATGCCTTGCGGCGGACTTCAACCCGAGCAAGCGTGGCGTTAAGTCGATCGCCAATGCCATCGCTAAGTTGGTGGTGAGGGAGCAGGCGAGCGCTTCGATCTCGGACGAAGAAGTTACGCTGACCTGCGGCAAAACAGGACAAAGCCTGAGCAAGCTTCTGGAGACTGATCCGGCTGCGGCCGATGAACTGCTGGTCAGCATGTGCTCGACTGTTGCGGAGGTGTGGCCGGGTTTTTTTTGGGATTCGGTCCCACTCGATAGCGGCCCATCGCCTCCCAGCAGGTACGACCTTATTCAAACTCAGAAGTTTCAAGTGGGAATCGTAGGGTTCCCCGAAAGCCACGGATGGCCGGACACTGTGCTGCCAAGTACAGTCGACATCGACTGGCGCCAAACCGGGCCGGATCGAAGTTGGCAATCCATGTTCCTCGGGTTGGACTTTCTCGTCAGGCCCCTGAGGGTGGTCTGGATCTTGCTCATGGATAACAAAGTGCGCTCATCCGAAAGTGCGTTTCTAAACGTCAGTGCCATCTTGGGAAAAGCGATCGATATCTTTCTTGACTTCCAAAGATGCAATCCACCCCATGCGCCGGTGACGCCGAGAGCATGGCATGAAGGTACAGCCACGAGGCGCGTGCAGGCGCTGTTGGCACTTCTTTCGTGCTGCCTTGCCGCACGAAAGAGATTACTCTTCCTCTCGCCCGGTGTACTGTCCAACCTAGGGCTGGAGATATCCCGCAGCGCAGAATTGTTGAGTTCGGCCACGACCTATATAGAAGCCGGCAACCACGGTGTGCGTCAGGATTCGTATCTCTATACGATGGCACGCGCCTTTGTTGACAGCCGGGAGGCTGATAATTGGCGCGCGCAAGCTCTGGAGCGGTTAGAGCAGAAACAGTTTATGCGCTCCATATCGGCGGACGGTGTATGGCTGGAGCATTCGACTGGCTATCATAGTCTGGTGCTTAATTACCTGTTCAGCACCGATCGCGTAGCACTTCTCTCGCACGACGAACAAGCGAGTGATCTCCTGCGGCGTAACATCTTGCGCATGTTGAAATTTTTCGATCTCACGCTGCTCCCAAACCAGATTGACATGATGATTGGGGACACCGGAGCTAAGTCGCGGATTGTGAGCCGGGCTAACGCTTATCCAAGAGACGAACGGAAACTGGTGGGCATGTTCCCTGATGCCGGCTACATGATTTGCCGGCCGCCTGCCGAGAAGGATGAGACAGGACTCCATCTGGCTTTCTACGCCAATCTCAAATCCTCGAAACACAAGCAGGCCGACGATCTGTCCATCTTCTTGCAGGAGGGGTTGACGCCCTGGCTGGTCGATGGCGGCAGCATTAACAAGGAAACCTCCGATCCACGCAGGAACGCTGCGCGCTTCGACCCCGGAGCCCACAGCACGTATCGTGTCAACGGTGGTGGCTATTCCTTCAACCGCCGTTCAGCGGACGAGGTCGGTTTCATAGCCACTCACGAGCATGACGATTGGTGCGGCGCCTGCGCGGTCAACCGACTCTACGAAGGCGGCGAGGTCACTCGATCGGTAGTGTACATTGCCGAGTATCGCTTGGTCGTCGTCATCGACCACCTTCTGGCAAAGGGTGACGGCCCCGCCCTGTTCGAGCAGTTCTGGCACTTGGCGCCGGGTACCGTCATCACGCAGCGAGAGGGCGGGTTCCTGGCGGTTCAGGAGGGGCATCCGACACGGCTCCATTTGGCGGTCGACAGCGCCGCCGACGATAGCTGGGATCAATGGGAGGGTGGAGACGGGCAGCCTCTCGGATGGACCATGACCGGCTGGAACCAGGTCGTTCCAAATCGCGTGCTTAGACGAACATTGAACGTAAGACGGCATTGGTGCGTGATGGCGCTCCACCTAAGCTTAGCTCGATTTCCGCCAAGCTTGTTGACGGTGAGCGAAATCAAGTCTTCAGAAAATGGTGCGGAGGTATATCTCTGCATGCCTGGTAATGCGGTGCGCATTTTATTCGACATTTTCGGCGCTATTAATATTGATACGAGTTGAAGAACTCTGCAGATACTAATTTTTCTGAAAGAAAAAATTAGTAAGCTCCGCGCTATAATCACAATGAACACCAATTTCAGTCACAAATCTTCCAGAATATGACGGATAGATTATCGCTCACATTGATTTTTTATGTAAAGGTATAGGCAATGAAAAAACAAGATTTCGATCACGATATTAACGAAATTAATCTTCGTGAAATATTGCATGACAGAGAAATATTGAAGTTAACAAAGTTAATGTCGATTCGTCAAGAGATCTCCGGGGAAAAAATAATCAGGAACCTAATTAAGGTGATCCCAGCTAGCGTTAAGTTTTCCCACATAATTCCACCAGATGTTATTGAAGAAATTACTTCAATAGATCGCGAGGAAAAGTGGATTCGAATTTTATATAAAAATCGATTTATTCTCCGAACATTCCCCTCTCGCCAGCAGTATAGAAATTATTATTATTGCTTTTGGGATAAGATGCCGCCGATAATTACCCCTGAAAGTTATCAGCCGGCTTACGACTTGTCTAGAAGGTTTTTGGCAGGTGATAAGATAATACAAAGCTTGAAGAGTAGAGGATTTGTCGAAAAGAAAAATGATCTAAATATCATCGAGTGTGGTGCATATAACGGTTGGAAGGCATTGGGCTTTGCGCAGCACATTGGGAAAAGCGGTAAGATCATTGCGCTTGAAATTGATGAAGATCAGTTCGAACTTTGCCAATTGAATCTTCAAGAGAACCTCGAAAAAGGGAGGTTTCACGCATTACACTCTGGTGTTTGGAACAAAGTGGAAGAAAAGGAATATACTTTCGAACATTATGCCAGCCACAGCCTTAGTACTCCTGATGAGCATTTGCACCATAGTCAGGTCAAAAAAATTCGAACCGATACATTAGATAATATTATCGAGAAATCTGGTATAGAAACCTTCGATTTTTTGAATATCCAGACTGGTGGCTCTGAGTTTGAATCACTCGAGGGACTCGTTAATAATCTAAATAGAGTTAAAGTCATGTGGGTAGGAACGCATTATGTTCACGAGGGAGTTAGTATTCGTTATAAGGTAATTAAGCGTATGCTTGAGCTCGGCTGTCGCGTTTATTATGCATCGCTGAATCGTGTAGGTACGGGTCATGTACACGAGGTCACCGATGATGCTAGTGTTAACAGATCCGATACAGGTGGTGTGTGGGTGGTAAGTCCGGCTTGGAAGGATCGTATAGTGCCACGTTGATTAACTTGAGTGGTGACGACGGCACAACATGATGTGAGAGTGCCACAAATGTTGATGTTGTGCATGCAATAACGTACAAGCGAAAATGAGTCTATCTTAGGAGCGCCTTGTTCGGGAAATGACTTAGTCAAGACTGCGCAGCATAACAATTGGCTGAATGATCACACCTCATTGGGTAAATTTTCAAAGATAGAAAAGGATAAAACGTGGCGGTTAAACAACAACCAGTGGCGCAGCAAATAGCATCCATAATGTCCAAAATGGTTTTCATCACGGGCTTCGCTCGCGGGGGTACCTCGTGGCTGCGCGACTGCATCGGCTCGCATCCGGATATTGGCGTGTTGCCAACTGAGCGGACCGTATTCAGGGATTTGGCCGACTACAACGCCATACCGGAATATTTTGAGCAAGAAGTGCCTGAATCTCAACGCACTAAGCGCTTCATTGTGAACAAGGCGCCAGCCAATGCACCGTTTGTTGGACGAGCAGCGAAGGCCTTTCCTGAATCGCGGTTTATTTTCATTATCCGTGACCCGCGTGATGTGCTTGTCTCGCACCAGCGTGGAAACAAAGCCTGGATGAAGGGAAAGAACAGCACCGTCGAAGGCTGCATGGAGAAGATTCAGGGCTATTTCGAGGGTTGGCATGAAGCTGAAGGGCTGTCGAATGCGCTTCTCGTTCGCTACGAGGACTTGCACCAAAACTTCTACGCTACCATGCAACGCATCTTTGCCTTCATCGGGCTGGAGGCTGATGATGCTTTGATTGCGGAAGTTTATGCACGCAACAATTTTACCGCCCAGACCAGTCGCTCGAACAAGGAGGACCCCGATTCGGCAAAGCGTAAGGGCGTGATCGGCGAATGGGCTACTCACCTCAAGCCTAGCGAGGTAGCATGGTACGACAAGACGCCATTCTTTCGTGACTTCATGCTCACGCATGGTTATGGGCATCCTGCCCATACATATGCCAACATCATTGATGCAATGAAGGAAGGTGGCAGTCACTTCTTGTCTGAAGAGGACCTGCTTGATCGGCGCCTTGATGGAGCATGTGCCAATGTCGTTTTGCAGCACGACATCGATTATTTGAATAAGCCATGGTGCTTTGAAAGTGTTGTGCGCACCGCAGAAATCGAGGCAAAGCTTGATGTCCCAGCAGCCTATAATTTTTTATCGCTCGATGACCCGCGTTATAGTGCAAAGACTAAAAAGGCTACGCTTGAATTGATGGCGCGGGTTTGTGAAATTAATCCGCGTGCCTATCTTGGGCTGCATGTCAATGTGTGCGAGCGATTCTATCCACCCAAGGCAGCTGATGTGAAGAATCCGCCTGATTTGGATTTGATACTCGCCTACCTGCATGAACAACTCGATGCTTATGCTGATGCTGGCATTCAGTTTCGTATAGCCACAGCCCATGGTTACGGTAGGGAAAAAAGGCTCCCTAACAATCGCGACACACCTGAAATTGAGATTGAGTTGCGAAAGCGTGACGTTCTTCTGTTCGATACGACCATTCGTTCAGAGTTAATGAGGGCTTCTGAATATGTCTGTGCAATAACTGACGTTGGTGGTATTTTGAAGCCCCGAAGGTTTGGTCACGGCTACATGCTGACGGATAGTGCTGCCTATGCTAGTTTGCCAAAGCGTGCTTTCCTGCGCGTTTTGACGCATCCAGGCAACTATCACGTGGATTTGCCATCGGCGCTGGCGATGCGTGTCTTCTGAGACCTAAAGTTGTGAGTCTTGCGATCATTAGGCGGATAAAAATTACGCCCTCGTTCCAGACTGCACGCTGGTTTTTCGGCGATTGTGTATTGGGTTTCCCTGCGCGGCTGATACTCATTACAGGTCTTGGCTTGGGAGCTGCGGCGCTGCAGGGCTTTTCGCTGATCTTGTTGAATGCTGCGATTTCGGGCTTTTCCAGAGCTACACAGGTTGTCCCCTTTGTTCGAGGTATCCCCGCAGATGGCTCGATCAGCATGGCGATCCCACTCCTTGTCATCGCACTAATCCTGTCGGTATTACTAGCCTATGCGCAAGGCCGTCAGGTTCTCCGGCTGTGGGAGAGCTATCAAGTGCATTCGGTGAATCGTATTTACGACGCTGTCAGGAGTGCGGTGGCTCGCGGCCTTGCCCCTACGGTCGTCGACGAAGCTCCGACATTAATGGTTTTAAGGGCGTCGCAACGGCTAGGTGCCCTAACGCGAATTGTTGGATCGAGCATCTCCGCCGGTTTGCGCTTTGTCGTCTTCGGGGTTGTTGCGGTGATGCTGAATCCGACGCTGACTATTATGCTGGCGTTGGTTGCTGTCCCGTCTGCAGCGCTTGCCTTGATGTATTTTGCTCGGAGGGCGTCACGCTGCGCGCGGCGTGTCGCAGTGCTGTCGGGAGATGCGGGTCAGGAGCTCAACACTTTGCTGAAACGGGCGCTTCAGGGGGACAAAACGGCCGTCATGCCTGAGCTTGGAGTCATGGCATCACCATTCACCGAGAAAGTCGCAGCGGTGACCGGGCGCATCCTTTATGTCGAAAAAGCTAAGGTTACCGCAGGTCTGATCGCTATGTTGGCGCTTGGAGTATTCATTGGGTGGGAATTGCTCGCTTCTTCCGAGGAGACTGTCGCATGGAGCGCGATCCTCGTCTCCGCGCTTTCACTTCTACTTGCTTTCAAGCAGCTCGTCGAGGTGTCCTCAGCGATATCAAGTTTCGGCCGTTTCTATCCAGCGATGCAGGCGCAACACCAATTGCTTGAGATTTTAGAAACGGCGATATCGCCACAGGATTTTCGTAACCGTTTAGAACGCTCTAGTTTATACAAGGCCGCTGCAACGGATGATGACCTTAGTGAGGAGCTGCCGTGAATCAGGACGCGCTCTTCGATCTACTGGAGCGTTGGGTGCGATCTGGTGCGCGCTTCGCGCAATTGACGGAGATCGACCGGCATGTGGCCAGTGCCGAAGCTGCGATCTATCTCAAACACGATGTGCATGATTTGAATCTTGACGGACTCGTGGCTTTTGCGAATCGCCAAGCCAATCTGGGTATCTTAGGAACATATTTCTTCATGCCACCAGAGCATCCGCGCACGCGTAAGGCATATGGCTTCGGTGAACAAATTTCAGCCATGAAGGCCGTACAAGCCAGTGGACATGAACTAGGCCTTCATATTGATCCCTATTTCCTCATCGCACATGAAGGGCGTCGACTAGAGTTCATCCTGAGAGATATGTTGACACGCTTTGGCGAACACGGGATCGCTTTTCGGATTGGGAACATGCATGGGAATTCTAAGCATAAGCACCCTGATCTAGACGGCTACGGAACCTCCTTCGATCTTTTCGCCGAGGTCGCGCGCCAGCAGGATTATCCTGAGCTCTCTAGAGTTCCTCTCGAAAGCGCTAGCATTATTCGTGCAAACCGCACGAGCCTGGTGGAGTTGGGCTTCACTCACTGGGCGGACATGCCAGTCTGGAGTAAGGAACATGGCTTCGTGGCGACGAATTTCCTCACCGACAACAGGTTTGGAAAAGAGGGGGACTTCGAGCTGGTACTGGATGATCAGACACGTGGAGCCTATCTTCTCAGTCAGTCGCAGCTCCCCGGCTCACGCAACCGATCCGAAGGCGTAGCGGTGCCCTTGCGCGATGTCGCACTATCGCGACTTGCAGAGCCACTCCATGAACGAATTGATCTGTTGAGCGGAGCCCTTGCCAAACGCACAGGCGATGCTAGCAGTGTCATGCCGCTTCTCGTTTTATTGCATCCTGAGTTTTACTGCTGATGACCAAAGATCTTCATGAGGCGATCGCTGGACAGCTCCACGACGGCAAACGCTTTCAGCAATTAACGGAGGAGGACCATTCCATTTATGGCGCGCCCGAACTCATCCTCCTCGATCCGCCTCCGACTAGCAATCCGGCCGCAGCAGAGAAAAGACGAAAATGGCTTGAATGGCGCGCCGCCTCATATCCTGCCAAACGCCATTCAGAATATCTCTTCATCCCGGAAAGCGACCTGGAGGGCAATGGGCCGAAAATTATGCTATCTGCGGTTATGACATTGCCGGTCGACCTGCAGGCATATCTGGGAGCGATGCCGGCCGGACGGAGATATACAGTCCGCGGGAAGAAAGCGGAGAGCCGAGGTTACCGTGCGCGTGAAATTCGCCCTGGCGAACACGCACAAGCCATTTGGGAAGTCGTCCACTCGAGCAGTCAAAGGCAAGGCAGGCCAATTTCGCCGTTGTATGCCGACCGACCCCGCGACTGGCCTTTCTCTGAATACTGTGAATATCAGGATGCGAACTACGCCGATATCTGCTGTGGCGTATTTACCGAACATGGAAAACTTGCAGCCTACCTATTAGGAAAGCGCGTCGGCGACCACGTCGAGTATGATGAAATCATGGGTCATGCAGAGCATGTGGGTAGCGACGTGATGTATCTGCTGCATTACTTTTTTCTGAAGACCTGCCTTGAGAGAGCGAGTGTTCCAAAATGTCTGAATTACGGGCCCTGGTACAGCGGTGTCAATCCTTTTTCGCCAATAGGAGGCTTGAACGCGTGGAAGCGTCGAGCGGGGTTTCGACCAGCTTACCTGATTCTTGCATCCTCCTAGGTGGTCAGCCACGATCCGGAACCTCGCTGCTAACCAGCATGCTGAGGGAAAGTGAAACATTGTTTCAGGCATTCGAGCTACATATCCGGAAACCGAGTTTCATTATCGGCAACGGCGGCAACTATACCCGCAACATATTCAAGCAACTCGGCTTGCCACCCGAGGAGTTCGATGTCATCGAGCGTCTGCAGGAAGATGCAGCGGACTCAATGAATCTGGGTGCATGGACGGGACCAAAGGAAGAAGTCTCGGCCGAACTTCTGACCGGCAACGAAACCCTGGAATTCGAACGGGAGCTACAGGCGCGAGGCGTTATCACTACTCATTTGATGCGGCGGGTTGCAGATCTTGTCGGCAAAAACCGTTGGGGATTCAAGATACTTGGCGACATCATCTATGCTGACAAGTATGCATCGGTCTGGCCGAACGCATGTTTCATACTCTTGGTTCGGGATCCGCGGGATCATGCCTTGTCAGTGATGAAATTGAACGCTCAGCGAGCGGCAAGAGATCAGCAGTTTTTTTATACGGATTACAACCAAGTAGCCCTTGGCTGGAAAAAAACCATCGGTGATGGAGAAGAGGTACTTGCCAAAAACAATCTGCGGCATATAGTCGTTCGCTATGAGGATCTGGTTCAGAAACCTGACGCAACGCTTGCAGCCCTCTCGCACACACTTGACCTCGATCTCTCACGCAGCAAGGAATTTCACAAATCCGACTACATCAATGAGCATGTGCAGCGGTTCAAGCACCACGACAGCCTGCGTCAACCCATCAATACAGACTCCGTCGGCAAATGGAAAACAGAAATGTCGCATGCGGAGGCGGCGGTCTTCGAACGAGTCGCAGGGGACCTGATGGCGAAGCACGGCTATTTGTGAAAAGTAGACGATGAGCGCACCAAGGCATAAAGAAGATGTACCGGGATTCGCGGAAATCCAGGCGAGGTATCGCGGTATTCTTGGTGAAGAAGGCGCTGCGCTTCGCAGGACTCACTACGCGCCATACTTTCTGCGGCTGGGCAAGAATGTCTATATCGGGGACGAATGCAGCTTCGCCCACCCAGAGCGCATTTTCCTTGATGATGACGCGCGCATCAACAGCGGCGCAATGATCTACGGCTCCGGCGGTGTCTGGATCGGACGCCATGCGCGAATCGGGCCGCGCTGCTTCATCCATTCCGCCAACCACGACATTTCCGATTCGGACAAGGCCTATTTCGAGCGCGGCTATGTAGAAGCGGCAGTACACATCGGCGATTTATGCCTGATCTCGGCGAATGTCAGCATCCTCCCCGGCGCGAGAATAGGCGCCGGCTGCTTTGTCGCCTGCGGAACCGTGGTCAAGAAAGGGAGCTATCCGGAGGGGGCGCGCCTGATGGGCGTGCCGGCGAAAGCGACAGAGGAAACGGCTGTATCTTCCACCACCCCCGCACCGAATATTGTCCTGCTGACCCCTGGCGATCGACAATGGAGGGCTCTGGCTGAACACCTTCTGACCTCGCTGGGTTTGCCGCAAGTGGCGGTAGCCGACGAGGCTGATGGTGTGCCCGAATCAGCGCACAGCATCCTCCTGTTCGGTCCGCCGGAGTGGAATCCCGTCCACCCTGGGTCGCAGACGGTCTGGCGGCTTGCCGCGGGCGAGGTGCCGCAAACTGCGCCGGACCTGCCGATGTATCGGCCTTTTCCGGTGGTCAGGCGGCCGGATGACGGCAGCGTTTCCTCGACGTTCGGCTGGAGCGCTTTCTGGATACTCAACCGTTTGCGCAAACGGGCCGCGCCACTGACGGTTCGGGAATTCCGCGAGTGGGTTACGACGCTCGATGTGCTGAACAGGGCATCCCTGGAGGACACACCCCTGTACAGGACAATACTCGAACTTCTGGCACCAAACAGGCCGGCCGGCATGAAGATCTGGCCGGCGCGCCGCTCCGGCGAATCCGTACAGGATTGGTGCCGCCGCCTGGCCAGCCTGGCGGATGACTCGGAGCGCACCTTGCTCGAAAGACTGCGACGCAGGATTCGCCACGGCTCGCTAGACTACGCCGACGCTATGGTCGCTCCGGAACGTCTGGTGCGCGCTGTACTAGAGGGTCGGGCGTTACGCGATCTCGTGTCGCAGTTCACTAAGCGCATGTGGCCAAAAGGCGCGAATGGATTGCGACTTTGCGGCTTCAGCCTTGCTGCCCTTGCTGCCGATGACGTTGATTGCGCACAGGGGTTGCTGGAAGCGATCCAGTCCGGCGAATGGTTGCTGCCCGGAACCCAGCTCCTTAGGACGGGTCAGGGCCGTAATACACCCTGCCTGTCTCCTTTGACTCTTGCATTATGGGCCTTGGCTGCCAGCAAGGGGCTTATCGCGGAGTTGAAGCCGGAAAGCCTCGAACCGCTTGCTGACGACGGCCATGCATTGCCTTGGTTCGGCTTCGCATCGGGAGAATTCGCTGATCGCGATCGGCGCCTTGTGTCGGTCTCGCTGGTGGAAAACTGGAGGCACCTACATGCAGCGCCCTGCCCGGGAGGCATGCAATTTCAGCTTGAAAACCAGACTTATGCGGTCAGCACGCTTGGGCTGGAAAAACGGTGGCTCGAAGTATTCCGCAGTATGCAGGGCGAGGCGCCGCTGTTGCGGCTGCGCCCCTGGCCTGCCGGGTATCGGGCAGCGGTTTCGCTCCGCTACGATGTTGACCGCCCCGTCACAGCTCAGCGCATTAATGAAATCGCGGCACTGCAGGCAACCGTCGTAAATGCACCGTGCGCAGCCTGGTATTATTTTTCCGAAGATCCCTCACATGAGAGACAGCTCCGTCAGCTCAAACGCCACTGGCAAGAGATCGGCCTGCATGTGGAAACTCCTGCGGAGGCTGCCGAAGACGTCGGCGTCACCCATCATTCTTCGATGAAGTCTGAGTACTGGCAAGGCGAGCGCACGCTCGACCAGCTTGCGTCGCAGGGCTGCCGCTACGGAGAATTTCTTGCCACCCGCTTGCCGGCACCGCGGCCCACTTTGTTGGACCGACAAGCCGATTTCTGGGTAATGCCGCTACATTTCCCGTTGGAGGGCAGCACCGCAGGCAATGACCTCACCTACTTCAACGAACGGAAAGCGTATTTCCTCGAAGTACTGGCGGCAGGCGGCCACGCTATTGTCGCTAGCCACCCAGACATTACACCTGCGCTCATGACCGCCCTTTTGGTGCAGGAGTGTCCGTTTGATCAATACTGGTTCGCCACCCCGGCGCGCGTGCTCGATCGCTTCCGGGATGTAATGGTGACGGGGAATGTGCTTGCTCTGCGTGCTACGGACGGCTGGAAGCTGATTTCGAGAAAGCATATTGCAGACCTCACTGTAGAGGTCTGGAGGCCAGGTCAGGAAAAGCCTGAATGCGTGACGACCCAATTGACTCAAGGACGTCCGAGGCTACTAACTGTAGCGCCTGGGGCGCTGGCTGAACCGGGACCGGATCACCAGGAGCCATAGAAAGAACATCAGGGAAGTGTTGCATAGCGAAAATCGGAACCACTGGTTTTGCATGCTTAACTCGCTCGATGAGTGACAAAATTGACCGGCACTGCGCAAGTGAAGATCCGCCTAGGTCACATGATATTGATCAGGAGAAAATTAGTAAATGACGCAAAAAAGAATAGCGCTAGACAACCTTTCTCTAGATCCATATACCAACCGCGTATTCGAGGCGTACATCGAACGTGTTGGAACCGAAAGGAAAAAAGGAATTTACAGATACAAGAACTTCCCAAGATTTAGCCGTAGACTTCCCCGCATAGAGGACAGGTCATAAGTAGACACTTCTGCCATCATTGATCGTAAACGATGGGAGAAGTGGCAATGAGGAAGTCCCGTTTCAGC
>SL_7KL_010_BRINEDRAFT_10000967_pt1 | contig 13719 bp, 18 predicted proteins | sample SodLak_010_BRINE_FD_10663 | JGI IMG/M metagenome (IMG submission 10663)
ATGGCCGGCGTTGCAGCGGCTGGTAACGCGGTGACCTTTGTCGTCGAGACGACCGAGATCCAGGCGATCGAAGAGCACCAGGGGGTGATGTGGATCCAGCTCACTCCCTCGGCAGCCTCGCGCCTGGAAGAGGTTACTGCGAAATCGCATGGGCGGGAGCTGGTCGTTGTCGTAGACGGCCTGCAGATCATGAGCGCGCGCGTGAATGTGACCATCCGGTCCGGCGTTATTCGCGCAGACGGCGTTTCACCGGACGTCCGTCAACGGCTTATTGACGGGGCTCCGCGTCTCAATTGAAGGGTAAGGCCGGAAAGGTGAAGGATTCGTCGCGGCCGGCGCGGATGCAGTTGCTTTCGCTGCCGCACCACTCGCCAGCCGCGGGCCCGGCTTCAGATGCGAGCGCGATGTGCGTCCACATACTCGACTACGCGCGCCAGCCCCGTCACGTTGCCCACGAGGTGACCCGGAACATCGTGCAGTTCGGTATTGGGGTTGCGCATCCAGGCCCGAAGGGAGCGCTCGTCGCCGGCCGTAATGGCATCGAGCCCGCGGTAGAGGCGGACCAGCAGGGCCGCAAGCTCCCAGTGCTTGGTGTGTTCGTCCAAGAAGTAACCGCCGGCGTACATGCGGCTGATCGTGGCGGGACTCAGCCCCAGGGCCCTCGCCAGTTCCGACTGTTTCATCCCGAGCCGTTCGGCGGCCCGCGCGACGGCCCGGGTGAGTACCACCTGCCGCTGCTCCGCGTTTGCCGATTGTTTCATGGGGCCCTCCGGGGTGAGATTAAGTCTCTCGATGGAAATCGTATTCTTCCCCGCTTCGTGTGGGAAGACCCCTTGTCGCGCCGGCCAAAAAGAAGCGACCGTTTAGTGTTGGCCTTTCAGAGGAAGCGATCGCATATTTTTTCCTGAAAGGCCGACACGACCACCGATGGGGTGTTCCTGTCGATCAATGAACCCAAGGGTTTCTCACCGACGGCGAGTTATGAGCAGCAGTTCGAGATCAACCGAAATGGCCGGGCCGCCGAACCGCACCCGGAGATCGAGGACAACCGCTACGAGGCGTTCAAGGCCGCGCTTGCGGAGCTGGGCGACAAGCTGACCGAGGCCACCCCGGCCGCGTTCGAGGACGTGGACCGGATCAAGGCAGCGGCAGGGCCATAACGGCCTAATGCGTGCTACCGGCGGCATCGTCATTCAGCGGCTTGTGCGCCGCTTCCGCCTGTAGGCGCTCGACCAGCCACACCTTGATGATGGACTGGCGCGTTACACCGATGCGCGTTGCCTCCCGATCCAGCGAATCCACCACCCAGGCGGGAAAATCGACGTTGATACGCTTGTGGTCCTGATTCACGCGCCGCGCCGAACCAAGGTCGAGATCGCCAACGATGTCTTCTTGCCCTTCGTTGAACTTTTTGTCGAAGTCTTCAGCTTTCATAGAGGTCAACCTCTTTCTTGCGCGAGCGCCTGACGGAGATCAGGCGGATATGGCCCTCCCTGTACGTGACGACAGCGGACCAATGCCTGCCGCCGATCTTCCCGATCAACAGGAACCGTGGTTCCCCCTCAGACCTGGCCTGGACTTCCAGCAGATTCGGGTCTTCCCACAGCGTCGTACCGGAACCCATCCATGATCTGAACTTATACCTTTTTCGCCTATTGTCACGCGGCGGCCGCGGCGCGCGAGCAGGGACGGTTGCTCGGGCGGATGCAGGACGTGGGCAATGCGGAGAAAAAGCCGCATAATGTCCGCACCGAATGCGGAGAATGTGGTGCGATACATCTGGGAAGACCCCGACTGGCCGAAGTGGCACTGGGATGCGGACCGCATCGCTCAGCCGCTTGCGGCCGCGGCGCGCGAGCAGGGACGGTTGCTCGGGCGGATGCAGGGCGTGGGCTTTGCGCTTCGCGAGGAGGCCTGGCTGCGCATGCTGTCGTCGGACATCGTGGACTCGGGAGCGATCGAGGGGGAGCGGTTGCCGCTGGACCAGGTTCGCTCCTCGCTCGCGCGTCGCCTTGGCTTGGAAGCGGGCGGTTTAGTCGCGTCGGCCCGGGATGTCGAAGGCATGGTGGAACTGATGCTGGATGCGACGAGGGACTTTGATCGTGAGTTGACGGTGGACCGACTGTTCGACTGGCATGCGGCTCTGTTTCCCACAGGGCGCAGTGGCATGGTTCGGATCCCTGTGGCGCAGTGGCGCGATGACGGGGACGGGCCGATGGAGGTGGTGTCGGGGCCAGTGGGACGGGAGAAGGTGCATTTTTCCGGCCCACCGGCCGTGCGTGTTCCGGCGGAAATGGATGCTTTCCTTGCTTGGTTCAAGGCACCCGGCAATGCGGATCCGTTGCTGGTCGCGGCGCTGGCCCATCTTTGGTTCGTGACAATCCATCCGTTCGCGGACGGCAACGGCCGTATTGCGCGGGCCATCGCGGATATGGCGTTGACGCGGGCGGACGGGTCGCCGCAACGCTTCTACAGCATGTCCGGGCAGATTCTGCGCGAGCGGGCCGACTATTACGGGATGCTCGAGCAGACCCAGAAGCAGGGTGGGCTGGACGTCACCCCATGGTTGGAATGGTTCCTGGGGTGTCTGCTGCGGGCGCTCGACAACGCGGAGGGCTCGCTCCAAACCGTGCTGTACAAGGCGCAGTTCTGGGAGAGGTTCGCGACGGAGCCGCTTAACGCGCGTCAGATCAAGGTACTCAATCGCCTTCTGGATGGTTTCGAGGGCGGAATGACGTCCTCGCGCTGGGCCCGCATGGCGAAGTGCTCGCAGGACACCGCCCAACGCGACATCGCGGACCTCCTCGACCGCGGCGCGCTGAAGAAGAATCCTGGTGGTGGTCGCAGCACAAGTTATGCGTTGCCGGATGCGACTCCCTGACGTGCGACGGAAGCGGAAGTCTTTCGGATAAACGCGCCCCCTCTTTGCGTGGCTGCGAGCAACCTCTACGGTTTTCAGAATGTGATCATGAACCAGCCGCCTCCATCCGTGAGCTGAGTTAAAGCGACACATCCCCCTCGATGTCCCCCTGAAGCTTTCGGCTCATTCCAAACGTTCGCTGAATCGGGTGGTAAGGGCGCCTCAGTGGTGCGCGGCTTCACTACGGATCGGTAGGCGGTGTGCTTGTTCTGGCCGTTCAGGCTTCTTCTGGATGGTTCGTGCTCAGCATTGCCTGCGTTTGAGGAATTATTATTTATCGTAGCCACGCTACGATTGCGGGCGTTTTCTTGGTTGATGCCGGATGGCTTTATGTGGTTTAGTCGTAGTGTGACTACGACAATCCGATCCAATCTAAAGGCGCTTTATACCAGAGTGCCTCCGGGAACGCCGCTGACCACGGCCGACCTCAATGAGCTGGGCATTTCGGCCGACCTGGCGGTCTATTACGTCCGGTCGGGGTGGCTGGAACGCCTCGCGCGGGGCGTCTATTGCCGCCCGGGTGAGGACCTGGAGTTGGAGCCCAGTCTCGTCATGTTGCAGCGAAAGCTTGCGGGCCTCCACGTGGGTGGCAAATCCGCCCTGGAGTGGTACGGCATGCGGCACTACGTCCTGCACCAACCCACGCTGTGGTTGTATGGCTGGGCTGCTGGGCGGCTGCCGGACTGGTTTTCCGAGCGGTTTACGGCGGTATATCACCGGAAACGCCTATTCAATGAAACACCTGATGCCATGCTGCATGTCGGCCCCTTCGAGCGTCGGGCGAGGGCACCCGATGTCGCCGCGCCGGAGCGGGCCCTCCTCGAGCTCCTCAGTGAGGTCGGGGTTCGGCAACCGCTGCAGGAGGCTCGCGAGATCGTCGAGGGGGCCTATAGTCTGCGTGCCGATGTCCTTCGCGAGCTCCTGCGCGAGACGAAGAGCATCAAGACTGTCCGCCTGGCTCTGCAGTTGGGACGAGAGTTCTCGCTCCCTTGGGCGGCCAAGCTGGATCCGGCCAAGCTCCCAACCGGCAGTGATCGGCCTTGGGTATCCGGGGCCGGCGATGATCCGCTGGTCCTCAAGCCATGAACTCGGCCTACCTTGAAACGGCGCGCCCGCTGACACAGGTCGCACCCGTCGTGTTCGTGGACGTATCTGACGTCAACTATTTTGGCCGGCCAGAGTAATTGTCGTTAGATGCGGACGACACTTTCGCGTCGAAGGGGGGCGGTGTCCACTTCCCCGGAATCCGCGGTCACGATCAATCGGAATGGGCGGTCACGATGGGCCGGAATCCGCAGCAGGACCCGATTTCGCCGAATGCTGCGCGAACCTACGAAACCTTGTCAGAGACAAAACGCGTGACATAGCACTTTCGAATTATCCTAATTAGTGCACTTATAGTACCCTGAATTTTGAAATCCCGAAGTAGTCTTGCTGAAATCTTCGAGATTTCACTATAATGTGCACTATGGGTGCGCAAAGATCGGACAAGCTAAAGAGTGTATTAGAAGCTGTTCCCGCCGGCTTTATGGTGGATGCGCGCTGGCTGGAGAACCACGGCGTCAGCCGGTTCCTCACCCGGAAATATGTAGATAGCGGCTGGCTGGAGCGGTTGGAGCGCGGTGTTTTCCGTCGCCCCTCGCCGCAGTCAGTCCCTCCGGACTGGAAGAGTTGCGTCCTATCTCTCCAAAAAATCATGGGTTATCACGTCCATGTCGGCGGCATGTCCGCCCTTGACCTCCAGGGCTACCGGCACTATCTCCCGCTGGGCGCGCATCCGCCCGTGTGGCTCTACGGCAGTGACACACCAACCTGGCTTTCGCGCCTCACCCTCGACGCACCACTCATAAGCCGCCCCCTGTCCCTGTTCGATGACCCGTCGCTTGGTCTGACGGAATACAAAAACGGCAATGCCCCAACTCTGCCCTGGGGCTGGGCGCTCCGAATATCCTCGCCGGAGCGCGCGATCCTCGAAGCACTTGACGAACTGCCCACGCAAGAGAGTTTCCATAATCTTGACATGATGTTCGAGGGGCTGGCGACGATGCGGCCTCGCCAGCTTACGGCGCTGCTGCAGAGCTGCCGCAAGATCAAGCTCAGACGTCTATTCTTCGTCTTCGCCGACCGCCACAAACATGCCTGGCGCGAGCGCATTAACCCCGACGACTTCAACCTCGGTACGGGTGACCGCGCCCTGATAACGGGCGGCAAGATCCATCCGCGCTACCGCATCGTGGTCCCGCCGGAATTCGTCGATACCCCAACGGAAGATGCCGATGGCCCGTGACGCCTATAGTGCACAGGTAGCGCTTTTGGTGCGCCTGCTGCCCTTCATCGCGGCGGAACCCGTGTTCGCGCTCAAGGGCGGCACTGCCATCAACCTGTTCTACCGCGACATGCCGCGCCTGTCGGTAGATATTGACCTGACCTACCTGCCGGTCAGAGACCGAGCGGAAAGTCTGAGGGAGATCAACGCGACGCTCGGCAGGATCATGGACGCGGCCAACGCCGGCATTCCGCGTCTCCGGGCGCAACGTATCGAAGGCGGCGGTGGCGGCGCCACCCGTATCCGAGTACGGCTCGACGGCGCCGAAGTCAAAATCGAAATCTCACCCGTCACGCGCGGCGTCGTGCACGATCCTGAACGCCGCGCCGTATCCCCAACGGTCGAAGATGAATTCGGCTATGCCGCTGTCCAGGTCGTGTCATTTGAGGATTTGTTCGGCGGCAAACTCCATGCGGCGGTCGATCGCCAACACCCCCGCGACCTGTTCGATATCAAGCTGCTCTACGAACACGAAGGGCTGACCGACGCGCTGTTCCGTACCTTCCTGGTCTATGTCGCCAGCTCGCCGCGTCCGGTGCATGAACTGCTCGCGCCTGGACTGAGCGATCTGAACGAACCCTATGCCAGGGAATTCGTCGGCATGACGACCAGCCCGATCACCCTCGACGAGCTCGAAGCGACCAGAGTCCGGCTTATCGCCGATATCCGCGGTCGCCTGCGCGGCAACACAGCGCAATTCCTACTGAGCCTGCATGACGGCGAACCTGATTTCAGAGCGATCGGCCTGCCGCAGGCACAAACCCTTCCAGCCGTCCGCTGGAAACTCTTCAACCTGAAAAAGCTTGCGAACGAGAACGCAGCCAAGCATGCCGCGCAGCGCGCGGCTCTCGAACATCTCTGCGGCATCTCGTAGTCTGTCGGACCGTGGGTTTGGTAGCGAGCAGGGTGGGCCGGGTTTGATGTCCGGGCCACAGCCGTGAACGCCCGTAGTCGTTCAGCTTCCGGACACTGCGATTCCTAAGGTGGGTCGCGGGTTTCGGCCGCGCCTGCCGATAGCTGTCTCTAGCCGACCCTGAGCTGTCCGCCGTCGAGACGCTGCGCAAGGACCGCGAGGCCTTGCTGGCGTTCTACGACTTCCCGGCCGCGCACTGGCAATCGATCCGGACGACCAACGCGATCGAATCGACGTTCGCCACCGTGCGCCTGCGCACCGCCAAAACCCGCAGTTGCTTTACCCGCAACACCATCCTGAGCCTGACGTTCAAGCTCGGCCAGAGCGCCCAGAAGCGCTGGCGCCGACTTCGGGGTTACGAGTGGCTCGACAAGCTCGAGCGCGGGGTTCAGTTCATCGATGGCGTCGAGCAAACCGAGCCATCGAACACCGACTCGAGCGCCGCTTGACTCTCAGTGCTCATGCACCAGAATCGACAATAAGTCGTCGGACGGTCCCGGCAGCCGAGGTTGTTTCGCGGGCGCGAAACGGCGCCCGAAACGCTGGTCAGGAAGGTCCTCGTGGATGCCGCGGCGGATGATCTGAGGGTGGTTCAGCGCCAGACTGGCACAGATTCTGGGCCAGGCCGGTACAGTTTTCTGTGCCTCCAGGGACCAGAATCGACACCAATTGGTTTCGAATCGGCCGGTCTCCATGGCCTTCGGAGTGGCTTCATAGAGCCGTTTTAGACCCATTCGGCGCGCTGAAAAACGATCTGAGGGTGCGCACTCATAATGATGGGGTCCCCTGTTCGAATCAGGGCGTAGCCACCACCGAATTCTCCAAAAGGGCTGCCTTCCGGCAGCCCTTTTTGGTGTTGGGCGCTGCTACCGGTTTTGGCTTTGCGTATCCTGGCAGTGACGAAGGCGTGGGCAAGGGGGCGGTATGCGCAGCAAGCGGACGATTCTGGCGGGGCTTGGGCTGCTGGTCGCAATGGCGGCAAGTGGGGCCACGGTCGCGGATGATGGGCGCCCGGCAGGGTTTGTTGCGGCGGGTGACGTGGTAACGGACCTGGTCGAGGAGATCCGGTACTTTGGCGACGACAACTTCGTGGGCGAACGGATCGATGGTTACGAGTCCCCCGTTTGCATCCTGACGTCCCCGGCCGCCCATGCCCTCGCCCGGGTGCAGGAACGTCTCGCGGCGTTCGGGCTTGGTCTCAAGGTATTCGACTGCTATCGGCCCGCGCGGGCCGTCGCGCACTTCGTGCGCTGGGCTGAGGACCTCGGCGATACCCGCATGCAGGCACGGTATTACCCGGAAGTTGCCAAGGACGAGTTGTTCGAGCATGGCTATATCGCGGCCCGGTCGAGTCACTCGCGTGGCTCGACGGTCGATCTGACCTTGATTGATCGCGATTCCGGCGAGGCGCTGGAGATGGGCACCGGATTTGACCGGTTCAGTCCGCGCTCCTGGCCCGGGGATGACGGTGTTTCCGCACAGCAGCGGGCCAACCGCATGCTTCTGCAGCGGCTGATGGTAGAGGCGGGCTTCGAGCCCTACGAGCAGGAGTGGTGGCATTTCACCCTGGCGGACGAGCCCTTTCCGGATCACTATTTCGATTTTGTGGTCGGCCGGGGCCAATAGGCGCGCCGGAGGGCTTTATTGCCGCCTGTTCGGGGCTCGGCTAGACTGCGCGCCGGCCGGCCCGGCTCACTGGGACCAACCTCGGATGAACGCCATGAAACGTTACGGAATCCGCATTCGCCTGCCGGAAGGCAGCACCCTTTCCATGCCGCACCTGCTGGGGGCGGACTGGGAATCCTATCGCTGGTATGACAGTGCGCTGGAGCGTGACAAGGCGCTGGCGGACATGCAGCGCGACCTCCCGAATTACCGCAAGGGCGATCACGTCGCCCAGGTCCTCGAGCGCGTCGAACGCGACGCCTGAGCCGGATTCGAATCCGTCGCGAACAGCGGCGGGATCAGAGCGTCAGCGGCTCCATCAGGTAGCACAGGCAGTCCTGGGCGATCACGCGGGTGTCCAGCGTGAGCATGGACGGCATCGCCTGGCGCTTCAGGCGGATCTCCTGACCGGCCCGCTCCAGATATTCCCCGGTCACCTCCGAACCGTCCTCGGCGATCGCGATCAGCGGGTCCTGGGCGTCCGCGTGCACATTCACCAGGCGCGAGCCGGCGGGCAGTAGCTGGAAATTCAGGCCGTCCAGGTCGGGTTCCAGGCGGACGTCGTGCTGCGCGTCCAGTCCGACCTGTAGTCCGGGGCGCACCCGTACCTGGGCCACGGTGTGGAAGATCTCGATGGCGCCCGTCCGCGGCGGCTCCTGGGCGAAGTGGTCCAGGTGCAGCACTGCATCGATCATCTCGCGCGCGTGGTCCACGCCGGCCGCGTCCTCGGGGTGGCCGCATTCCACTGTGACGGCCGGTGCGATACGCGCCAGTGCCATGGAGGCGACCCCGCGCGGCCGGGTGAAGTAGACCACCGTGCGTCCGAACAGCGCGGCCAGATTGAGAAACGGCGCCTCCAGACGGTTGATGCAGGCGTAATGGGGATTGCGCCCGGTGTTGTTGTGCAGGTCGATTGCGGCGAACAGGCCGCGTCCTTCCAGGCGCCGGCAGAGTTCGGCGAAGACGTCGGCCTCGCGAGAGCCGCCCTGCTCGGTCCCCGGCCAGATGCGGTTGAAGTCCGGCTGGTCGTCCAGGTGGCGCTGGTTGAGCGCTGCGGCCTGCGGGTTGCCCACGACCAGGGTCAGCGCGCGCGGCAGCGGGCGCCCGGTGTAGTGGCGCAGGAGTTGCTGCACCGCGTGCAGGCCCACCGGCTCGTTTCCGTGCAGCAGAAGGACCACGGCCACCGCAGGCTCGCGCTGGCCTTCCAGGTGGATCAGCGCCGGCCCGGGCACGTACTGGTGCAGGGTGGCGGGCGTGGCCTCGAGGAAGCCGTCGGGTAGTTCGAAGTATTCGTTGATCGAGAGAGTCACGGGTTTCCTCAAAGTCCCCAGGTGTGAACCGGCGCGCCGGTGTTCTGCCAGCCGCGGTAGGCGTGGACCAGGCCCGGCCAGTCGCGGCCGTGGCGCGCGACCCAGTCGCGTTGCCAGTGCGTGCCGGTCTGGCGGCTGGCGACGCGCGCAGCGATGATGCCAAGCAGGTTGTCGCGTTCGCTGCGGTCGATGCCCAGGCGCTCCAGACCCTCGGCCGCCCGGGGGAGCAGCTCCCGCGTGATCAGGCGTGGCGCCGGGACGGGGTCGCGATGGCCCCAGCGCAGGCGAGCATCCAGCCCGTAGCGGGCGGCATTGTAGAAGTTGTCGCGGGCCTCAGAAAACGGGGTCTCCAGCGTTCCGTTGGGCGATTCGGCCACCAGGTACTCGATCAGGCCCAGGGTGAAGGCGGTGTTGGCCAGCATGTCGATCAGCGACGGGCCGGCCGGGAGGCAGCGAAACTCCAGGCGCAGGCTGCGTCGGCCATCCGCGTCGCAGCCGACGATCGGCCGGTTCCAGCGCCAGATCGTGCCGTTGTGGAAGGCGAGGTGGGCCAGTTGATCGGCCGGCTCGTCGAGGGCTACCGGCAACAACACCGGGAAGTGCTCGAGGTTTTCGGTGAACAACTCGCCGATGGATGCGTGCAGATAGCCGGTGCCGAAGGTCACGCGGCGGATCGGGCCACGCGCCGAGTTGGCGAACCCGCCGACCTCCACCGACTGCTCGAACAACGGGATGCGGCTCTCGGCCCACAGGTCGTGGCCGAAGATGTAGGGCGTATTGCCGGCGGCGGCCAGCACCGGTGCCGCGGCGACCAGAGAGGCGTTGTAGGCGCGGTGGGCGACCTCGGGGCGGGTCTCGATATGCACCTGGAAGGAGGTCGCCGCGGCCTCCAGCATCACGTCCGCGTGGCGGTGCTGCAGGTGCTCGTGACCGACGATATCCACCTGCAGCGGGCGCTGGGCGCGTTGTTCCAGGATCGCGCTGTTCAGGGCCCGGTAGCGGGCCTGCTGCGACATGTGGTGGATCCCGAGGTCGTCCGGTTCCAGGGTGGGCAGGCTGCCGGCCATCAGCAGTTCCGCCCCGGCGTGGCGGGCGGCCCGGCGCGCGCGGCGCAGGGTCTCGTTCAATTCGTCGAGGATTGCGCTGAAGCAGCCGGGACCGGCGCGGAAGACGCCGCTGTTCAGTTCGACATTGAACTGCGCCAGTTCAAGGGTGGCCAGCGGGCTGTCCATCGCGGCGAGGAAGGCGTCATTGACCGGTAGCGGTCGCCCCTGGGTGTCGCATAGCCAGGCTTCGATCTCGAAGCCCAGCCGCGGGGGTGGGGCGGGGTCCTCGGGCGGTTGCGTGCGCAGCCAGTCCAGCAGCTGGGCCGTCTCGTCCGCGAGGGCCTGGTGGAAGCGGTCAAAGTCTGCCGCGCCGAAGTGCTCCTCGCGGATCTCGCGGCCCAAGGCCTAGTCCTCGTCCCGGTCGTCGTCCGGTGCGTCGTCATAGAGGCTCTCCAGAAGATCGCCCCAGATCTGTTCGTGTTGCTCGATGAAGGTCAGCAGGCTCTTGCGGAAGGCGAGATAGTCGGCCTCGAAGGCTTCGAAGTCCGCCCCGCCATTGAGCAGCTTGGCAGCGCGGTCGGTCTGCTGCAGGCTGTCACGCAGGTTGAGGCTGGCGGCCATCGCACCCTTGACGCGTTCGCGCTCGTGCGGGATCCAGGCGCGGTCCGACAGCATGGAGCGCAGGTTCTCGCCCAGTTCCAGCAGGCGCTTGCGCAGGCGCGGGACGGCGCCGATGGTGCCGGTCTTGAGCTCGCCCCAGACGGCATCGGTGATCAGGCGCGCCCAGCGTTCGCGCAGATCCCGCACGGTATCGGGGTCAAAGGCGAAAGCGCGCTCCAGTTGTTGCGGATCGAATGGCATTGGGTATCCTGATCGACGAAGCCCGGGATGTGCGGCGTCTGCGGTGGAGGGGCCGGAATAGCCTCGCGCCCCGTAGCGTCCTACAGGGTACAAGAACAAGCAAGGCCGCATGTACGGCCTGCGGATGGAGGAATCGACAACATGGCGACCTGGTTCGCGCAGCGCAGGCTGCGTCAGAAGGTGTGCGACCTGCGGCCACAGATGTACCGCATGGCATTCGCGTGGTGTCACGATGCCGCGCTGGCGGATGACCTGGTGCAGGAGGCAATGATGAAGGCCCTGACCCGGCTGAAGTCGTTGCAGGACGAGAACGCCCTGAAGGCCTGGGTGTTCCGCATCATGACCAACTGTTACCGCGACTGGGGCCGGCGGCAGAAGGACACGGTGGATGTGGACAGCATGGAGCTGTCCTGCGAGGACTGCCCGGAGCAGCAGACCGAGCGCAATCGCATGGTCGCGGATGTTCACCGGGCCATGGCCGAACTGAGTACCGATCACCGGCAGGTGGTCGCGCTGGTGGACCTGGAGGGTTTTGCCTACTCCGAGGTCTCGGAGGTGCTGGACGTACCGATCGGCACCGTGATGAGTCGCCTGAGCCGGGCTCGGGCGCAGTTGAAGAAGGTGCTGCTGGAGCAGCAGGCCGACACGGGGACAGCGGCCGATACACCCTATCTCAAGGTAGTGAGGAATCGGCATGTCGAATGAACGACTGAGTGCAAAGAATCGACCCAGCGAGGAGATTCTCAATGCCTTCGTGGACGGCGAGTTCTCGCCGGAGGATCGTCTGTTTACGTTGAAGACGATCGCCTCCAGTGAGCATCTGAGTCGCGAAGTCTGCGACATGCACCAGCTCAAGGAGCTGGTGAACATGGCCTACGAAGACGTCCCGGCCGGGCGCGCGGCCGGCACCACCGGTGGCCGTTGCCGGTTATCGCGTGGTGGACGTTCGGCCTGGTTCCCGTCGGTGGCGGCCGGCGTGCTCGCGCTGGTCGTGGGTTCGCTGGGTGGATACGAGATCACTCGCGATGCCGGTTTCTTCGGGGGCGACCATGCTGCTGCGGCCGGCCAGGAGTCCGGGGCCCTGGCGCAAATGGCTGCCAGCGATAACGCGCCCGGCGGGGCCGCGGCCCCGCAGCAGGTGTTTTCGGCAACCGAAACCGATCAGATTCTGCTGCACATCAACGAGGCGGATACCCGTGCGATGGCCGAGTTGCTGGACGACATCGAGAGCATGTATCGCGAGGCGGCCACGGTCGGGCGCGACCTGAACGTGCAGGTGGTGGTGCACAACAACGCGATGGGCATGCTGCGAACCGACAGCGCACCCTATCCGGAACGCGTCGCGAGCATGGCGGAGGCGTACCCCACGCTGCGCTTTACCGCCTGTGCCCAGACCCTCAACCGCCTGGCGCGCGAGGAAGGCCAGAAGGTGGATATCCTGCCACAGGCTGAACTGATCGATTCCGGCGTCGCCGAGGCGGCCCGCCGTCAGGCGGAAGGCTGGATCTACATCAAGGTCTGATTCGGCACGGCCGGAGTCTCGATGCAAGTCGACCCACAAGTGCTGCGCCCCGGCTGGTTCCTGGCCGGGGCGCTCTTGTTGATGCTGGCGGCAGGCGGCGCGACTGCTGTATTGATGGGCGCCGTCGCCAAGGCGCCGGCGGCCGAAGAGCCGCTGCGGGTGGTCTATCACATCAACACCGATGACCTGGAGCTTCACCTGAACGCCCTGCGCAACCTGCAGAATCATATCGACGGTAGCCCCGATGATGTTTCGCTCAAGATCAAGGTGTTGACTCATGGCAGCGGCATCAGTCTGCTGCAGCACGCCCGTACCGATCCGGACCTGCGCAGTACCGTGAATACCCTTAAGCTGCAGGATGTGCGCTTTTTGGTGTGTGGCAACTCGCTGGAATCGCGCGGGCTCGAACGCAGCGATCTGCATGAGGTGTCGGACAGGGACGTGGTCCCCAGTGGCATCGTGGAACTGACCCGCCTGCAACGCTCCGGTTACACCTACATCAAGCCCTGACCGGACCGGCCGCATCCCCCCTGCGTTGGGTGATCAGCGCCCCTCAAGCTCGGTGTCCAGCGCCGCCAGGCGCTCCGGTGTGCCGATGTCGCGCCAGGCGCCGGTGTAGTGTTCGCCGGTGACCCGGCCGGCCTCGATGGCTTGACGCAGCAAGGGGCCGAGGGCCCGGCGTCCCGGTGGCAGATCACGAAACAGCGCCGGGTCGTACCAGCCGATGCCGCTGAAGGTCAGCAACTCGTTCCCCGCCAGCCCCACCCGTTCCCCGTCCAGGGCGAAATCGCCCTGCGAGTGATGGTCGGGGTTGGCGACCAGTACGAGGTGCGCGAGCGGTCGGTCGGTGGCTGTGTTCATCGTCGCCGGGGGTGTCAGCGGGTGGTCGCACCAGACATCGCCATTGACCACCAGAAACGGCTCCTCCCCCAGAAGAGGAAGGGCCTGGCGGATCCCGCCCGCGGTCTCCAGGGCACCCGTGGGCTCCGGTGAGTAGCGAATCGCGAGGCCTGACTGGCGTTCACCCAGGGTGGCGCGGATCTGTTCGCCCAGATGCGCGAGGTTGATGACTACCTCGCGGTACCCGGCGGTCGCCAGACGATCCAGCGTGTAGCCGATCAGCGGCCGGCCACCGACCGGCAGCAGCGGCTTGGGG
>SL_7KL_010_BRINEDRAFT_10000968_pt1 | contig 13717 bp, 12 predicted proteins | sample SodLak_010_BRINE_FD_10663 | JGI IMG/M metagenome (IMG submission 10663)
CATCGCCTTTGTTGGGCTGTTGTTCATTTTCCAGGCGCGTTTGCTGCTGTTTTTCCATGGCAACGCCGGGAATATCTCACACCGAATGGATTCCATCGAAATCTTTCATCGGCTCGGGCTCGCCGTGCCTGCCATTGCCGCTGATGTCTACCCATTCATCCCAGCGCGCCGCCTCGCCCGTTTATCGTATGCAACGGAGGAGGCCGTACCAATGATCAATGCACCAATCATGGGCTAGCTGTCTATGATGCTGCCGAGCAACCCAAGCAGATGCTCACCATCCGGGGCAGCCACAACACAGGATTCCTTGAAAGTGGTGAACATTACACTCGGGGCATCGATGAATTTCTGCGGGCAACGAATTGAAATAGACAAGCTATTGCATTTATCATATTGTTATAACAAATAACGATTAAGTGCTAGGAGAAATCAGTGCGTATTGGCTGCCCCCGAGAAATAAAACCCCAAGAATTCAGAGTGGGAATGACCCCTGACGTTGTGCGCGAGGCAACCAGACAGGGCCACGATGTATTTATTGAATCCGGTGCTGGCGATGGAGCAGGATTTAGCAACGAAGAATATATCGCTGCAGGGGCCTCAGTCGTCCCAGATGGCGCCGCGGTTTTTGAAGAAGCGACAATGATCGTAAAAGTAAAGGAACCGCAAGCCGAAGAGTTGGAACGACTGAACTCAAGGCATCTTTTATTCACTTATCTCCACTTGGCACCCGACCCCAAACAAGCGGAGGGTTTAATTCGATCGGGTTGCACTGCAATTGCCTATGAGACCATCACTGCACCTGATGGCAGCTTGCCCGTGCTTTCCCCGATGTCCGAAGTGGCCGGTCGACTGGCACCGCAAGTAGGGGCTAGCGCACTCCAAAAAGCCAACGGTGGACGAGGCGTTCTCCTCGGCGGTGTGCCCGGCGTGCCACGCAGTCATGTTACTGTTATTGGTGGCGGAGTTGTTGGTACTCATGCCGCCCGTATCGCATTGGGTTTTGGCGCAGAGGTTGCAATCCTCGACCTTTCATTGCCCCGGCTTAGACAAATTGATGAAACTTTCCAGGGAAAAATACAAACGGTTTTTGCTTCTCGCAGCAGCATCGAGGCGCAAATAGCGACGGCCGATTTAGTGATTGGTGCGGTATTAATCCCCGGTGCTACCGCACCAAAACTCGTTCAACGCAATGACCTGGCAAACATGAAACGAGGCGCGGTTTTGGTAGATGTTGCGATTGATCAGGGCGGATGTTTTGAGACCTCGCGCGCTACCACACATGCAGAACCGACTTATTTCGTAGACGAAGTCTTGCATTACTGCGTGGCGAATATGCCCGGCGCCGTACCCCGTACGGCGACGCTAGCGCTATCTAACGTCACCTCAACCCTTATACTGGATCTTGCCAATAAAGGATGGCAAACCGCTTGTCGGGAAAATTCGCATTTAAGAAATGGTCTAAATGTTCATTCAGGTTGCATCACTCACCCCGCAGTGGCCGAGGCACTCAACCGGGAATGCGCTGACGCGAAAAACATCGTTGGGGTTGATTAATCAATTCGCTTTGGAAGGCGGTATTGGTATAATAAAACAGATGTTTACCACAAAAGAAATACTTGAGCTGCCGACGGTTAGTCGGGATAACCTTCATGAAAGAATCCACCGGCTTTTGAGCGAATACATGATGGTAGGCCGCTTTGCTCCCGGGCAAAAACTGCCGCTAAGAGCGCTGGCAAAAGCGGTTGGCACCAGCCTAATGCCCGTGCGGGATGCGCTGCATCAACTGCAAGCAACTGGGTGTTTAGTATCTACAGCGCAAGGGACAATGATGGTCCCGATTATGACGCAAGAGCAAACGGCGGAGATTGTTTTTTTGCGAGCACTGCTCGAGGGTCAAGCGGCGGCATATGCCGCCGCTAACCGCAGCAATGCAGACCTCAAAATTCTAGAAAAACACTGCAATGAGATAGACAAGGCGGCAAAAAATGCCGACCTCGATGGATTTTTGGTCGCGAATTACCAGTTTCACATGGCAGTCTCACATGCCTCAAAGCTCGTTTTTATTAAGGATTTATTAACCCCTCTATGGATAAGAATTGGGCCGGTTTTGCGCGAGGCTAAACCTAACGCCGAATACATTAAAAGTGCAGCAGTCTCCCATCGCCAAATCTTCATGGCAATTTCCGATCATGATGCTGCGCGAGCAAATTCAGAAATTGAGTATGACATAAAACGATGCGCAGAAAATGTACCTGCAGCTTGTTAGCTAGCGTTAAGTTCCCTTTAACCAGTTCTCCAGCCACTCTGTATGATAATCGGCATTCTGAATAGCCGGGACCTGGCAAAGTCGTTTATGCAATGTACCGGTATGGCGAATTCCCTTAATATCAAACCCAGATAAAGCGGACTCCATGCGCGTCACTGCCTCCTCGCGAGTCTTACCCTTGACAATTAGCTTTCCAAGCAATGAGTCATAAAACGGCGGAATTCGATAACCCTCATATAAAAAATGATCAAACCTTATTCCTGGCGCCTCAGGCACAGACAGGGCTTCAATTACTCCAGGAAACGGCATGAAGTCACGATCAGGGTCTTCGGCATTGATTCGGACTTCAATGGAATGACCCTCAGAGCGAATATCGGATTGCTGCAGCGTTAATGGTGTGCCATCTGCTAACCGGATCATCTCTGCAACCAAATCGACCCCTGTCACCATCTCGGTGACTGGGTGCTCAACTTGGATTCGAGTATTCATCTCAATAAAATAAAACGCGTCTTGCGCCGTGTCGTAAACGTATTCAACGGTGCCGGCGCCGCGATACCCAACACACTCTGCTAATCGCACCGCCGATTCGCATAGTGCCTGGCGAGTGGCTGAGCTCAATGTGGGCGCCGGGGATTCTTCCCACACCTTTTGACGCCGGCGCTGAATCGAGCAATCTCGTTCAAAACAATGTACGGCACGCTTACCATCCCCCAAAATCTGAACCTCAATATGACGGGGGCGAGAAATAACTTTCTCTAAATAAAGACGATCGTCTCCGAATGCAGATCGAGCTTCAGATGCTGCCTGCGGCATTTGTGTACGGAGTTCACTCTCTGAGTGAACTAGTCGCATTCCCCTTCCGCCGCCGCCGGCCGCTGCTTTAACCAGAACGGGATAACCAATATCGGCCGCTAACCTCACACCCTCTTCAACGCTCTCCAAACAGCTCGCGCTGCCGGGCACCACGGGCACGCCAGCCGATGTTGCGGCTGATCGGGCACTGGCCTTATCACCCATACGTTCAATCGTCTCTGGCGATGGGCCAATAAAAATCAGCCCAGCATCCTGCACCGCGCGCGCAAAGGCTGGATTTTCCGAAAGAAACCCATAACCGGGATGAATTGCATCGCAATCGTAGTCGTTAGCACATTTTACTAATGACTCAATATTTAGGTATGAATCAGCCGCCGCGGCATCACCAACGCAAACCGAGGAATCCGCCATTTTCACCGCTAACATTTCGGCATCCGCACTCGAATAAGCTTGTACGGTTTCGATGCCAAGCAATCGAGCTGCTCGGTTAATACGGACCGCGATTTCCCCACGGTTTGCGATAAAGATCCTTTTAATCATCTGTAACTCACGTTAGTTCCGCGATTGGCTCGTCGACATCTACAATGCCACCATCCTCAACAAGAAAGTGGATTGCACCGCTACTACTCGCCTCAATGAGCGAAAATGACTTCATTACCTCAATCATCCCAATCGGATCACCCGCCTGGACTTGCCCGCCCTCTTCCACATAAGGAGCCTCATTGGGCGAAGGGCGTCGGTAAAACACACCAGGCAACGGTGCAAGGATTTGATCACTCATAAAACTTCTCCTGTACTGCGTTGACTTTAAGCAACTTGAGTTAGCGTTTCTGGCTTACACAGCTCGATAAGCTGCATCGCCACTGCTTGGGCATCCTCAACCAAGATCTCTCGAAAACGAAGTGTATCCCCCGCCTTGGCTTGACCCAGTTTCCAGAATGCCGCTGATGGAATGGTATAGGGGTTGATAAACCCACCCATTGACGGCCCATCATTCATTAGAATAATGGGCGTTTGGCCAGCAAGATTTATTGCCCCCATGGGATAACCATGATCGATGATGTTTGATGGTAAGGCGCCATTTTCCGGACGTTTATCATAAGCTTTCTCAGAAAAGGTCCACTCCGGGCCTTCAAGCCGATAGCCGGTACGATCAGACTTCGGTGATAACTTCCAATCGGCCTCAAGGAATCGGGCTTTTCCGGCCTCATCGATCCAATCATCATTTGGCCCAGCGCAAACCTCAACTTCCCAAATGCTATTAGTGCTCAATGTTGGGCGCGCATGCGGCGGCACCCGCAGCCCAGGGGTTCCGGCGCTATCAAACAGCGGGAGTTGCTGCCCCTCAACCAGCGGGCCATCATCAACCCCACCAACACCGGCTTTAGCAAAGGTAGACCTTGACCCCAGCACGATTGGGCTAGCAAAACCACCTGATACTGCAATGTAGCTCCTTGCACCGGACCGCGCAGCGCCAAGCTTTAATACCTGACCCGGCTTTACTTCTATAGACTCCCATAAAGGGATCGGCTCGTCGTCGAGCGTCGGTTTCATATCGGCCCCGCAAACAGCAATTACGCGATGATCAGTAAAGCGCAGCGCAGGACCAAATATCTGTGCCTCCAGCGCTGCCGAGCCGGGCTCGTTCCCGACCAACACATTGGCCATACGCATTGACCAGCTATCCATCGGCCCCGAGACAGGAAAACCCTGATTCCAATAACCATGCCTGCCGGGCCAATCTTGAATGGCCGTTTCCAACCCCGTTTTCAAGACTTCAATCATTGCTTAGCCTCCTGTCGCTTAGTCAGCCACCGGTTGTAGTCGGCAACAACAAAATTCTGATACTCAACAACGTTATAGTCGTATTGACCCGCGCTTACTTGGGCTTCGAGCTCGTCGTACTCATCACGTTGAATGGGCACAAAACGAATACGATCGCCAGGCTTAAACAGGCAGAGATCGCCCTGAAAAACAGGGTTTTTCTGCGTTGAATCCCAAATCGGAATCGGTGTACGACCAAAAACCTGATAGCCACCCGGCGTTGCAACGGGATAGATCGACGTTGCCGCACCGCCTAGGCCAATCGCCCCTTGGGGTGTATCAGTTCTGGGAGGATTATACTTCGGGGCGATGAGCCGCTTTGTCGTATCGAGCGCCATTAAAAACGGTAGACCCGGCCAGAAACCTAATGCTGCCACCCAATGCTCTGTGCCCGAGTGAATCCGCATGAGCTCGGCACGATCCTTAAGCCCATTTTCTCTAATGATCAGCTCAGGATCAGACTCTTTATCGGCAATCCGCGCACGATAATCATCCACACATGCCTCACACCAAGGATCAAAATAAAGCACTGGCATATAAAAGAGCCGGCTTGGGATTTCCAAATCATCTGATGTGCCAAGCGTCTCAAAAATTTTCAATAACTCGCGAACCAGATCGGCATAGCCGATTTTGGAAGGCTCATAGTGGACGAGCAAAGAAGCAAAGCAGGGTGCTGATTCAATCACTCCTGTAACCCCAGCCTCAGCCAACGCGGCTGAGAAACCTTGGGCGATGAAATTCAATTCGAGGTTCATCTCGTTACCGAATTCCATCAGAATGTAGCGATCACCACCCGGCAAACATCTGGGCTTGTCGTAGATCATAATTGTCCCCTTAATTTAGCTTGTTGGTGCGCACGTGCTCCTCGGTACGCTCGACGATTCGCGTCATCCGTTGAATAATCTCCTTTACATCTGCCTCAGTGACGATTAGCGGTGGGCATAACGCCAGCGTGTCGCCAATATTTCGGCAGATCAGCCCCTCTTCGTGACCAATATCAAAGGCGGCACGGCCTACCACACCTGGTGTAGTAAAGCGTTGGCCAGTTTGCTTATCCGCAACCAGCTCGATGCCGGCGATCAAGCCTGCGCCCCTCACCTCGCCAACAATGTCGCTGTCTGCGAGTGCACCGAGCCCCCCCTGAAAAACAGACTCCAGCCGCGCGGCATTACCGAAGAGGTCTTGCTCTTGCATAATTCGCAGATTCTCCAGTGCGACCGCGCAGGCCGTTGGATGGCCTGTGGCAGTAAACCCATGACCAAAAACGCCGATCCGATGCGTGTTATCCGCAATCACGGAGTAAATAGGCTCGGAGAGCATCACCGCTGCCAGCGGCATATACGATGAGGTGAGTTGTTTTGAGAGCACCATAATGTCGGGCGTAAAATCATAACGGACACATCCAAACGATGTGCCGAGTCTCCCAAATCCGTTAATCACTTCATCGGCCACAAGCAATATTTCGTAGCGACGACAAATAGCCTCAACACCTCGCCAGTAACCTGCAGGTGGAGGCATTACCCCACCCGCTCCCATCAGTGGCTCACCGATAAACGCGGCGATGGTCTCTGGCCCTTCTTCGATAATCGTGGTCTCTAACTCATCGAGCAGCCGATGAGTAAAATCCTCCTCGCTTTCACCGGCATGCGAAAACCGATAGTAATGCGGGCAGGTCAAGTGCCGAACTGGGATAGCGGGTAAATCAAAGTCTCGATGATTGTTAGGAAGGCCTGTTAACGATCCAGACGCAACGGTAATGCCATGATAGGCATTCTGCCGCGCAAGAAACTTTTTCTTCTCCGGGCGCCCAAGCGCATTGTTGTAGTACCAAACTAACTTCACAACCGCATCATTAGCCTCTGATCCGGACGAGGTAAAAAATACCCGCGAAAGATCGCCTGGCGTCATTTCAGCCAGCTTTTCCGCCAGCGCCACACTCGGCGCGTGGGTTTTATGCGCAAAGGTATGGTAATACGGCAAGCTCGACATCTGCCTGTATGCCGCATCTCTTAACCTTGGCTCATTGAAACCAACGGCAACAGACCACAAACCCGCTAGCCCATCGATATACTTCCGCCCCTTGCTATCGATAACGTGGATCCCTTCACCCCGCTCGATAACAATCGGACCTCGCTTTTCATGCTCCCGAGCATCCGTAAAGGGATGGAGAATCCGAGCTACATCAGCACTTTCTAAAGACTGTAGGGTCGTTTCATTCATTATTTTTTTACTCGCTCTGAAATCATCAGGTATTTCATTTCAAGGTACTCCTCAATGCCATACCGTGACCCCTCTCGACCTAAACCACTCTCCTTGACGCCGCCAAATGGAGCGACCTCGTTTGAAATGAGGCCCTCATTGATACCCACCATGCCAGTATCAAGCGCATCGGCCACCCGCCACATCCGATCAATATCTTGTGTAAAGATATAAGCCGCTAGACCATAACGAGTATCATTGGCCAATTGAATCGCCTCCCCCTCCGTTGCGAAGTCGAAAATCGGCGCCACGGGTCCGAAGGTTTCATCATTCGCCAGCTCCATCTCTGCCGTCGCATTACCTAAAATCGTCGGCTGAAAATAGCGACCACCCAGCGAATGACGGCTACCGCCCATCAGCACGGTTGCCCCCTTGGCGGTGGCATCCTTGATGTGGGCTTCTACTTTTTGAATGGCCGCATCGTTAATTAACGGCCCAATTTGACTACCCACCGCATCGCCAGGGCCGACGTTAAGCGCGTTGACCGCGGAGGAGAGCGCGGCTAGGAATTCATCTTTAATACCCGATTGCACATAAATACGATTGGCGCAGACGCAGGTTTGCCCGCTGTTTCTGAACTTAGAGTTCATGCACGATGCCACCGCTGTTGGCACATCAGCGTCATCAAATACAATCAGCGGTGCGTTCCCGCCCAACTCCAAAGACAGCTTTTTTACAGTGTCTGCCGACTGCTCTATGAGCAATTTGCCAACCCGTGTTGACCCAGTGAAAGACACCTTTCGAACGACAGGGCTTGACATGATTTCCCGTGCAATAGGCTCCGGCATACCAGTCACGACATTCATCACGCCGGCCGGCAGGCCGGCCAATTCTGCCAATCGCGCCAACGCAATCGCGGATAACGGCGTGAATTCAGAGGGCTTAACGATCACTGGGCAACCCGCCGCCAACGCAGCCGCCGCCTTGCGACAAAAAAGCGCGGATGGAAAATTCCAAGGAATGATGCACCCTGCTACGCCAATTGGTTGTTTCTGAACGATAATTCGACTACCCGCCTTTGGTGCCGGGATTGTATCGCCGTAAACCCGCTTGGCCTCCTCCGCAAACCACTCAATAAATGAGGCGCCGTATAAAATTTCACCACGCGCCTCCGCTAACGGTTTGCCTTGCTCGAGCGTCAAAACCTTCGCAAGGTCGTCAGCATTGTCAACAACAGCATCTCGCCAACGGCGGAGTAAACGGCTGCGCTCGGCAGCCGCAAGTTCTCTCCAGCCTTTAAACGCAGACTCAGCCGCGTCAATGGCACGCTGAGTACCGGATGCGCCCACGTCAGGAACACAAGCGATTTCTGCACCGTCTGCGGGGTTCACCACCGAAATGGCTGCAGCTTCGCCTTCCTTGATCCATTCGCCACCCACAAAAGATGCTTCTGGCACAAGATCCCGCATTTTAGTATTAAAGTGTGAAGACAGCATGGGCTTATCGCACTCCTAAAGAAGCGCGGTAGCGATCAACCACAACCGCCGCAATCAACACGATGCCGAGCACAATCATTTGATAATTGGAGCCTATCCGCATTAGGTCCATCCCATTGCCGAGAATGGTGATAAACGCAACACCCATGATCACACCAACCACGGTACCCTCCCCGCCACGCAAGGAGCACCCGCCAATGATTGCAGCCGCAATCGAGGCCAGAGGGAATTCACCACCCAAGAGCGGCTCACCGGATGAAACCCTTGCGGTCAACAACCAACCAGCAAAAGCCGTTAGCACCGAGCACGACACGTAGGCAAAAATGAGATGCCGGTCAACACGTATCCCTGAGACAACCGCTGATTTGAGATTTGAGCCGATGGCATACAGATAGCGGCCAATCCGCATATGATGAATAATCAGATAAACGCAAAAACAAACTGGCAACGCGAGGATGGCAATAACAGGCACATTGCCAATGCGGCCTGAGCCAATTTCAATCACGAAATAACGAGGCAATCCAGAAACCTGAACACCTTTGGAGACCACCAAGGTAATCCCCTGGAAGATCGACGCCGTTGCAAGGGTCACAATAAACGGATTGACCTTTAATATCGCAACGCCAATCCCATTAATCAGGCCACAAACCAGCCCCACCCCAATCGCTGCCATAAAACCCAGCGTAATGGCGATGCCAACGGATTCTGGGTACATCGCCGCAACAGCAACCATTACCTTTCCGGTAATAATTGAGGTTAATGCAACGACCGCTCCAACAGATAAATCAAATCCACCAGAAATCAGCACGATCATTTGGCCCAATGCAATCAACAAAAGGAACATGCTCTGCGTTGTCATATTCATGACATTCATAGAGCTAAGAAATCGATCGTTCCCTAGTTGAAACACGACCACGCAGACAATCAAAACAATTGGCAGAGCACCAAAACGCAGGATGCTGCTGGCCAGTTGTTTGGAGGAGCTAAGCGTATGGCCAGAGCTGGCTCGTGTTTGGTTCATCAATCAGTCTCCTTTTGTACTTCTTCGCCAAACGCATAGGCGACGACCTTTTCCTCAGTGATTTCATCCCTCGCCAGATGAGCGACAACACGCCCCTCTGACATGACATAAATACGGTGGCTTACGTTAATCAGCTCCTGTAAATCAGAGGTGACCAGCAACACCGCAGCGCCTTCCTCACAAACATGAGCGAGCTGCCGATAAAATTCCGCCCGTGCACCGACATCAATCCCACTGGTTGGCTCATCACAAACAATAACTTTTCGGGCCTTTGATAAAGCGCGACCCAACACCACTTTCTGCTGGTTACCTCCGGAGAGTTCACCAACAATTTTTTTAGGAAGCGGGGGTTGAACATTGAGCCTTTGCAAAAGGCTATCGACAATATGATTGAGATGTTGCTGGCGAATAAACCCGAGCCACTTACTCTCTTGATTGTCCAAAATCTCAAGCACAATGTTGTCGCTAATACTGCGGTTAAGCGCAAGCGCCTCACCACCGCGATCTTGAGGTAAATACACCAAGCCGCGATCAAGCATATCCACTGGCGTTAAATCAGCAACCGGCTCGCCATCAAGCACAAAACTACCGTCATCGATTGGCAATAAACCAAACAGTGCGCGCGCGAGATCGCCTTTGCCACACCCAACCAATCCGCCAATGCCAACAATTTCGCCTCTTTTGAGTTCGATGCTGACATCACTGAATTTTCCATCGCTTGAGAGGCTGTCGGTCTCCAGCACTAATGCGTCTGGATGATGCGGGATTTCAGGATAAAAACTCCCAATATCACGCCCCACCATATCGGCAACCATCTGCTCATTGGTCACATCAGCAATCCGGTAATGCCCTGTGCGCAGCCCATCACGCAAAATGGTAACAACGTCTCCTAACCGACGAATCTCGTCCATCCGATGCGAGATATAAAGCAACGCCCATCCCGCATCACGAAGGCCTCTGAGCACGCTAAATAATCGCTCAGTCTCCTCATGGCTGAGGGAGGACGTCGGCTCATCGAGTATGATCAACCCAGGTTCGCCACCCAGCGCGCGCGCAATCTCAAGCATCTGTTGCTCTGCACGACCCAGCGTGCTGACGCGTTGTTTGGGAGACACCGTGAGCCCTATTTGATCAAGCGCCCCCTGGGTCAGTCGGCGGGCTTCCGCCCGATCGAGAAAAATCCCTTTGCGAGGCTCACGAGCAAGCACAAAATTCTCTTCAACGGTGAGCGCTGGCGAGAGACTGAAATCCTGCAAAACCGCGTTGATGCCTGCCTTACGAGACTCCGTTGGCGTTAACACCGGCGTGCTCTTGCCCCGAATGCGCCGCTCGCCTTCATCTAACGCATTGACACCGGTGAGCAAAGAGACCAGCGTGGATTTTCCCGCGCCGTTCTCGCCGAGCAGCATGTGGACCTCACCCGGCACTAAGTCGATGCTGACGTCTTTGAGCGCCGCAAACTCGCCATAGAACTTAGAAGCTCGTGAGAGCGAAGCAAATGCTTCGCTCTCACGGTTATGCCGTTCAGCTATCATGGTTGACCTGCGTTCACCGTAAAGATAACGCTGTAACCAGCAGGTGCAAACATGTCACTCAGATCGAAGTCCTGATAGTTCTCCGTTGTGACCATTTCAGGGACTGGCCCAGCACGTTTTGCCATCAGATCTTGGCCTTCAAGCAAACGAAGCACCATATCCACGGCGAGACGCCCCTGCAGAACGGTGTAGTCGCTTGGTGAAGCCATGGTGATACCAGCGGCGATGTCCTCATAAACTGGCGGAATGATGTTAAATGCCGCCACGTTAACTTGACCGGTCAGACCGGCATTACGCACAGCAATCGCACCGGCTTCGGCAGCGATATCAACCCCAACAACCCACTCAATTTCGTCATAGGTCAACAATGCGTTGTTTACGAAATCGAGCTGGTTATTCAAGCTCGTTTGACCGCGGCGTGTTACCGCAATCTCAACTGTGCTCCCCTCAAGTGCATCATTCATGCCACGAACCGCATCATCAGACCAACCCGCACCTTGGGGTCCCGGGAAGAAACCGATGTGCATTGGCTCTCCGTCTGCTTGGTCAATGAGGTATTTACCGGTTGTGTAGGCAAGATCGTAAAAGCTAACGAGCGCATGGCCAGACACCGATGGCTCATTAACGCCATTCACGAAGTCGATAACCGGAATACCCGCCTCAGTTGCTCTGCGCACCATGGAGCCGACCCCATCTGCGGAAATCGCGCCTAAGATGATCCCGTCAACGCCACGCGCAATGCAGTTTTCCATTTGGTTCAGCTGAGTCGAGAGATTCTCGTAACTCCCGGCGTCATACATGGTCATCGAAACGCCAGCCTGAATGATCTGATCAGCAACCCCGTAGTTGGCACCCACCCAATAACTATCAACGAGATGAGGGAAGAGGACGCAAATCTCCCAATCGTTAGTCATCTCATCGGCGGTGATGAATGGCCAGTCGGTCCTCTCAGTGCTGCCATCAGCATGCACGAGCTCCACTGGGATGGAGGTACGCTCGGCCAATGCAGTGCCAGCAAACGCTAGACCGGCAGCGGCAAAGGTCGCGACACATGAGTTAATAAATGTTTTAGAGCCTAATGTCTTGTTCATGGTTACTCCTTAGCAATAAAAAACCCAGCCATTAGCGCTAGGCATGTTCAATCACCCTTGATTTCGGGCAATATCGAGTACCGCTTTCATACTTAACGCCACATCCCGAGCGTTAGGTGGATCAGAGTGAATGCAAACGGTATCGAATTCGATTGCGAGCGATGTGCCATCAGTCGCTTCTACGGTAGAGTCAAACAGCGCTCTTTCTAAGCGCTCTTTAGCGCGCTCAACGTCAATAACGCCGTGCTTGCGCGGAATGATTAGCGACCCATCTCCTGAATAAGACAGATCGGCAAAATATTCACCAAAAAATGGGATACCCACCTGCGCCGCCGCGGTTTGGTGAGCGGTGCCGGCCATGCCAAAAAGTGCGAGTTCATGTGAGGCAGCCGCCTCAGCAATAGCAACCGCGGCGTCCAAATCCCGAGCCGCCATTCCGTAAATCATTCCGTGCGGCTTAACGTAGCTAAGCCCGAGGCCCTCTGAGCGGACAAACCCAGACAGCGCACCGATTTGGTAAATAAAACAACTCCGCAACTCATCGGGCTGAAGTTGCATAACACGACGCCCGAACCCTTCACGGTCCGGCAGTGATGGGTGCGCGCCAATGGTTTTCCCAAGGGAACCCGCAAGACGCACAGTTTTGAGCATTGTGCTCGGATCGGAGGCGTGGAAGCCGCAAGCGATATTGGCACAGTCCACCGAAGGCATGATTCCCTCGTCGTCACCGAAGTGCCAATTTCCAAAACTCTCACCCATGTCACAATTTAATGTAATCATACTTCATCAATAATTTGTTATAACGACTAACTAAGAACCTAGTCGAGGGTTCTGAGAATGTCAACAAACTTTAATATTGAGCAGTCTTGGTTTTTTTGCGGCTAATCAAAAGTGCCGCTGAGCTCAGGCCGAAGGAGTTGAAGAAGACCAATAGCACGACACCAAAACCTCGTCTATTCTTTTCAGAAAATTAACTACTCAAAACCTTTAGGATAGTTAGACATGATCGTTAGAATAATCCCCGTTTTGGTGTTCGCCAGCAGCATGGCGGTGAGCGTCTTGGCAATGCGTAGTGCCCACGCAGACGTTATCGAAATCCACAACACGATGAGTGCAGGTGGTGCCGAGGAAGCCGCACTGCAACGCTTTCAGTCGATTGTTAACGACGAGTTCTCAGGCCGATTAAGCGTTGATATCTACATTGATGGCGAGCGAGGCGACGAGGCCGAAGTACTTGAAAAACTGAATCTAGGCCAGACTCAGATGGCACTCACTGGCGGTATGTTTATGGGCGAATACGCGGCGGAATTCGACGCCGTTTCAGTGCCTTTTGTCTTTCCCGACTGGCCCGCCGTTGAGCATTACATCACTCAGACTGACTCCGGGGCCGCCCTACAGGCTGCAGCCCGCGAACACGGCAATCTGGTATATCTTGGCCCGCAAATGCGTGCCTTCCGGCATATGACCTCAGC
>SL_7KL_010_BRINEDRAFT_10000969_pt1 | contig 13713 bp, 7 predicted proteins | sample SodLak_010_BRINE_FD_10663 | JGI IMG/M metagenome (IMG submission 10663)
TCATAATATTAGGCTGATTCTCAGACATCTCGACCTTCTTTTTGTCCTGATTCTGAGTATGCTCTTTCAAAATAAAACATGTTTGGTATCGCAAAACAGATGAAACATCCTTCAAGACCTATTCAAGGTGGGTAATTGTTTTCTTCAGGACCGACTATATAAGCTTCTCATTTTGATGAAAAACTCTTTTGGGTTGGTTCTTTTCAATGAAGGGCATGGCATAAAATAATATTCATAATTACTTAGGCTCTTTTTCAAACCTTAGTTTTTTTGAATTAGAAGAAGGGTAGGTCTGGTCGGGCAGAGATCTTGCGCGCTTCGAATCTCTAGATTGATTATCCATATGCCGCCTGATTGCTAGGTAAATATATGTTTTATCTTTTGAAGGTGTGTCGACAAAATGAAGTAAAAACTTTTTATCGTGTGAAATAAAATACTCTCCGCTTTTATCCCACATTTCCACGTTATCTAGTATACTACTTACTTTGTTATTCTTATTAATCTGAACTTTAGTCCTAATTATATCTTTATGGAGAGGATCATTATCCTTAAAATTATTTTCTGCACTTACCTCTCCTAGATGGTGATCAAAAAGAAGGTAGTACACTGTTTGGTCTGATAGCTCGATGTACTGTTTATAATCTTTATAAAAACCAGATTTTGTGATCTTGATCGTTCTTGATATGCTTGTACTAATAATAGGGAGCTTTTCTGTACTTATTTTATGGATTTTTGGAAGGCATTCCCCTTTCTTAAAAGCTGGATAGACGCAAGCATCCTCTAGTTTGAATTTATCCCAAAAAGCCCATTCATTCGTGAAAGTTTTTTCTAAATAACTTTCATATGCTTCAAGTAAATCTAACGAAGGGTGGGAATATAAACCACCATTACCACTAGATATTGCCAAAATATCTGGTTTAAAAAAATTTAACATTCGAGTCGATTGGCTCGATGCGGCGCCATGGTGGGGAAGAACTAGAAGCGTTAGAAAATCTTCTGATGGCATTTTCTTTTCATCTAAGGACTGAGATCCTATTTTTTTGAATACATTGTCTCCTGCATCTCCTGTGAGAACAAACCTGATTTTTAACTCGTGAGCAACATAAGATAAGACTATACTTTGATCATTAAGCTCATTGGTAAGCATAGCGATAGACCATAAGTAGGTATTTGATATAAAGGTATTAAGGGACTTTTTATCATCTTCATTCTTTAACGTGTTTTCTATAAAATTAAGAAAATTGGCGTCTTCTAAGAGATTCTTTAATGTTCCTTTCCATTTATCTGCCGAAGGGAAAAAATGTTCTCCCCTACTGGAGTAACGGTTTATTAAGCTAGTATAGTCATCCTCTGAAGATGGGGGGAGAAAGTATTATCCAACATGTAATAGGTAAAAACTAATTTAGAATTCTTTCTTGACGAAATAAACTCTAAGAACTTCTTAAGGGGAGGTTTCTTACTTTCTTGTTCCTTAATGCAGTTTTTATGTCCAAATATATCACCCCCTATAATAAAAGTTATCGGTAATTCATTAGGAAAATTATTTTCATTGATTAAATTATAATGATCTTCGTCAGGGTGGGAAGCAATCACGAAAAGATATGAAAGCATATGTTTAGTGATTTGAATGTTGATATTTGATTCATATTTCTCAGAAACTGTTGTTGAAGAATCTCCTTTAGAGTACGTGCTGGCCATACTAAAATTACTCATATTAAAGGAAGAATTTACATCATTCATTTCTAATGATGGAAAGCCTTGTTCTGTGTTATTTTGGATTTCTTGAGAGGAGTCAGTTTTAGGAGTTAAAAATAATAGAGGTTCTGTATTTTTATCTTCTTCATCTTTGGTGAACTTGCAATGGATTTTTCCGGATTTCGAGCCGGCATCATATAACAGTCCAATTTTATTATATATTATAAGTTGACTGTTTCCATGACCAACTGAGTTAAGATAAAATTTTTCTTCATCTTCACCACTTCCGAACGATGAAAATTGATTCAAAACTAAAAAAAATATTATACACCATACTTTCATTTTTCTTCACTTTCATAACGATGCTTAAGTATACGTCCTAAAACATTTACATAATTGAGCCATTGCTTCCAATTTATATTTTTATAATCATGGTCTGGATCGTTTTTCACCTTGTCTTTTAAGTATTTATAAAGTGTAAAACAATCTTTTAGCAAGTGCTCGGGCGTTCTTTTGAAATATATGGTGATATTAGTTTCAGATTTCAAGATTTTATTCAAAATTTCTTTAGTTTCATCGTCAACAGACCCATTCTTTTCTGTAAAATAACCTTTATTTTTTAGAGATATAAGGTGTTCTTTATTTTTATCTAGAAAGGTATTCAGAGAATTTAGTGGAATAGATAATGGTTCGTTTTCGTCATCCCAAATATGTAAACAGGTGCCATATACTGGAACTGTGACAAGAACTAAAAATACCATGAAGTAGATGGATCGTTTTCTCATAGAATTATCTCCTTTAGAGTATTATACCGCAATAAACAAATACTCCCTAAATTTACCTCAATGGAAACAGTTTTATCAAGATTTAAATTATTAAATTTTTCTCTTCAATTATAAAGAGATGAAAAGAATGATCTCAATCTTTTAAAATTCAGGTGGTTTATCCAAGTCTATGGAAAAACCACAATTTTGGATAGAGGGTATCCGAAATTTATGCTTTCTCTTCCTGTCCGGAAAACAAGTGATTATCGTATATGTCTTCTCGATCATGGAATCTTATCTGGTTATATCTCAAAATATGTCCGAAAAACATTGGCGGATATAACTTGTGTTCAGAAACAACTTGTATTATATTTTCCGTACATAATATTGGGAATACATCTTTATGTCAGAGATCCTTATCTATCAAGAAAATGAAAACACTTCTGTGGAAGTCATTTTAGAAGGGGAAACTGTCTGGCTTTCTCTTAACCAATTATCTGAATTGTTTGAACGAGACAAATCAGTCATATCTCGACATATCAAACATATCTTTTCTGAGGAAGAGTTAGAAGCTTCTTCAGTTGTTGCAAATATTGCAACAACTGCTAAGGATGGGAAAATTTATAAGGTAGATCATTATAACCTGGATGCGATTATTTCAGTTGGATATAGGGTAAATTCGAAAAGGGGTGTTCAGTTTCGTCAGTGGGCAAACCAAATTCTTAAAAATTACCTGATAGAGGGGTATGCCCTAAATCAAAAACACTTGTTGCAGAAAGGAATGAAAGATCTTGAAAAATCCATTGATTTATTAGGAAGGGTCTTACCAGTCTCGACTTCTCAATCAGATGTGAGTCAAGAGGCTATCAAGATAATTAAGGAATATGCCCGTTCTTGGCAGGTTCTCCTTCAGTATGATGAAAAAGATTTTTCTAGTTTCAACCCAGGAAGGCCCCCTAAAATTTCTCTGGACTATTCTTTAGCTTTATCGACTATTTCAAACTTTAAGAAGGAGTTGCGTAAAAAAGGTGAGGCCAGTGAACTTTTTGGTATTGAAAGAGAGGAAGGGTTAAAATCAATTATTGGTAACATTGAACAAACTTTTGCCTCGCAACGGTTATATCCGACTATCGAAGAAACAGCGTCCCATCTTTTGTACTTTGTTATTAAAGATCATCCTTTTACGGATGGTAATAAAAGGATCGGAAGCCTTCTTTTTCTGCTGTATCTTCGCCTCAACAACCTCAATACAGAAAAGATAAATGAAGTGACCTTAGTAGCTTTGGCTCTTCTCGTTGCAGAAAGTCAACCTATGGAAAAAGATTCTGTCATTTCTTTAATTGTGAACCTTATTCGGGAGTAACGAAAGATGCTTATTGGGTATATGCGCGTATCCACAGATGCAGATCGACAAACAATAGATCTGCAAAAAGATGCTTTGTTAAATTCAGGCATTGATGAGCGTCATTTATTTTCTGATTACGCAAGCGGAAGTAAAGACGAACGGCCAGGCCTTCTGAATGCCCTGAACTATGTAACAAAGGGAGATATCCTGATTGTCTGGAAGCTTGATCGTTTGGGGCGTTCCTTACCACATTTGTTGAAAATAATGAAAGATCTGAAGGAGAGGGGAGTGGGCTTTCGAAGCCTCACAGAAAACATGGATACCACAACACCTCAAGGAGAATTGTTCTTTCATATCTTTGGCGCGTTATCCCAATATGAACGATCATTAATAAGAGAAAGAATTATGGCGGGACTGGGCGCTGCAAAAAAACGCGGTCGCGTTGGAGGTCGCCCCCGAGCGATCGGTGATGATAAGCTAGAAGTCATAAAAAGAATGTTGAGTGAAGGCGCTACAAAGTCTCATATATGTAGAACATTTTCAGTAAAAAGAACGACTCTTTATGATGCCTTAAATCGGAATTAAAGTAGCCTTTAGAGACTATTTTATTGGCCTTGGGTTCTAGAATCCATAAATCATTTATTATATATAAATGGGATGTTTACTCCTATGCCTCAGTTTTTTAAATCTTATTTTTCCTATTAACTACTGGGGCCAAGTGTCAATTTCTTATGCTGTCTTAAGATTGTTGCGAAAATTTATTCAGATCCCTTATGAAGAGTTAATAGGAAATTTTGAGCTGAGGGTTTTTTCGCTTCATATTCTCTAAGACTAGCTCTCCTTCAGAACCAATTACGTTCCTCTCCAAATGTAGGGAAGTGAGATTTTTCAAGGTTTGACTTGTCGCAATCGCTTTCACTCCTTCATCTTCAATTCTATTGTTGGCCAAATCCAAGGATGTGAGGCTCAGGGTTGGGCTTCCTGCAATCGCCTTTGCACCTTCATGCCCAATTTTGTTTCCCCCCAAATTCAGGGATGTGAGGTTTGTGAGGTATTTTGAATTAGCCAAGGCCATTGCTCCTTCATCTCCGATTCTATTAGAACTTAACGATAGAGAGGTGAGCTTTGTAATATATGCTGACTCGGCCAAGGCCATTGCTTCGTACTCTTCGGTCCCGTTCGATTTCAAATTCAGGGAGGTCAGGTTTGTGAGGTATTTTGAATTAGCCAAGGCCATTGCGCCGCCCTCTTTGATCCTGTTCGATTCCAAATTCAGGGATGTGAGGTTTGTGAGGTATTTTGAATTAGCCAAGGCCATTGCTCCTTCATCTCCGATGTTGTTATTACTAAAATCGAGGGATGTGAGGTCTGAAAGGTATTTTGAGTTAGACAATGCGATTGCGCCGTCCTCTCCGATTCTATTAAAACTTAACGATAGAGAGGTGAGCTTTGTAATATATGCTGACTCGGCCAATGAGATTGCGCCGTCCTCTCCGATTCTATTAAAACTTAACGATAGAGAGGTGAGCTTTGTAATATATGCTGACTCGGCCAATGCGATTGCTCCTTCATCTCCGATGTTGTTATTACTAAAATCGAGGGATGTGAGGTCTGAAAGGTTTTTTGAGTTAGACAATGCGATTGCGCCGTCCTCTCCGATTCTATTAAAACTTAATGATAGAGAGGTGAGCTTTGTAATATATGCTGACTCGGCCATTGCCATTGCGCCGTACTCTTCGATCCTGTTCGATTCCAAATTCAGGGATGTGAGGTTTGTGAGGTATTTTGAATTAGCCAAGGCCATTGCGCCGCCCTCTTTGATCCTGTTCGATTCCAAATTCAGGGATGTGAGGTTTGTGAGGTATTTTGAATTAGCCAAGGCCATTGCTCCTTCATCTCCGATGTTGTTATTACTAAAATCGAGGGATGTGAGGTCTGAAAGGTTTTTTGAGTTAGACAATGAGATTGCGCCGTCCTCTCCGATTCTATTAGAACTTAACGATAGAGAGATGAGCTTTGTAATATATGCTGACTCGGCCAAAGCCATTGCGCTGTACTCTTCGATCCTGTTCGATTCCAAATTCAGGGATGTGAGGTTTGTGAGGTATTTTGAATTAGCCAAGGCCATTACTCCTTCATCTCCGATGTCGTTATCACTAAAATCGAGGGATGTGAGGTTTAAAAGGTTTTTTGAATTAGACAATGAGATTGCGCCGTCCTCGCCGATTCTATTCGAACTTAACGACAGAGAGATGAGGTTTTTAAGGGTTTGACTCTCCGCGATCGCTTTCGCTCCCTCATGGCCAATTCTGTTACACCTCAGATCCAAGGAGGTGAGGTTTTTTAAATTCCCTGTTCCCAGTACCTTTGCCGCATCGTCATCAAGATTATTATTATCGAGATTTAAAACCCTAAGATTCGGGTGATTTTTCGCAAGAAAAGAGAGGTCTTTAAGTATCAAATCGCAGTTTGAAAGGTCTAAGGAGGGCACATGGAGTTTTAATTTTGGAGCGGCATGGTTTCTTTTAAAAAAGTCTTGATAAGCTTCAGAAGGAGAGAGGCTTTTCTCATTGTACCTAATTCTTTCTAAAGCCTCACTGGTGATCTCGAGGGTCTTAAGAGAACGGGAGGAAAGCTTGATTTTACGTAAATGGGGGGCGGTGATCTGCACCTGGGACAAAAAATCACAGTTTTCAGCAGATAGCCATTTGAGATTGGGAAAGTTACCTTTCAGTTGTTTCAAGTTTTTACAAAAGTCCACGGTTAATTTTTCCAATGCGGGAAGTGTTGGCCCGCCATTGAGCCCATCACAGCCCGTGAGATCTAAGATCTTAAGCTGTTGGGAATTTTCAATAAACTCAATAATTTTATTAAGGGGTAATACTTTTTGTCCCGCAAATTTAATTTGGAGAACCTCTAAATCCTTTTGGGCGAGTCCTTGCTCTAGGGTTAATTCCGGCGCGGGCAAATGGCGACAATCCACCATCCATCTCTGCAAAGGGACTGACTTTATGTTTTCAGTTGCGGTTAATGCGAGACTGGGCCCATTAAGGATGGATTTTATTTTTTCGATGTCCATGATGTCTTCAGCTTGAACGCGCAAAACTTTCATAATGCTGCCACTTGTTGAGGGCGTTTCATGGGCGGTAGAGGTCTTTTTCGAGTTTTTAAACAGGCCATTACAGATCGCACTAAATTTTTCAAGCGAAGGGTGAACAGAAGAGTTTTTTAGATCAAGTTTTATGGCTTGATTATAGTGTTTGTAGACATATGGATCTAATTTTCCGAGCAAATAATTGGGAATAGACTGAGGGGTTTTTTGTAAATATCTTTGTAAGCCTACACTTAATTTCCGATTTATTTCTTCGGGTAAATAAGGGGGAATGGGGATATTGAAAACTGTTTTTCGTAAAGGATCAGTGTGGTGAACAATTCTGGCCTGATATTTATTGAAAAGCTCGCGTTGTTGATCTTCTCGTTGTTTTAGGTCTTGAAACCACCCAAACAAGAGAGTCGATGGATCTTGCCGAAGGATCATATCGACAACTTCCTGGGGCATCGCCTGTTTCATATGCTCAAGAACATAGAGAAAGTTTTTAATTTGTAAAACATCTTTCACCACGAAAAACGATTTCTTTTTAATGGCGCTGGGCACAAAGACATGGTCTGTGTCAATGGCCATCAATTTATAAGGATGTTCAGATGCTGGCTGTTTCACAAGGATCCAGTTATCCTCTTTGGCATCTTCAAAATTTAAAAGAAAAGACGTGACGATTAAGTTCGCGGTTTGGACCGGATCTATGTGTTTATCGAAGGAAAAAGTCTTATCTTCATGAAGCTGTGTGGCAATATCAACACCGTCTAAAGCCTGGGAGATTAAAACAGGATAGGCTTTTCCCTGTTGGTTATACAAAAACAATTCTGAAATCGGGGATCCATAAAACCCTAAACGTTCCATAAAACGGTAGGTTGCGTATTCATACCCTGGAATTTCTGGAAAGCGTTTGATAAAAACAGTTTTCCCGTCAATACTTAAACGGGCAACATCGGATCGACCATGGGTGTTCCACCGTTTAAATTTCCCTTTGGCATCAAAAACTTGATCATAACCTTGTGGGTTTAAATGACGCTTCCCAGAGTCACAGCCTTGAAAAAAGGTTCCCTTCTTATCCTTGGGAAACAGGGTATCGATTGTTATTTTCCACCACAATTTGGGATATTTGCGTGCGACCCTTTCAAAGGTTGATTTTAGGATGTTTGGAAGGGGGGCCATTTGCCAAAACTCATAGGCTATTTTTTCATCAATCTCGGGTGTTTTCCCTAATAAATAGCGAATATGGGCATGGCTTTGATTTTTAAAAGCGATATCTAGGGGCAAGAGGTGATGACAGGGCGATGCGGGGTTTTCATAAATTTGAGAGAACCCGTCTTGGTTTTGATACAAGCTTTTAAAAGCTTGTATATCCAGGTTTTCAAGAATCATTTCATGGATAGAGAAAGTCTGGGAGATGTTTGGGATCTTTACTAATGTCTCAAAGTTTTGGGGGTAATATCGAAATAAACTCTCTAGAAATTCTTTTTTTAAACGGGGCGTTTGCGGTTTTTTTAACATCTCCTGTTTAATGAATAGCTCTAGGGCTTTACGAGGAGAAAGCACCTTCTGTTTTTCAAACCCTTGACTCCAATCTTTATGCTCAAAAAAAGTATCCGGCGTTTGTCTGCGCCATTTTTGATAAATATGCTCTTGGGCGGGATCAAAATGGGTCAGTAGTTGTTTGGGGGAAAGGGGTGGATTATGTTCAGAAAGGATTTGTAATTCCTTCAAACGATTATACAGAAAGGAAACATCCTTTTTTTGGAGAGAAATAGGGATACTCATCGGGGTTAAGGTGTCTTCATTCCAAGCAGAAGACCATTTCTGAGCAAAGGTGTTTAAGTCTTGATTTTCGTTTATTATGGTCTGAGCCTCTTTTTGTAGGCGCACATAATTTTGGTTTTGTGTTTCTAAGGCTTTTAACCATTTGATAATGATTTGGGGTGGAGATAAATCCTTGAGGTATTGACAAAGTGCTTCTGAAAGGGGGGTTTCTAAAGGCCCTGAGAACATGTATAGAACTGTCCAGCAGGGGAGGGTTTGATCGTACTTTTCTTTTTTTTCATAAGCAAATTGGACATGGTCATTATCAATGGGCACAATTTTCCAAGACGTTTTCACATCGCCCACAGCCATATAATTATCGCCCTTTCCATCGGTGGGATTGGTTAATAAGGCACCTATAAACTGGGAACAAAACGAATCATGATCAAGGGTTTCAAAACAGTTCGTAACATGATTATCAATGGCTGTTTGTTCTTCGTCTGTCCAAGGTTCTGGGTTTTTTGCCATGTATTTTTTCTGGAGTTCCTTTGGCATCAAAAACATATAAAGGGGTTGACCTCGAATACCATAAGAGGCTTGGACAATGAAGTTTTTTTGCTTTTCTCCTGCGATGGCCCCCGCATAGTGGAGAAGGGTTGTGGGGGGAATGTCGATGTTTAGCTCTTTATACAAAGCATAAACCTTGAATTCTTCGCTGGGTTTGAATCCGCTTCCGGAATGACGTTTAAAATAAATCCCCTCATGGCAATAAACACTGTGAGCTCCTTCTGTTGTTTTTTCTAAGGGAAGCCCTGTTTTGAGACTTAACCCAAGAGTTTTATAAACCCAAGTTTTGGATATGCGTCTGGGGAGAAAATCAGTCCCTTGCACCACGTATTTGGTTTGAAGATAATGGGCACGTTTTTCACTCTTGGCAGGTGTATCTTTGAGGCCTTCAAGATATTTTTTGTAAAACAGATAAAGATTCTGCACGGGGGTTTTTAAAGAGCTTTCTGGTTTCAAAAGTGAATTTATCGTCTTTAAACCTTGTGTTAATCGATGCAAAGCTTTTAAATTTTCGTTTTCTGATAAAGTCTCAGAACGCCAGAGAGGGTCTCTGACATCTTTCAGATAATGTTCAGGAGTCATTAAAGGTAGATCGACGTAAAGATTATCCCAATCAGAGTTTAAATACACTTTAAGGGGGTTAATGATATCTGCTATCGTTTGATCCGGATCCTGTTTTTGGAGATGCTGCCCAGGATTTTGTCGGAGCTCGTTTTCTTTAAAAGCTTGTTTCAGTTCTCGTTTATTGAGCGTTAAGACATCGTCATATCCATACCTTGTAATCTTCTCGAGAAGATTTTTTTCTCGAATGTCACAAGGCGAGAATGAGGCTGTCGTCAGACACGGCCTTAAAATCATAAAAGATAGGAATAAAGACCCAAGAAAAGTCATGGCCTTTTTCATCAGTACCCCTTCTTTAAAAGGGCTTCTTTAGAGTTTAAGGCTTTATCACTTCCTTGTTGATAGGCCAGATCATAATATTCTAAAGCCTTCAGATATGATTCTTGTGGATCCGCACTGGTATTTTTTTCATAAATCTTTCCTAAATAATCCGACGCCCGATAGTCCCCATTCTGGGAAGCCATTTCATAATATCGAATAGCTTCAGATAAAAACTTGTCTTGGGTCCATTCCTCCTGTTTCGCCAGAGTTTTCCCATAGCCCCGTTTTAGGTAATAAATGCCTCCTAAAAAATAAGGCGCATCAGGATGGCCTAATTCGGCTGCCCTTTTCATGTAGAGATAATTTTGTTTTGCACACTCTTCGGCAGAAACATCTAAGACATCATTAACATTATTTTCTGTATAAAATTCTGCCAAGGTATAACAAGCATCTTTATGATCCTGATCCGCAGCTCGTTTGTAATATTCAAAGGCTTTTGTATAGGCACGCCTGAAATGACAGATAAGACCGGCAAGAAAATCAACATCTGGATCAGAACTTTCAGAGAAATAAGCTAAATTTAGAATCTTATCTTCATTTAAACGTTTGGCTTTTTTATGTTGAGCTTCTTTATACATTATATAGGCTTTGGAAATATCAATTGAGTTATCCTGTGGTCTCAGATAAGCCTGCTCTACATTGTCTAAAAACTCTCCTGTGATAAATCGCGTACTATCTCCTCGGGCATAGCGAAAAGCTCGGTAGTCTTTATTCCGAAGTCGTGGATCTTTCTTGACCAACTCATCATATAATTTTTTACACTCTTGATAACGCTTTTTATCAGACATGTCTTGCGTCATATTTCTTCCGGTTTTATACCATTGGATGACTTTATAATAATCTTCCATGGTTCCTAGTTTTTTAAGACGTTTATGCATTTTGTTATAATATTTTTTTGCCTTTTTAATATCTCTTGGAACTTTTTCTCCGTTGAAACACCAATAGGCATAATCCCTTAATTCAATAAAACTTCCTTGGCTCGCTTGGTTTTCAAGCATTTTATAAAGCCGTTGAGCTTTCTTTGTATCTTTTAAAAACCGTTCGGGTTCACCTTGAGAATACCAATAAGCAACTTCGCGCTTGTCTTCAATCGAACCCTGTTCAGCTTTTTGTAAAACCAATTCATACCAATAATTGGATTCCTCTTTACATTTTCTATATCCTTCTTCTTGGGGGTGAAAATGGGTCATTGCTTTTTGATAGCAATCCCAGCCTAGGTCTCGGAGATATCGAAGGGGAAAGTTCTTTCTGATGATATCCGCAGCGTCTTTTCCCACATTCCAAATCTTCATTGTGCGAAAGGCTTCTAGAAAATTGTCTTTTCCACGGCGACTTGCTTGAAATAACTCTTGATGAAGAATGCGTCGACTGACTTCAAAAGCATCTTTTTCCATGAAAGAATGTGCGCTTTCAAGTGATTTTGTGAATCTAAGAAGCTCTATATCACTGGCGCATACTTCTTGGCCTTCCTGTCTTTCCTCTTCTATTGCTTCTTCAACGGCTTCTTCTATAAAACCTTCCAGCCTTTGATAGAAAATTTCAGCCTCTTCTTTTAAATGATGCTGGTACAGATATGCTGTTAGATCAATAAGTTGGTTGAAACTTTGAACTTCATTTTGGAGCTGAATAAGTGTTTCTTGATATAAAGTAGGGTCATTTCTGATGGCGAATAAGATTTTGGCTTTTGCAAACGGCGAAGCCGTACACCTTATAGCTCTTTCCCAAAAGTCTCGGGCTTCTGTGTTCCGTCCTCTTTCAATAAGCTTCTTGGCTATGTAGATAGAATCATGGGAGGTTTTTACCTGATTTTTTAATTCTTCAATGATGACTCGTACATCTTGGTTTTCTTTCAAGAAATAATCGAAAAGTTCAAAACCTGAATCTATTGAATTGATATAATTATGTGCCTTGTTTAGAAGAATATTGGCTTGATCTGAATATCCCGACCTTTTAAGAAATCCTATTGCCTCGAGAGCTTCCGAGATAGACTTTATAGCCAGGCTTCCTTGCTCCCAAACCTGTTGAATATATTCAAAATCCATTTTCTCATGACGAAAAAGTTCTATGGCTAATTCAAAAAAATCTCGACTCTTATGACATTTTTGAAGAGCCTCCCTTTTACTATATTCCAGAACGTTTCTCAGATTATAATAATGAAAAACATCATACCCAAGTAAATACTCTGTGGGGCGTTCTGCATGCATTTGCAGACGTTGACAAAGTTCATCATTATAACACCTTAAATCCGCTTCTGTGAATCCTTCAAAAAATTGTACCATTAATGAAAAAGGCTTTGTTTTCAAAATTAACTGAGGTAAAAGTTCATGACGTAGTTTCTGATAACTTTCTTGCGTAAGAATCTCATTCAATTGCTGAAAATCTTCTTCTTGGCTGGCAAGCTTGACTCCTCTTTTGACAATTATTTCTAATGACTCTTGAGTCTCTCCCTCTTTTTCAGCCGTATGATAAAGTTTTATGATTTCAGAGAAAGTATCAATGTGTTCAAGTTTTTGGAGATAGGGGCTTGTATATTGACTCTGATCAAGGACGGGCTCACGAAGAGATCCGTAGGCTAGTGATGAAAAAACAAGGATTAACCCTAACAGAAGTTTGTGCATGGCAAGACTCATAGATTTTTTATGATAAAAACTTAAGAGTATTCTTTCCTTCATGTCAATCCTAAAGGTAAATCTAAGCGTGTTTTTTTAAATATAATGAGGATTCATAAGATCATTCCAGGCAAAATATCAATGAAGCTGACCCCCAAGGAAATTGTTCCTAATCGGCAGAAAATCAGAACATCATGGGAATATAAAGGGTTTAAAAAAGTAAACTTTTTCTACCTTTTCCAAGTTAATGATATCTTTCAAAGGATGTTTCCTGTTTATATAGTGTTAAAATGATTTTCTTGAAAAAACGCATATTTTAGAAAGGCCTCAGATGTTGTTTGTACAAAAGTTATTGATCTTGATTTTATGCTTCTATTGTCCTGATGTCTGGGGATGTCGGAGCCTGGAAGAGTTTGAAGCACGAGAAACAGAACTTCGAAAACAGATACACCAAGATCTCGGATTACATCCAGATCCGTATCATCAGGCGCGGTATGAAATCCTAACTTTGAGTGGAGATATATTAAAAGATACGTCGATTGACACTCAGAATTGCCTTAAGACATTAAAAAAACATTTAGAAAGGCAGCCTATCCTTTTTCCCGAATATTTGATCAACTTAAACGCTACGAGTCAAGAACGGCGCTTTAGCGTTCTGAATCGTTTTATTAAGAATCTTTCGAATAGCTACAAAGAGCTTTCTAAAACGTCTGTCAAATCAAGGCAACCGGAGATAGAGCCTGTGATAACCTCTTTAAAATCTCTTATAACTGCGTATGAACACGCGCGAAATCTAGACACCTTGCCTTCAAATCGAGTCTCTGTTCTTTTACAAGGACGCCCAGAATTTTATGCCATGGATAAGGAAAAAGCCGGTGAGCTTATCGGAAAGGATGACCAGGGATATGATCTCGAAAAACGCCTTGGCGGAGT
>SL_7KL_010_BRINEDRAFT_10000970_pt1 | contig 13708 bp, 13 predicted proteins | sample SodLak_010_BRINE_FD_10663 | JGI IMG/M metagenome (IMG submission 10663)
CCATGGTTGTTGGAATCTGCACGCCTCACTGTTGCCGCGTTGGCGCGGCGCCAGCCCCATTCAACAAGCGATTTTGGCCGGGGATACGGAAACCGGTATGGCCCTGATGCAAATGGATGTGGGCTTAGACACCGGGCCGGTGCTGATGTCTGAGCGCCTGACCATTGCAGCGGACGAGACAGCCGGTGAGCTGCATGATCGGCTGGCGCCAATGGCCGCAGACCTAATGATGCGGGGGTTGCAGGCCTTGGAAGACGGCAGCCTGCCACCCCCGCAAGCGCAAGATGACACTCAGGCGACCTTAGCGCCGCTGATTCAGCGCCAAGATGCGGCCTTGGATTTCACTGCCCCGGCGGCGCAGTTGGTGCGCCAAGTGCGCGCTTACAACCCTTGGCCCATCGCTTGGGCCGAGATCGAGGGTCAGCCCATTCGCATTTTCAAAGCACGGGCGGGTGCGGCCGTGTCCGACGCGCCGGGCACACTGGTGCGTGGTCATGGTCGTGGGCCAGTGATTGTCGTCGCCTGTGGCGAGGGCAGTCTCGACATTCAGGCCCTACAGGCGCCGGGCAAACGCTGCCTCAGCGCCGAGGAATGGTTAAATGGCCAACCCCACTGGCGCTGAGCCGAGACTGGCGGCGGCGCAAGCGGTGCATGCGGTGCTGGTGCGTGGCCAAGCGCTGGATCAAGCATTGGTCGAGCTTCTGCAACCTTTTGAGCAACCCCGCGACCGGGCTTTGGCACGACGCTTGGCGCATCAAGTGCTGCGATCGTGGCCGGCTCTAGAGGCATTGGTTGAGTCCTTGTTGAAGCGCCCGCCAGCCAAGCGGGATCGTTGGCTGTTGCACCTGCTGGCCGTGGCCGTGGCCGAATTGCGTGAGGCGCGTGAGCCGGCGCATGCGGTCGTGCACGCTGCCGTGGAAGCGTGTCGACTCGGTGGCGCCCGCCACCTGGCGGGGTTATGCAATGCCGTGTTGCGCAATTTCCAGCGCCAGCAGCAGGCACTGGAGGCGGCTCTGCCACAGACGCCAGCCATGCAGTGGGGTTATCCACCATGGTGGGTGGCGCGGTTTCAGGCCGATTGGCCCGAACACGGGCCCGCCATACTGGCCGCCGGCAATGAGGCGCCGGAGCTGACCCTGCGCATCAACCGTCGGCGCACCTCCATCGAAGCCATCGAGGCGGCGTTGGCCGAGCTGGGCGTGGCGACTCGCCGAGTGCCTGGTGTGCCCGATGCGCTGCAGTTGGCGCAACGACTGCCCATCCGTGAGCTGCCGGGCTGGGATCAGGGCTGGGTATCCGTGCAAGATGGTTCGGCGCAGCACGTGATTGAACTCATGGCTTTAGAAGATGGCCAGCGTGTGCTCGATGCCTGCGCCGCGCCGGGTGGCAAGACTGCCCACCTACTGGAGCGCGCCGATGTGGCGGTGACGGCGCTGGATGTGGAGGAAACGCGCTTGGCTGATGTCGCCAACAACTTAGCGCGCTTGGGCTTGCACGCCAGTCTGCAGTGCGCCGACGCCCGCCAGCCCGATCAATGGTGGGATGGGCAGGCCTACGACCGCATCCTGCTCGACGCCCCGTGCTCGGCCAGTGGCGTGATCCGGCGGCACCCAGACATTCGTTGGCTGCGCCGCCCAGAGGACCTGCCGGTGCTGGTACGCACGCAGGCAGAGTTGTTGGATGCGGTGTGGCCACTGCTCAAGCCAGGCGGTATCCTTGTTTACTCAACCTGTTCGGTACTGGCGCAGGAGAACCATGAACAGATCACGGCTTTTTTGCGGCGCCACCCCGACAGCCGGGCGCTGCCGCCCGTGGCACATGATGCCGCGGCAGCGCACTGCGAGGTGGTGGTCGGCCAACAGTGGTTGCCGGGCGAGATGGGTATGGATGGTTTTTACAGCGTGGCTATTGAGCGCCTGCCAACCTCTGACCAATGAAACGCCGACCCTGACCTTGATTGATCCCCAGCCGCTTTGGCACGCTGGGCAGTTGGGCCTTGAGGCCGGCATCGCCTATGAACCTGGCCCTGCCGTTGTTGAGGCGCTGCATCATGGCGTGGTCATCCCCATCCGCGTGACCACGCGTGTGGACCCGCGCCGGCCGCTGTTGGCGATCCTCAGATCGCACTCGATCGCATCGTTTTGAGATCCGGTATTTGCCGTTGACACAGCGTTATGAGTTGCGCGATGTGCGAGCCGACGAGCTGAGCAGCTATCCGCGCTTGTCCATGGCCTTGGAGGCGCTGGCCAGTGCGCGCTGGCTGTCGGTGCAGTTGGATCAGGCGGACATGGACAATGGCGATTGGTTGGTTGAAGCGCGGGTCGACATTGACCGCACGCGCGTGCCTTCCCCAATGCGTCTAACCGTGTGGCTGGAGCGCGACTGGCGGCCCGGCGGTGCTTGGCAGCGTTGGCAGGTGGATGCACCCTAGTGGCTAGGCCATGGCTTAAGCGACTGCTTCGCATCATCCCGGGTGTGGCCCTGCTGCTGCTGTTGCTGGTGGCGCTGTTTTTGGTCGCCAATGTTGAACAAGAGGCCACCCAGCTGGGTCGTGCGGCTTTGTGGATTTTTATCAGCGCAGGGTTAGCGTTGTTGATCCTGGCGCTGGTCATCCTCGGTCGGCTGTGGCGGCTGCTGCAGCGCCTGCGGCAAGGTCAGCCGGGTGCGCGGCTAACGGCTCGTTTGGTGGTCATTTTTGTCGCCCTGTCACTGCCACCCGTTCTGGTCTTGTACTTGTTTGCCTTGGAGTTCATCAGCGAGACCATCCCAAGTTGGTTGGATGTGGACACGGGCATGGCGTTGCAAGAATCCATCACCCTGAGCCAGCAGGTGGTGGACAACCGCGTGCGTGAAGCGAGCACGCAGTTGAGTGCTTTGAGCCAAACGCTGGATGTTGAGGACGAAGATCGCTTGTTCCGGCAACTGCTGCGCGAGGTCTCCAGTGCCGGGCCGACCGAGTTAGTTGTGGTGGACGAGCGGGGCGCTGCACGGCTGCATGTGCACATTGATCCGGGCCAGTTTTTGCCTGACTTGCCGCGCCAGTTTGCCTTGGGGCAGGCCTTGCAAACTGGGCAATACAGTGCAGTTGAGCCAACTGAGGACGGCCTCGCCGTGCGCGCCCTGGTGCGTGTTGAGCGTCAAGCATTAGGCGCCGAGCGTTTGTTGTTGCAGGGCCTGTATCCATTGCCCACGGATTTTGCCCAGCGGGCTGAGCGCATCGAAACCGCCTATTTCGAGTTTCAAAATGTGGCCTTTTTGCGCGAGCGCCTGCAGCAGAGTCTGATTTTGATCTTGTCGCTGGTGTTGCTGATCACGGTGCTGATGGCCATTGTGCTGGGTTTTAACGCGGCGCGACGCTTGTCAGCACCGGTTCGTGATTTGGCCGCTGCCACCGATGAGCTGGCGGCCGGCCGATTCCCTGCGCAGTTGCCCGTCACCAGTCGCGATGAACTGGGCTTTCTGGTCGCCTCATTTAACACCATGACGCAGGAGTTGGCGAGCAGCCGAACGGCACTGGAAACCCAGCGTCGCTATTTGGAAGTAGTGCTTGGCCGTCTGTCTGCCGGCGTGATGGTGGTTGACCAACAGGGCGCACTGACGGCCTTGAACGAATCGGCCGCGCGCATCTTAGAATTGGAGCCAGGTCAGGGCCACGGCAGCACACTGCAGCATTTAATGACCTTGCGGCCTGATTTGCGGCCGGTGTTGGATTTGTTGGATCAGCAGCGTCGGAATGCGGCCATGGACTGGCGCCGCGAGATTCAGTTGGGTGGACCGGAGCGCCCGCTGGTGTTGGTGTGCCGAGGCACTGATTTGCCCTCCGCCACCGGCGGCCATGTGATGGTGTTTGATGACGTCACGGTATTGGATGAGGCGCAACGCGAGGCGGCTTGGGCCGAAGTCGCAAGGCGCTTGGCCCATGAAATCAAAAACCCACTGACGCCGATTCAACTGGCGGCCGAGCGGCTCCAGCTTAAGTTGCAGTCCAAGCTCAGCACCGAGGATGCCGCCTTACTGTCTAGAGCGACAGAAACCATTGGCGCCCAAGTGCAGGCCTTAAAGCATCTGGTTGATGCCTTTGGCGACTACGCGCAGCCCAAGCCGCCGCGCTTTGCGCCGGTGCGCTTGGCTGATCTGGTGCAGTCTGTGGCCGAACTGTATGGCAGCGCTGAGTTGCCCGTGCAGTTCGTGATTGATGTGGCTGATGATGTGCCAGAACTGGTGGCCGATGCTGGGCGATTGCGGCAAGTGTTGATCAACCTAGTCACCAACGCGCGTGAGGCGCATGCTGCTGGACAGCCATGCATCCATATTCGCGCCATCGCGCGGGCTGAGGAGGGCGTTCGGCTGACTATTGAGGATGACGGGCCGGGTGTGGATCCAGACTTGCGCGATCGCATCTTTGAACCCTATGTCACCAGTAAGCCAGGCGGCACAGGCTTGGGGCTGGCGATCGTGCGGCGCATCGTTGAGGATCACGGTGGCCGGGTGGAAATGACCCATGCGCCGGGGGGCGGCACAGCAGTCATCATTGATCTGCCCGAGCGTGCCCGCCGGGCACAGTTGTGAAACAATACCGCCATGGCCGCTGCCCGCATTCTGATTGTTGATGACGAGCCCGACATCCGTCGCCTCATCGGTGAAATTCTGACCGATGAGGGTCATGATGTGATGGTGGCTGGTGATGCACAGCAAGCGCGCGAGCTGCGTGCGCACCGGCGTCCTGATTTGATTTTGCTGGATGTGTGGATGCCCGGCACCGATGGCATCAGTCTGCTGCGCGAGTGGCAGGAAGCGGGTGCGGTGGGTTGTCCGGTCGTCATGATCTCAGGTCATGGCTCGGTGGAGGCTGCCGTTGAGGCGACGCGCCTGGGTGCGCTGGATTTCATTGAGAAGCCGGTATCGATGGCGCGGCTATTGGCCACTGTCAACGCTGCCCTCGAGCATGGCCGTCAGTCTGCCGATGAAAGCGAGACTTCATCGCGCGCGCGCCCTGCTCGGGCGGTTGTTGAGCCATTGGGTCGGTCCGAGGCGGCGCAATTGCTGCGCCGTCAGCTCAAGCAATTGGCAGAACACGATGCTGCCGTGTTGATCACCGGTGAGTCGGGGACGGGTAAAACACTGGCTGCGCGTTGGGTTCATGCCCATTCCAGCCGTGCCCATGGCCCGTTTGTGAACGCCGGTCGGGCCAGTGATGGTGAGTCTTGGTCAGCCCTCTTGTTGGGCCAAGGCAGCGAGCAAGCGGGGCTCTTGGCGCAGGCGCAAGGCGGTGTGTTGTTGGTGCCGGCGATTACCGACATGGCACCCTTGGCACAAGCCACGCTGTTGCGTGTGTTGGAAGCAGGGCGCCTGCATCCGGATCAGGCCAACAGCGCGGATTTGGATGTTCGCATCATCGCCACGGCCGATGTGTCGGTGGATGAGCAAATTCAATTGGGGCAGTTCAACGAACAGCTCTTTTTTCACCTCGCTGTGCTGCCGCTGAATCTACAGCCATTGCGTACGCGCCGCGATGACTTGCCAGATTTGGTGCGTTTCTATGCTGAGTATTTCCCCGCGCATGAGGGCTCGCCCTATCGCCAATTCTCCGTCGCCGCACAAAATCGTCTGCGCGAGTATGAATGGCCCGGCAATATTCGACAACTGAAGAATGTCATTCAGCGCCTGCTGGTATTGGGTAGCGATCAAGAAGTGTCGGTGGCCGAGGTCAATGCGGTGCTTGAGCAGGCTGTCCACGATGGGCAGGTTGCAACAGGGCATTTGTCGACCATGCTAAACCTGCCCTTGCGCGAGGCGCGTGAGGAGTTTGAACGCGCCTATCTCACTGCCCGACTCAAACAGGTGCAGGGCAGTGTCGGTAAGCTGGCCGAGGTGATTGAGATGGAGCGCACTCACCTTTATCGCAAGTTACGACAGCTGGGCATTGATCCGCGCAAAGCGCAGCTGTGAAACAAGGCGCGCAGCTTTGAGGCAGGGAGAGTAAGGCGATGCAAATTATCATTCTCGGTGCAGGGCAGGTGGGCACCGGCATGGCGCGCAGTTTGTCGATGGAGGACAACGACATCACCGTGGTGGATGTTGACAGCAAGCGACTGAGTGCCCTGCAAGAGAAGTTGGACATTCGTACCGTGCAGGGTCACGCTGCGCATCCACAAACGCTCATTCGGGCGGGTATTGAAGATGCGGATCTGCTGATTGCCCTGACCAACTCCGATGAGACCAACATGGTGGCCTGCCAAGTCGCCTACTCGCTGTTCAACACACCCACCAAAGTGGCGCGCATCCGCTCTACCGATTACCTCAATCACCCAGAGCTGTTTACGCGTGAGCACACACCGATTGATGTGTTAATCAGCCCAGAGCAGTTGGTGACTGAGCACGTCCATCGCCTCATCGAGTATCCCGGCGCGCTGCAGGTGTTGGATTTTGCTGGGGGGCGGGCGCAGTTGGTGGCGACGCGTGCCTATCCAGACGGCCCGCTGGTGGGTCGGGAGGTCCGGTCTTTACGGGATAAGTTGCCTGATGATGTTGACGCGCGCATCGCCGCCATTTTCCGTGATGACCAAGCCCTGATTCCCAAAGGCGACAGCCTGATTGAGGTCGATGACATCGTCTTCTTCTTAGCAGCCCGTGATGACATTCCGCTGGTGATGAAAGAGCTGCGTCGCATGGGTGGCCCGGCTAACCGCATTGTGCTGGCTGGTGGCGGCAACATTGGCGCCGGCTTGGCGGCGATGTTAGAGCGCAACCACCATGTCAAGATTATTGAGCAAGATCCGGCGCGCGCCGAACAAATCGCTGACGATTTAGATACCGCGATTGTGCTGGTCGGTGACTGTGCCGATGAAGACTTGCTGCATGAGGAGGGCATCAACGAGGTTGATGTGTTCTGTGCGCTGACCAACGATGACGAGGCCAACATCCTGTCGTCCATGCTGGCCAAGCGCATGGGCGCAGACAAGGTCATCACCTTGATCAATCGGCCTGCCTATGCAGACTTGGTTGACTCAGATCGCATTGATGTCGCCATCAGCCCACAACAGATCACGATTGGCGGCCTGCTTACTCACATTCGCAAAGGCGACATGGTGCGTGTGCATTCACTGCGTCGCGGTGCGGCCGAAGCGATCGAGGCGGTGGCTCATGGTCAACCGGGTCAATCAAAAGTGGTTGGCAAGCGCATCGATGAAATCAATTTACCCAATCGGACCACCATTGGCGGCATTGTTCGTGGCGAGTCGCTGATCATCGCCCATCATGATGTGGTCATTCAGAATGATGACCACGTGATCTTATTTGTGGCTGATCAAAAGCAGGTGCGCGATGTCGAGGCGTTGTTCTCGGTCGAGGCGCTGTTCACTCAATGAGGTTCCACGCCTACACGCCGGTGCTGCGCATTGTCGGTGCTTTGTTAATGTTTATCAGTGTCGGATTTGTGCCGCCACTGCTGTTTGCGGTGGTGAATAACGATGGCGCCACGCATGCTTTCCTAGTGAGCTTCGTGCTGGTATTGAGTCTCGGCGCAGTGCTGTTTTTCCCACTCCGTCACCAACATCGAGATTTGCGGATCAGTGATGGATTTTTGGTGGTGGTGGCTTGCTGGGCGGCCGTCGCTTTGGCGGGCGCCATTCCTTTTGTGCTGGCCTTAAATGCCAGCATCATCGACGCCATTTTTGAATCCACTTCCGGCATCACCACCACGGGTGCGACGGTGTTTTCGGGCATTGAAGAGATGCCTATTTCCATTCGCTGGTATCGCCAGCAACTGCAGTGGATGGGCGGCTTGGGCATCATTATTTTGGCGGTGGCGATTTTACCTATGCTGCGCGTAGGCGGCATGCAGGTTTATAAAGCCGAAGCCACAGGCCCGATGAAAGAATCCAGATTGACGCCACGTGTGGCCGAGACGGCCAAGGCCTTGTGGGCCATTTACATTGGCCTGACGGTGATCTGTGCAGCCGCCTATTGGGCAGCGGGCATGTCCTTGTTCGATGCGGTAGGCCATAGTTTCAGCACCATTGCGACCGCTGGATTTTCCACCTACGATGACTCCATCGGCCACTTTGACAGCCCCTTGCTGGAGTGGTTGGTGGTGATTTTCCTGTTCATTGCTTCACTCAACTTCGCGCTGCATTTTTTAGCCTTGCGCAAGGGTTCGACACAGGTGTATTTGAAGGACCCTGAGTTACGGGTGTTTGCCATCTTGATGTTGATCGTGGTGGGGCTGGTGACCGTCTTGTTGTGGCGCCAACACATCTATGACAATGTCTGGGATTCGCTACGCTACGCGGCTTTTCACGCTGTGTCATTCATGACCACCACTGGCTTTGCTGCCGCCGAGGTCAGTCTCTGGCCCGGTACTTTGCCGTTGCTGCTGATCTTGATCAGTGCACTGGGTGGTTGTGCGGGTGCCACCACCGGCGGTTTTAAGATCATCCGGGTGTACTTGTTGACCAAGCAGGGTCTGCGCGAACTCAGGCGCCTGGCTCATCCGCGCTCCGTGGTGCCGCTGAAGCTGGGTGGCCGCACACTGGATAATGAGGTGGCCAACGCAGTTTGGGGCTATGTCTCCCTGTACATCGTCTGCGTCGTTATTTTGACCTTAATGGTGTCGGGTTTCGAGGCAGATTTGATTACTTCCGCATCAGTGGTGTTTTCGGCCATGAACAATCTGGGGCCGGCATTGGGTGAAGCCAGCGCAAATTGGGGTGCGCTCAGTGATCCCACCAAAGCCTTAATGAGCTTTGCCATGTTGTTAGGGCGGCTAGAGATCTTTACCATTCTCGTGTTGCTGACACCGACCTACTGGCGGCATTGATCATGAACCCTGAGGTCATTGAGGCCATGATTGATGGCGGTCGTGACAGCTATGAGTCGCGTTTGGCAGCAGCCCAGGCCCGCCTGAGCCAGCAACAGTTTAGTGAGGCCAAAGCGCATCTTCAGTGCGCCATCGAGCACGATGCCCAGCGCACCGTAGCGTGGCAAGTGTTGGGTCAAGCGGAGCAGGGCCTGGGTGATCTAGCGGCGGCTCAGCAGGCTTGGCAACAGGGCATTGCGGTGGCGCAAGCCAATGGCGATCAACAGGCTGAAAAAGTGATGTCAGTCTGGCTGCGACGACTCGCTCGCGCCGAGGGGGGTGAGGGGTGATAGGCCGTCGCTGGCAATGGCATTGAGCACGGCAGCTGTCCGAGCACCGGCCCGCGCCAGTTGTCGCTCCGCCACCGGTAACCAGACCTCGCGATAGGTTTCATCCACCACGGGAGTGGGTTCATGGTCATCCAGATCATGGCGCGGCTGCGGATATAGACCGGCAAACAAGTAGCCTCTGCCCTCGCTCACCCAGTTGCGGACGTCCGAGTCACTGCCCCAGCGCGCGCGGTCGGCTGGGGTGAACCGGTTGAGCAAGAACCGCGCATAGTCCAGGCTGGGCAAGGCAGCGATGGCGGGGGCGAAAATGTCGTGATCCCAATAGCGATGTAGGCTTAGCACTCGGCCGCCGTAGAGCACGGGAAAATCATTACCGCCCCGATCATCACCGTAGGCGACATGTAGGGGATTGTGCAGGTCACCCATAAAGTGAACCAAAAACTTCAAGGCCTCACGGCGCTGAGTCGGGCTTAAGCTTAGATCCGCCAGTTGCGCCGCATGATCGACCACCGTGCTGGCCACCGTGCCCTGCGGTAGGTTGAGTTCGCTGTCTGTCGGGCGCAACACACCGCGCGGGGCATTGAGGTAGTGCCACGGCGCGCTCGCACGACGCTGCGGCCGCACTTCATCGGCCCAGGCGGCAATCTCAGCGAGGCTGCGGCCATCGAGCAGTCCATCAACCATGGCGGCGGCTTCAGGGGTTAGCTCGGCGGCAGCCAGATGGCCGGTGACTTCATGGCCGTAGCGGCTCCAAGCGGCCGCATCCAGACTGATGGCCAGCATCAGTGTCGCCGTCAGGCAAATTTTCAGGGCGGATTTCATGTTCATGGCTCCAGTATAAGCTTACCGACGGTTTGACCAGACTCGATGGCGCGTTGCGCTTGATCGGCATCTGCCAAAGCAAAGCGTGTCACTGGCAGCGCTTGCAGGGCGCCGGTTTCAAAATGATCCAGCAACCACAGCATGCCTGTGCGCAAGGTCGGCGCGTGTGCTTGTAAAAAACTGAGGTTGGCGGCCAGCACCGAACGGTTATCACGCGTCATGTTGAGTGGGTTAAAGCGCGGTGTACGCCACCAGTGCCAGGCCAGCTTAAGCCAGTTGCGCCGCCCGTCCTTGGGCAACATGCCGGCAAAGCCATAAATCATCAACCGTCCTGTTGGTGCCAGATGGGCATAGCTGTCGGCCAAAGTGGTCACCCCGTTGGCATCAAAAATGGCGTGATACCCTCAGGCGACAAGGCTTTGGCCCGTGCCCACAGATCTTCTTGGCTGCGGTCAATGACGGCTGCCGCACCCAGTTGTTTGGCATGCTCAACCTTGTGACTGGCGCCGACTACGGCGATCGCCTCAATCCCCGCCAACCGCGCCAACTGCAGCAGGGCCGAGCCAACGCCGCCACTGGCCGAATGCACCAACCAGCGTTCCCCCGCCTGCGCATGGAGCTGACGGTGCACCATCCACCACGCGGTCAGAAACACTGTCGGCAGCGCTGCGGCTTGGGCGAAGTCCAACTGCGCGGGTTTGCGAAACACCCCTTCAGCGGGCAGCACCACATGGCTGGCATAGCCATTAAACAAGGTCACGCCAATGACTGCATCGCCGACTTGCCAGTCGTCCACGCCCTCGCCAACAGCGGCAATGGTGCCAGCCACTTCGAAGCCCGGCGTGATTGGGTAGCCGTGCAGCTCGCGGGCGGAGGCATACAGGCCCATGCGGATGATGCCATCGGCGTAGTTCACACCACAGGCCTGACAGGCCACCAGCACTTGTCCAGGACCAGGCTTGGGTGTGTCCAGAGTCTCGAGTCGCAGGACGTCATAGCCGCCTGGTTGTTGGATCCTAATGCGTTGCATCATCGAGCCCTTGCAGTTGCGTACAGAGTTGGTCAACGCCATGCAGCAGGCGTGGCGTTGGGCGCACCAAGAAATCAGCATGGATAACCATCACTGGGGTGCGCTCGGCCAAAATCGGATCAGCCTGTTGGGTCGATGTGTGTTCGTTGTCGCCACCAATCACAATCACATCGGGTGAGCGCGCCAACACCGCTTCACGATCAACCGCACTGGCTTCAGCATTGAGATCTGCGAACACGTTGGTGGCTCCGCACAGGGCAAAGACTTCATTGATGACGTGCTGGCCACCCAAGGTGAACAGGGGCTGCGCCGACACTTGATAAAACACACGCATGTGCGGTTCGACGGGGCGCTGTTGCCGCCGCGCTTCCACCGCATTGGCGAATTGACCAGCGGCCGCATCCGCCGCTTGCTCAACGTTGAGCGCTGCCCCAATCTGGCGCATGGCCTGGCCAATATCATCCAGCGTTCGCGTCTCAATCCAATGCACGGTCAGCCCCAGTTGCTCCAGCCGTCGCGCTGCCTCAGGGGGTGTGCCACCAACCCAAGCCAAGGCCTGTTCTGCTTGGACGCCGACAATGCGCTCCAAATCAAGGCGGAAGGCATCGCCAATCCTTGGCTGCAGAAGTGCTGCAGCAGGGTAATCACTCCATTCCACCACCCCAACCAACGCCGCCTCGCCGCCGACTGCATAGACCAGCTCGGTGAGGTGGGGGGCGAGGGAGAGGGTGCGCGGGGCGGCATGGGCATTGACGCCCATGAGGGTGATGCTCAAAACCAAGGCCCATGCCAGGCCCATGCAACGCCGCCTAGAAGCGGATTTGATAGGCATAGGTCAGCGTGATGGTCAGCACCAGCCACAGCAATAACATGAGTGGCAAACCAACCCGCACGAAATCATTGAAGCGGTAGCCACCGGCGTTCATGACCAATAAGTTGGGCTTATCCGCCATTGGGGTGGCAAAGCTAAGGTTGGCGCCAAACAGCACCGCCAACACGAAGGGCTCTGCGGGCAATGTCAGTTGCTGCGCGATACTTATGGCAATCGGCGTCCCAATGACCGCGGCGGCGCTGTTGTTCACAATATTAGTCAGCAATGCCACACCCAACATCAGTGCACCTAAGATAATAAAGCCCGGCAAATTAAAGCTAAGCGCAACCAATATCTGAGCCAGCCAGTCGGCTGCACCTGTCCGCATCAAAGCCATACCCAACGCCAGGCTAGACACAATCACCATAATGATTTGTACAGATAATGCGGACATTGCTTGTTCCCAACTCAGGCATCGCGTGAGCAAGACCAGCAACACACCTGCAACGGCACTGATGGCGATGGGAACAATACCAAAGGCGGCCACAGCCACCACAGCCACCATGATGCCCAGCGCGAGCGGTGCTTTATCAGTTTTGGGCAGGTCAACACTGCCATCCAAAACCAGAAAATCTCCACCCTGCTTCACTGCCGCCAAGGCTTTGGGGCTGGCTTGCACCAAAAGCACATCACCTGACCGAAGGACAGCATTATCCAGTCCCGTGGTGCGCACGTTTTGTTCAGGTTCAACACGGTGTAATGCCAGCAAACGCAGTTTGTGCCGCGACAGTAGCCGAGCGCGGCTGAGGCGCACGCCCACCAATTTCGAATTGGGCGTGACGGCAATCTCTGCCAATGTTTGATCTTGTTTGTCTGCCACAAGTGGATTGCTCTCATCCACCTCAATGTCACCTGAAAACAGTTTGCCGCCAAGCACGCGAGCAAACTCTCGTAGCCTATCTTGCGTGTCTGTGGTGGTGATGCGATCACCTGCTTTTAAAACCACGTCTGGCAGCGGTGTAATGAATACATTGGCGCCCCGCTGAATCTTTTCAACCTTAAGGTCGGCATTGCATCGATCTATGGCATCAGACAGGGTCTCACCCACTGCGCTGCTGTCGCGCGTGAGCCGAATCTGTGCGGTAAATAGTCGATTGACATGCCCGGTCATAGGCGTCTCACGTTCAGGCAGCAGGCGGGGAGCTATTAGCCACATGTAGAGCACCGCCACCGATCCGGCAATGGCGGCGGGGACCACAAAATCAAACATGTTGAATGTGGCCACACCCATGTCTGCGGCGACGCCAACAACCAAGAGGTTGGTCGAGGTGCCAATGGTGGTGGACATTCCACCGACGATGCTAATCAGTCCAACTGGCAACAACACTTTTGACGGCGAATGACCGGTGCGAATAGCAACACCGATCAAAATCGGCAGCAGCATCACAACAATAGGGGTGTTGTTGATGAAGGCGCTAAGCAGGGCACAAGTCAGCAACGTGACCAGCATTGACAGGCTAGGCGACTTCCGCCAAATGACGGTCAGGAAGCGTCCAATCGGTTCCAAAGCGCCGCTGCGGATCATGGCCTCGCCCAAGATCATCAGCGAGCAAATGGTAACCAGAGCCTGGTGCCCAAAACCTGCGTAAAAGTCCACCGAGCGCAAGGTTCTTCCGTCTGCGGATTCAAATGGGAACAGTTGGAAGCCCAGCGCCAGTGTGCCGAGCAGGATCAGCGCACTGGTCTCCAGTGGGATGCGGTCGCGCGAGAACAAAAACAGCGCAAACAGCACCAGCAGTAGGACGCCAAGGGCGTGTGCGTTGGGCAACATTAGGCTCATGGCTGCCATTCTACGGCCAAACCGCATTCGGACGCGTGTTTGCGGTGTGGGGGACTAC
>SL_7KL_010_BRINEDRAFT_10000972_pt1 | contig 13701 bp, 10 predicted proteins | sample SodLak_010_BRINE_FD_10663 | JGI IMG/M metagenome (IMG submission 10663)
GTGGGTGCGCCGCCCGCACAGCCTGTGGACGGGCGGGGTGGAACGGGACCGGTGTTGCCTTCGGCGGGGCTGCCCCAACCGTTGCCGGTGTCATGCCCACAACAAAGGAGTAGTGCGTGAGCACGCTGAACGCACTGATGGACGAGCCCAAAGAGCTCATCGACCGTGTGAAGACCTACGCGGGCGAGAAGGCGCTCGAGGACCTGCCGGCGATCACGTTGAACGTGACGCTGCAGGCAGGGTTCAACCCGGCCGACCCGGCATCGCTTGCGGGACGGTCGGTGAAGGTGGAGCCGGTGGTACACCCCCTGCTCGCCGCCCAGCTGGACCTGTCCGGCGCACGCCGCCGCGGCGAGTTCGTCTGGACCGCGTCGAACACCGACACCGCCGACGCCCGCCCCTACCAGACCTTGGCATCCGCCACAGCGTCCGGGTTGGTGCACCCGCACGACCGTGTGTCGAACACGCGCGGACCCGTGGACCTGAGCGCACTTGTGCGCAACGGGAAGCGGACCGACTCGTGGAGCTGGTGGCAGAAGTTCCGCCAGCGGGCCCACTACCGCGTCTGGGGATTCTGCTCGCCGTTGGCCCACAAGGCCTTCGACGACAGGCCTCCGTACCGGTTCGGTGTGATCTCCCTGGAGGCGACCGCCCGCCAGGGTGTCTACATCCGGGTCCACACCCACAACCTCGAGGTACCCGACGAGCTGGGGGTCGAGGCGGAGTTGAACCTGCACCCGGCCGGTGGGTCGCGTATCGACGCGAAACCGATCCGTGGTGCGGACGCTGTCGTCCTCGTCGATTGGGCACAGCAGCAGCAGCTGCCGGTGCTCGACACTTCCGGAGGGTTGGAGGTCTCAACCCTGATGGAAGCGGCCGGCAAGACCGTGTCGGTCTGGCCGATGCCTGGCGAACCTGCCCGGGCGATGGCCGCCATCGGCCGGGACGCACCCAACAAGGTGCGGACCGCGTTCGGACAGTCTGGTGACACCCAGTCGCTGGTCAACGTCCTCCCGATGTCGGCCGACCCGCTGCGCGAGGCGATGGATGCCACCGCAGACGCGGAGGCGGTCATCATCCACCCGAAGGTCCGTGACGTCGCCACGATGGCGACCGCCGAACCGTTCGAGGATGTGCGGCTACGCCCCTACCAGCAGGAGATGGTCGCCAAGCATCTCGCGACCCGCTACGGGCTGGTGAACGCGATGGAGCCAGGCCTGGGAAAGACGGTCACCACGTTGGTGGCGATGATGCACCGGGCGGCAGCGAAGCACGCTGCCGGCGAACGCTACTTCGGGCTCATCGCCTCCGAGGCCAACACCCGCGCCCAGTGGGCCGGTGAGGTCAAGACGTGGACCGACTACGACAACATCCGACTCGTCGTCATCGACAACGCCCGCAAGCGCACCCTGCTCGCAGAAGCGTTGGCGGATGAAGAGGATGACCGGCCCCTGTTCGTCGTGACCTCCCACTCCCTGGTCTCCCGGGTGGAGGACGCGGTCGAACCGAAGGAAGGTGAGGAGCCCGACCCGCTCGGGGAGCTGCTGCTCCAGATCGAATGGGACGACCTGATCGCCGACGAGGCGGTCGGGCTGAAGTCGACCGGCAGCAAGTTCACCCGGTCGATGTGGCGGCTCCGTGACCGCGCCGAAGTGGCGCTGGCGCTGACCGGCACCCCTATCTCCAAGTCGTTGGACGAGCTTGGGCGTCTCATCGCCTGGACGCGCAACGACCGGCAGATGTTCCACGGGGTGCGGCTCTCCACCCGCTTCTCGATGAACACCGACGAGGGACGCCACGCGTTCCAGGACGCGGTCGGCACCCTGGTGTTCCGCCGCGACAAGTCGGAGGTCGAAGGGGAGCTTCCCGAGGTCGAACACACCGTCACGTTCCTCGAGCCGCGGTTCGAGGAACGGGCGTTGGCCGCAGCTGCGGTCAAGGGCCTCCGGGAGCAGTACGACGAGCTGGTTGCCACCACCGAACGGGCCGCAGAGCTCGACCCGGACAACCCGATGCTCCCCCAGATCAGGGAACGGCTCCAGGAGGCCCGCAACGCGGTGAACACCTCCCGGGAACTGGCCCGCAAGGCGACCTCCGATCCGGAGTCGTTGCTGAAGTCCGAATCGACCGCGGCCAGGCTGCTGCGCCGCTACATCGAACGGGCGAACGAGGAGACGGGCACCAAGCGCGCCTGGGCGGTCAACTACACCCAGGAGCGTGTCGCCGCCGGCGACCAGGTGCTCATCTTCACCGTCTTCGCCCAGACCGCCAAGGGCCTGGTCAAGGACCTGACCGACGCCGGCCTGACAGTCGGTGAGGTGCTCGGCGGTGGCGGAAAGAAGCGTGACCGGCACATCGCCGAGTTCTCCGAAGGGGACCGGGACGTGCTGGTGTGCACCGCCGCCGGCGAACGTGGCCTGAACCTGCAGATGGCCGGGGTGGTCGTGCACTACGACCTGCCCTGGACGCCAGACTCGATCGTGCAGCGCACGGGACGGGTCGAGCGGATCGGTGCGACGGCGGAGAAGATCCGTGTGGTCTTCCCCGTCATGACCGACACCATCGAGGAGCGGGTCGCCGCACTGGTGGTCTCCCGCGCCGCACTGATGATGCAGGCGCTGGACGCCTCCCGCGGCGTGGACCTGGACAAGACGAACGCTGGCCGCGCCCTCGCGGGTCTGGCGGAGCACGTCGATGTGGCGGAGCTGGACGAGACGTCCGCGTCGCTGGTCGAGATGACCCGCCTGGTCCTCCAGGGGGTGACGACCGACTGACATGAGCTGTGGGGCACCGAGAAGGTGCCCCACAGTCGTGTCTGCAGCTGTTGCGCTCCCCCGGCTGCCGCAACGGTAGGCGGGGCACGCCAACCAAAGGAGGTTCCATGGCTACCGGTGACGCACCGGAGATCGACATCGCCACCGCGCCGCTGTCGGACATCATCGCACTCGCACAGCAGCTCTCCAGCGAGATCGGGGAGCAGCACGGGCTGCGTGGCTCCACCCAGGACGCCACCATCGCCGTCGAACAGCTGGTCGATCTGGGCACGGTGTCAGCGATCGACCCGCGGACGACGAACATCCCCCGTATCTTCTCCGACCTGCTCGACTGGGGTGGGAAGCGGGCGACGAAGCCGGTGAAGAAGGCGATCACCGCGCAGCTGATGGCGACCCGCAACGACGCGTCCCTCTACCCACACGCGGTAGAGCGGGTGTCCGAACTGGCGGTGTTCGCACCGCTGCTCCAGCCGGACCGGCTGGCGCGGCTGATGGCGAAGGACCTGCCGCTGACCGCGTTCGCGCCGGTGCGCTACCCGGGGATGTTGCACAACAAGGTGCGCGCCCTGGTCGGCCACTACCGGGAGGAGCAGCTCGAGCAGCTGCTGTCCTCACTGCTCGACCTGACACACTCCGGGCGTTGGTGGGACCAGACCAACGGGCTGGGCCGCCCACCACGGCGCCGGCACCGGTCCTTCACCTTCCCTGAGTCGCTGCTGCAAACGATGGACGAGTACACACGAGCCCGCATCTCGCGTCTGTGCCAGCGCCCACACTACTCAGAAGGGTTCGCCCGGGAGTTGTCCGACCTGCGTCTGCCGGACGAGGTGCGGGACGCGCTCGGGAACCAGGCGATCGCCGGGTTCGAGGACCCGGATGCGGAGCTGCTGCTCGCCGCACTCGTTGACCTGCCCCCAGGCCAACGTCCGGAGAACCCGCTGCCCCAGATCATCGACGCGCTCGAGTTCTCGCTCGGGGACGCAGATATCGTCGAGACGTTGCCGAACAAGCCGGAGACGTGGGCGGACCTTTACCCGGAGGTGGAGCTGGAGCCGTACCCGATCGAGGACCGTATCGCGGCGCTCGACGGGCTGCAGCTGCCCGACACGGGGGACAACACCCGACACGCAGCCGCCGACCTGGTCATCTTGCGCAACGGCCCGCAGCTGTTCGAGAACCGCGACCACATGGGCAACTGCACCGGCAGTTACCACGAGCGGTGTCTGGCCGGCAGGGCGGTGATCGGCAAGATCGTCCAGAACGGGGAGGTGTACAACGTCTCCTTCTACCGGCGTGGTGAGGGTCGGGACGCCACCTGGGTGATGGGGGAACTCAACTCCCGATATAACCGCGGTGGGGTGCCTGACGTGATCCGCGAAGGGGTAAACCAGCTGTTCCACACCCAGTTCCCCGAAGATGTGGGCAACCGATAGTGACCGTCAGCGGCGGCAGGGAGCTCCCTGCCGCCGCTGCGTGCGTGTCACCAGCCGGACGCAAAGGGCGGGGTGATCTGCCCGCCCATTCAAGGCACCCAACCACGCCCGGCGTGTGCGCGGCGTCGGGTCGCATGGCGACAGCGCGGAGAGCTGGAGCCGTTGGCTCTCGGCTGCTGTGGTCATCTCCCCTGCGGCACGCGTAGCTGGGTCCCCGGATGCCGCCCAGTTCCGCCGTTCCCCGAACCCCGCATGCCGGAGTTGGGCGGACCGCGGCGGGTAGTTGCCGCACGTCAGACGCCGGGAACGTTCCCCTCCGTTGTCGTGTGAGGATACGCCGTGCCCGCTGCTCTCTCCCGTCGTCTGCCTGGGCAGCTGACGATCGTTCTGCTTCTCGTCGCCCTTGTCGCCACCCTGATGCCTTCCACACGTTCCCCTGCGTCCGCCGGGTCGCTGTCGGGGATGGAAAGCGACCTCCAGGAGGTGAACGAGCGCATCAGCCAGCTGGAAGGTGAGCTGGATGGTGGTGACGAGGAGCTGGAGGCGACCGGTGCGCGTCTCGAGCAGCTGCGGGTGGCGCGGGAAGCGGCGGTTGACGAGCTTGAAGTGCTCGAGAGCCAGTTCGCGATCGCTGAGCGTGAGGTCCTCCAAGCTGACGAGGCGGCGACGTTCGCGCTGCAGGAGATGCTGTTCGCTGCCCTGCGGCTGGAACGCACCCGTGCGGAACTACACGGTGAACAGCAGGTGCTGGCCGCCCAGTCGTTGCAGGCCTACAAGCAGGGGTCGCTCCCTGAGGCACCGTCGATGCTGGACGGACTGGTGTCTGGCGAGCAGACCGATCCGCACGAGCTGTCCAGGTCATTGTCCTACTTCCGTTCGGCGATGGAGTTCCAAAGTGGGGTCATCGAGCGGGTCGAGCAGCTGCAGGTTGAAGCGGCGGAGCAGTCCGCGGAGGTGGAGGAGCTGACTGCGGAACGGAACCGGCAGCTTGCCGCTGCTGAGGATGCGCGGGATCAGGCAGAGGAGCTGCGGGACGAGGCGCAACGTGCCGCCACACGGCTTGCCGCCCAGGAAGCGGAAACCGAACGGCTGCTCGCCCGGCTGGAAGCGGAGCAGCGCGAACAGCAGGACGAGCTTTCCGAGCTGCGTTCTCGTCGTGGGGACCTGAACAGTGAGATAGAAGCGGAGCGGGCACGGCAGGAAGCAGCACGCCAAGCCGCCGCAGAGCAGAACCAGGGTTCGTCGTCGAACCCGCCGGTGTCTGGGGCGGTGGCCGGTTCGGTGTGTCCGTTCGGGGGAAGCATCTGGCATATGGACGACTGGCATTTTCCTCGCGCGGGCGGCCGTGTGCACATGGGCAACGACGTGTTCGCCGACGAGGGCACCCCGATCTACTCGCCGGTGAACGGCCGGATCGACTGGCTTCAGAACGTCGACCGTGGCACCGCCGGTCTGGGGATCGCGGTGATGGGGGACAACGGCTGGCGGTGGGTGTTTGTCCACAACCAGCGGCCGGTCCCCGGCTTGCGGCAGGGGCAGCGGGTGTCGGTCGGTGACCTGATCGGTTACGTCGGCAAGACCGGGAACGCGCGGACGACTCCGCCGCATGCACACACCGAGCTGCGGCCTGGACCGTTCGGCACACCGCGGGTCAACCCCTATCCCTACGTCCGGGAGCTGTGCTCCTGACCGGGAGTGGACCCCGGCGCGGGGGTGCGCACCTGTCGGCGGGGGTGGCGGGCACACTGCGCCGGGCCGTTTGGTGGTGGCAGCAGCCGTCCGCATCCCGGCTGACGGCGGCGCTGGCGGGTACGAGCGTGGGGCGCGGGGTCGGCACGGTCGGTGCGACGGTGGTGCTGGTGCTCACCTACGGCGCCGGAGCGGCCGTGTGGGCGGTTGCGGGGCAGCTGCTGGTTGCCGCGGCAGCGGGTCTTGTCGTCGGTCGGGTGGTCGACCGTGTGGGTGTGCGGGCCGCAGCGACGTGCGGGCTGGCAGCAACCGCGGCCGGGGCGGTAACCCTCGTCCTCTCCCCCACAACCGCTGGGGCGGTTGTGGCATTGGCTGCCGGCGGGGTGGGAGGACCGTGGGTACGAACGGTGGGGAAGACGTCGATGTGGGCGCTGTCGGAGACGCGGTCGCGGCTGCTGCTCGGCATGGTCGGGAACATGGCGGGCTGGTCGGTTGGTGCGGCGCTGGTTGGCGTTCTTGTGGGGTCTAGCTGGTGGGTACCGGGCCTGCTGTCTACGACTGCGGCAGGTGTGCTTGTGGCGTGGCGTCCGCTGCGTCGGCACGCCGCCGGGGCGGGGCGGGTGGCTGTGTCGGGGCCTGTGCGATTCTCTCCGACCAGGCACGTGATGGTGTCAGCGGCGCTGCTAGCGGCCGGGGGTAGTGTGCTGCGAGCCCAGGGCACGTATGCGTTGGAGTGGTTCGGGCCGGTGTGGGCCGGGCCGGTCGAGTGGGCGCATGTTGCCGGGCAGGTGGGGGCCGCGCTGGTTGCTGTGCGATACCGCGCCTCCCTGTGGGTGTGGTGGCTGCTGCTGGTTGGCGCGTTGTGGTTCGCGCCGGTGCTTGGAGTGGTGACGGTGGCTGGTAGGGCGGTGTCCTCTGTAGCCGCCCACAGTGTGCAGGCAGAGGTGGAGGCGACGCTGTTGACGAGCTCGGGGAACGCGACCGGGCAGGTTGGGCAGTTGAGCGCGGCCACTGCGGTGCTGGGTGCGGCGACGTTGGCCGGTGTCCCCCTCCTAGTCGGGTGGGCTGGCTGGTGGGGGCTGATGGGTGTTGGCGCTGCCGCAACACCGGCGGTGTGGTGGGCTGAACGGCTGTTGCGTGAAGCCCCTGACGGCTGTAGCCGCTAGTCGGACTCCAGCTGGTCCAAGAGCGCCTCAAGTTCGTCGTTCAGGTCTTCGGGCAGCTCAGTGTTAGCAGGCGGCCCGGCCGGTGCGGGAGCGTCTGGGGTGACAGCGAAGCTGAGCGACAGCGCGGTTTCGGCCCGGTAGAGGGTGGCGAGAAGCCCTTTGGTGGAGATGGTGGGGAGCTGGTCGAACAGGTCGAGGTAGAGCTGGTCGTCACAGCCAAGCTCGACCACCTGCTGCTCGATCACAGCAGGATCATACGCGTCGGGATAGTCGAAGCGGGGTTCGACACCGGCGTCCGGGTTGAGGATGCGGGCGACCGTGGCGCTTTCGTCTGTTTCCAGCTGGTCGAGTGCAGTGAGGGTGGCGGTGATGTTGCCTGCCAACTGGTCGGTGATGTCGGCGCAGCTGCCGGCGGGACGGTCCACAGCGACCGCGACTGGGACGGTGACGCGGCACTGGTCGCTGTCGGGCGGGGAGAATTCGGCGCCGCGGTCCACATACGCACACGGAGCGTCTGCTGCGGCGCGGATCGCTTCGTCGTCGAGCCCGTCCTCGAACTCTCTGGCGTCTACCAGCGCCGGTTCGAGGATGCCGAGGGTGTTGGCGGAGGAGACGGTGAGGTCGGCGGCGACCGCGAGCGCTGCGGTAGATGGGGTGGGTAGTGCGGGGGCGTAGGCGAGCTGGGCGGCGGCGAGCTGTTCACGGTCACACACGTCGGCGACGGTGCCGTAGGCGGTGTCACGTTCGGCTGCTAGTTCGTCTAGGGCGGTGTTCGCCTGATGGTCGGGGTCGAGCAGGTCGGCGAAGGTGACCTCGGCCAGCTCGGTGCTGCGGTCGGCGACCGCAGCTGCAACCTGGCTGGCTGCAGCGAGGCACGTGTCTGGCACATCGACGGGGAGGAGTTCCGGGCTGGTGGCTGCGAGGCCAGACCTTTCTGTCCGCTCGCCCTGCGCTGTGGTGAAGACGAGGAGCAGGACGGTCAGTGCGGCGGCGACCAGGACGGCGAGCAGGACGGTGTGCAGCGGGGTGAGGTGGGACATCGTGTTCCTACAGCAGGCGTGCCACACACCGTGTGGTCCCCTTGCGTACTGTCGATCAGCTTGCGGCTGCAGCTTCGACACGGGCGGCGGCGGCGAGGATGGTGCTGTGGTCGCGGCAGAGCGCCGCGCCCACCGCCGGGGAGCTGAATCCGTCTTCGCGGAGCAGTTTCCATGTGACCTGTTGGCGGGCGAGGGTCACATCACGGTGCCGGTCGGGACGTTGGAGCTGTTCAAGGGTGTAGCCAAGCGCGGCTGCATGGCGCACAGCCTGTTCGCGACACTGGTGCCTGTCGGTGCGGCTGTCGGACCCCCGTCGAGGCGGTGCCGGGGGCGGGGGCGAGGGTGGGGGTGGGGGTGCCTGGACGTCTGCGAGGGTGACCTGCCCGGCCCTCACGGCGGCGCGTTCTTCTGGTGTGGTTGCCCCCCAGATGCCATACCGCTGTTTGCTGTCGATCGCCCACTGGGCGCACACGGCACGGATGGCACAGGTCCGGCAGAGGGCCTTCGCCCGTTCCACGGCGGCTGGGGTGGCCGGGTCGGGGAAGAACATGTCGGTGGTCTCACCGCGGCAGGCGGCCTGGTCCCACACTGTCGCTCCTTCGTTAGGGATCGACTGTGGGTCCCGTTGGCGGCGCGTCACTGGTCCTGCACTGTGCGGGGCAAGGAGATGTGTATGCGTCACTCGTTTCTGTTGGTGGTGTTGGCTGCGCTGGTGGTTCTCACTGGCGGGGTTGGGTTCGGTTGGGCGGCCCAGTGGTCCTCGGCGCAGCAGTGGCAGCAGGTTGCAACCGAGCAGGCCGCAGAGTTCGACCGAGCGGCAGCGCAGCTGGACCTGTTGGCGGAGGAGCGGGATGAGGCGGTGGGGCTGCTCGCCCGTTCCGAGCGGGATGTGGCTGCCCTTGAGGCCCAGATCGACGAGGTGGCAGGTGCCCGTGCTGCCGCCGGCGACGATGTGGTTGAGCTTCAGGTTGGGGCGCAACGGTTCGCAGAGGCGGTTGCGGATGTGGAGGAGGCGACCGGCGAGCTCCTCGGATGTGTGGAGGGTTTCGCCGACCTGCACCGGGATTCGGTCCTGCTGTTCAACTCGGAGGGACCGGACGCGTCACCTGAGGCGTTGAACCGGCAGTCGGAACGGGTGTCGCAACGCTGTGAGCAGGCGTTCGAACGGCACGCGACCGCTGTTGCGGCGCTGCGGCGGGCGGCGCCGTGAGGTGGGCTGCTGTTGCCTTGGCATGTTTGGTGGCGGTGGTCGGGTGTACGCCTCCGCCTCCAGAGCGGGACGTGCCGGCGTTTCCCGAACGGTGGGAGCTGTCGGGGGAGATTCCTGACCGGCTAGCTCAGGACGCGGCCGACCGGCTTGGGAGGCAGTCGACCGTTCGGGTGCGGAGCTTGGGGTGCGACAGCGCTTCGGTTGGTGCGGGGGTGCTGCTCGCACCTGATGTGGTGGTCACCGCCCGCCATGTGGTTGAGGGTGCACGCTGGGTTCAGGTGGCGACCTGGGATGGCCGGTCGGTTGCCGGGCAGGTCGATGGGGTGCGGCTGGATGCGGACGTGGCGGTGTTGACGTTGGCGGAGCCGCTCGACGGTCTCCCGTTACCGGTGTTCGGAGCTGCGGAGGAGGGGATGGATGTGGTTGCCGTCGGCCATCCGGATGGCGGCGCGGTGGAACGCTCTCCCGGGGTGGTGTGGGAACTGGTGGACGGGGAGGTGTTCGGTGAGGCGGCGACGGTGGTGGCGACCGACGCGCTGGTGCGGCCGGGCTTCTCCGGAGGACCACTGCTGTCGGTGGCGACTGGTGAGCTGGTCGGGGTGGTGTTCGCCTACGAGACCGCGTCGGAGGGGGCGTTGGCGATCAGCGCGGAGTCGGTGTCGGCGGTGTTGGACGAGCTGGAGGCGTTCGAAACGCCTCAGGGCGGCTGCGGGCCGTCCTTTGGCTAGTAGTCATACGATGTGGGGCTGTGCGACGTCGGGAAGCTCCTACCGCTGTGCGACGAGTTCGCCCTGGTCCCCCGCTTCCAGCGGCGGGTAGGAGGCGGCGCGGCGCAGCCCGTAGCTGACCGGGTCGGCTACCGGATTCTCGGGTGTATCGCTGCACGGTTGGCTGCGGCGGGCCACGATGTGGAAGGAACCGGATGCGTGTCCAACAGCTGGTGACCGGGCTGCTGTTCGCTGCCGTGGCGGCGGCGGCGGTGGCGGTGGGCTGGTCCGGGCTGCTGGCTGCCCAGGCGGGTTCGGTACTCACCAACGTGGCGACGATGCCGACTACCGCGGAGCTACGGGCGGCTACGGCCGCGCCTGCATCCACCTCGGGGGGCGGGGAAGCAGACCGGGCCGTTCCGGTGGTGTCACGCGACGGTGCGACAGTCACGTTCGTGTTCGGTATCGGGGCGGCGGAGATGACAGCAGAAGATGCGGAGTACATCGCGGTGCCTGATTGGGAGTCGCGTCGGGGGGCGCAACGCACCGACGTGATGCTGCTGGTGATCACCGACCCGGACCTGGAGGTGATCAGCTTCGTCTCCCTCCCCCGTGACCTGTGGATCGAGGAGTATGCACTCAAGCTCAATGAGCTGCTCCCGATCCACGGGCTGGGGACGTTGGTGTCAACCGTGGAGGAGATGACCCGGCTGGAGATTGACCATCTGGTCCGTACCGATTTCCTGGGGTTCGCAGCCCTCACCGACGCGCTCGGCGGTGTCGATATCCGGTTCGAGGAGCGGGTGCGGGACCGCAACGCACATCTGGAGCCCACCGGGCCGGGGGTGGTCACGTTGGACGGTCCACATGCGTTGGCATGGGTTCGGTCTCGGACCACGGAGCGGCAGCGTGAGGACGGGACTTGGGTGCTGGCCGCCGAGCAGGCATCTGATCTGGGGAGGATCGACAACCAGCAACGGTTCCTCACCGCGGTGTGGGACGAGTTGCGTGGCCCGCAGCTGGTGACGCGTGCAGGCGATCTGCTCGAGGTCGCAGAGGACTTCGTGGAGGTTGACGAGGCGTTGACGGCGGGCAAGGTGCTACAGCTGGCACAGCAGCTTTCGTCGATCGGCCGTGACGGGATCGAACGGAGAACGTGGCCGGGTGACGAGGGGCGTGTCGACGGGCGGTGGGTGTTCGAACGCAACTTGGAGGAGGAGGCGGACCTGCGTCGGGAGATCAACCGGTGGGCCGAGGGCGAGGATCGCTGAACGTTCCGGAAGGGGGCCGCGGGTTCCCGTCTCCGAAGAACCGGGGTGGCAGCTGCTCTCGGTCTCTGTGTTGGGCGTTGCGCCCGGCCTGGAACGTGGCGGCCCCCAGACTGGCGAGCGTCACGAGCCACACCACCGCCGCCTCCACGCTGCCGGACAGGGCAGGGTGGTGTGCGAACAGCACGAGCATCCAGGTGTGCGCCACTTTTGCGGTCTGAACCAGCGGTGGTGGCGGTGTTCCACGCCGCGGCCCGTGCGTATCGAGACACCGCGTTGCCGCACCGTGCAGGAAGCTGGAGGTGAGCAGGTGCAGCACCGCCGCGCCGGCCAGCGCGGCGGCGTGTGGGGGAACGACGGGTGACACAGGCCGCTGCTTTCGTCACGCAGCACGGTGCATGGGCGGGTGCTGCAGGCAGATCGTCGGTTAGGTGTCGGCGGGCAGTTCGCTGTTCCCGTTGCCGTTGATTGTGGCATCCGGATCGTTTCGCCACTGGTCGCCGTCGCTGAGGTAGCGGAACTCGACCGGCTGGTCTGCGGGGACGGTGATCGAGACCGACCGGGTACCGTTCGACCGCTTCCGGAGCGGGTGCATATAGGGGTCCCAGTTGTTGAACGGGCCGACGACGGAGGTGGGTGGGCTGTCGGCCGGGAGGACGAAGGTGATCTTGCGGTTCGGGGCGTTGCGTTTGCGGGAGATCTTCAGCATCGGTTTCTCCTGGGCGGGAAGGTGGGACGGTGCCTCACCCGTCAGGTCTGCCACTGGGCGCCTACGCTGCTACCGGCATGTTCAGCTGCCTTCGTGGCAGCAGGTAGGATGTTGGGGCTGGTGGCGGATGTGTGAGGTGCGATGTGGCGTATCGGAAGCAGGCTCGGGCGGAGTTGGTTGCGGTGCTGCTCAGTGTGGGCGGCCGGATCGCGGATCCTGCGGGGCTGGTGGCTTCCCGGCTGGTAGGCAGCTACCGGCCACTGTTCGGGGAGCGGGACGCCCAGTCGGTGTCGGCGTTGGTGACCGCGATGGTTGGTGACGGGATCTTGGGGCGGGATATGCCCACTTCTCGGCGGACCCATGCGATCTGGTTGGACGAAGTGCCCCAACCGTTGGTGGAGCGGGCGGCGCAGCTGCTGGTCCGTTCGGTGGGGCCGGAGCAGACGCGGGTGTGGTTGCAGGAGGCGGAGCGCGACGGGGTTCTCTCCCCGGTTGCGGTGACGGGTGCGAGCCGGGCGGCGCAGCTTGGACCGTCGGGTTCGGAGCTGGCTGCTTCGGTGCGGCAGCTGCGCACGGAGTTGCGTGGGGTGCGTCAGGAGTTGGAGCAGACACGCCGTCAGCGGGACGTGTTGCAGCAGGAGCTGGTGGAGCTGCGCGAAGATGCGCAGATCGCGTCGGCGGATGCGGCCACGTTCGAGGAGGACCTGGCCGTGTTGTACGTCCGGTTGGACGCGGCGGGGATCGATGTGGACAAGCTCCCGGTTCCTGCCGGCAGTTGACCGCGTGTGCGCACTGGCGAGAGGCGCCAGGTGGGGCCTGAGGTACCCCCCCCTTATGACCGCGTTGTGATGATCGGAGTGCCGTGTCGCACGTCTGCGGCACCGTCTTGGACGTGACCGACACCCGCACCTGAGCGCTGCGCGTCCGTCTTGATGTGAACGACGTCCAGGCCGACTTGCTGCTGCGTCGGGCCGGTGCACGTCGGGTCGCGTACAACTGGGCTGTGGAGGTGCTGCGTCACAACGGCGAGACGTGGCGACGAAAGACCGACGCACGCCACCTGCAGCCATGTGGTCGCGCCGGCCTGGGACCCCTCGAAGCAGCGCGACATCCTGCGCCACGCACCGAGACGGGCGAACGCATCCTCGACCCGCCACATCGGCAGACACGGCCGGAACCCCTCGGGAGGCCGTTCGTCCCAGCCCCGCACCTCGAACAGCACCCAGTGCATCGACGCGACGTGGTGCCCGGTCGCACGACAGCCGCGGTCTGCCAACACCCGTTGGACGCGCGGGATGTGAGGAAGTGCGTCGTCGAGCAGCAGCTTGCCGACCCGCCTGTCGGCCCGGGCGGCGACCGGCAGCCCGAGGCTGTCCTTGCGCGTGCTGCGCTTGGTGCCGCGGGTGCGTCCGCCAGCGCCGCCCTTCTCGTGGAACCCCGGTCCGGCACGCCGGCCACGGGCGGTCTGTGCGTCGATGCTGGCCACGCTCGGCTGCGCATCACGCCCCTCGGAGACGCGGACGGCGGCGTTGAGACGGCGCACGCCAAAGTCCCAGATGCCCTTGTCGCGCCACCGTCGCCACTGTGACCAGATGGCGGACCACGATCCGTACCGCTCTGGGAGCTCGCGCCACTGCGCCCCGGTGCGGGCCAACCACAGGATCGCTTCGACGACCTGACGGCGGGGAACAGTGGCGCGGGGCCC